>Ga0116219_10000656_pt1 | contig 35414 bp, 42 predicted proteins | sample Sb_taG_4_FD_91019 | JGI IMG/M metagenome (GOLD analysis project Ga0116219, IMG submission 91019) | Peat soil microbial communities from Weissenstadt, Germany - Sb_50d_6_BS metaG | ecosystem: Environmental > Terrestrial > Soil > Wetlands > Peat | place: Germany: Weissenstadt | collected 2010-09-21 | reverse complement strand
CATGAAGCCGGTGGCCTGGCGGCGGCACAGCCCGAGGCGCTGAAGGCGCGGCTGAAGACCCAGATCGGCGAACTGCTGGAGGGCAATGTCATTGGCGAAGACCGCCTGGCACCCTCGATTCATGGGCCGTGGGCTGTCCTCACCGCAGGTCGGGCGAACCCGCAACGTTGACTGTGATCAAGCGGCCAAATGACAGACGCAAATGGTATCTAATCTCCGAGCTGGACGAGATCAAGCAAACGCTGGCCAACCGCTATGAAAAAACCAAACCCGGCGAGGCTCGGCGATTCAAAGGAACTTACAAAACGGCTGACGGCCAGGATGTGATAGCGCTCCGGCTCGCAGCTAGGCAATACGCCATCCCGTTGCCCACATTAAAAATCTACATCCAGGAGAGAAAGTGCCCGTACTTCCCAGGCGGCCAACTTCCCTGCCAATGGGTCGATCCGTCCCATCCAGGTCCCAAGGTGCCCGTCGTTCTGCCCAGCGACATGGCACGCCTGAAAGCCGCTATCAATAAGGCTGTCTCCGATGGCAAGAGGGTCAACACTGAAAGGTGGATGGACTATCAAGAGATTGGCCGGCACTACGACGTGACGAGCATCGACGATTACAAGCTTCTCTGTGAAATGGTTCGAACGATGCGCCAAAATAAGGAGCTGCCAGCGCGCAGAATTGTGCGAGAGCATCCTGGCCGTCGTGGGCGCCGGAAGAGGGTTTGGGTACATGACGTCACAGTCCTCGATCAACTTCTTAGACGAGAGGAAGAAGTTCCCAGCCTTGGCAGCGACAAGCAGCCGAGTAGTCCTGAACCGCCCGTTGTAGCAGAGGAGGCTCCGACTCCTCACGAGTCAGATAGGCCTTCGACTCGCACTGGAAGGCCTCGGTCGGACTTGACGATGGAGGTTCAGGCGTTCTGTTACGAGCAACACCAGGGTCCAGCACAGCAAAAACTGCCTGCAATTCGTTTGGCGGCCATGAGGCTATTCGGCATCGACCGTGCGCCTAAAGAGGATGCCCATGTAACTCTTTACGCCAAGCGTTACTCTCAAAAAACGGGGCTTCCCTGGAAGTCTAGAAGTTAGCGAAAACCCCGTAAAAATCGGGGTGCACAAAAGGTGCACAAAAGTCTTTTGTGCATATCTGTGCAATACTTTCTGCGCCATGCCCCTTACCATTTACCCGCGTGATCGCTTCGGCGATCTGCGGGTTTTTTGTTTTGTGGGACGAGGCCGAACTCATGATCGACATTAACACCGAAACTCTGCTGCCGCTGGCGAAGGCGGCCAAGCGAATACCTCCAGCACGCGACGGCAAGCGCTGCCATGCGAGCACCATCCTGCGATGGATTCTCAAGGGCTCGGCAGGGGTCAAGCTGGAAGCCATTCGCCTCGGCGGCCGCTGGTTGACGAGCGTCGAGGCGTTACAACGGTTCGCCGAGCAGTTGACTCCCAACGTCAACGCTGACCCGCCACCAAGACCCAGATCGGCCAAGGCACGCGAGCGCCGCTCGCAACGTGCGGCTCAGAAACTTGAGCGGGCGGGCATCTGATGGCGTGGTCGATGGACAGCCCTGCCATCTTTGCCTTGACACGTCCTCTGACATTAGACTGTTGCCCGACAGTGAACTAATTCACCACAGCGGAGGATGGAAATGGCTCGGGCATGCGATGCATTGACAACCAGCGATGTCGCCAAACGCTGCGGTTGCGCGGCCTGGAAAGTGAGGCGCATTTTCGAGAGAGGTATTTTGCCTGCAGCTAAGCGAATTGGCCTGTACCGCGTTTTCGAGGCGGCGGACGTGCCCCGGATTCGAACTGCACTGATAGCGGCTGGGTATCTGCCGAAACGCAGGCGTAGGGCGCAGGTGGCTGGATAGGAACAGAGGCGCGCACCGCCCCTGGCCGGGCGGCTCGCGTGTGCGAATTGTGATCAGGGATGTCGTCATGATAACGAATGGCAAGGCCGAGAGCAATGGAGCGGCTGCCGGCCGTGGGTGGTTTCAGGTTCCCAACTCCCTCATCGACGAGTTCGCGCGCCATTTGGGTCCCGGTGCTGTGGTCGTCTACCTGTGCCTGATCAGGCAGGCGGATCGCTCCGGGACCTGCTATCCCTCGCTTGCGGGTATTGCACATCGCCTCGGCATGTCACGGCGCAACATCATCCGCCATATTCAGACGCTGCGGGAAGTTGCGTTGATCACCGTCGAAGTTCGAAACACCTTGGGCAATCGGGCATCCAATCTCTACTCCGTTCACCCGATCCCGGAGCCTGGAACTAGTGACTTTTCTGCACTAGTGACAAAACTGCACCAGTGCCAAAAACGACGCGCGACTAGTGACAAAAACGACGCGCGACTAGTGACAGAACGGCACCTGGAAGGATACCCATTGAACAAGACCCATAGAACAAGACCCCCCCTACCCCCCAAAGGGGGGAGCGCTGGGTTTGAGCGATTCTGGAAAACGTACCCCAAAAAGAAGCGGAAGGATCTCGCTCAAAAGGAGTGGGAGAAGCTGGCCCCCGACGACGGATTGCAACAAATGATGTTCGACGCGCTCAAGCGACAGAAGCGGTCCACTGACTGGCACCGCGAAGAGGGGCGCTTTATCCCGAAACCGCATTTATGGCTCAGCGGCCACGAATGGGAAGGATTCGCGGCTGACGCGGACAGCAAGTCAGCCCCCGACACAGATGACCGTCGAATCGCTCGGGAAATGCAGGAAGAGCGGGAGCGGATCGAGAGTGGGCAGACCGCTGGCCCCTCCAAGCTACGAACTGCGAGAGCGAAGGGAGCTAAATCGTGAGAGACGAAACTCGACTCCCGCCACACAACAAGGCCGCCGAGCAACAGGTTCTTGGCGCCATGCTCCGGCACAACGAGACGATTCCCGACGCGGTAGGAATCGTGAGCAAGGAAGACTTTTGCCACGATGCGCACCAGAAGATTTTTCAAGCCATTATTGAGCTGTCTGATAAGGGCGTGGTGGTGGATACCGTGCTCCTCGCCAACCGCCTCAATGAACACGGCCAGATCGAAGACGTTGGCGGGTATGTCTACCTCGCCGAGTTGTGGGATTGCTCCCCGACCGGGGCAAACGTCGAGCATCACGCAAAACTCGTGCGCGGGAAAGCGATTCTGCGACACACGTTGCAGGCCTCGCTTGAGACTGCGCGAGACGTGCAAAATCAAACTGGCCCACCCGAAGAGCTGCTCGAAGCCGCGCAATCGCGGTTTCTCGCATTGGGGGAGAAGGACGTAGGCAACGCGACCAGCATGATCCAGGAACTCGTCGATGATTCCTGCATCCGGCTGGACGAGCGCTGCGAAAGGCGCCGCGGCGGTGGGCATGTCGGCGTACAGACAGGCTTTGGTAAGCTCGACTATCTCCTCACCGGCTTGCCAGACTCCGAATTGATTGTTGTCGCAGCCCGGCCGGGAACGGGCAAGACTGCGTTTGGGCTGAACGTTGCCAGGCACGTCGTGCTCTACGAGTGCTTGCCTGTGCTGTTCGTAAGCGTCGAGCAATCGAAGGGGGAGATAACTGACAGGATTCTTTGTGCTCAGGGATTGGTTGACGCTCAGCGCATCCGTCGTGGAACGATCAACGATGAGGAGTGTTCCCGGTTCGCCGATGCTGCCGACCGCATGCGAGACAGCAAGCTTTTCGTCGATGGCAAGTCGCGCACGATGACCAGAATCGCGGCCAACGCTCGCCGGCACAAGTTCCGGCATGGGATACGGCTAGTGATCGTTGACTATCTCCAGCTCATCGAGCCGGAGAATAAAAAGGAGCCTCGCCAGGAGCAGGTTGCCGGCATTTCCAGAAGGCTTAAGTATCTGGCGAAGGACCTGAAAATACCAGTGATGGCGCTGGCACAACTCAACCGTCAATCGGAGAACTCTGGCAAAGACAATCGCCCCAGGCTGTCTCACCTCCGGGAATCGGGCTCAATCGAGCAGGACGCTGACACCGTGCTCCTTCTTCATCGGCCCGGCGGGATCGAGGATGAGGAGGACCTTCAGCGGCCGCCAGATGACGGGCTGACAGAGGTCGTTATCGCCAAGCAGCGAAACGGGCCAACTGGAATCGTGAAAGTACGCTTCCGCAAAGAATTCCAACGGTTTGAGAGTTGGGGCATGGATTGAGCGTGCGAATTATGGCCGACCAACCTGCCATGTCGAACTGGGACCAACCCGAAGCGGACCGCCTACTTGCCCAACTGCGTTCGAAGTTGGCCGAGGTCGAAAAGGTCACTTACCGCGGCAAGGTGCCCACCGCAGCGGCACACCTGGCAGCCGACGGCTTGGCAATCGCCGAGGGCTGGATCGCTAACCACGAAGCCGAGGCCGCCCGCGGCTGGGATGTGCTGGACTTGCTTCGAGGCATGGTAAAGGACCTGCCCGACATCGTCCGGGGGGATCGATTGAAAGGGGCCCAAACATGAACGCGACAATCAATCGCTCACCTTGGGCAGGCTGGTTTCGCCGGCGGCCTGGGGACCCGTGGCGAATGGTCTGTGAAGGGGAAAGCGAAGCAGAATGCTCAAGTTTGATCGCTGGCCTGATCAGCGAGTCGGGCGACGTAATGATTCTGCCCTCTGGCAGGCGCCCGGACGACTTGGTGCCCGCTAAGCGCGCAAGCCTCTTCAAAATGCCGGTTTCTGTCGAGTTTCGACCATTCAGCCAAACGTTTCTTCGCGCGACTAATGTACATTAGGCATTAAAGGACGACCGGCCTTATCAGGGTAACGTTTTTTCGGAACAAGGGAGGAGCAGAACGATGAGCAAGAAATGGGTCGGATGGCTCCGAGAGTCTCGGGACCATCCTTGGAGGCCGGTTCTCGAGACGTCGACCTACGCCGAAGTCGATCAGGCCCTGCTCGAAATTCCGCCGGCCGGTCCCAGGGAGGAATCCATGATTCTTATCCGCGGTGCCAAACCGATCGGGGTATGCAGCAGCTGGCCGGCACGACGCGAGCCCTTATCGGTGACTCCAGGGGGCGATTGCCTCCAGGTGCCCAGCCCCGCGGCAAATGTTCCTCTCGGCATAAGCGCAAGTGCCGCGGCTGCGGGATGACGAATAAAGAGCACCGCGCTCGCTTCGGTATTGATTTGATGATGCGTGCCGTGCCAGGCGCTGGTCTTCGGCTCACGTTAGAAACGGTGGTCATGGTCTGCCGGGGCTGCAACGGCAAAGCTTGGGGCAATGCACCGCTGGGCGTTCAGGCTGATTGAGATGGTGAGGGGCCGGGCGCATCCTCGCGATCCCCCCGGAGGAGCGCCCGGCCTGGCCTGGGGACGGTTAAAAATGCCCCTGGCAAGCGATAGGCCGACGCCAGCTGGCCGCCGGCCCTATAAAGGCAACTGAGTCGGCCTCAGTGAACGAAACGCGGCAGCGTGCGATTATGGCGATTTCTGGGGAGGGTCGCCAAGTCCGCAAAAGGGATAGGTCCGTGAGAACCTCTGAGAAGAAAGAGGCCATCCTGGAACTGCTCCGCGATCCGGCTTATTCACGGGCGAGTGTCAATGCCGTCGCCCGACGGGCCCGGACTTCCTGGAGCTTCGCCAACCAGGTTCTCGCTGAGGTCAGGGGCGACGCGCCAAGCCGTGAGGGCGTCGACGGGAAACTGTACCCGGCGGCCAGGAAGTTGAATGAGATCCTTCAGGCCGTGGGCACCCTTGATTCGGACGATACGTATAAGGTCTTTGTTCGCGCCAGTGACCGATTGAATGAACTCCGCGAGATGGCGACGTGACGCGCGTTTACTCTCGCGCGAGCAATGTAGTTTGCACAAGTCCCCTTGCCGCCGCTCTCACAGGCGCGCGGAAGGTGCTGCCGGGAGCGTGCGAGGGGAGGTTCTGTGCAGCATGCCCCCCCTGCGTCGAGCCGGGGTTTCTTATGACGCTCTGGTAGAAGTTGGCGGGAACCCCTTAAAACGTTCTGCCTTCAACGGTTCCGACCGTCCAGCAAGAGCCTTCTCGCGCGAGTCATAAAACGGTCGCGCTGCCCGTGCAAATAGACCATCGCCCAGCAGCCAAGCGCCTTTACGTGTCGAGGAATGCGCCTTGAAGATTGTAGGATCTGTGGTACCATCTTTCGAGATTGATGCACGCTGTCCGGGAACTGGCCCGGAAATCGCAAGAGATGAGCGCCTTGCCTGGCGTACTATCGCCAAGCAAGGCGTTTTTTGTTGCGCTGGAGAGCAAGTACATGGCGATGACCGACCATTCCGCCCCTGTTGATGCAGGAGCAATCGCCGTCCACCTCAAGACGACCCGACCGACTGTTCTGCGTTGGGCGAGGGACGGCAGCATTCCCTGTCTGCGACCTGCCAAGAATAGCAGGAAGGTCCTGTTCGTCCTTTCTGACGTCTTGGCAGCGCTCGAACGGAATGGCCAACCAATGGCACAGGTGGCGCCGGAGGGTCCGGTCCAGCCGAGCGGCTGAGAGTGAGCCGGGCCCCGCCCTGGTCCGGCAAGGCCAGGTCCGCGTTAAGCCTGGCCGGCGCAATCGACAAGGACGACTCACCATCAGAGGTAAATTTCGATGGCCAATGAGTTCAAGATCGGTACGAACGAAACGCACTTTTGGCACCTGTCACCAGGCACGGCAGTTCAGGGCCGCCTGCTACTCTTTTCCAACACCTTCACCTATCCTCCGATGGCTCCCGAGCCAGATTACGTTGCAAGCTTGGCCGAAGTGCAGGCGATGATCGAGAACGATTCCGCCTACAGGCAATTCGTCGAGCATCGCCAAAAAATTGCCGATGTGCGCCGAGACCTTGACGCGCTCGAACGAGCGAAATTGCAACTCGATCTGGACGAGCGAAATGCTCACGCATCCATGACGGGAGGCCAGTTGGCAACCACTTTAGCGAAGATCGAGGCGGATCGGGCGGCCAACATGCAGCAGCAGACCGACATCAAGACTGGTCTGCCCCTGATTCAAAAGGAGGCCGCGCGCTATCGGGATGGTGCGGCCCGCCGCATTCGGGCAAACGCGGAGACGGTGCGTCTTCGCGACCAGAAACCAGTCCGCACCCGCCAGGAGATCGAGGAGGAGCTGGCGCAGGTGGCGAGCCCTCTTTTGGACGAACTGGCCCTGAGCATTCTCGACAGACGGTCCCCAGATCCGAGCGAGCTGCAGCGCCGGGCCCTTGAGGACTTCCTTCAGCCGGAGGTCGATTGGCGACCGTCCGCGAAGTGACAGGCAGCGGGGCCGGAACAGGGAAGCGGCACGTACCATACAAGAGGTTTTTAATGGCAACAAGCCTCGGCGAACCAGAATCCGCCGACTGGTCCATCATTTAGAGTTAGTGCATGGAAATTCCAACACTGCCGCGGAAACGAGCTGGTTCACTCATCTCGGCCAGCGATTACAACCAGCTTTGCGATTGGATCGAGCGCGTTGCGAGGATCCGCGCGCAGTCGCCGCTTTCTGTGAATTACGATCAGACTGGCCCGGTGATCAAGCTCTCTGGAGATCGGCCGTTTTGGGCGCAGATTCTGACTGCGGCTGGGGGCGCGAATGGATTGGCCTATGGTTGGCAACAGATCGATTTCAGGCCGTTTGGAAGGGTCACGCCGACTTATGGGGGGCGCAAAGGATCGACAGTACTTCTCCCAGCATTTGAGGTCAACCAGAATGCCGAGGTTCCTCTGAAGGCGCTTGCACGATTGTATCCGGCCGGAGATGGGTTGAGTTTTTGGTTCGATTTTCCTGCGACCGCGCCAGGCGACGCCTGGGGCTGGGCTGTCGGCGTTTCGCCAACGGCAACTAACATTTACGATGGCTGGCTCCTCACGCCAAACGCGAATACGGTGAGTTTTGAGACGCCGCCGGCTGGGGCCACGCCGATTTGGATTGGATCATATCAGGGAGAATCTCTTCAGCTCACCTGGCCCTACCGGCTCGTGCCGAACGGAACCTTCAGCGCGATTCCGTTTGGAAGCAGCGGGCCGGCTGTCAGCAGACCGCTCTACATTGTTTCTGTTCCCGCCCCTGTCGCGTTCGCCTCAGTTTTGTCCGTACAATCATTCGGCCTGTACAACGCGACTGCCCTCCCGCTGTTTCCTGGATACGCTTCGCTTCAGCCATTCTTCCCTTCTCTCACAGGCCAATTCCCCTGCTGGCTATGGAACCCGCTTGAGCTTGGAGGTCCAGGAGTTAGCCCTGTGAGTGGGGTTAATCCGTTAGTTGTCGGACACCCCTACCCATGCGTTGCCAACGGCAACATCACCATCCCGACAGTTGGTGGAATCACGAAGCCGCTTTACGTGTGCTTGGCTGGCGGCTGGGTTTCCGTGGCGACATGCGATACTGGCACACTGGAAACGATCACGGATTGACACATGGGCACAACCGGTTACCCAAACATTCAGCGTTCTCCTGGCTGTGACTGCTGCGGACCGTTTCCTTGCTACAACGGCGGATGTGATCATTGCGGCAGTTTTCGGGCGGCCTGGGCGTATAAGCCAGCGCTCGGCGATTGGGGCTCGCAGTTAGCACCCCTCTATGACTGGCCATGCACCTTGCAGTTTCTAGGGACAACCGCTCTATTTTACACCGACTTCGGAAGTGTTGGTGGTTGGCCCACGGCTCCGCCGCAGTGCGGTTGCGCATGGCAGTCGCGCGGCCTTCTCCCGCCGCAGAATCCTAATTTCGGGATGATTCTGTGGTACGACTTGGGTGCGATTGTTCCAATTGGAATGCCCAATTCTAACCCGTTCGGCGGTCTTTGGGTGCTGGCTGTCAACGGAGTAGGCTACTACACTGCTACAGATGAAGAATTTGATTGCTGCGCTGGCGGGACGCTTACTTACATGACAGGGGTCTATGAGGGGTTTGAACAACATCTTCCCGCTGGAGCGCCCAGTACGATTACTTTGCTACCGATAGGAGATATTATCAATGACGACTTGTGCATCTGTCAGAACGTGTGTTGTCCAGGAGTCGCATTGCCGACACAGGCGCCGCTCACATTTACGAATATGGCCCCTGCCGGTTCATCGCTGAATTTCAGCATGTTACTGAAGTATTCTTCGTGTTTTCCCACTACCGACACCTGGATTGGCCAGTTTCTTTGCGATCTAAACCAAACAACCGAGCCGGCCTATAGTGGCTACTGGTCTGGAATTTACCAGTTCATTTCTGGTTTCACGGAGGTCACGGCCGCAGTCATGCTGGTGTGCGCGACAAAGGCCAAGGGATGGCAGCTTGCAGTTTCGATAGCGGAGCCTTTTGTTACGTTCTTCGCTGGCTGCCCCTCCTTCCAGTCCGCAAGTTGTTCTCCATTCGAGATTGTCACGAACGACTATAACGGCGCCCTTAGCGGTCCAATGTACGGGGTAATCTCCGAATGACTTCGACTGTGATTATTCCCTGTCACTGTCTCACGCACGACCCGACCTGCCGCCGAGCTGGTCGGCCGATGAGCCTGCGCGATTGGCAGTTATGCTCGGGCAACTGTCCGGCAGCATTACCGTGCTCGAAAGAGAAGAGCGAGCAGTACCGGGCGCTCTGGGATGGACTGCCGATCCCACATGCTGAGCCCACGCCAGCGATCCGACGGCCGCCCTGCGTGCACCTGGGGGCTTTCACTGGCGAGCGTCGGCTCTGCGCTGCCTGCAAGGGCAAGGTGCAAGTCAATATCATGACGTGCGCCGTCTTTGGAACGTGCACCGTGGGTAAGAAGATCGACGGCATTGCCTGCTGCGCCGCGCCCTGCCCCCGCTACGAGAAGCCTGCGAAGTGATAACCCCGCGGCCAGCGATCAGCCCGCACTTCGCCACAAGCGAGCCGCGGGAAAGGAATCAGCTCGCGACCTTGCTTCCACCGTCGCCCTCGTCTTCGGCGGTTTCTTGGCATTCACCGTACTGCTCCAACAGGAAGCGCGCAACCTGGTGAAAGTCGATCTGCCTGAACGCCGGCCGGACCAGGGCCCTCATCAGTCCATCGCCGAACCCGGATGCATACTGCCGCCGGAATTCCGTGCGGAGCTGGCTTGCCAAGTTGTCGCAGGCATCATCGAAGGTGCACATTTCCAACCATTCGTTGGCGATCGCGCGGGGATCGTCCCATTCTTCGATGACGGCGATCCAGACTTCGCGAGTGGCTGGCGATTTCCAGTTTGGGCTACTGTGATACATGTTGGACTCCTAGGAAGACGAGTTCCTGAGTTCATTGAGACGCTGTTGTGCCTCTTCCAGTTCGTCGGACAGTTTGACCTGCACCTCGCGGCCGGCAATCCAGACGTGAGCGTAGTACCCGCGGCGGTTGGGGCGTTGAATCAGTCCCACGTACTCGGGGCCGACCAGTTCCCAGACGCAATAACCTTTGGGACCCCACGGACCGCACTTCCGGCACCTAGCGCCGGCCTGGTAGGCGACGCGAATAAGCTGGGTAAGCGACACGCCTCGCGCGCGGGCGAGCCTGCGAAACTCCTTCACGCGCACAGGACCGGCGGCAAGAATCGAGCGGATAACCTCCACGGGATTCTCGGCGGGCTCGAATTTGTTGTCCTCTCTGCGGAGCACGGGGGCCTCGCAGGCAGGACTCCACGGGTTGGCATCGTAGATCGGCATGGGTCACTTCTTTGGGAGAGCGAGCTGAATGGCAGCGCGGATAGCGTTTGCATGCTGGGCCGTCAGCTTGACATAGTTGCGCTCCGTAATCGCACTGCTGGCATGCCCTGCCCCCTCGCTGATAAGTTTCAGGCTGGCGCCGTTTGCAATTCCCGCCGTGCACCAGGCGTGCCGGAGCCCATGCAAAGAGGCGTCGCTTTTTACTTGGCCGAGTTTTTTCATCCGCCGCAACTGCTGGCCCAGAGTTCTCCGGTTCCACGGCGTGTTGCGGTTGTTCAAGAACACGACGCCTTCGTATCTGTCCGGCTGGCGGCTGCGGATCTCGCGGAGCAGGTCGATAGCCTCCTGGACCAGGACGATGATCCTTGGCTTGCGGGTGTGTTTCCTGGTCTTGTGGCGCTCCAAAGTGACGATGCCGATTTCAAAGTCAACCATCGGCCAGGTCACGCAGGTCATTTCGCTCAGGCGGCAACCGGTCAGGCGCAGGTAACGCACAGCCCGCTCGAAACGCTTGTTGCCGTGCGCCACCAGCGACTCGAAGGCGTCGTCTTCCATCGGCGGGCGTGGTTCCGCCTCTTGATAGGTGATCCGGGCGAATGGGTTGCTCGCGATGCGTCCTTCACGCACGGCCCAGTTGAAACACGCATTGATTTGGTTCGCCTTGGCCTTCTTTGTGCTGCTGCTCTTCCATCGCTTGTGGGCCATTATCCAGTCCGTCAAGTGGAAGGGCTTGCAGTCAGCGATGGCGAAGTTGCCGTAGACCTCGACGAACAGGCCGAATACTTGCACACGTTGCTCGATAGACTCCTGGCAGTGCTGGCCGGACGTTTTCACGTGGAGCAGGTAACGCTCGATTACTTCGGCGACGGTGGGATAGGCCACCTCGGCGAGGGCGGGGTAAGTGGGCGCAGGCGAGGGGATAGGAAGAGAAGACATCGATGTACCTCCTTTATCGGAAACACGATTCTGGACGTTAGTCCGGGTTCGAGTGGCGTGCTCGGGAAAGGTCCTCCATTCGGCTCGGCCTCAGCGGCAACAACGTCGCGACACTGGCGCAAGCTCAACGCCCAGCGGGAGGCGGTTTCATGATCGCCCAGCGGCTCGGTCAGGCAGCTTTCGCCAGTGATCAGAACAAAACGAACCCGGTAAGTGTCTGCTTGCTCTGGGAGAGTCACGGGCCCAGCTTTTTCGAGGAGCATGTTGAGGAGCATGTTCATGAGATGGTGCTTTCCATCTGGGGAGAAGGGTCGAACTAATCCCAGGTCACAGGGAACGCTTTTCGGCAGTTCGCGCAACGGCAGCGCGTCGCGCCCAGTGCAACGGTGTTCTCGGTCTGGCAATGGTCACACGCGGCACCCCACGGGAGATTTTCGGTTTCCCCTTTGAGCGGCGCATCATCGAAAGGGGGAATGAGCGCTCGAGGAAAGCCCAGCTCGGGCACCTCGATTCCAAGGGCGCCCTCCAACCATTCGGCCACAAGGCGACGATGACAGGCAAACCCAGGCGGTTCATAGCAGACGAGAACGGCGGACGGCCCCAGCTCGCGGGCAACGGCAGCGGGGTCCAGGTCTGCCAGGATCTTGCGGTACTGGCGCACGAATTCGTCCAGGTCGAGATTGCCTTTCATCATTGCGATGGTCGGGGCGAGGCGCGTTTCGCGGCGGATCTTCCCTGCCCAGCGCGGCACCCATCGGCTGATCGCAACGGGCTCCAGCGCGGGCGGGATCTTCTTCAAGCGGGCAAAGCAGCTTGTGTGCATCAGCGCAGTACCTCCAAAGCGGGCGCGTCCCAGATTCTCACCTGCCCAGCGCACGGATAAGGCACGGGCAGGAGAATCGGACTGGAGAGCAGCCAGCAATACGGACCAGTTGTCAAGCGGTCGCGACGGCGCATCTTCTCCACGGGTAGGCAATCGGTTAGCTCTACGCTGCCCAGAATCGCTCCATACGCGAGGTCTTCCTCGCGCGGCATCGTCCAGCCTTTCGGCAGCGCGAGCAGCGCAGCGAACGCTTTAGCCTTGCCAGCGTGGATAAACAGCGGGCCTCGAAAGTGCGTCTGCCAAGTGCGGTTCTCTACGCGCTTGATTCCCTGCAGAATGGCCCACGCGAACGGCTGGCGGACGGTCAGAACCTTGGCCATGAATAACCCCACGGGAAAAGCCTGCCCCAGCGCGTTGGATTGCCACCAGGGCAGGCGACGACGATGGCTCGGTTACACCAGCTCCACGGAGAACAGCTTGCGACACTTCTTGCACTTCACGCGCTCGACACTACTTGGCTCGATTACCTGCTCGAAGCCACAATGATCGCACGAAGCAACCAAATCCATGCCCTTGGGCACGGTCAGACAATCGCGGGCCAGCTGCTTGCGCACGCGGCCTAAATCGCCCCCTTGCTTCGCTTCGCGGATGTAGCGGGACAACTGCTGCAGCGCGGTGCGGAATGAGGCGTGCATCGTGTCAGGGTCCCCAAGTGTCGGCATGCCTAGTTCATCCAAGCCAGGGCAAGCGCCCCTGCCCACTTCGGCGCGCCAGATTTCCCCAGCCAACTTGCGGATATGCGGCTGTAACGTGCCAGCATCGCCAGCAAACGCATACGCTTCGCAGCGGTCTCGAAAGCGGCGGGTTAACTTCTCGGGCGCGTTTGTCGTGAAGACAATAACGCAGTGCGCGGGCAGGTGCTCCAGGCCATCCAGGAAAATCGTCTCGGCCCCTTGCGTCATCCTGTCGGCTTCGTTGCAAATGCAGACCTTCCAACCAGAGCCAAACAGGGGACGCAATCGCAGCGAATTGAGGCGCTCGCGGACGGCCTGCGCGTCCATCTCGCCTGAGGCAATTTCGTGCAAGCCACCTAGTTCCCCTTCCTCGATTGCACAACCAAGCTCACATGCGAGGGCGTAAGCTGCGCTGGTTTTCCCTGTCCCAGATTCCCCATGCAGCAAAAGTGCAGTCGGGTAAGGCGCCTGCACGAACATGGACAGGGCGCGGGTTGATTCTTCCTGTCCCAAGACATTGGCCAGCGAACGGGGGCGATATTTCAAAAGCAAGCTCTCCATCGTCGTCATCCCTCTCGAAAAGGCAGGGGAGGGGCGCTCTCCCCTGCGAACCCAGGTCGATCACACAGCGGCGGCAATCTGGATTTCGGCATCTTCGGTGCGGTAGCCTTGCGGGCGCACCAGGCCACAGGCGGAATCCATCAGGCCATGCAACGCTTGCGTGCGTCTGGGCAGCTCACCCAAGTTCCCTTTCAAGATTTCGGTGAAGGCGTTGAACAAACGCCAGGCGGTTCGGCCTTCACGGAATTCAGCGTGTCGCGGCTCGCGCCACTCCTGGAGCAGCTCGGGAATGCGCGTGACGGGGACCACGCGGCTATCGAGTCCCTGGATAATCAGGTCGTGCGCCTGGCTGTCAGCCAGCTCATGATTGCGGTACGCTTCGAAGCGGCGCTCTTGGGTGTGGCGAAGATCGCAGAGCAAGCCCACGGCACGATCAACCAGCTGGGGCAAGTCGCGTTCGATGTAGGCGGTATGCTTGCGGGCAAGCTTCACTTCCCCTGAGAAAGACAGGTTGTCACACACGAAGACTGAGGCACCCAGGACAAGCGCGGCGGGGAATGTCTTGTCGTGGGAATTGCGGATGCCAACGACCAGGCCAAAGTCATCGGGGTTGCTCCCATTGGCTACCTGGAGAAGGCCAAAATAGCGGTTGCTATCGTGCGTCAAGCCATGCGCCTCTGTGACCACGTGCAGGCCAGAGCGGGCAAGGGATTCCTGCACGCCATTCAAGAGGCGGTCATGAGCAATCGGCACCCAGCTGTCGGTACGCTCGGGAGTGATTGCCTGCGCGACTCGTTCGCGGCTGACAGAGCTGGCGCCACAGTGCAAGTGCAAACGTGCTGTGTTCATCGTCGTTTCCTTTTGTTCGTGTTGATCGATTCGGGTTTGGAACGGTGCCCCCTGCTCTGCTCTGCGGATGTTGCTAGGCGACGGCCTTACTTGGCATTGAAGTGGACGATTTCAACGGTGCCTGCCACGTGTGTTGCGCTCTGACGAGGCACGCGCGGTAGGTTCTCGGCCACGGCGGTTTCGGTTTGCTTGATCATGGCCTGGGTGACTTCGGCGTAGAGCTGAGTAGGACCATTTTCCAAGGCAATGGTGATGGTCTTTTCGAGAAAATCGGGGATCTTCTCGACCTTGATGCCAGCGCGCTCCAACGCCACGGCCAGCACGGTTGCCAGGTCCAGGTTGTAGGATTGCTTGGCGCTTGTGGGCTGTCCCTTGGTGATGATTGCGTCCACGGCCAGCGTGACGGTGCCCTGCACGCGGTATTCGCCTGGCTCTAGAGACGCAACGGGCAGCCTCTTGGCGATTGCCACAGCCAGCTCGGCGGCGGGGATGGGAGCTGCCTTGAGCAGCTGGGTTACAATAGCGGGGCCCTTGCGGTGCCCATTGCCAGTGACGCGGGTGGAAGATACGGTAGCCATTGAACTCGACTCCTCTGAAGTTGGGTTCCACGGGCTCGGCTGTTTGTAGCAGCGCGAGCCCACTTGATCACTTCGCCTCAAACGTCTTGACCCAGATTCGGCCCTGGGTCGGATGGTTGAACCAAAAGCCACCAGTGCAGGTTGTCTTCACTTCGGCCTTTTGCCCTTGCGGGCCCACCAGCGTTACAGTTTGCGTCTCGGGCTTGCTGGTGAGCGTTTCGGCCATCATGCGGAAGCCTGCCAGTTGTGCGTTGCTCATTGGTTTCACCTTGTGTTAATTGACATAAGCAATCCTAACGCTTGCTATGCTTATGTCAATAGACACTGGCAGAGAATTTCGGATTGTGCCATAAGTCAGCTGACTACAATGGCTTAGGAAATGCCTCTTGTGGCGATTGACACTGCGAATAGGCTCGCCTAATATGGTCTAGGCTGACAAAAGTTCAGAATCAGGAAGTGAAACTTGCCAAAAGCAGGCTTGGAAGCTGACGTTGTTACTCGCCTTAGAGAAGCGATTAGCGCAAGCGGATTTTCTCTCAATAAGCTGGGACAGCAGGCAGGGATTGATCAAAGTAGGCTTTCGCGTTTTATGCGAGGAGAACGCGACTTGACCCTTGCTGCTGCCGCAAGACTGTGCAATGTGCTCGGTCTGGGGTTGATTGCCAACGGTAGCCGCGAAGCAGCCCCTGCCCCCACAACTGCTTCGTCTACTCGGCAACCGCCGGCCAGGAACAAGCGAGCCAAGGCTCGTCCCCGCAAGAAAAAGTAACTCTTCGCACCATAGCCTGGCCCGCAAGACGCCAGGGCCTCGCCTCGGAGATCGCCTGATGATCGCCTTCAATCGCACCGACTGCGGCGGACGCCTAAAAGTGACCGACGATCTGGCTGGCCACGAAATCAAGTGCCGGCATTGCGATGAGCGGCAGGACGTACCGATGCCCCATACGGAAGCCGACCTGGACACGTCGGCAAAGAGCTTCCTCCCGGTCAATCCCGCTAATTCGCGAAGCACTCTTTCTTTCGTACTGAACGTATTTAGAGTTTTGGTCTGGATTGGTTGCCTGTTCTACGCGGCAAACCTGCTCAGCGCTTATCCCGGCATTCTCAAAACGGCCCAGACTGCGCCCCAACAAGCCTTTGTTGCGGCCGATGCTTGCTTCTGGCTGATCGGGGGTTACATCCTTGCACGTGCCGCTGACAAGGTTCTGCAAATCGGCAGCAAAGGAAATTAACGGCTCCCTCACCGCGATAACCGCCCTGGAGATCGCCCCATGTCCTTCACAAGCCATTGCCCGAGCTGCGGCGCAACGCTTCGCGTGCTGGAGAAGAATGCCGGCTTGCCTATCAAGTGCCCCGCCTGCGGGAAGACTCACGTCGCTGGTATGCTGGCCTCTTTCCTGGCCAGCCAAGCAGCTCAGCCTGCCGCCCCACCACGGCGCAAGGCAGCGCCTCAGGTCGCGGTCGAAAGCGTGGAGACACACATCGCGCCCATCACGAGCAGCAAAGCGACAGCGAGCCTGATTCTTGGGCTCTTGTCATTTTGCCTTCCTGGTTTTTTCTCTGTGCCGGCTATCATCTTGGGCGTCGTTGGCCGAAGAGACATCAGACGAAGCACAGGCCGACTCACCGGAATGGGGCTCGCTGTTGGCGGCCTTATGACTGGAAGCGTGTCGCTTGCAATACTGATGCTGGTAGGAACCCTCCTCATCAGCGCCAAAATCTCGAGCGAGAGATTACGAATCGACCATGATAGCAGCGTCTCAAATCTCAGGCTGATCGCGTTGGGAATGCAGTCCTACGCTGATCACATGGGAAGGCTGCCGCCCTCCGCAAGCCATGACAAGTCTGGGGCGCCTCTGCTGAGTTGGCGCGTACTGCTTCTGCCTGAACTTTTGCAGGAGGATCTTTACCGGCAATTTCATTTGGACGAACCCTGGGATAGCCCGCACAACAAGGCGCTCTTGCCCAAGATGCCAAGAGTTTACACACCCGTGCGGGGGTCTTCAAAAGACCCATACACGACCTTCTATCAGGTTTTCGTGGGCCCAGGGACCGCATTTGAGAGCAGCGAAGGAGAGCCACTCCGCGATTCCTTCACGAAGCAGCAACCAAATTTCCCAGACGGAATTGATTACACTTTCCTCGTTGTTGAGGGCAAAAACGCGGTTCCTTGGACAAAGCCTGAGGATTTGCCGTTCTCTCCGAGCGGGCCCCTTCCAGGCCTCGGTGGAGAATATGATTATGGATTTCACGCAGCATTTGTGGATGGCTCTGTTCGGTTCATTCACCCGTACCGCGATGGACAGCCAGGGACGGCCTTTGGCGTCGTTCCACACTCCATCGCTTTTGGCGAGAAAGAGATCAGAGGTGCAATCACGCGGAACGGTGGAGAATTCGTCTACTTTCTTGATTAGCTGATTTGGAGACAGGTTGGCCCTATGAAGCTCCGCCAAAGCAAGACGGCCGCGGAAGGGTGGATGAGTGGGCCTTTTCAGAGAGGACCGGCATGGCATGTCCGATCCATGGCGAGAGGCGATGGCCTTTTCAGTTGTCCGTGGTAACTGGCTAAGGTCCCGCCATCAACCTAGCGGGCGGCGCGGATTCGCTGCCCAGTGCGCGGCCAGGAGCATCCGCCGGTGATCTTCGGCCGGCATCCGTGCAATGACGGGGCTGCGTGGTTCTGGGTTGGGCAGTGCGGGAGCTGCGGGGCGGTGGCTTGGGCGTTTGGGAGGAGAAGAGAATAGCCGCAGGCAGCGCTGCAGGGAAGGCTCGCGTGGCGAGCGAAGATAGAGGATAATGCCAATCCCGCTTCAGGGCTTTTCTGGAAATGATCGGCGCTGAAAGAATTTTCAGATTACTTGGTTTGCTTGACTTTTTTATGCTGCTATGCTAGTGAAGGGGCCACAAAGGTTGGAACACACAAGTGGCGCAGGAGCTTCCCTATACGAGTGGCTCCTGCGCCTCTTTTTCGCGGATCGTCAATGTTTAAGCTTAAGTTGGATAGTAAGAAGGCACTCGAAGCGGCGGTAATCCTGGCCCGTCATTCGCCGCGCCGCATGATCAGCCGAAAACGTCTTCTTGCCCTTCTCTACATGGCAAATCGGGAATGCCTTAAGCGGTCTGGACGGCCGATCGTTGGCGGAAGGGTTGTTGCCATGAAGTACGGGCCAATCCATGGCGACGTGTACAATCTTCTGATCGGAGATAAAGAAAGAGCGGAAGGCACTGCAGAATGGTCGGAGCATTTCCACAACGATGGCTTTTACGTCGTGCTTCATGACGAACCGGCGATTAGCACTTTATCGCGTTTCGAGATCGAGACGTTAAAGAATGTGCTGGAGGCGTACGAGGACGAGGACGACTGGGACGTGGCTCGACATACTCACGCGTTTCTTGAATACAAAATCGCCTACAGGCCCAACCAATCGCGAACTATTCCTTTTGAGCAGATCCTCAACGCCGTTGGGCTGAGCCGCCGGCGTGAATCCATCCTGCGTGACCTGAAGGAAAAAGAAGAGATAGATGACCTGTTTGCAGGTGCAGAAAAAAAGGGCCGTTCAAAAAATTAGGCAGCGAGTAGGCAACGATGGCTAGGAGGCGGACAAAGGCAATAAGCGCCGGAGACACCTTCCTTCTCTCAACACCTTACAATCACCTCTACGTAGCTTGCTCCGATCCAGCCATCGACTCCGAACAGATCGTGCTTGTCAACCTCACGACTTTCGAAGAGGAAGAAGAAAGCTGCTGCATTATTAACGCTGGAGAGCACCCCTTCGTTGTTCGGAAAAGCTGCATCCGCTACAAAGACGCGCGAATTGCTTCAGCCACAGCTCTGAGGAAGCTCGCAGAAAGCGGACAAATGGCGCCGCGCGAAGCGGTGCCCAGCGATCTTCTGGCGCGCATTCGAAACGGAGCTTCGGAATCTGACTTTTTCCCGGAGGGGTGCAGGCGCATCCTTGAGGATCAATCACTCATCTGAGTCCATATGCCTAGCTATCGGTAAAGAGTTTCTGGAACTGATCTGCTTTTTCTGCGACAATTGGGCATCCTTTGGCCACGCTGGCGGGTCTGACCTGAGAACCGGGCCCGCTGCTCACGCCGCCTCGCCAGAGCCTGAATTCACCAAGCCAAAAGCCATCTGAGAGATAGACCTCTGGCGCGATCGCGCCGGCCGGAATTCTTCCCCAATCCACTGGGGAACATCCCCAGCTGCTCGCGTTTTTATGCGTGCACTCGCATACACTTGCAGTGCTCAAGCTTGCTGTGTAAACTCACTGCCAGCAAGCGGTTCAGTGCCAATCCGGCCCAGCTCTTACGCTGCCTCCGAAGCCGAAGGTTACAGGTTCGACCCCTGTCGGGGATAGTGACGTAATATCCGCCGAACGCTTGGTTTAGCCTACTGGAAGCCGACCTTGCCTAATGGAACTGAACAGGCTCTCACGTGCCGGGCCATTAAGCGCCCTCGTCCACGGGTAGACAGAAGGCAAGGACACTGTAGAGGATGATGCCAGGTAGGATGCCGCAGAAAAAAGTGAGCAGGGCATAGAGGACCCGGACCACGCTCGATTCCATCCCAAAAAACTCCGCCATGCCGCCGCAGACTCCCGCCAGGAAGCGGTCCTGCCCGGAACGCATCAATCGTCTACCAACCAGTTGGCCAGACGCGGATTCCAACCACGTGCAGCAATACTTGCATTTGATACCCTCTTCCGGGATCTCCTCGGCACAATACGGACACTTCTTGGTTGCCATCGCTCCCCCTTTTGCGGATCAAGGTCGACGCAATAATCCGGCAGCGGTCATTCTAACCAAACCGCTCAGGGTCCGCAGGAACTGACGACCTACATGTTTCCGACATTGAGTCATGATTTGTTGCGGGATGAATTCGGTAACGGGGGAGGCGAAGACCAAGGCGTATCGCCCGGCAATCTCAGCCGGGATTCTCCTGAGGAGAGCAGGCGTACTCTCGGTCTGGGAAGGCACCGACGGCGGTTGGGGTGTGACCCCGACCGTGTGTCGGTCGCGCCGGTTTTCCAGAATTCTGGAGCTACAGCCCATCACATGTGACGGCCAATCGGACGCGATTAACGGATTTGCCGTGTAATGTGATGGGAGACGTCAAAACAAAGCCGCAGGCCCAGCCTTGTCTCGCTGAAAAAGCGATGCAATCTGAAAAGTGTCCATTTGGTATGCGATCTGCTCTTGTTCCCTCGCCAAGAATTCCCTCAAAGGAAAGCCACTATGGACAGCCTCGTCTCCCTTTCGTCTTACACGGTTCAGCGCAGTCTGAATCCAGCCATCGAAGCACGCCTGGCCAAGGTAAACGAGCGGTCTTGCCGGCAGGTGCCGGCTCGCGGTCAGCCGGCGGGGATGGATAATCTTGCGGCGGCCGTTCGATCCGTCAGGTATTGGCTGGAGTGCCGCGCATCGCTGGTCGTGGAGCGAGCTTTCCTGGCCATATCTGCCGTGGGGCTGCCACCGGAGAATCCCCAGCCGTGAAGTGAGACGTCGCCTGCCGTTTCGGGGTTCCGCCCGGTTGATCCCACCGAGTCCCTCAGGCCGAGTCTCTTCTTGTTAACCGGGGCCAAGCCAGCCATGCGCCTGCGCGACAGACTCCCAGACGCCTCATGAACAAGACGCACCTGCTCAGCAGAAGGCCGACGTGCGCATTCACAATTTGTTCAAGCCGCGGCAAGAAAAAAGGGAACGCCGGCGCGACTTGTTGCAAATCATCGCCATGTCTGTGAATATAGTAAACAAGGAAGGATGAACGAAGCTGTGCTTCATCAGGTCCCGCCGATGGACACTACCACTCCAAAAAGCTGCCAGCTCTGATTGCAAACGGTGATGCATAGTACCGAGGATTTCGATATTGAGTGCGCGGAGAGGGATACCACCCATGCCGAGACAGCGGTTCCTCATCCCTTGGACCTTGGTTGTCCTGGTTGCGGTTGCATGGCATTCGGCGCGCGGGGAAAACGTCACCGGCTCAGAGGAGATCGTGTTTTTCGAAAAGAAGGTTCGTCCCATTCTCGCCGACAACTGCTATGCCTGCCATTCCGCCGAGACCAAGCCGTCGGGCGGCCTGCGCGTGGACGATCGCAACGGACTGCTCACTGGGGGTGCGACGGGGCCAGCGGTCATTCCAGGTGAGCCGGCGAAGAGTCTCCTGCTTCTCCGGGTGACCCACAAGGATCCGAAACGGCGTATGCCGCAAGAGGGCCGGCCGCTCACCAAGGAGCAGGTCGCCGACCTGACAACGTGGATCAAACACGGAGCCGCCTGGCCCACACTGCGTGTGTCAGCGTCCCTGGGGAAGCCGAAGCCTGAGTACGAGAAGCTAAAGAAGGAACACTGGGCATTGCAGCCGCTTATTGATCCGAGAGCGCCGGACGTCCGTGACACGACCTGGCCGAAAGACCCAATCGATAGATTCATCTTGGCTCGGCTCGAAGCCGAGCGCCTCGAGCCGGTTGGAGACGCGGACAAGGTGGCTTTGATCCGCCGAGTGACCTTCGATCTGACCGGCCTACCCCCGACGTTCGTCGAGATCGACGCCTTCCTCAAGGACAACTCCGCGGACGCGTACGGCAGCGTGGTAGATCGGCTGCTTGCTTCGCCGCGCTTCGGGGAGCGCTGGGGCCGGCACTGGCTCGACGTAGCGCGTTACGGCGAATCGACGGGACCGTCGCGAAACATCCCCTATCCTCATGCCTGGAAATACCGCGACTACGTCATCGACGCAGTCAACGCCGACATTCCATTCGACCGCTTCGTTCGGGAGCAAATCGCCGGAGACTTGCTGCCGGCCCGCTCGGATCGGGAGCGGGACCGGTTGCTGACTGCTACCGGATTTCTGGCCCTCGGCGTGAAGGACGTGAACCAGCGGTTCAAGGTCCGGTTCGTCATGGACAACGTGGACGAGCAAATCGACGCCGTTTCCCGGTCGATCCTGGCGCTCACGGTCAGTTGCGCCCGCTGCCACGACCACAAGTTCGACCCAATTCCCACCGCCGATTATTACGCCCTCGCCGGAATCTTCACCAGCACCGACAACCGTGCCGGGCTGCGAAATAAGATGGGCGGCGGCGGACTTGACTACTACGACCCCGCGATGCTCGTTGTGTTAGCAACCCAGTTGCCGCCCGCTCCCCGTGAGAAGGTGGAGAAACTGAAGGTCGATATCGCCCAGGCCAAGAAGGAATGGGAAGCGATCCGCGACACGCCGGAAGGGCTGTCGAAGGGGCGGGACGGAGCTCCCAAACAGCGACCGTATCGGCTGAAATACGAAAAACTGCAGACCGAGCTGCTCGGCCTGACGGATCCGGCGGCTCGTGGCCACGCAGTCCACGGAGTGCGCGACGCCAAGATCGTCAGTGACACCGACGTGCGCATCCGCGGCGAGGCGGAGAAACTGGGCCCCAGCGTGCCGCGTGGTTTCTTGACCGCTTTCGACGTAGCCGGCGCTCCGAAGGTGAATCCGAAAGGGAGCGGCCGACTCGAGTTAGCCGGTTGGCTCACGAGTACTAACAATCCGCTCACCGCGCGCGTTCTTGTCAACCGCGTCTGGCAGCGCTTGTTCGGCCGGGGAATAGTCGCCACGGTTGACAACTTCGGCGTGTCGGGTGATATCCCTTCGCACCCTGAATTACTCGACTACCTGGCGAATCGCTTTGTCCGGGACGGCTGGTCGGTGAAAAAGCTGGTTCGGGCGGTTGCGCTGACACGGGCATATCAACTCAGCTCCCATAGCCCGGCCTCGCATCGCGCGATCGACCCGACAAACCAACTCGTGTGGCGGCACACCCCCAGGCGCTTGGATGCCGAGGAAATCCGCGACGCGATGCTGGCGGCGGCCGGCTCCCTCAATCTGAACCGGCCCACCGGGTCGGCCGCGATGAAGCTCAAAATGATCGAGCTCCCGGACAGCGGAGTCGATGCCCGCGCGATCCGTGAATACGCCGACAGGAGCACGCACCGCAGTGTCTACCTGCCGCTGCTGCGCGGCATCAGCCCGCGTGCGCTCGAAGCGTTCGACCCAGTGGAGCAGACGCTCGTCACAGGCACGCGCGAAGCAACCACGGTGCCGCGCCAGGCATTGTATCTGCTCAATTCCTCCTTCGTCCGCCGGCAATCCCTGACCTTGGCGGAACTACTGCTCGCCGAGAACGATAGCGCAGACGCCGACCGAATTCGCAAGGCTTACCGGCTCACCTTGGGCCGATTCCCAGATAACACGGAGGTCGAAAGGGTGCACACCTTCCTTCTTGATTACGAATCGGCTGCCCGCGAGCTGAATGCGTTCAAACCATTGGCACGCGCAATGGTTGCCCTGCCCGCTCAAACGAAAGCGAAACCGAAACCGACCAATCAGGACGAATTTGAGCGGACCAACGAGTCGGCCGTCGAAGACGGTAGTCGCCCAAAAGATGCGCGATCCGCCGCCTGGCAGGGCTTTGTACAGTCGTTACTGGGATCCGCGGAATTCCGATACCTCGAATAGCTCTTCATCGTGCCTGCCCCAAAGGAGGGCCAAGCTATGCTGAAGCCTGAACCCTTGTTTCCCACGATCTCCCGGCGCCAGGCCCTGAAGTCGGCCGGAGTCGGGTTCGGCTATCTGGCATTGGCCGGCTTGCTCGGCCAGGATGGCCGGCGCGCGACGGCTTCCGATGCGACCGCGGCAAATCCGCTGGCCCCGAGGGAGCCGCACTTCAAGGCCAAGGCCAAGCGGATTATCTTCCTGCTCATGGAAGGGGCGGCCTCGCAGGTGGATACCTTCGAGTACAAGCCCCAGCTCCAGAAGGCTGATGGGAAGCCCGGCCCCGGCGGCGGTATCCTGAGGGCGTCGAAGTTCCAGTTCAAACAATTCGGCCAAGCAGGGACCTGGTTCTCCGAATTGCTGCCGAACATCGCGAAACATGCGGACGAGCTGTGCTGGCTCCGCGGGCTGCACACGGACACACCGGCCCACCCGCAAGCCGTCGTTCAGCTGCACACGGGGAGTGCCAACGCTGCGCTCACGCGGCCGAGCATGGGCGCCTGGCTGCTCTACGGCCTGGGTACCGAAAATCAGGACCTGCCAGGATACGTCACGATCAACCCGTCGCCCTTCTTTGGCGGAGCCGTGAACTACGGCAGCGCCTTCCTGCCGGCTCACTTCCAGGGCAGCAGACTCACCGATTCCGGTTACCTGCCGAATTTGAAGCCGCAGACGCCCATGTCTCTGCAACGCAAGCAGATCGACTTGATACGGGCGATGAATCGTGACCTCCGCGCGACCTCCGGGGCCCCAGACGCGGTCGATGGGATCATTGAGTCCTACGAACTCGCCTTCCGCATGCAGGGCAAAGTGCCTGAGGTGCTCGACATCACCAAAGAGCCGCCGTACGTGCTCGACGCCTACGGCGTGAAGCCCGGACCGGCCGGAGCGTTCGCTCGCCAGTGCCTGATGGCCCGGCGGTTGAGTGAGGCCGGCGTGCGCTTCGTGGAAATCTGCCAGCCGGGTTGGGACCACCACAGCAACTTGCACGAGGGGTTGAAGCGGAATTGCGCTGCGGTCGATCAGCCAACCGCTGCGTTGCTGGCGGATCTCGAATGGCGCGGACTGTTGGACGAAACGTTGGTCCTATTCGGCAGTGAATTCGGCCGGCAACCAACCGCTCAGGGACCGGACGGCCGCGACCATAATATCACCGGCTACCCGATGTTCTTAACTGGCGCCGGCGTCAAGAAGGGCTTCAACTACGGGGCCACCGACGAATACGGCCTCCGAGCAGTGGAGGGCCGGATGCACATCAGGGATTTGCATGCCACTCTCCTTGCACTTCTTGGGTTGGACCACGAAAAACTGACGTATCGTTACGCCGGCCGAGACTTTCGACTGACCGACGTGGCCGGTCAGGTCGCTCAGGAAATCATGGCGTAAGCAGCATAAGGGCAAAACGATCCACCGGCGACAGAGGCTTTAGTCGCTCTTGGAAAGGACTACGGCACGACGTTCTTGGTCAGCCTTTCCAGCGACGCCTTTGCCTCTCGGGCGAGGAGAGTCTCGGCGGGCCCCCTGGCGAGGCTTGACAGAACCTGCCTGGCGTCCGAGTTGCCGATGTGTTCGAGCACTTCGATGGCTCGAAGACTTCGTACAGGTTCCGGGGAATTGCCTGGCTCCAATCTTTTCAGAAGCTCCTCGATCCGTTGGCGCTGTTCCGCTGGCGGATTGCTCTGGAGCGCTTGCCGTAGCGCGGACTCGGCCAGGTCGCCTGCCCTCTCTAATTCCTGTGTCGCCTGCTTGCGCGTGGCAAAACGCGGACTATCCAGAGCGCCGATCCACTGCGTGACCTTCTCAGAAGCAATGGGAGCGGGAGACTTTAATTGTGCCCGCAAGAAGGCCGCACTGTCAGCGGGCGCGGCGCTCAACGCACAGACAGCCTGGTAGGCCTTGCCGGCGTCCGTTTGTGCCAATTCCTGCCATAACGTGCGCAGCTTCGCTTCGTCAAGGTATAGGCGACGCGCCTGACCGGTCTCCCCAGGGCCGGCGACATCCCAGGCCAGGGCGGTCGTGTCGCCGCCGGCCGAGTACAGGACCTTCCCATTGGGCGAGAAGGCCACGGCCATCACGTTTTGCGATGCCGGCTCATGGCCGGCAAAGTGAGCGCACTCCTGTCCGGTGGCAACCTCCCACAGACGCACAATCTGGTCGAAGTTTCCGGTCGCGAACCTCTTGCCATCGGGGGTAAAGGCCAGAGAATCGACGGCGGTCTTGGCGACCGTGGAGGGGACGGGAAATTGGTGGCGAAGCTTGCCGGTGGCCAGGTCCCAAAACTCCATGGATGTTCCGAATCCACCAGTCGCCAGGAATTTGCCATCCGGCGCAAAAGCAACGCTCAGGACCATCATCTGCGGCGCGCTCCAGGTCCGCAGGTTTTTTCCGGTTGCGACATCCCACAAGGAAACTTTCCCCTGGCGCTGGTCCGCACCTACCACGGCCAGGCTTCGGCCGTCGGGCGCGAACGCCAGATGGTACACATCACCCGTCGGCTCGGTTAACGGACGCACCTCCGCCCCCGTGGCCACATCCCACAGCTTCACCTTTTGAGGGCCGCCAACTTGGGAACCGCCAGTGGCCAGCGTTCGACCATCGGGTGCGAACGCGACGGCGTTGTAATAGCGCTGACCTTCGATGGTGCGGAGTTGCCGAGCCGTCGTCACGTCCCAGAGACGGACGACGCCATCCGCGCCGCCCGATGCCAGGGTGGCGCCGTCCGGCGAAAACGCTACGCTCGTGACACCGCCCGCATGGGCCACGATTTCCCGAAGCGGTGCCCCCCTGGCCGCATCCCAAAGGCGGACAGTGCCGTCCTTGCTTCCCGTGGCCAGGACCTTGCCGTTGGGGCTGACAGCGATCGTTTCGATACACCCGTAATGCTCGGGAAAAGGCCGCAGTTCCTTCCCGGTGGTAGAGTCCCACAAGCGGATAACCCCATCGCTGGAGGCGATTATCTTGCCATCCCGCGAATAGGCGAGCCCGAGGATGCCCGTGGGAAGGGCCGTAATGCGGCGCAGCTCCCGGCCCGTGGCCAGGTCCCAGAGCCGAATCGTTCCGTCCTGCGGCGAATTGCTCCCGGTGGCGACGGTAATGCCGTCGGGAGAGAAGGCGAGCGATAGGATGCCGTGCTCGTTTTGAGCGATCTGTTGGAGTTCCTTACCGGTCGCGGGATTCCAAAGATGGATGGTCTTCTCCTGCCAGCCGCCGGTAGCCAGTCGGCCATCGCCAGTGAACGCCACGTGGAGCATCTGATTCGGAGGCGCTGGTAACTTGTGTAGCTCCGTGCCGGTCTCCGTGCTCCAAAGGCGAAAGGTGCTGTCGGCGCCGGCCGATGCAAGCACCTTGCCGTCGGGTGCGAACGCGACCGCAAAGATGTGGTCCTGATGCCCCTGGCACCGTTGCACCCGAGTCCCCGTGGCCGCATCCCACAGATGAACCTCGTGGTCCGCAAATCCGCCCGAGGCAATCAGGCGGCCGTTCGGAGAGAACGCGACACACAGAGTCTTGGGCGCTTGCCCCTCCAGCGTGCGGATTTCCTGGCCCGCAGCGATATCCCACAGGTGGAGCGCGCCACTCGACCCCGCCGCTGCCAGGAATTTTCCGTCCGGGGAAATAGCGAAGGAGTTGATTCCCTTGGCATCGAGTTCGAGTTGGCGGAGGCGCTTGCCGGTGTCCACATCCCAAAAGCGAATGGCTGATTTACCCCGACCACCTGAAACCAGGATTTTGTCGTCCGACAGGAACGTCAGGGAGGTGCCGCTATGTCGGAAACGTGTGGTCCCCAGACGAAACAAGGCGCCGGCCGGCAGCGGGTCACCGTAGGAATCGGTGCGCGGAGGCGTGTTCGGGGTGGCCGTGGGCCTCTCCTGCCAGCGCCCTTCCAACACAACAGGGCTCTCCTGTACTCCCTCTTGCGAACGAGCCAGGGCTCCTGCACCAGCCACAATGAGCCCAGCTCCCGCGATCAATGCTGCAAGTACCGCTAGCTTGGCCAAGGCCGCCCCCTTCAGGAGGCCGTTCGCGAGGACCACCGCCGGCGCTGTCGCGGCAGCGCGGCCAGCGGCCGCTTGCACCGCCAGACGCACGCTGGCCAAGATTAGCCTGGCCGGCACGGCGGCGGACGACATGTTCTCGCTTGTCCCTAGGGCCAAGAGTCCGGCACCTAGCCCAAAACCGCGCCGAGTCAGGCGCCGTTGCAGGATCTTGCGGGCACGCTCCAACCGGGCGGTGACGGAACTCTTTGGCCAGTCCAACTCCTGTCCGGCTTGGAAGTGCGTTTTGCCCTCCAAGTAACACAAAACCACCGGAGCTCGATATTGGATGGGCAACCGCTGCAACTCCTCGTCGAGGACTGCTCGAAGCTCCTGACACGAAGGCTCCGCGTAAGGTTGCCCAATCGTCCTGGCCACTTGCTGCTCCTGTCGCCGACGCTGCGCCGCTCCGATGCGAGCCCTCCGCGCGATCCGATAGGCCACACCGTACAGCCAACTGCCCAGCGATGGCGGTTTGCGGATCTGCCTTGCTTTCCGTGCCAGCACCAGGAACGTGGCTTGGAAGGCATCCTCAGCCTCATGCACGTTACCCAGGAGGCGCCTGCATAAGTTGAACACCATCGGTCCGTGTCGATGGACCAGGATGGCAAACGCGGCTTCTTCCGCTTGGCTCTGAAAACGCTCGAGCAATTCGGCATCGCTAATGTCGCGCGCCGCATCGGCCTTGGCCAAGTGCCGCAGGTGTTCCAAGACGTGGCCGAGCGCTGTGGTCTTCATTCGAGGATGTCCCTCTGGATCGTGCTCACCATCCTATAGTGCAGCGAAATGGCAGTTTGACCAACAAGAAAGTCCAGGCAGGTGCGGCTGGATGCGAAGCGGCCTCGCACGGATTGCCTGTCGTCGGTCGATTCCCCGCGTAAAGGCAGACCTAGTATACTAACGCCTTCCACCGAAAGCTGGGCTAAGGCAGGGAACGACAGTACGACTTTCCAAAAACTCCCTCAGGGTGAAGAAGGTCAACGCCCCAGCCAGCCTTGCCCGTGAATTGAGCTATGTTTATTAGGAATTCTCGCTCAGATCGGGCAGCAGCTGATGATTACGCTGGGAGTAAAGTCGAAAGTTGACATTTGAGCATCTGTTAACAGGGTCGGCGCGCGGCCGCTCGGGTGATTCACGTCCTTGGCAACTGCTCTTGCTGTCAGCCCCAACTCCCTCCGCGCTTGAAACGGCAACTGACAATCTGGTGACTCACCTCAGAGATAACCCGGAGTTCGATTTAGCGGACGTTGCCTTCACGCTGCATGCGGACTGCAAAGCGTTCCCGCACAGGCGTGCATGGGTGTGCCGCAACTGCGAGGAAGCCATCGCAGCCTGTGCCTCGAGGCAGGGTGTGATCACGTCCTCGGAGCCCGTTGCTGAAAGACCAGTCGCATTTCTCTTTCCGGGACAAGGCGCCCAGTACGTAAATATGGGTCGCGGCCTCTACGACTCGGAACGGTTATTCCGTGAAGAGATTGATCGCTGTGCCGAGATTTTGAATCAAAGCCGGGGCGTGGATCTCCGCGAGGCAATCTTCAGCTCAGCCCCTCCCGAGCACGCATGCCAGCAAATGAACCAGGTTGCCATCGCTCAGCCGGCACTGTTCCTAATTGACTATGCTCTCGCCAAACTGTGGATTAGTTGGGGCGTTCATCCCGCTGCGATGCTGGGCCACAGCGTTGGCGAGTATGTGGCGGCATGCTTGGCTGGTGTTTTCTCATTGCAGGACGCCGTCACCCTTGTGGCGGACAGCGGCAGCGTCATGCAACAGGCCCCTCGGGGCGCCATGCTGGCAGTGCCTTTGCCGTCGGCGGAAGTCGCGGATCTGGTGGCGCGGTCGGAAGCACGTCCTGGGCTCGCGTTGGCTGTCGTTAATGGTCCTTTACAATCGGTCGTAGCCGGCACGGACGGCGATGTGAGTAAGTTAGAAGCAGTGCTTGCGAGCCGTGGGGTGCAATGCCAGCGGCTGCCAACTTCCCATGCGTTCCATTCGCCGCTGATGGATGGAATCCTGACTTCCTACGCCGAGCGGGTTGGGCACGTATCGCTGCGCCCTCCCACAATTCCCTACCTCTCGAATGTGAGTGGTACTTGGATTTGGCCCGAGGAAGCAACCGATCCGGACTACTGGGTTCGCCATCTCCGAAATACGGTCCGCTTCTCGGATTGCCTTTCTGCGCTCCTGGCTAACACTGACCAAGTCCTCCTCGAAGTGGGCCCGGGCGGGATCCTCAGTGGGTTGGCACGCCAGCAGCCTGCCAAGCCGGCTGCGGTGCTGCAATCGCTCGGCCGGGCCGGCGAGGGAACCCATGACCTTGAGGTGCTCCTACGGACCTGTGGGCATCTGTGGACGCTTGGTTGCAACCTGGACATCACCGGTCTTTATAACGGCCAGCGAAGGCGCCGTGTGCCCCTGCCAACTTACCTGTTTGAGCGGCAGCGGCGTTGGATCGAAGCCGAGACATCGACTGCGGCGCAGACGCCGATCTCTTCCGGGGAAGACCGTTGCGAGTCGAGGCCAGCTGCGCCTCTGAACTCACGAACCATGCTGACGGGCGCGTCTGCAGGTGGGCTGCCAAACCACGTCGCCGCGTCAGGGCGTGACCAGATAGAACAGGGTTTAAAGGAGTTGTTTTGTGAATGTCTTGGCGTAAGTGAGGTTGGTCCGCGTGATCATTTCTTCGAGTTGGGAGGCCACTCCTTGTTGGCGGTAAGGCTCCTGACCCGTATTGAGAAGAAGTTCAAAAAAACCATCCCGCTGTACGATTTTTTCCGGTCACCCACGGTCGAAAGTCTAGGGGCAATCTTGCGAGGGACAGCCGAGCCCAAGCGCAAGGAGTTTAGTGTTATTGTGCCGTTTAATGAATGCGGCAACGGTCCACCCTTTTACTGTGTGCATTCGCTCGGTGGCGAGGTCGCTAGCTTTCGGCATCTCGCCCGCATTCTCGGACCAGAGCAGCGTTTCTACGGCATCCAGGCCCCGCCGGAGTCCCACACCGCGGAATTCGCTTGGTCAATCGAGTCTATGGCACAGCACTATGTGGACGCACTGACTGCGTTTCAACCCACAGGCGCATTGCTGCTCGGTGGCTGGTCGGCCGGCTCGACGATCGCGCTGGAAATGGCACAGCAACTCAAAAAGAGCGGGCGAAATGTGGAATTGTTGATAGCGCTTGAGGGCGCACTGTTCAACACGGGGGCTGGCACGAGTTTGTGGAACCCCGTCTATTATGGGAAACTGCTCTGCAATCTCCCGCACTGGATTGCCGACGATCTTATGGTGGAATTCTCGTTTCGGGTGTTTGCTCGCCGCGTGTGGGACAAATTGGCATCGCTGTCGAGGATTGCGACACAATCCCTAACCGGCAACAAGAAAGCGAGTGAAGAGGTGGCTGGCTTTATGGACGTGTCCTTTTACTCTCCAAACCAAGTTGCGTTCATGAAGGCCGTGTACGACGCCTTGGTTGCCTATGTACCCAAGCCGTATGACGGTGAAGTGCTCCTTTACAAGGCAAGGACTCAGCCGCTTTACCACCTGTTCGAACTGGACCGAGCCTGGTCAAAGGTGACATCTCAAGTCGACGTGGTCACAGTGCGAGGAACCCATGTTAATATCGTTCAAGAGCCATTCGTTCGCCCACTTGCCGAAGACTTGCGACGGCGACTATCCAAATATCACACCGAAGGCCGGTGAAGAGGTGTAGGCGTAGCGGGAACTCCGCTACAGATACTCGTAGCATGGGGAGGCGGTTCGATGGCAGCATGGCACTCTTGCTGCTGGTTCTGCCTCCTTTACTGCTTTTGGCCTATATTATCCGCTACGTTATCCGCCGCTTGAAACGCTGAGGCGGCTTCCACACCAATTCTCTCTTTTCAAGGAAGGTCGCCAAGCGGCTTATATCCGTCGCTTCTACGCCTTGCCTACCACCGAGGCGGGAGACCTGGCTCTGTGTATTTAAGCGGTAATTCAGGCTGCTTTTCTAAACGTGAACCACCGCGGGACCAATCCGAGCCCGCAAAGCAACCATGGCATCGAACAGTAGTGCTCTCGGCCACTTTCCCGCCTCTGGTCACGTCCGCTGAACTCATTCACAGAGGGTGCGACACTGAAAGCAAGGCCGGCGAGGCCCGGCTGTCGAGTTCGGGTTTTTCCTGGCGAGGGCTACGTATCACGTCGTGACTTCCAGGGTATTCAGCCTGGGTTCCCCTCTTTCGCCTTCCTGGCCAATGGGCGTAATCTTGAACTGGTAAGTGCCAGGTTCAGTGACTCTGTAGACGAAAATGGTTGCTTCTTTGGATTGTGCCCGGCTCGCCAATATTTCAGGCTCCGCCATTCTCTGGCCATTGATCGTGACTTCAAATCCCGTAACCACTTTGCCCGGGGCCTTCGGAAAGGCAAAATGGATCGTGTCACCCACCCTGGCCTTGCTCGGCAACATAATGCGTACAGCCATCAGTAAATCCTCCAGAATCATTCTATGAAAGCAGCCGCCTAGAGCGATATCTGTGAGGAATACGTTTTCCGTGAAGAAAGCCGAGGCCCTTGACGTGCGCTCCGGTTGCTATTTTCCCCTCAACCAATTCACCGCGGACATTCATGGTGTTGTGACCTCTAGCGGCGGGCGATACAGTGCGTGACGATCAAGCGTTCGCACGGGCTTCGACACGCTCCGCGTGCCGCTCCTCTGATTGGATAAAACGATGGAACTCACAGCCTTCCTGGGGATCTCCCTTTTCCTTGTTGCTGTCTGGTACGCAGTTGGGGCGGGGCTTGGGCGCCTGGGGGGTGGAGCATCCTGGCCGGACAATACACGGCTCCGCACGTGCCGGAGGGGAAGAAGTTCTCGATGCAATCGATCGCGTTTGGTTGGGTTGAATACAACGGCTGTCTGACGATCGTGGTGGTGGCGGAGGAGGGCCGCTACCTGTCGACGTGGCGGTTCTCGATGTCCACCAGTGCAGGCCCTTCTTGTTCGGGTAATTGTGCGAAATGGGTGTCACTTCATGCTGTTCCATTTTCCGCTTATCCGTGCAGGCGGAAAAAGACCTGACACGATTTATCGGATGTTGTCAAAAGCTCGGAAGCTCACGCAGCATTGGATTTCCACAATCTCGGGAAAGCAATGCGTGCGATCTGCTTGGTGGCTGCGTAAAGGAGGGGGTAATGAGCCAGTTTTCTCTGAAGCTCGTGCGCTAGGATCGACGGGCGGTCGTGAGAGGATCGGGTTACTTCCAACTCGCGCCGCAGGCAGACCGTTTCATAAGTCACGTAATTATCTTGAACGTTGGCGGGGATCCGGAGTAGAGGCAGAAGGTCTGCGTCTTCCCGGCGAACATAGAAGCGATTAATGCCGTCAAAGAGACCAAACAGATAATCAGCAGCGATGAGGGGCGGTTCCCAGCTGTAGTGGCTTTGAAGTCCGGTCTCACCGAATATCGAATCCTCGATCACGAGTACCTTCGGGCGCCAACGCGTCCAGTCATTGCCTTCAATGACTTCGCGCTCCAAATTTTCGGCGTCGATGGATAGAAAATCAATCTCACCTCCGACGTGCAGCGAACACACATCAGCGAGGGTGGTGACGGGAACCTCGCGGCGCTGGTAAACGAGGCCGAGAGTTCGGGCGCGGTGCTCCGCCTCTACCTCGGAGAAGGTCGAGAGGGTTGTAGGGCTTGGGCACTCAAAAAACGATATGGTTTTCGAGCAATTGGAAATGCCTACGTTGAGATTGACATCGCGGGGCCGATCGGCCTGCAAGCGCTCGAAGACAGACTGAACCGGCTCGATGTTAATGCCCTGCCAGCCGAGCTCGTAGAGCCCCTTCGTGACCGAGGCATCCATCGGATCGTTGGCTCCGACGTCAATGTAAAACCCCCGGGGTTTGTTCGAAAAGACACGGTGCAGTACGACGTCTTCGCGATTCTGCGAATAAGAAATGAAAGGCATCCTGCTCCCTCTTTTCGGAGGGCGTCAACCATGACGGTCAAGCACGAACCTGGTCGGACGGAGACCCCTCCATGAAAACGAATTTGGCAGCTTTTATCAGCCAAGGCCAGGAGAGTCAATGCCAGCTCCGCCCGGCCCTGCTGGTTGCTGGTGCTGGATAGTCTGCTGGATGTGATTAAGACCTATTGCGAGTATGAGATGGTTGAATTATAAGCCGGCCGATGCTAGCCAACCTCAAGCAAGATGCCCATCCGCTGGGCCGTCCCAGACTCTGGGAGGCACGAGTCAGCTCGGTGGATAAGCTGCGCCGCCTCAGCGATTTCCTTCCACGTTCCTTGCTGACCGGGCCACTCGTCTATGGCTGGACCACTTTCATAATAGTGCTTGGCATGACCCTGGGTCACCGCCTCATTCCCTCAGCCACGTTCGTGCCCAAGCCTCCTCGTTTGTCCGACTGCTTCGCCAATTGGGATGGCGGATGGTACACGTCGATTGCGCGCGACGGGTATCATTTCGCGCCGCAAGTGGGATGCGATGTAGCCTTTTTCCCAGCATACCCGCTCCTCGGCAGGCTTGTCGCGAAGGTGACAGGGCTTCAACCGAAGCTCGCTTTGCTAGTCGTTTCCCATCTCTCTTTCCTGGCTGCACTCGTGACACTTGGTGCCTATGTGCGGCTCCGGTTTGACCCCGTTCCAGAGCGTCTCATCGCCTTCGTACTCTTCGCCGCAGCGGTCTTTCCCACTGGGTTTTTCTTCCGCATGGTCTACTCGGAGTCGTTGTTCCTTTTCTGCACGATCCTGACGTTCTATCTGATGGAGCGAAATGCGCCGCTATACGTCGTTGCCGGCTTGATCGGATTTACCACGGCATGCCGGATTCCCGGCATCTGTCTGCTTTGCCCATTCGTTCTGCACGTTCGGCACCGATCCCTCAGCGTGCGCGACTGCCTTCAAAAGCTCGTCTGCCTGGCGCCGCTGACCTGTTGGGGAATCGCGAGTTTTATGCTGTACACCTGGTACAAGTTCGGTGAGCCGCTCGCATTTGCGAAGGCGCAGTCTTGCTGGTTCTTTCGTCTTCCTCCTTCGTGGACTCACAAGGTGTATTGCCTGGCAGTGCTTGAGCCCTTTCGATCAGTATTCTCTTCATCATCAGGTGCTGCCTACTGGAAGAACCAATCCCTCGACAAGAGTGCCTTCTTGAGCTTGACTGCGGCGAATCCGGTTTATTTTGGGCTCGCCGCCGTCCTGATTATGGTGGGGGCATACAAGCGGTGGTTGTCGCCCAGGGAGTGGAGTTTCGGCGCTGCCCTGCTCTTCATGACCTATGCAGGGCGCGGCTATGAAATGTGCATGCAGTCCTCTGGCCGATTTGTCGCGGTTGTCTTCCCGATCTACCTGGTCCTGGGGCAGCTGCTATGCCGCTGTCCACCTCCGTTGGCGACCAGTTTTCTCGCGTTTTGTGCCGTTCTCCTGACCCTCTACTCCGCTTTGTTCGCCGCCTGCCATTTCCTCATCTAACCAAGCAGGCGTCCGGGGGGCCTCGCATAAATGGTGTCTGCGCCGTGCAAAAGCGTCCAGTGGAAGCCAAAAAGGGGTCGGGAGTCTTTTTGAAAATAGGTGTTGCTTCATGTTATTGCCTATCCGAATAACGGGGACAGGACCTGTGCATTAGAGTCCTGTTCCCGTTATTCGGATAGGCACTTATCGCCGATTTCCGCAGGGGGGAAATGATTAACATTTTAGCGAATCCGGGGGCGAGCGCAGTTACCGGTAAGCGAATACCAGTTGGTAGTTTTTCAACCAGGGAATGGACGGACAATTTTGGT
>Ga0116219_10000655_pt1 | contig 35434 bp, 28 predicted proteins | sample Sb_taG_4_FD_91019 | JGI IMG/M metagenome (GOLD analysis project Ga0116219, IMG submission 91019) | Peat soil microbial communities from Weissenstadt, Germany - Sb_50d_6_BS metaG | ecosystem: Environmental > Terrestrial > Soil > Wetlands > Peat | place: Germany: Weissenstadt | collected 2010-09-21 | reverse complement strand
GATTCTCGCGCTCCGATCGTGGTGACGCAGGAACACCTCGCCGCACGATTCCCGGACGCTCGCACGCACGTTGTCCCGATACGCTCGGTGTGGGACGAGCCCAAGATCGCGGAGCTTCCCGCATCGCCAGTCGAGGGGCAAAATATTGCTTACGTAATCTACACATCCGGCTCCACAGGCAAGCCCAAAGGCGTGCAGGTGGAGCACCGGCAGGTGGGCAATTTTTTTGCCGGGATGGATCAGGTAATCGGCCGCGAAGCTGGTGTATGGCTGGCGGTCACTAGCATTTCCTTCGATATCTCGGTGCTGGAGCTGTTCTGGACACTGGCGCGCGGATTCACGGTGGTGGTGCAGGCCGAGTCGGAGAAACTGGCTTCGAGCGGAGATTACTCCGTTGCCGCGCAGATCCGAAATCGCCACATCACCCACTTACAGTGCACACCCTCCATGGCCCGCTTCCTGATCTCCGGCCAGGAATCTCTCCAATCGCTGCGCGGCCTCCGGAAGTTGATGCTGGGCGGCGAGGCGCTGCCATCGGGCCTCGTGGCGCAGCTCCGCCAGGCGGTTTCCGGCGAGGTTTTCAACCTGTACGGTCCAACCGAAACCACGGTGTGGTCGGCGGCGCATCGCATCGTGCGAGATGAGGCCGTGATCCCTATCGGACGGCCCATTGCAAACACCCAAATCTATATCCTCGATGCGCATTTGCGGCCGACGCCATTGGGCGCGCCGGGTGAACTATTCATCGGTGGAGCGGGTGTCGCGCGGGGCTATCTCAACCGGCCCGAGCTGAACGCCGATAAGTTCCTGCCGGACCCGTTCCGGACGGAGTCTTCGAATCGCATGTATCGCACAGGCGACCTCGCCCGCTACCGGCCGGACGGCGACCTCGAATTTCTGGGAAGAATCGACAATCAGGTAAAGATTCTGGGCTTCCGCATCGAACCGGAGGAAATCGAAGCGATATTAGGCCAACACCCGGACGTTCGGGCAATCGCAGTGGTGGTACGCGAAGATGCGCCGGGAGAAAAGAAGCTGGTGGCATGGCTCGTGCCCGGCGAGCGTCCTGTCACCGTCATCGAGCTCCGCGCATACGCGCAGCACAGGCTCCCGGCCCACATGGTGCCCTCAGCTTTTGTGATCGTGGACTCGCTGCCGCAGACACCAAATCGCAAGATCGACAAAAAGGCCCTGGCGGCGCTCCCACTCGCCACTGCCGTTTCCGGCCAGGCGCCAGTCACGAGTTTGGAAGAGACCGTTGGAAATATCTTCCGGCAAGCACTGCAACTGGAGACCGTCGATACGCACGGCAATTTTTTCGATCTGGGAGCAAATTCCCTGGTGATGGCACAAGTCGCCATCGCACTCCAGGAAACGCTGCATCGGGAAATTCTGCTCACTGATCTGTTCAAGTATCCGACCATCAGCGCCCTCGCCGCAAACCTCGCCCAGACTCTCGAAGCGGAGGCGCCGTTGCGATGTGGTTCGGGGCGCGCGCAATCCCGTAAAGACGCTTTTCGCGATCGGTCCGGAACCGGGCGTGTTTCCAACCGGCAGCACAATCGCAGTTAGGCGCGGTTCGCCGGCCCGCGCGAATTCATCTGACAACGGGCGCGTCTAGCTGGTCGAATCACACGCCACGGGTGTGTGTGACATATGGCGGGTTTTGAGGCAGTTAGCTCGCTAACTCCCGTGCCGAAACGCCGCCCGGGTTGACCCGGCATGCTAGTTTGTAGGCAACGAACGCCTACGGCTCTTTTGTCGCCGATTCCCCCTCATAAGAGGCCTCCCAATGAATCGAAATAGTCTGCGTCGAGTATATTGCTTCATCGCCTGCTTCGGATGCGCGAGTCATGCCGTTCGTTCGCAGGTGAGTTCGGGAGGGGTGGTCGCGGCGCCCTCGTCGGTCGTCGACTTTACAAATGCGGGCCAGACTATTCCCGCGCGCAAGCTGGCGGCAGATCCCGCGGCTTGCACCGTGGGCGAGCAATACTACAACACCACGTCGAATGTCCTCAAGGTCTGCACCGCGGCGAACACGTGGACGGCCCCGGGTGGAGGCAGTGTTTCGAGCGTGGGCCTGACCACCTCAAACAACGTCTTCACCATCTCCGGATCACCGGTGACCGCGAGCGGCACGCTGACGCTCACGCCCTCCGGCACGAGCGGCGGTATTCCCTACTTCTCCGGTGCGAACGCCATGGGTTCGTCCGCCGCATTGGGGGTCAACGGCGTGGTGGTGGGCGGCGGGGCTGGTGTTGCGCCGAAGGCCACCGGGGTCACGATTGATGCTTCCAACAACGTAACGACGCCAGGAACGATTACCGCCGGCAGCGGCGGTAGTTCTCACGGAAAGCTCGCTCTGGGCGAACTGCCTACGAATGGGATCACGACGGTGGGCTGGGAAGCACTAGACTCGATCACGAGTTCGCTCTCCCTGGTGTTTCCCAACGCCAGTCCGGCCGCCAACAGCATTATGCTTTTCCCGGCTCCCACCAGCGGGCAATCGCAATGGAGTTGGACCGCGATTCCCGGTTGTCTGGATTCCGGCGGCAATCACCTGAACTTCAACTCGGCCACCGGAGCCCTTATCTGCGGCACCACCAGCAGCGGCTCGGGGCAAACGGCCCTCACGGTTGCCAACGCTACCACGACCGGAACGACAATCAATACCCTGACCAAGCTCACGGGCACGCCTTCGACCGCGATTGTCAGCAGTGCAGGCGATACCGGCGGAGCGATCGGGATTACCACCGCGGGCGCAGGGACAACAGGACCGGCAACCATCAGCTATATGGGCGTCGTCGCATGTGTGTTCGACGGGGCAACTGTGGCGGGCGACTACGTGCAGATTTCCTCCACGACGGCGGGAGATTGCCACGACACAGGATCGTTGAACTATCCAACCAGCGGCCAAGTAATCGGGCGGGTGCTTTCCAGTAATGCTGCCGGTGGAACATATAATCTCGACGTATTTCCGGCGGAGATGAAACCGCCGAGCCTGACTGCCGGAACCGGCGTTACCGTGGCGCCAGCAGGAGGATCCGTCACCATCGGCGCGGACATGACGGTGATGGCTACGCAAAAACAGGTGCAACAGGGTGCGCCTGTTTGCGCCAATGACACCGGGATAGCCGACACCTACGCCGTTGCCCTCACACCAGTGCCCAGCTCCCTCACCCGGTACCTAACGGTTTGCTTCAAGGCATCAGCGGCGAACGCGACCACTACTCCGACCATCAATGTGAACAGCCTGGGGGCGAAAACCATCGTCAGTGAAAGCGGCGCGGCGGTCGCCCCCGGAGCGATCCAGGCGAGCGGCTACTACTGGCTCCAGTACGACGACACGTCGGCAAAGTTCATCATGGTCAGCAATCCTTCCAAGATGTCCGGCGCCGGGGTGGTAGTGGCACCAAACGCGCAAAGCGGCGCCGGATACACGGTCGCATCGAGCGATTGGGGGAAACTATTGACGCTTTCGAACGGGGCGGCGCAGGTTCTGACACTCCCTCAGGCGGGCAGCAGCTTTCCCAATGGCTGGTATGTGGACGTTGAGAATACGGGCGCGGGTGCTTGGACCATCACTCCGACGACTTCGACCATCGACGGCGCGGCAACATTGGCACTATCCACCAATCAAGGTGTTCGCGTGTTCTCGAATGGCGCCAACTACTTCACCCAGCGAGGCATTGGGGGCGGCGGGGCGGCGGGCAGTCTGAATCTTTCTGTAAACGGCGCTTCGGTCGCGTCCGAACCCGGGTTGAACCTCATCAGTGGAGCGGGACTTTTGCAAACCTGTGCTAACAACTCGGCCAACAATCGCGTGGACTGCACCCCCAGCCTCAACACCGCGGTCGCGCTAACCAATGCCAACGCGCAGGCCGATAAGCCATGGTTCTGCAGCTCTACGAACGGGACGACATCGTACACGTGCAGTCTCAGCGCATCCGCGGCACTTACCAGTTACACCGCGGGAATGTGGCTGATGCTTGTTGCGGATACGACGAACACCAGTACGCAACCGTCTTTGAACGTTGACGGCCAGGGGGCCAAGAACATTGCGCAGTCAGACGGAGCCACCGTGCCAAGCGCAGGCCAGATCGTGGCTGGGCGGCCCTACTGGATCTATTATGACGGCGCGGTTTTCAGGCTGCCCTCGTACACCGGTGTCGGCGCGTGCAATGGCACGACGTACCTTCGGGGCGACGGGGCGTGCGCCACGACCAATGCGCAGGCAGTGGGCGCAGCGCTCGCATCTGCGTCAACGATTACTCCAACCAGCCCGATGCATCATGTCACTGGCACAACGCAGATTACGGCTATAACCGCTCCGGCGAATTTCACCGTGAGTGGCATGGGCGGGTGCATTGTCTTCATTCCAGACGGCGCCTGGACCACCGGCACGACGGGCAACATTGCGCTGGCTTCCACCGCAACCGTCAGCAGGGCCTTGACCATGTGCTACGACAACGGAACCAGCAAATGGTACCCGAGCTACTGAACCTTTGCCAGGCATTCGGTAACCTGGATGGCCAGGGATCTAACCTGCGGCTCGCCAAATATATCTTCGTGCCGTCCGGGGATCTCGTGTAGCTCGATGTTCCGGCCAGTCAGTGCTGACCATAGGTCGTAGGTGGCGCGGGACCGTTCGGGCGAACCAGCCGCATTGAATAGGGTGATCTTTCCCGAGAACGGCTGAGGCGCGTATCGGACCGCGGCGAACCAATTGAGGTCAGTGGCGCTTTGCAGGAAGGCGGGGATGGGCAGACCTGCCGAATCCAGACAAGCATAGATCGTTCGCAGGCCGCGCGCACGTAGCTTATCCTTTGCATAACTGAGACCACCGGACTGCAACATCTTTTTCGCGTGAAACGCGGCGGTGACAGTTCGCTCGTTCGGTTGCGGATTGTCCTGTGTCGCCGCAGCAGGATGCAATACGGCGGGACGCCATCCCGATCGCATGGGAAGGGTGTCGATCATGCCGACCATTCCGACCAACTCTCCTCGAGATTGCAATTGCCGAGCCGCCTCAAAAGCCACATATCCCCCGAAAGAAAATCCGAGCAAGTGGTATGGCCCGACGGGCTGTACGGATTGGACTTGCTTGAGATAGTACGCCGCCAGTTGCTCCATCCGATTCGGCGCGGTTCGCTCGCCGAGAAGCGCCCGAGCTAGGATTCCGTACACAGGCTGGTCCGTCTCCAGATGCCGGATCAGGCTATAAAAGCGGCCAATTTGCCCATCTACTCCATGAATCAAAAATAACGGATGCTTTGAGCCATTTTGCCGGAGGGGCACAACGGCAGGAGGTTTCCGTGGGTCCGCCGGAAAGGATGCGGGGCTGGGGGCGAGCTCGGATGCCGCAACAGGCGCCTCGAAGACGGCACTGCGCGTTTTTCTCCTGTCGAAAGTGACGCGGCGAACGCTCGCCGATAGCCGCGCCAGCATACTGCGGTCCGGCCATGGCAGCCGGAGCAGTTCCCGCACCAGCACCGGCTCCTCCCACGGAACATCATGGAAACTCCATGCCAGGAGTTTCTGGTGTTTATTCTGGTGCCAAGCCTGCGGGAAGTAAGTGATCATCTTGTTTTGGACGAGCGGGGGCATTTCCACAAGCTCGTCTGTGGTGAGTTTCGCGGTAATCGCCGACACCAAGTCGCGGCCGGGCCCAAGCTGCAGGTGGCATAGCGGAGTAACCCGCGGATTCATTTCGATCAGATACGGCGTTCCGGTGCGTGCTTCAATCACAAAGTCAAAACCAAGAAAACCCGAGAGCCCCAGCCGGGCCACTACCTGTTCCGCCGCTCGCATCATGCCGGGATTGTCCACTACGCGGACGATAGTGGCAGATCCCGTTTCACCCAATGCACAGACTACCTCGACGGCAATCCCGGCCAGCACCTTGCCGTTCCAGCACACGACGGCGCTGTTGGCGGGGTAGCCCTTGACGTAGGACTGAAGAACCACTTGCGAGATAGAACCACTGCGCCACGGCAAAATCCAGAACGGGTCGCGGTCCACTATCAAACGCTTAACCGCGCGGCCGGCGTCGAGAGGCCGGCTCATTTGGCGAACAACCTCTTCGGCTTCCTTCAGATCGCGAACGAACCGGGTGCCATGGCCGCCCCAGGTCCCATCGGCCTTCACCACCCACGGGAACTCATGTTGTGAGGCCCAAGAGCTGAGGGCGTGGCCCGCAATTGCAAGGTCGGTATCGGGCACTGGAAGCCCCTGCTCCAAGGCAATCTTGAGCAGCTGGTAGCGGCCGGACACTATCGGATAACTCGCCGGAGCACCTAGCGAGCGCTCGATCAGTTGGCACACTGAGCTATCGGAGATCCTGCTTTCTTGATCGTGTAATTCGTGAAGATGTTGCACCGCACGATCGTCGCAAGGAATTACCAAGTGCGGTTTGACGGCCCGGATGGCTTCGGCTAAGGCATTAACCGGATGGAGGGCACTGTAAGGATGTCTTTGCTGAATGGCGTTGGTTTTTGCTAAGGGGTGCCCGTAAACAGGGTAAACCGCTGAAACAGCGCAGCCGGCCTTAGTTAGGGCGATGGCCAAACGTGACGCACAGGGCCACCAGGTTGTGTTGGTCAGCAGTATGGCTGGTACCGAAGTGTTTTGCTCCCGATTGAAATTGTGTTTGCCCAACTGCTATCGTTCAAGGTAACAGATTACCGTAGCACACGGGTGAGAAAGCAAACAACCGGCTTAAAACTGATGTCAGTGGAAGGATCGCATTGGACATGACGGACGTAGCGATCATAGGACCCGGGCCCTACGGGCTCTCGCTCGCCGCTCATCTGAAGGCGCGCGGGGTCGAGTTTCGCATTTTCGGCAAGCCCATGGATACTTGGCGGACGCAAATGCCGCAAGACATGCGGCTCAAGTCGGAAGGTTTTGCGTCCTCGCTTTACGATCCGGATGGTGCGTTTACGCTAGGAAACTACTGCCAAAGCACAGGCCTTCCTTATGCCGACCTGGGTTGGCCCGTTCCGCGCGCTACGTTTGCCTCTTACGGTCTGGAGTTTCAACGGCGGTTTGTGCCGGAGCTGGAACAGAAGCTGGTGACCTCGCTGTTTCCAACGTCGGCGGGATTCGAGATTGGTTTGGAAGGCGGAGAGACTGCCGCGGCGCGGAGGGTTGTGGTGGCGGTGGGAATCAGCCATTTTCAGAGTATTCCGCCGGCATTGGCGGAGCTGTCTGAGGAATTCGTTACCCACAGTTCGCGGCACTGCACATTCGAGCAGTTCAAGGGCCGCGAGGTGGTGGTGATTGGCGCGGGAGCCTCGGCCCTGGATGTGGCGGCTGCACTGCACCAGGCGGGAGCAGCGGTGCAAGTGATCGCGCGAGATTCCAAGATTCATTTCCACGAACCACCGGGTCCCATGCCGCGGCCTTTCCTGGATCGAGTGCAAGCTCCGATGACCGGCCTTGGGCCTGGGTGGCGGTCCCTTCTCTGCACGAGCGCGCCGCTCGTCTTTCACAAAATGCCGCAACGGTTTCGGGTGGAAGTGGTTCGCCGGCACCTTGGTCCGGCCGCGGGTTGGTTCGTCAAGGAGCAAGTGGTGGGCAAAGTTGGGCTGCACACCGGCCTTAGAATCGGAAGCGCCAGCGTCGAAAACGATCGGGTTCACCTTCAGCTCAATAACGGAGACGGCATCCCGCGGACGGTTTCGGCCGATCATGTGATCGCGGCTACCGGTTACCAGGTGGACCTCCGCCGGGTGGCGTTCCTCGATTCCGATGTCTGGATGGGAATCCGATCGCTCGGTCGCGCTCCCATATTGTCCGCGAACTTTGAGTCGTCGATGCCGGGCCTGTACTTCATCGGCGCAGCCTCCGCCAACAGCTTCGGGCCCATGATGCGGTTCGCCTATGGGGCGGGATTTACGTCCCGGCGCCTTTCCAAACACCTGGCACGCTGAAAAGCGAACCGAGGGAACCTCGCTAAGTCCAGTGATGTCTATAGATAACCAAGTAGTACCAGTACCTGAGGTGTCGGTTCTGGGACGCTGGCCACTGCATTTTCATCCATTCCATCGCTCAAGTACGGTAATCTGTGGGCCTAAGGCTGAGCGGAAGTCGAAACCGAAATCGATAATGACAGTCCGACCCACGGCGTAGTGGGGGTGTCGTAGCGCAAGAAACTGGAGGAACTGCAGGTTGCTTCTAATCATCACTCTCGGGGTAGTATCGCTACCAGCCATGAACGGATGCCGCGGATGATGCGCGAAGACCATCTGCTGTGCGTGAGCCACTGCAAGTTCGTGGTCACGACCGGCTGGAGTCGCAACCAGTGCATGCAATAAACCGTTTGATAATATTTTGGTAATGCTTGATTTTTCTTTCTGCCACATCAATGAGATCATGATGCGCCGGAGGAGCTTACGGAAGGAGCTTCTCGCAGCAGAAGGACTCAAAGATCTCCGGGTTGCTGTACTGGGCGGCTCGACCACAAACGAACTGGTCAATTTCCTTGAACTTCTGTTGTTGTCCAGCGGTTTTCGACCTGCTTTTTATCAGTCTGAGTATGGGCGTTTCTATGAAGACGCAGTGCAGGACTCACAGGAACTGATCGACTTTACGCCGGATTTGGTTTATATCCACACCTCCTGCCGCAATGTACGTCTTGCCCCGCCAATCGGCTGTACAGAGGCGCAGTTCAACGAGTCTGTCGGAAGGGAGCTAGGAACTTTTCTAGAAATCTGGAACTCGCTCGAACGCAACATCGGCTGCCAGGTTATTCAAAGCAATTTTGAAACACCACCCTACGCAATTCTCGGGAACATGGACGCGGTTGCGTACGGCGGCTTGAGCCGCTTTCTAATGCAGATGAACGTGGCCTTTGCCCAGGAAGCAGCGAAGCGGCCGAAGCTGATCATGCAGGATGTCCACGGGATTTCCGCGCGACTCGGGGTGCAGAACTGGTTTGATTGGAATCGCTACTGGAATTACAAATTGTTGCTCACGGCAGAAGCCAATCTGGAAGTGGCGCGTTCCTTGACGTCGATCGTTCGAGCGATGTACGGCAAAAGCCGGAAGGTTCTCGTACTCGACCTTGACAATACGCTTTGGGGCGGGGTGATTGGAGACGACGGGGTCGAGAGGATCCAGATTGGCCGTGAGACACCAGTGGCTGAGGCGTACACTGCGTTTCAGGAGTACTGTCTTTCGCTGCGCAACCGGGGTGTTCTTCTGGCGGTTTGTTCGAAGAACACGGAAGGAATCGCGAAACTGGGTTTTGAGCATCCCAGCTCCATCCTTAAACTGGAAGACATCTCCTGCTTCAAGGCCAATTGGGACCCAAAGCATGAAAATATCCACGAGATAGCCAGCGAGCTCAACCTGGGGGTCGACAGCTTCGTTTTCGTGGATGACAACCCAGCCGAGCGTGCCATCGTGCAAGCACAGTTGCCTCAAGTCGCGGTACCGGATGTTGGCAGCGATGTTTCACGATTCGCGGAAATCATCGAGCGGGGACGATACTTCGAGCCTATTGCACTCTCCAAGGAGGACCTCGAACGTGCCGCCCTCTATGCCGACAACTCCCGGCGAGATGCTTTTAAGCAGACATTCGCCAACTATGGTGAGTACCTTGACTCCCTTGAGATGGTGGCGGAGATTGATCACTTCAAACCCTGGTATTTGGAGCGCATTGCGCAACTGACGAACAAGACCAACCAGTTCAACCTGACCACGCGGCGTTACACGCTTGCCGAGATGGAAGCGATCTCATCTGATCCGCGCTACATAGCGCTATATGGCAAACTCAGCGATCGCTTCGGAGACAACGGGCTGATCTCGATCGTGCTCGGCCGACGTGAGTTGGATGCGCTGCACATGGATCTTTGGCTGATGAGTTGCCGCGTATTGAAGCGCGATATGGAAGTCGCTATGCTCGATGCTGTTGTTGAACGATCTCTGAGCGCTGGAATCAGACGTATCTTGGGATACTACGTGCCAACCCCGAAGAACGGCATGGTAGCTGACTTCTACCCCAAACTGGGCTTTGAGCCGCATGTGAACGAGAATCCGGAGCTGCCCGAACGTGCTACAGTCTGGAAGCTCGATCCGGCAAACTACAAACGTAAGAATCAACATATCCGAGTGACGGAGTACGCAAATGCCTAACTTGACCCCGGATAGCGTTCTGGCCGAGTTGCAGCCTATTTTTCAAGAAGCCCTGGACAACCCGGCTCTTGCCGTAACCCGCAGCTCGAGTGCATCGGACACACCGAGCTGGGACTCGGTTGCGCATATCGAGATCATCGAGATGGTCGAGCGTCATTTCAAAGTGCGCTTCGACCTCGGCGAACTACAGGACCTGAAGACGGTGGGCGACCTTGTCGATCTCACAATAAGAAAGGCGCAGCGTTGAGCAGTTGACACGAGCGCCCATGCCGCCTCCAACCGCGTACTGACCTGGTGTATTACACTGACTCTCCACCGATCGGCAGCAGATCAACCAACGAGGCGTTTGCTTGACGAGTCGGAATGATATTCAATACTTTTGTCTACTATTTGCTTTTCCTGCTTCCTTCCGCAATCCTGTACCGTGGCTCGAGCGCTAAGCTTCGCCCCTGGATCATTGCGGTTTTCGGCAGCCTTTTCTTTCTGTATTTCGCCTACTCGATGGCCGGTACTGCCGGCGCGCTGTGTCTCGGCATCTTTTTGTTGGAATCGATCACCAGCCGCTTGTACACGCCCAGATCGCGCTGGTGCATTCTCGGTCTTCTTCAAGGCTTAGTGTTTCTGGGTATCTTCAAATATTGGAACTTCTTTGCCGGACTTCTGTTCTGGCGCCATGCGAACCCGCTGCGTTGGCAGGGCGCCTTTCTCCCACTCGGAATTTCTTTCTTTACCTTTGAGTTCTACCACTACGCATGGGACCGCAAATACAACCGCACCGAGCCGGGCACTTTGGCCGAGTATCTCGCCTTTATTTTGTTCTTCCCAACCATGGTTGCCGGTCCCATCAAGCGGTATCAGGACTTCCTCCCCAAACTGCGCGCGGAACCGGAAAACTGGACTTCAGACTGGCTGACTGGTGGCACGCGCATTTTGACGGGTTTGGCGAAGAAGTTTGCCATCGCCGATGTGCTCAGCGCGTGGACAGATCACCTGAATGCGCGCGATATTCGGCTGGCCGGCCGCGGCGCCCTCGTGCTCTGGCTTTTTGCATATTCAATCAAGATCTACGCCGACTTCTCGGCTTATTCAGATATCGCCATCGGCTCGGCCCGTCTTTTTGGCATCCGGGTTCCCGAAAATTTCGACTGGCCTTATGGCCGCCGCAACATCCAGCGCTTTTGGGCGTGCTGGCATATGTCACTGACGCGCTGGCTCACCGACTACGTTTTTGTCCCTGTGGCGCGTTTGCGCGTCGGCTCCTGGAAGCCACACATCTATGTCGTCATTGTGACCACCATGCTGATTAGCGGCCTTTGGCATGGAGCTGGGCTTCACTATATCGCGTGGGGGTTATACCATGGGTTGCTGCTAGTGGCACATAAGATCTGGCGCGGCTGGCTCGGTCCGGCAAGCCAAAAACCTGTCCCGGTGTTTGCGAGCCGCGTACTTACTTACCTATGTGTAACGGCAGGCTACGCCTTGTTCACCATGGATCTACACACTGTTGTTCTCTTCTACCGGAGGCTATTGATCGGATGATGTTCACTTGGCACGGCGTGCTGCCAGTAGCGCACCGAGTGAGTTAACTATGCTGCAATTTTTCGAAGAGTTCAAAGCGATTTTCGAATATGCAAGCGGGGTTACGGATGACCCTCCTCCGCGCGGGCAAAGCTGGATGAGAAGCCCGCTGTGGTGGGGAATCTGGTGGGCGATCTTGATTCTCTTGATCGTGGCTTTTTCAGGACAGTCTTCGAAATTCATCTACATTGATTTTTGAAGTCAAAAGAATGAAACGCGAAGTCATTATTGCAATCTGCTGCACGGCCGTGATGGTCGCCGCCGCGAACTTTGCGGTAGGCCGCGCCGCCTCCAACTCAGTGCCTCGGCAACTGATGCGGAAGATCAACGCGGCGGGACCGGTAATCGACGTGCTCGGAATAGGAAATTCGCTCATGGCGGCGGGGTTTGATCCAACAGCCGCCCAAGATACGTTTCAGAAAGCGGGCCGTTCCGTCATCGCCGTAAACGGCGGCTTGGGCGCTACCACAGAGATTGAACAGCTCGCTCTCACGCGCCTTGCTCTGCGAAAGCACACTGTACTGGACTTGGTCTACGGATTCTGCGATCTGCAGTTGACCACAGGGGTGCCGTTGAAAAATTCCGAATTGATTGGCAATCGTGCCATGCTCTATTATCTGGAGCCGCAGCTCACCTTGCGGTATGGCAGGTTTGACCTGTTGAACCGGCTGGAATTTCAGACCTATCGTTGCTGCGCATTGCTCCGGGAACGCAGCAATATTTGGGCGAAGGTAGAAAAAATGCGCCGCGCGATGGAAGAGGTAGGAATGCCGCGGCAGGAAACCAACCAATTCGGCCGCCGCGCCGATTTCAATCTTCTTGAGTCCGCCGATTCGAACGAGTTTGCCCGCCACTGCAGGGAGAAAATGACATCCGGCGATCTTCTGTCCCCTGTCCTTCAGGAATTGTTCCAGGAAGCGGAAGCGAGCGGCAGCCGGATCACTGTGGTCGAAATGCCAATGCATCCTCTGCACGTAAGTCGATTCTACGGCCTGGCGGCGTGGAAGGAGTTCCGGTCACAAAGTCGCCTGGCGGTCGAGCGCGCCGGGGCGGTCTACATCGACGGGAGCGGATGGGTCCCCGACGAAGGCGATTTCCAGGATCATCTGCACCTCGCTCGATCAGGCGCGGCGCGGTTCAGCCGGCTGTTGGCGGAGGAACTGCTGCGGCGCGGTGCGTATGGGGCCCCGCGCGCCCGCTAATACGGCATTGCAGCACGCTCAGCCTCTCGTCATACGGCAGCTAACCTCCCGCTATTACAATTTCGCGATTTGCCTCCCGATGGGTTTCCAAAAACCGCGCGGCTGAAACGCCAACTCCAGTGGCGTCACTAAAGTCCAGTGACGTTGCGTATTCCACCGGCAAACGGAGTAGTACTAGTACTTAAACCATTGGTTCTGGGCCGCTTGTTACTGCATTTTCATTAATTCGACAGTTGAAATGGGGTAACCTATGGGCCTGAGGCTGAGACCAAGAAGTCGAAAGCAAGAAATCGATCATGGCCAGCCCGACCCACAGCGAAGTGGGAGAGGCGTTGTGCAAGAAACTGGAGGAGTTGCAGTTTGTTTCTAATCATCACTCTCGGGGTAGTATCGCTACTATTATCGTTTCTCCTAACGCCGGTGGTGCGAGACCACCTAGGGGCGCTGGGTTTCCTGGATCATCCCGACGGTCAGCGCAAGAAGCATTCCGGGCCGGTGCCCAGGGTGGGCGGAATTGGGATCGCACTAGCTTACGTCGGAGCGTTCGCGGTTGTGTTTCTGCTGCCCTTCCAGTTCGCCAGCATCCTGCATCCCGCGCTGCCTCAGATCTTGAAGCTCGGGGCTGTGGCGTCACTGGTGTTGCTGACTGGCGTTGTGGACGATTTGCGGGGATTAAACGCCTGGCAAAAGCTGCTGGGAATCTTGTCCGCGGGCGTGCTCGCCTATTTCGCGGGCATTCGAGTGGATCTGCATCAGTTCCCCGCTCTGGCTGCGTACCCTTGGATCGGTTTCGCGGTAACGGTCGTCTGGCTGGTGGGTTGCACGAACGCTTTTAACCTGATCGACGGCATGGACGGCTTGGCGGCGGGCGTGGGCCTGTTCGCCAGCGCGACGATGTTGGTAGCCGCGCTGGTGCAGGGCAACATGGCGCTGGCGCTAGCGACCATGCCGCTGGTGGGCTGCCTGCTCGGCTTCCTGCGTTACAACTTCAATCCCGCCTCGGTTTTTCTCGGAGACAGCGGCAGCCTGTTGATTGGTTTTCTTCTGGCTTGCTATGGAGCGCTATGGAGTCAGACGTCGGTGACCCTGGTCGCTCTGATGGCGCCAGTGCTTGCCGTTTCCATTCCCCTGCTGGACGTGGCGGTTTCGATCGCCCGCCGATTCCTGCGCAACCAACCGATTTTCCAGGGCGACCGCGGACACATCCATCACAAGCTGCTGGAACGAGGGTTCACGCCGACGGGGGCGGTTCTGGTGATGTACGGAGTGTGCTTCTTCGCGGCGGCATCGTCGTTACTGGTGGGCGCTTTTCACAACCAGTTTAGCGGCCTGATCGTAATCCTGTTCTGCATTCCCGCCGGAGTGGGCATCCAGTATCTCGGATACGCGGAGTTTGCCAAGGCAGGACGGTTGTTCCTGCGGGGCGGATTCCGGCGCATCATTGACGCGGAAACGCGGCTGCATCACTTTGAGCAATCCCTCGAGAAGGCAGGCGACCTGGACGCGTGCTGGACCACGATCACGCAAGGATCGCGGGAATTCGGATTTCAAGGCGTGCGCATGAGTGTGGCGGGGGTGGTCCTGGAGGACTGGACCGGGTGGAACGCGAAGCCGTTGTGGCAGTTGCGGATTCCACTTATTGGAAACCAATACATCAACTTCTTCCGCGACTTCGAGGCGCATCTCGATCCGCTGATCCTCAGCGCGTTTGTCAATTGCGTGGAGCGGGGACTGAAGAAGAACGCGGCCAGGCACGAACCCAGGGCCCAGACCACGGAACCGGACCGCAGTCTGGTGTACGCGGCACGAGCCGAGGCCGGCGGCGCCGAAGCCGGGATGTTCTAAAGCAACCTGATCCGTTAGAACGAGCCAAGCTTTTCTAAGTAAGAATTCTGTGTTCACTCCGCGCACCGCGCCGCTGGAATCGGCTCGGCACCGGGGTTTCTCAGCAAGGCGGGGCGACTGCTGTCGAGCTGGCGAAAACCTTAAATAGGCCCCCTTTGGTACTGGTACGCGACAGTCAGAAAACTCATTGACAAATGTCATGCGGGAATTGACAATTGTCACTGAGCCTAGTCGCCACTGCCAAGCGAACTTTTCTTATTAGTCTTTAAATCCTGTAGGTTAGGTTGACTTAACGAAAGCCGTTCGTGGGACTCAAAGGGCGGTAGCGCGCCGAAACTGGCTCGGCAGACGTTCGGTCTGCCCGTCAAGCAACCTCAACCGGGGAGAAATGCCGTGGCCGTATTAAAACCAAGGGAACGCCTGGTTTACTTTCGCGTCTCCGAAGACGAGTTTCATCAGTTCGTGAGCGTCTGTGAACGGGAGGGCGCCCGCAGCGTTTCCGACCTGGCCCGGAACGCAGTGCAGCGCCTGATCGCGGAGTGTCATCGGGACCGCGAGGACCGGGAGCTGACTCCGAAGGTGGAGAAACTGGAACAGGCTGTGGCCGAGTTGACCGGCCTGGTGCAGACGCTGGCTGCGCTTCTGAGGGGCCAGCACAGCGCCACGACCGCGCGGGCAAGCGGCGACGGACAGCCGATGATGGTAAGGGCGGCGGACGGCTCAGCCCAACCGGAAGAGTGACCCATGGAAATCCGTCTTTTGAATGACGCTGACGATCCCATGCGCTGGGGAGCGCATCGCGTGCCAGGTCCGCCCCCGCCCCAGGACGAGGAAAGCCAAGAGGGGTCTGCGCCAGTGGATGTCTTCCTGCTGCTTCGAAGATACTGGCTGGTGCTGGTCATCCTGGTTTTTCTGGGAGGAACGGGGGGCTTGGTGACGCTGCTGTACAGCCTGCCCACGTACAACGCCAGCGCGACCATAGAAGTGATCCCGTTGAGCGAGGTCTGGTTGAGGAATTCGCTCGATATCACCAGCTTCGAATCCAACGAAGTCAATCTGCAGACGCAACTCAACATTCTCCGCAGCGGGCGGTTCCGGAGGCGCGGAGCCGAACGCGTGCAGTCGGAAGTGATCCCGCTCCCCCCGCCGGTGAGGGGAGTGCTCTCGCGGCTGCGCGAGCACTTTCAGCCCTCCACCAGAGATCCCGTGGAGAGTACGCGCCGGGCCCTCGACATGGCGATCGGGACGTTTGACGCCAGGCCCGTCAACAGAACCAGACTCATCGAATTGAGTTGCGAGTCGACCAGCCCGCAGGTGGCGGCCAGCTTCCTCAACTCCATGGCGGCTGAGTTTGTGGAGGACACGTCACGGTCGCATTCGCAAAGTTCGCAAAAGACGAACGAACTGCTGGCGACGCAGATTGAGGAGACGAAAACCAAACTGCACGACACCGAAGAGCGGCTGCGCACCTTCGTGCAGGCATCGGGAAACCTGTTCGCCGGACAAGACATATCCACCCTCGCAGATTTGCAATTGACGCAAGCGAAACAAAGACTCACTGAAGCCCACTCGCAAGTGATCGCGGCGCAAACGCGCTATGAACTTTCCACCAGGGTTCCCCCGGAGTCCTTGACCGAGGTGCAGTTGGACAGTACGCTGCGTGGTTATCAGGACAGGATCGGGAGTCTAAACCAGCAGCGAGCAGCGCTGCTGATCACCATGACGGAAAAGAATGAGAAGGTGCGGTTGATCGATGCCCAAATCGTACCGCTGCAGGAAGCGTATCAGCGGGAGCTGGCCGCCGTCCTGAAGAAAATTCATGACGATTACGATGCTGCCCTAAGGGAAGAGAAACACCGCGCTGACGACTATGCCAGCAAGTCGCAGCGGGTTGGCTCGGAGGCGAGCAAGGCCTCCCAATACGCCGAACTGAAGCGCGAGGTCGAGACGCTGCGCCAGCAGTATCAGACGCTCATCGGGCAGGCCAACCAGGCTGAAGTCACCAACGCGTCCTCGATCAACCCGGTTCGTATTATCGAGCCCAGCACGCCGCCGCCAGTTCCGTACAAACCCCGGCCACTGTTCAACCTGTCTCTCGGCAGTTTCGTGGGACTGTTGGCGGGTTGTGCGTTCGTGTTTCTGCGAGAGCGCACGGACCGCAGTGTGCGATCACCCGGAAGTATGCGGCGCTGGTTGAACACGCCCGAACTCGGCGTAATTCCGAATCTTTCTCCTGCGGGCTACCTGGAAGCCGGGATGGCGCCCAACGCCGGGAACGCCCTAATCCCCGTGGGTAGCGACGAATTGCCATCGGCCCTGGCAAACTGGAGGAGCGCACCGGCATTCGTTACCGAGTCGTTCCGTGGGACCCTCGCCTCCATTTTGAGAATTCGACCAGGCGGGCGGCCTCTAAAAGTATTGCTGGTGACCAGTCCTGGCCCCGGCGAAGGCAAAACCACGGTGGTCCAGAACCTGGGTATCGCGCTGGCGGAAACTGGAAGAAAAGTACTTCTGGTAGACGGGGACTTCCGCCGGCCGCACCTGCACAAGCGATTTCACCTGCCGAATACAAACAGCCTGATCGACTCTCTTGGCAACGAGGGGCCCTTGGAACCCGAGCTTATGGGTGTGAGTACGGGGATCCCGGGGCTTTTCATCCTGCCGAACCGTGCGACGGATAGCCATGTAGCCAGAGCCCTGTACTCACCCAAACTGCGCACTTTTTTTAGCAAGCTGCGGGAAGCTTATGATATGGTCCTGGTCGATGCTCCGCCATTTCTACATCTGGCGGACGCGCGGATCATTGCTCCGCTGACCGACGGAGCCGTTTTGGTTCTTCGTTCCGGCGCCACCAGCCGCGAGCACGCCGTGGAGGCGTACCGGCGCATGCGTGAGGACGGTCTGTTCCTACTGGGCACGATCTTGACCGCGTGGGAAGCATCGAATTCGTATCTCAAGCGGCACTACTACTACTACGACTACGCCGACGAAAACCGAAAGCGGTAACGGTAGCGACGCGGCGCCAGCCGCGATTGTGACCCGGCCTCAGGACCCAACGCTTGTGCCGGCCGTCATCGCCGGCGCGCTGTTGTTGGTAACCTTTTGGCCGATCTTGCGGAGCATGTACGGAAGCTGGTTCGACGAACCAGCGTCGATGGAGCATGGGATTCTGGTGGTTCCCGCCGCCCTGTGTATGGTCTGGAGCAAGCGCGCCCGGCTTCGCGAGATTCGGCGAGAGCCTTCCTTATGGGGCGTCGTTCTGACGGGCTTGGGCGCCGCGCAAGCGATTGTGGGGACGATGGCGCACGGGATCTGGATCAGCCGAATGGCTTTTCTGGTTTCGCTGGTGGGTTTGATTGCCGCTCTTTATGGAATGCGGATGGTACGGGCGCTTGCCTACCCCCTTTGCACGCTCGTCCTGATGGTGACGCCCCCCACGTTTTTGTATGAGCGCCTCACGCTGGACTTGCAGTTACTGGCAAGCAGAATAGGCGAGGCCACGCTCGATGCGCTAGGATATCCGGTGCTCCGCGAGGGCAACGTGCTGGAGTTGGTCGGGATCAAGCTGTCGGTCGAAGAAGCCTGCAGCGGCATCCGGTCTCTGTTTTCGATCTGGTTTCTCTGCGTGGTATACGGTTACTTTTTCGCGACGGGGAGGATTATGCGCCTGCTCATCGTGTTGTCAGCCGTTCCGGTGGCGATTCTTGGCAATGCCGGCCGCATTGTCGTGACCGGTATCGCGAGCCAGTATAATCGGGCGCTCGTCGAGGGCGCGGCTCACCAGGCGTTCGGATACCTGAGCGTGGCGATATCCGCGGCTGGTTGCATCGTTTTCCACCTGCTGACAGTGCTTCTGCGAAGAGCTTGGCGGTCGCGGCATGCGTAGCGTGCTCAGCGCATTCCGGCAAGGCATGCGTAGCCGGTTGATTCCAGTTTGCCTGATTCTGTTCCTACAGATGGCCGCCTCACGCGGGCTTTCGATACCGGAGCGCAGGGTGCCGCCGCCTGATTTGCGCGGCCTGCCGGTGCGGCTTGGCGCGTGGGAGCAGCGTGGCGAACAGGCTCTGGACCCTAACACCGTTGCGTACCTTCGTCCGGATGAATACATTCTTCGTGACTACGTGAATGACCGAAGTGGAGCCTCGATCAACCTCTTCGTGGCGTATTTCAAGTCATTGCAGGGTAAGTATGGCCCACACTCGCCTCGCGTGTGCCTGCCCGGTGCGGGATGGTCGGTGCGCTCGTCCAGAACTGCATCGGTCAGCGGCATCGAGGGGTCTCAAACCACTCCGGTCAACGAATACATTATGGAGAAGTCAGGGAACCGGATTCTGGTGGTGTTCTGGTATCAGAACGAGCGCGATGCATGGGCGGACGAGTTCTGGGCGAAGATCCGTTTGTTGCCGGATCTGATCCGGTATCACCGTTCCGACGCCAGCCTGGTGAGATTGATCTCGCCCACGGCGGATAACGGAAACGACTTTGGCAATTGCCTTCAGTTCATCGATGTGTTGGCCCCCGCGCTTACCAATCGTTTCGAGATGGCTCGCTAGAGCACTACGGCCGATGAGAATTCTCTACCTGAATCCATGTGGTCAAATGGGGGGCGCCGAGACCAGCCTTGTATCACTGATGGCCAGCATCCGTGAGGCCCGGCCGGATTGGGAGCTATGCCTGGCGGTGGGCGAAGACGGCCCACTGGTGGGGAAAGCGCGGCAGATGGGGGTTCAGGTGTTCGTGATTCCCTTTCCGGCCGCCATAGCCACGCTAGGCGACGCCGGACAGCGCCGTTCCGCAGTGCTGCGCGCGGTGCTCACTTCACTCGGACCGGCGGCGGCCTATGCGCGGCGCTTGGGTAAGCTGATCCGCAACCTCGACCCCGCAGTGATTCATAGCAACGGATTCAAGATGCACGTACTGGGCAGTCTGGTGCGTCCGCCGAAGACGGCGTTGATTTGGCATATGCACGACTATGCCAGCGCGCGCCCGCTGATGGGGACTCTGTTGCGCCCGTTCCAAGGCCGCTGCGACACGGTCATTGCCAATTCCAAGAGCGTGGCTGCCGATCTAGCCGGACTGTACCCCGCCGTGCAGGTGGCGACCATCTACAACGCGATTGATATCCGACGGTTTGCGCCCCAGGGCGAGACATGCGATCTGGACAAGGCCTCGGGGCTTTCCCCGTCGCCCGCGGGAACCGTTCGCGTTGGCCTGGTGGCAACGTTCGCGCGATGGAAAGGCCATGAGGTGTTTCTGCGGGCGCTTTCTCTCGTTCCGCGCGAACTCGGAATTCGAGGCTACGTGATTGGCGGCCCGATCTACCAAACCAGCGGAAGCCAGTATTCGCTCGCGGAACTGGAGCGCATGGCGGAGCAATGGGGGCTGCGCGACCGGGTAGGCTTTACGGGATTTTTGGACGACCCGGCAGACGCCATGCGATCGCTGGACATCCTGGTGCACGCCAGTACGAAACCGGAGCCGTTTGGCATGGCCATCATCGAAGGCATGGCTTGTGGAAAGGCCGTGATCGCGAGCCAGGCAGGCGGCGCGGACGAACTATTCGCCGATGGCATAAACGCTCTGGGGCATGCGCCCGGCGATTTCCGGCAGCTGGCGCGACAAATTGAGAAGCTGGCGCGCGATGAGCAGCTCCGGCTCCGCCTGGGCAGGGCTGCGCGAGCCGCTGCCGAGGAGGGTTTCCAAGGCCATCGCCTGGCTGCGGAGCTTGTTCCGTTGTACGAGCGGATTGCCGATCACACGAACCGCGGGCAGCAACCGAACGCTCACGCCAAATCCGCGATTCGTGCGGCGGTCTCTCCCCTGACCGGAGGAGGTGAGAAATGATCACCGCCTCCGAACTCAGGGACAAGCAAGCGCCCATGGGCGGAGCAGACGATATCTTGCGCGTACTCCACCTGCACTCCGGCAACTTGTATGGAGGCGTAGAAACCCTGATGGTCACGCTGGCGCGTTTACGCCACCTTTGCCCGGGGATGGAGCCGCACTTCGGACTTTGCTATGAAGGCCGGCTGAGCCGGGAATTGACCGCCGAAAATGTTCCGGTCGACTGGCTGGGAGCCGTACGGATCAGCCGTCCTTGGACCGTCTGGCGGGCGCGGCGGCGCCTGCGCGAATTGCTTGGCCGGAAGAAATTCGACGTGGTGATCTGCCACATGCCCTGGCCCCTTTTGATTTTCGGCCGAACGGCGCGTCGCGCCGGGCGCCGGGTGATCTTCTGGGCGCACAGCGCACATAGCGGCCGGAACATGCTCGAGCGCCTAGCCCGGAAAACCGCGCCTGATCTGGCCATTGCGAACAGCGGTTTCGTGGCGGATTCAGTCGCAAACCTGTTTCCGAACGTGCCGGCTCCCGTGGTGCATTATCCAGTGGCGCTGGTAGACGCGCCCGACGCACAGGAATGGCGCGCGGCGGCGCGGCGCGAGCTGGGTGTGGAGGAGCAACCGGCGGTTATCATCCAAGTGAGCCGTTACGAAGCTTGGAAAGGGCATCTTCTCCATTTACGAGCGCTCGCCGAACTGCGCGACACGCCGGCCTGGGTCTGCTGGATGGTAGGTGGCCCGCAGAACGCGGCGGATCAGCGGCAATTCGACGAAGTGCAGCGAAGCGCGCGTGCGTTGGGGATCGCGGACCGCATACGTTTCCTGGGGCAACGCTCCGACGTGGCCCGGCTCTTGGCTGGGGCGGACATTTTCTGCCAGCCGAATCTGGGGCCGGAACCGTTCGGCATCGTGTTCATCGAGGCTCTCTGGGCCGGGCGGCCCGTTGTCACCACAGCTATCGGGGGCGCGCTGGAGATTCTGAACGATTCCTGCGGGTTGCTGGTCCAGCCTAACGATCCGGGAAGCTTGGCGGCGGCGCTGCGGCGGCTGATCGAGTCGCCTGGGTTGCGAAGGCGCCTGGGACAAGCTGGACCGTCGCGAGCGCGTCAACTTTGCGATCCGGCTTCGCAAATGCGTGCGCTACGAGAGCTGCTTCGAACCACCATTGGCGTCAACCAGTCCTGACCGGCTCCCGACGTCTCACTTCATTTTCCTCACATACCATGGAAGCAACTTCCGGCGGTTCCGAGCAGCAGTCTCCCACGAAGGCTAACCCAGCGTCTCCGTGGGTGCTGGTAGCGGGCGGTTTTCACCAGAAGGGTGGAATGGACAAGGCCAATCTGGCCCTGGGCCAATATCTGGTGGAGCAAGGCACGCCGGTGCATGCGGTGTGCCACAGCGCGGATGCCGACTTCGCCAATCATCCCCTGGTAACAATCCATCGCGTACCCCGGCCGGCGGGGTCATTTTTTCTGGGAAGGCCCATGCTCGATTTCTATGGAAGGCGGGTCGCGCGCTACGTCACCCGGCGCTGGCGGGACGCTCGCGTCGTGGTAAATGGGGATAACTGCCTCTGGCCGGGCATCAACTGGGTTCACTACGTGCATCATGCCTGGACACCGAAGCCCCAGGAAGGGCCCTTGTGGTTTGGCATCAAGCGAAGCTTGAGCGACCGCTTAGCGCGCCGACGGGAAAAAGTGGCGGCACGCCTGGGACGCATCTTCATTACGAACTCGAATCGAACCAGCCGAGACCTGATCGAGCGTCTCGATATAGAACCCGAGCGCGTGCATACCGTCTATTTAGGCGCGGAGTCGCAATGGGGACCCATCACCGCCTCGGAAAGAGCCGCGAGCCGGAAGGCTCTGGGTATTCCCGAAGAGCGCATGGTGGCCGTGTTTGTCGGCGCTTTGGGACTGGAGCATCGCAAGGGATTCGATGTTCTGTTTGAATCCTGGAAAGTCCTGTGCGCCGATCCACGGTGGGACGTGGACTTGCTGGCGGCAGGCAGCGGCCATGCACTGCCGATGTGGCGGCAAAAAGTTTCCGAGGGCGGATTGGGCGATCGCATTCGCCTCCTCGGCTTCACGGCAGAAGTACGCAATCTGCTGGCGGCGGCGGATCTGCTGGTGAGCCCGGCCCGTTACGAGGCTTATGGCTTGAACGTCCAGGAGGCGATATGCCGGGGAGTTCCCGCGATAGTTCCCCGGCAAGCCGGTGTGGCTGAGCGATACGGACCGGAGTTCGAACCGCTCTTACTCGAAGATCCGGAAAACCGGCAGGAGCTGGTGGCGAAGATTCGCCTGTGGCGGGCACACCCGGACGTATGGCGGGCGGGTTTTCAACGGTTCGGTGAATCGCTGCGTGCCTACAGCTGGAGCGACATGGCTTGCAGGATTGTTTCGATCGCGAGCCGCGTGGAAGGTGCGGGCGCAGTACAGAGGATGGAGTCCACTAGAATCAGCCGGCCGGCCGCGGTCGCGGAGAGGCGTTGATGCCGGAAAACCTGGTTCTGATTCCGCGCCAGGTGAATCGATGATCGCGCTAGGACTGTGCATCTTAGCTTTCGGCATGACGCGTTGGGCAGGCAAGCGCTCGCTAGGGTCAGGGCTAGTGTCGCTGTTGCTGTGGGGATATTTGTACGGGATTCTGCGCGCGAACCTCGACAGCGTGTTTTCCCACTTCCTGTTCGACTCTGCCTTGATAGGCTTCTATCTCGCACAGAAAAAAGCTTTCACCGATCCGGCCGACGCCAGGCGCACGGCCGCGTTGCGGTACTGGACGTTGGGTCTGATGATCTGGCCCGCGTTACTGCTGTTTCTGCCATTTCAACCCATACTAGTCTCCCTGGTAGGATTGCGCGGGTGCATCTTTTTCATTCCCATGGCATTGTTAGGCAGCCGCTTAAAAAGTGAAGACCTCATGCAGTTATGCACTGGATTGGTCTGCCTAAACCTGCTTTCTTTGGCGTTTGCGGCGGGCGAATACTTCCAGGGCATAGAGAGATACTACCCGTACAGTGCCGTGACTGCGATCATTTACGGCAGCAACGACGTTGCGGGAGGATTCTTCCGGATCCCCGGGACCTTTGCCCACGCCCATCAGTATGGCGGCACCATGTCTGCCTCGATTCCCTATCTGGTGGGTGGCTGGACGGAGGGATTGACGCGCAAGGCCCGCGTGTTGTCGGTGGTCGGGATCGGCGCAGCATTCCTGGGCATCTTGATGTCAGCCACCCGCCAGAATTTCATTTTGGCTGCCGTCATGGTGCTGGTCGTGGTCGGCGGCACGCGCATGAAGACCAACCGGCGCGTCCTGTTTATCGTCTTGATCGTAGGTTTGGTCGGAGTTGCCCTGACCAATGAGCGGTTCCAGCGATTTAAGAGCCTGGGTGATACCGACTACGTCGGGGATCGCATTTCCAGCAGCGTAAATCGCAGTTTCTTCGAGATCCTCTTCGACTACCCGATGGGTAACGGGCTGGGTGGCGGAGGGACCAGCCTTCCTTATTTTCTTGAAGGACAAGTACGAAATCCCATCGGCATGGAGAACGAATACGCTCGGATTCTCTGCGAGCAGGGAGTAATCGGATTCCTACTGTGGCTCGGCTTCATCGTTTGGTATCTCAGCCAGGTCCGGAAAATATTCGGCAAAAGCCCCTGGGCATCCAGCCGGCGACTGGTCTTTACCTACTGCTTGATTACCCTGGGGATCGGCACCATAGGAGAAGGCATGCTCACGGCAATCCCTGCCAGCGCGATGCTGCTGCTGGGCATGGGATGGACGTCCACGGCGATGCGAGCCGAGGATGCCAGACGCCGTCCGGTTCGGCGTCCGAGTCAAGTGGTCCCGCAGCCGGCCTGGCCCGCGCATGCGCACTATTCCGGGTAACAGGCCGTTCCAGCCTGAAACGCGTCTAACATGCCACCTTTACCAAAAGTGATTGAACCGGTTCGCATCACATCATGAGCAACACGGGTCTTATCGTCTCGGCGAATGCGCGTCCCTCGATTGGCGGCCAGGGACTGAACCTCTATCACACCGTGGAAGCACTACGACAGGTTTTTGATCTCCAGATTTTTTGTTCCGCACCATTTCCCGGAGTTCCTACCACTGTGGTTCCGAATTCTCGGGCGGGCGAGTTCATCAGAAAGACCCGGTTTCTGCGGCGATACGTGGACTGGCAGCAGCTGATCACCGACGCTCAATTTGATCATGAGGTTTCCCGGCGCCTGGTTCCCGCAAAGGTGTTCCACGGAGTGACCCACCAGTGCATGCGCAGCCTTGAGGCGGCGAGTAACAACCGGAGTTTCCGTGTACTCGATGTGATCACACCACATATAGAGGAGTATTACTCTCACCAAAAGCGGGAATGCTCCACATTTGGCATTCGCCCTCCGACCAACAGGATTTTCATCAAGCGAATTCTCGCCGAGTATCAACGGGCTGACGTAATCCGCGTGATGTCGAACTACGCGCTCGAGAGTTTCCTGGAGCGAGGTTTCAGCGCCGATCGTGTGAAGGTCATTCCGCCGCCGTTCGATCTTTCAGATTTTCCGGCCGCCGATTTCTCCGGCCCGACGTTCCGAGTCATTTTTGTCGGCCTCATCTCGCCATGGAAAGGATTCCACCATCTGATTGACGCGTTCAACCGGCGGCCAATCAAGGATAGCGAACTGATCCTGTGGGGTGGGCCGGGCTCGCGCCCGATCAGCCGGTATTTGCAGCAGCAACAGGCACTCAATCCAGCCATCCACATAAAACCCATGTCAGTCCGGGAGGTGGGCAACGAAACGGTGTACGCAAAGGCGAACGTACTGGTCCTGCCGTCCCTCTCTGACGGCTTCGGGTATGTCGTCGCGGAAGCCATGGCGTGCGGTCTTCCCGTCATTGTGACCAAGAACACCGGAGCCGCGGACCTGGTCCGTGACGGCGAGAACGGGTACATTGTTCCACCGGGGGATGTGGATGTTCTGGCGGAGCGCCTGGCCCATCTGGCCAATCACCCCGCCCTGGTCCGGGAGATGGGAAAAAAGGCACGTCAGGCCGTCGCTGCACTCAGCTTCGATCGATTCCGGGCCGACTATCTGGAGATGATCGCGTCGTCAAACTAAAAAAAGGGGCCATGAACAACATGCAAGTGGTTATCTTATGCGGAGGAAAGGGTACTCGATCGTATCCGTTTACGGAGTATTACCCCAAACCAATGATGCCGATCGGCGGCACGCCTATTCTTGTCCACCTCATGCGCATTTATGCGTTGCAAGGGGTCAGGCACTTTGTTTTGGCCGCCGGGCATCGAAAAGAAATGCTCATCGATTACTTCGACGGACGCTTTCCTGAGTGGAAGATCGACATCGTGGATACGGGCGCGGAGGCTGATACGGCGGAGAGGATCCTCGCATGTGCCCCGTATGTCGGCGAGACCTTCTTCGCAACCTATGGGGATGGTCTGGGGAATGTCGACCTCTCGGAACTTCTGTCGTTCCACCGGAGAGTCGGAGCAGTGGCTACTGTAACCACGGTCGCCCTGAGGTCTCAGTACGGCACCGTGGAGTTCGACCATGACCAGAAGGTTCGCCGGTTCATCGAGAAGCCAATCATCAAAGACCAATGGATTAATGCCGGCTTCTTCGTTTTTGAGAAACGGGTCTTCGAATCCTGGAACGGGAAGAATCTCGAAGCAAACATCTTGCCGAGCCTGGCTGCGAAGGGTTGCCTTTACAGCAGTATTCATCACGGTTTCTGGAAGTCTATGGATACCAGTAAAGATCAGCAAGAGCTCGAGAGGTTGTACGGTGATGGCCCTGCCCCGTGGATGGATTTCTCTCACCACAGGACCGATTTGACGGGCCTCATTGCCACGAGCGTCGTGGACTCCGAAAAGGTGGTCGCAAAACCTTGACCAATACATTCTGGAAATCGAGATCCGTCTTCGTGACTGGCGCCACCGGCTTTATGGGTGGCTGGCTGGTCAGGGCACTTATCGAGCGCGGCGCCGACGTCGTCGCTCTGGTACGCGACAGCAATCCGCGCAGCATGTTCATGCGGGAGCGGCTGAACGAACAGGCGGTCGTGGTCAACGGTTGCGTGGAGGATGAGAATGTCGTCCGGCGGGCGCTTGCCGAGTACAGCGTGGACACGGTATTTCATCTGGCCGCTCAGCCGCTGGTCAGCGTCGCCAAAGCGGACCCCACCGATACGCTGCGTGTGAATGTACAAGGCACTTGGACCGTACTCGAGGCGTGCCGCCAACTGAAGGTTCGGCACGTCATCGTGGCTTCATCGGACAAAGCGTACGGCGCAAGCCCCAACCTTCCATACACCGAGAGTCACCCGCTCGAAGGCCGGTACCCTTACGATGTTTCGAAAAGCTGCGCGGATCTTCTCTCCAGAATGTATGCGGAAACCTACCAGCTTCCGGTCTGCATCTCCCGTTTTGGGAATTTGTTTGGCGGGGGAGACTTGAATTTCAGCAGAACGATTCCGGGACTCATCCGGGCCACCCTCAATGACGAGCCATTTGTGATCAGAAGCGACGGCAAGTTCATTCGAGATTTCCTATACGTGAAGGATGCCGCACACGCCTATCTTTACCTTGCCGAAAAGCTTGCCGCAGGCGCCATAAAACCTGGAGAAGCCTTTAACTTGAGCCTCGAGATCCGTATGACGGTGCTTGAGGTTGTGGAACTCGGGTTAAGACTGATGGGCCGCACCGATCTGAAGCCGGTGATTCAAAACATCGCCTCCGCGGAGATTCGAGAACAGACACTAAGCGCGGCCAAGGCTCGGCGGGAACTCGGTTGGGAACCAGCCTACTCCATGGAAAAGGCCCTCCAGGAGACGATTGACTGGTATCGGGATTTCTTTTCGCTATCCGCGAACGCGGACGCACCTCATCGAGCCGCGCTTCAAACACGTTAGCCTCCGCGAGATCACGACCGCCTGATCACATGAAGAGTCAGTCCATCGTAGACGCCCAGGACCAGTCCGGAGTGGCACCGGTGCGCCGTTGCTGGCACGTCATTACCTGCGAGTATCCTCCGCAGACGGGCGGCGTGAGTGACTACACGCACCTGATGGCTACCCGGCTCGCTGCCCAGGGTGAGGAGGTGCACGTGTGGTGCCCATCCCATGCCTCGCCGCCGCGAGTGACGAGCGGCGTCACCACGCATCAGTTGGGAGCCATCGGTCCGGCGGATCTGCGCCGCGTCAGCCAAGAGCTGGAGGGGTACGCCCCGCCCCGACGCCTGTTGGTACAGTGGGTGCCGCACGGATATGGGTACCGCTCCATGAATCTCGCGTTTTGCTGGTGGTTGTGGAGGCGGGCGAATCGCCATGGGGACCAGGTCGAGTTGATCGTCCATGAACCTTATCTGTCGTTCCGCGCAACAGCTGTGCGGCAAAATCTGGCGGCGCTAGTGCACCGCGTCATGGCCGTTCTGCTGCTTCGCGCAGCATCGGTTGTATGGGTGACGATTCCAGACTGGGAGCGGCGCTTGCGGCCCTACGCGCTAGGCCGCAATCTGCGGTTCGAGTGGCTTCCTATATTCAGCAACGTTCCCGTCGCGGAGAACCCGGATCATGTGCGCGCGCTGCGGCGCCAGTATTGCGCTGGCGATCAACTCCTGCTCGGTCACTTTGGAACCTACGGGTCACTCATCGCGACGCTGCTCGAACCGATTCTTCTCGCCCTCGGCCAGGTTTCCGGGCTGGTGATCCTGCTCATGGGGCAAGGCAGCGAGCAATATCGTCAGCATCTGATTCGGAAAGCGCCCCACCTGGCCCACCTGGTTCGGGCCACCGGGAAACTATCTGCCGAAGAACTTTCGTGCCATCTGTCGGCCTGTGACCTGATGGTACAACCCTATCCGGATGGCGTATCCAGCCGCCGGGGTAGCTTTATGGCGGGACTGTCCCACGGTAAGCCAATGGTCACCACCTACGGGCATCTCTCCGAGCCGTTCTGGAACCATACAGATGCTGCCGTAGTCGTGCCGGTCGGAGACACCGAAGCCTGTGTGCGCGCCGTGCGCCGGCTTTGCGACGACGCCAGTGAACGGCAGCGCATTGCCCATGCCGCCCATGAGCTCTACCGGGAGCGATTCGATATCTCCCACGCGGTCGCCGCCTTGCAGCAAGCCGAGACAAAGAAGGATTGCTCATGCGCGTTCTGATCGCCACATCGCATCGCAACCTGGTCGGAGGCGTTGAGAAATACGTACAAACCCTCATTCCGGCGTTGCTGAGCCGTGGGCACTCGGTCGGCCTGTTGCACCAGTATCCGGTCCGCTCCGAAACGGAGACTGTGGATTCACGGGAGCAGGGGCTGCCCGGTTGGTGCTCGGCGGAACTCGGTCACTAGGCAGCCCTACGCTCGCTGGCCGATTGGGGACCTGACGTGGTCTACTCGCAAGGTCTCGAAGATATCGCTTTGGAGAACGCCCTGCCATCCAGATATCCAACGGTTCTGTACGCCCATACTTACCTCGGCACTTGTATCAGCGGACGTAAGTGTCACACCACGCCGCAAATTCGGCCGTGCGGGCGCCAGTTCGGTCCGCAGTGCCTCGTGCTTTACTATCCGCGCCGTTGCGGCGGTTTGCACCCCGGCACCATGTGGCGGATGTTCCGGCAACAGTCGCAACGCAGGGCTGGCTTTGTGGGATACCGGACGGTGCTCGTCGCCAGCCGCCACATGCGCCGCGAGTATGAGCGGCATGGAGCGCCGCGCGTACAGCTCCTGGCCCTTCCCATGACGGGCGGCATCCCCAACACCGGCGCACCATCCCCCAGGGTCCCCGCAGGCCGCATCCTGTTTGTCGGACGCCTGGTGGATGTCAAAGGCGCTTGCCACCTGATTCGCGCGATCCCATATGCAGCCAAACAGCTCGGGTGCAGGCTGACACTGACCGTAGCCGGAGACGGTCCCGAACGCGCGCAGGTGCAGAATCTGGCCAAGCAACTCAACGTGGACGTTGTGTTCTCGGGCTGGCTGGACGCGCAACAGAAGCTGGACGTCATGCGTCAATCCGATCTGCTGGCCGTTCCGAGTCTGTGGCCGGAGCCGTTCGGGCTGGTCGGCATCGAAGCGGGAAGCCTCGGAGTTCCGGCCGCCGGATATGCCGTCGGTGGCATCCCGGATTGGCTCATCCCAGGCGAAACCGGCGAGCTCGCGCCGGGCGATCCCCCAACCAGCAAGGGATTAGCCGAAGCCATTGTGCGAACGTTGGCCGACCCCGACCATTACAACCGGCTGCGCCAAGGCGCGTGGGCGAAGTCCAAGCAGTTCACCCTCGACGGTCACGTTGACGGTTTGGAGCGGGTTCTCGCCGCCTGTGCGCCCTCGAACACTGTTACTGTATCCATCCCCGCGGCCGTAGACTCGTAGCCTACTACCTCCACCCGAATTTTCACCGTGCAATCTGACACCACCATCACCGCACCGGACCACCAGACACTCGCGGAGCAGCCACGTACTCGCTCCCCACGGCTCGCCCTGCTCTGCGACTTTCTCGAAGAGGGCTGGCCCAGTATGGACCTGTTCGGCGACATGCTCGCCCGCTGCTACCAGGCCGATCATGCCGCGGAGATCTCAGTCGAGCAATTGCGCCCGCCTCTCCGCGCCCGCTTCTCACGCCTGCCCGTCCGTCGCGGCGCGGCATCGCTGTGGAATGCCGACCGCCTGATCAACCGTTTCTTCGACTACCCGCGCTGGCTGAAAAAGCAAGCGGCCCGCTTTGATCTGTTTCATCTCATCGATCACAGTTATGGGCAGCTTGCCAGCGAACTGCCGGCGGGATCGACTGTTGTCACCTGCCACGATCTGGACACATTCCGGTGTCTGCTCGAGCCCAACCTTGAGCCCAGGCCTCTGTGGTTCCATCAAATGGTCCGGAAGACATTGAATGGATTTCTCGCATGCTCACATGTGCTCTGTCCCAGCGCTACTACCCGTTCGCAATTGCTCGCGCACGGCCTGTTCCCGGAAAATCGCGTGACCGTGATTCCCCCTGGAGTAGATCCCGTCTTTTTCGCGGAAGCTAGGACGGCACTTTCAAAGGAGCCGGATAGCATCGCACGCCTGACCGGCCAGACGTACCTCCTTCATGTCGGCAGCACCATCCGCCGCAAGCGCATCGATGTTCTGTTGCGCGTCTTTGCCCGCGTCTCGCGGGAGTTCCCAAAAGCCGTTCTCGTGCGCGTCGGCGGTGCTCTTACGGCCGAACAACTTCAGTTGGCGGCGGATCTGGGCGTCGCTGACAAAATCGTCTACGCTCCACACTTGACAAAGGAACAACTGGCCGCCGTGTACCGAAATGCCGCCCTTCTATTGCAGACGTCCGATGCCGAAGGCTTCGGGTTACCCGTGATCGAGGCCATGGCATGCGGCTGTGTCGTGGCCGCCAGTGACATCGCTCCCCTGCGAGAAGCAGGGGGATCCGCGGCCGAATACTGCGCGACAGCGGACGTCCAGGCTTGGAGCGCGGTGGTGGCGCATCTGCTCGGCGAGCGCGATACCGCGCCGGATCGCTGGGAGGCTCGAAAACGAAACGCCCGGAGCCATGCCTCGGCTTTCACCTGGTCCGAGAATGCTAATAGGACCATCGCTATATATCGAAGCGTCCTGAACCGAACGGGACGCTGCCCATCGCCCAAGCCATGAAAACGCTGATCAAAGCCATCCTCCCGAAACCGCTGTGGAACCGGCTCCGCGGGTGGCGCTTGCGTTACACACTCGCCAGCTATCGCCGCCGCCGCGTCCGCCACAACTATGGCGGCTACGACCTGGAGATCGAGTTAACCGACCCCATGGGCGCGGGTTGGTACGACCACGATTGGCCCGAGCTCCCGGAAATCGCGTTCCTGAAGCGTAGCCGCCTGCAAGCCGGCGCAAGGGTCTTCGACATCGGCGCCCATCAATGTGTGGTCGCCTTGATGCTGGCTAAGACCGTCGGCCCGGATGGATTTGTGCTGGCCGTCGAAGCCAATCCGGATAACTGCGCGGCCGGCGAGCGGAACCAGCAGCTTAACGGAATTGCCAACTGCCGCGTCTTGCACGCGGCTGGAGCGGAGCACTCCGGAACCCTGACCTTTAATCGTGGATGCAACGGTCACGTCGATGATGGCACCGGAGAATGGGGAACCATGGAGGTGAAAGCCGTCTCCGTAGACGATCTCGCCGCTGAAAATGGAATGCCCGACGTGCTGTTCATTGACGTCGAGGGATTTGAATGTGAGGTGCTCCAGGGAGCCCGCAAGACCTTGGCGCACGGCCCGGACTGCTTCATCGAAACGCACGTTGGCGCAGGCCTCGAGAAGTTCGGCGGGTCCGTCGAGCGCTTGCTGGGCCTGTTTCCCCCCGGATATCAATTCTTCGTAGCTCCCCCGGATGGAGCGTTCGTCTCCCTCGAGGAGGGTGGCGCCGTGTTGCGCGACCGGTTTTTCTTAATCGCGGCTCGCCCGCACGACGCGGCTTCCGAGGCCGGCCGTGCCACGCTCGCAAAAACAGGGAGGATGAGTGGGTAAGATGAATAAGATCGCCAGCGCGATCATCCGCACCGTGCCGACGCCCGTAATCGAATTCGTTTCCCACAACCAGTGGCGCAGCCCGGTTTTGCGCAGCGTTTGCTCGTGGGGCGCCTCCTGGGTCAAGGACCGTGACGGAGTCATCGTCAATGGAGTGGCACGTGGTCTTCGCTTCAACGTCGCCAGCTCGCATAGCGGTTTTATCCTCGGGAGCCACGAAAAGGAAGTGCAGACGGCGCTCGCGGCCTTGCTCCGGCCTGGGATGGTGTATTTCGACGCCGGGGCGAACGTGGGCTTCTTCGCGATCCTTGCCGCGCGGATCTTGGGTCCCAAGGGCCGGGTTGTCTGTTTCGAACCGCTACCCCAGAACGCACAGCAGATCGAGCATAACTCGCGTTTAAATGGCTTCTCAAACATCCAGGTCTGCCTGGATGCCCTGGGAGGCTCCAACCGGTCGGAAACCTTCCAAACTTCCGCCGAACCCACCTGGGGAATGCTCAACAGCGTCGGCAAGATTCCCGACCGTTCTTCCGGAACCATCACCGTAAATGTGCGCACGCTCGATTCGTTGTGCGGCCCGGGCGCGTTGCCGTATCCGGATTTGATGAAAATCGATGTCGAAGGCGCCGAGGTGGAACTGCTGGAAGGCGCGGCGGCCACCATCGCCGCCAGCCGCCCCCTGCTCATCATCGAGCTTCACCGCAATAATGAGATCGTCCTCGCCGCCCTCAGAAAGCTGGGGTACCATGCCGGCGTGCTGGGCAGCGCGGTCGCGGTTCGCGATGTGGCTTGGGATGCCAATATTATCGCTGCCCCGGCGGAGCGGCCGGCTTTGATCGAGGCCGTGACCGGACTTTCGAAAGGATTTGCTGCTGCCTGAGCCGCGGGATGCGCATCCTCACCATCGGCCATTCCTACTGCGTCGCGCTCAATCGCGGGATTGTTCGCGAAGTAGCCCACAATGCGGAGTTCGAGGTGACCGTGGCCGCACCAAGCTATTTTCACGGCGACTTGCGGCCTATTCGGCTGGAGCCGGAGCCACCGGGATCGCCGCTGCGCCTCATTCCCTTGGGCACCACACTCAGCCGCTTTGTCCATATATTCCGCTACGATGGCCAGGCCTTGCGCGCGCTTCTGCGAGACCACCAATTTGACCTCGTGCATGCGTGGGAAGAACCCTACGTTCTGGCCGGATATCAAATCGCCCGTGCCATGAAGCGCAGCTCCGCCCGATTCTGTTTTCGCACTGCGCAAAGTTACGTCAAGTCCTATCCGCCTCCGTTCGGATACTTCGAACGCAGCGTATTATCGCGCGCCCAGGGATGGATCGCGGGCGCCGGTCTGGTTTTCGAAGCCATGGTCAAGAAGGGCTTTCCAGAGGAGAAAGGCCGCGTTCTCAATCTGGCCGTGGACCTCAGCCAGTTCCGCCCTTTGTCACCGTCCGAGCGGGCGGACGTGCGGCGGGAACTGGGCCTCGAAGCCCCCATCATTGGTTTCGTCGGAAGGCTCACCCAAGCCAAAGGACTGGATGTTCTCATGCAAGCCATCGATCAGATCGGCGGATCCCGCCCCTGGAGCCTGCTCCTCCTTGGAAGCGGAGAATATCAGGACAAAATCCAGGCGTGGGCGGAAAAGCAAGGGTGGGCCGGCCGCGTCAAAATCAAGCTGGCCAAGCATGCCGAAGTCCCCCGATACCTCGGCTCCATGGATCTTATGGTCGCGCCCAGCCAGACCATGAAGAACTGGAGAGAACAGTTTGGCAGAATGCTCATCGAGGCATTTGCGTGCGGCGTGCCTGTGATCGGGAGTGACTCGGGCGAGATTCCGCACGTAATCGGATCCGCCGGCCGGATAGTCCCGGAAGCGGATGTCGCTGGGTGGGCGCAAGCCATCACCCAACTCTTGGAGCGGCCCGAGGAGTGCGAGGCGTTGCGGCGTTGCGGTTTATCCCGCGCCGCGCAGTATTCCACAGTTACCATCGCGGAACAGTATCGCCAGTACTATCGCTGGCTGGGAAGCCAACCGCTTTCGTGAGCCGCAAAGTCCGCCATCGGGGCACAACATTCTTTTCCCTGTTAACCTTCGACTACTTACTTTCTTGAGTCACATTCGCTATTCATGCTATTGGATACAGGTTCTCGCACTAGTGATCCATCGCGTTGACTGGATGTAATCCCCGGAAATTCACTGGCCCCCATATCATGTCTCTGTCTACCTCAATCGTGACTTCACCAACTGTGAACATCAACGGATTAGCACTCAACGGGAGTCATAAAGGCCCTCGAGTTTTGCATGTTGGAAAATTCTATCCGCCCCATATGGGAGGAATCGAAACTCATCTGCGAGGGCTCTGTACGGAGCTGCGGAAATCACTGGATGTGGAAGTGATTGTCGCTAACGAGGATCACCGCGGCGTCCAAGAGATCTTGGATGGTGTTCCTGTCTCGCGCATGGCTACCTGGCTCACGGTCGCATCCAGCCCGCTGTGCCCCGGAATTATTCCCAGGCTTCGCGCCTTCCGCGGCGATATCGTTCATCTCCACCTGCCGAACCCCGTGGCCGTTCTCGCCTATCTTGCCAGCGGTCATCGCGGACGTTTGGTGTCCACATACCACAGCGATACCATCCGCCAAAGATTCCTCGGCGCCGCATTCGAGCCTTTTTTGCACGCCGCCCTGCGCCGCAGCGCCGCCATTATCACGACTTCCCCGCACTATTTGGAAACATCTTCGGTTCTGGCTCGCCATAAGGAACGCTGCCACGTGATACCCCTGGGAGTCCGTATCGAGGACTTTGACCGCTGCGACCCGGATGCTGTTTCCGCCGTTCGCCGGCAATACGGGGAGCGGCTCATTGTCAGCGTGGGGCGGTTGGTTTCTTACAAGGGCTTCGAGCACCTGGTTCGGGCGATGATCCATGTCCAAGGAAACCTCGTCATCGTCGGAAAAGGTCCCCTCCACGGCAGTCTGAGCGCTTTGGCGTCGCAGTTAGGCGTGGCGGACCGGGTACATTTCCTGGGAAACATTGATCATGACAAGCTGGTAGCGTGCCACCATGCCGCCAAAGTCTTCGTTCTCCCTTCGGTGCTGAGAAGCGAGGCGTTCGGCATCGTTCAGGTGGAGGCCATGGCTGCCGGACTTCCGGTCGTGAACACCCTTCTGGACTCGGGCGTTCCGTTCGTTTCGCTCCACGAGCAAACCGGCCTGACCGTGCCTCCCGCCGATTCCCATGCGCTCGCCGCCGCGATCAATCGCCTGCTCGACAACCCAAACTTGGGACAGTCGCTGGGCCGGGCGGCTC
>Ga0116219_10000653_pt1 | contig 35460 bp, 31 predicted proteins | sample Sb_taG_4_FD_91019 | JGI IMG/M metagenome (GOLD analysis project Ga0116219, IMG submission 91019) | Peat soil microbial communities from Weissenstadt, Germany - Sb_50d_6_BS metaG | ecosystem: Environmental > Terrestrial > Soil > Wetlands > Peat | place: Germany: Weissenstadt | collected 2010-09-21 | reverse complement strand
TAATTGCTCAGAAGGTTAGTAGAAAATACAATCATGCCTGATGTTAGCGGTCGTAACTCATTTTCAATGAATGACTTGCGCCACGCGCTGTTGAGATTCACCCAGAGACTCTGAGCAATTACAACCCAGGAGTGGCAGGACATGCCCGAGCGGGCCGCGCGTGTGCTGGTCGTGGACAGCGAACCGAAGGTGCTGGGGACGGTGTCGTCCCTGCTGCGCCAGGAAGGCCATCAGGTCGAAACCGCCAAGGCGCTGGGGGCGGCCCTGCGCGACTGCGCCGCCAACCCTCCCGACGTCCTCCTGACCGAACTGAGCGTCCCCGAGATGGACCTGCTCAGCGAGGTCCGGCGCGTCTGGCCGGGGACGGTGTGCGTGCTGTTGACCGGCTACGCCACCATTGAGTCGGCCGTGGCGGCCATGCGACGCGGCGCCTACGACTACCTCGTCAAGCCGTGCGTCGTGGAGCACCTCAAGCAGACGGTCGCCCGCGCCATCGAGCACGGGCAGGCGAGCCTCCTGGCCGCCGAGCACGAACGCCGCCTGCGCCAGCTCAACGACGAGTTGGAGGAGCGCGTCAAGGCGCGCACCGCCGAGCTGGCGCGGGCCAACGACCGCCTCGCCGAGGCCAACGCCGCCAAGGACCGCTTCCTGGCCACGCTGTCGCACGAGCTGCGCACCCCGCTCACCCCGCTCCGCGCCGCCATCGACCTGCTCAAGCTGCGGCACCAGAGCGACGCCACGGTGGGGCCCGTCCTGGAGTCGATGGAAAGCAGTCTCAATCAGGAGACGCGCCTGATCGACGACCTGCTCGACATGGCGCGTATCAACACCGGCAAGTTGGCGCTGCATCGCGAGGCGGTGGACCTGCCCGCGTGCCTGCGCGCCGCCGCCGCCGCCCTGCGCCCCCGGGCCGAAGCGAAGGGCCAGACCCTCGACGTGACCCTCGACTCGTTCCCGCTGCTGCTGGCCGACCCGGTGCGCCTGCGGCAGGTGGCGTCCAACCTCCTCGACAACGCTATCAAGTTCACCCCCGAGTGTGGCCGCGTCGCCCTGGAGGCGCGCCGCGAGGGGAGCCGGGCGGTGCTGCGCGTTAGCGACACCGGCCCCGGCATCGCCGCGTCGTTCTTGCCGCACGTCTTCGAGCCGTTCCGCCAGGCCGATTCGTCGTCGCGGCGGCAGCACGGCGGCCTCGGCCTGGGACTGAGCATCGTCCGGACCATCGCCGAGCTGCACGGGGGGCACGCGCAGGCGGTCAACCTTGCCCCCAGGGGGGGAGCCAGCTTCAGCGTGACGTTCCCGATCGTCCCCGCGCCAGCGCCGGCTCCGGCGCCGCCCTCGGTGGATCTCGGCCCGCTGCGCGTGCTGCTGGTGGACGACTCGGCCGACACCGTGGCTGTGCTGTCGCGCCTGTTGGAGGCGAAGGGGTTGCAGGTGCGCCAGGCGGTGCGCGTTTCGCAGGCGCTGGCCCTGGCCCGCGCCGACCCGCCCGACGTCATCATCACCGACATCGGCATGCCGGAGCAGGACGGCTACGACCTGCTCAACCTGCTTCGCGCCGACCCGCGCCTGCGCGAGGTGCCGGTGATCGCCGCTACCGGCTACGTCGGCAGCAGCGAGCAGACGCGCATGGCCGAGATGGGTTTCGCCGCGGCGTTGTCCAAGCCGTTCGAGCTGGACGAATTGCTGCGCGCCCTGGCGCAGGTGCGCCGGGGCTAATTCGCCAAGCGCGATTCGGCACGGTCCTCAAGCTCCTGATAGTCTGTCCAGTTCCGCTCGATCAGAAAATGATTCCTTCTTGATCGCATCTCCGGGGCGGTGATAATGAAGGGGTGGACCTGACCCACCCCGTGGTGACCCCATGAGCACGCACACGCCCAACGCCGGCTTCACGCCCTCGTCGCTTGGCGAGCCGTCCACCTCCCTTGCCACCACACGGCCAGTCTCGGGCGCGGCCCACACGCCCCCCCAGGTCGGGGAGGCGCCCGGCCGCACCTTCGGCCCCTACGAATTGCTGGAGGAGATCGACCGCGGCGGCATGGGCGTCGTTTACAAGGCCCGTCAGCCCGGCCTCGACCGCCTCGTCGCCCTGAAGATGATCCTGTCCGGGCCGGCGGCGGAGCGCGAGGAAGTGCTGCGCTTCCAGCGCGAGGCCCGGGCGGCCGGCCGGCTGCGGCACGCTAACATCATCGCGATCCACGACGCCGGCACCATCGATGGCCAGCACTACTTCACCATGCCGCTGGCCCGCCACGGCAGCCTGGCGGTCCACGTCAAGCGCCTCGGTGCCGACCCGCGCGCTGCCGTCGCCCTGGTCGAGAAGGTGGCCCGCGCCGTGCAGCACGCTCACGACAACGGCATTCTGCACCGCGACCTCAAGCCGGCCAACATCCTCCTCGGCGAGGGGGACGAGCCTTGGGTGGCCGACTTCGGCGTGGCCAAGATCCTCGACGCCGACGAAGTGCTGACGCGGACCGGCCGGGGCCTGGGGACGCCGGCGTACATGGCGCCGGAGCAGTCCGGCAAGCACGTCGGCACCAGCGGCCCGGCCACGGACGTGTGGTCGCTCGGGGTGATCCTGTACGAATTGCTGAGCGGCCGGCGGCCCTTCCGCGGCCGCTACGAGACAGTGGTCCACAAGATTAACAGCGACGAGCCGCGGCGGCTGAGCCGGCTGCGGCAGGGGATCGACGTCAACCTGGAGGCCGTCGTCCTGAAGTGCCTGAACAAGGACCCGGCGCGGCGGTACGCCTCGGCCGGGGCCCTGGCGGACGACCTGGCGCGCTGGCTGCACGGCGAGCCGCCGCTGGTGCGGCCGGAGGGTTGGCCGCGGCGGGCGGCGCGGCGGGCCTGGCGACATCGGGCGGCCGTCCTCGCGGGCGTGGCCCTCTGTGCCCTGACAGCGGCGGCGGTCCTCCTGGGGGCGAGGCCCTTCCGCCGCGACCCCGAACCGCCGCCGCTCCCGTGGCCGGGAGAGTTCCAGGCGGCGCTCGACCGGCTACCGCCGCCGCTCCCGTGGCCGAGGGAGTTCCAGGCGCGGCTCGACCGGCTGGCGGAGCGCGAGGAGATCGAATTAGTGGGCGAAACGCGCGGTCCGCTCTGGCACCGCTGGCCCCTGGAGGCGGGGCGCGTCGCCCTGGTCGATGAGCCGAACCTGCCCTTGATCGTCAAGAGCGTGACCTTCACCCCGATCGAGCTGCTGCCCGAGGCGCCACGGCCGCCCTACCGTCTCGAGGCTGAGGTCTTGCGCAGGTTGCCCGTGGAACAAGGTGAGGCGGGGCTCTTTTTCGCCCACGACACGCTGGCGGAGGGCGAGCGGCCACACCATTTCTTCTGCCTGTACGGCCTGGCCGACCGGCCCAACGCCGCCTCACTTACCCTGACGCGCTGCCGGTTCCGCGAGCCGGGGACGAAGCTCATCGGCTCGGTCCTCACCCGCGACCCGGCCCCCCCGGGCGGGCCGGAACCCTGGCGCCGACTCGCCGTGGCGGTGACGGCCGACGACGCCACCCTCTTCCTCGACGGCGCGCTGGTGGGCCGCGTCCCTTACCCCGAGATGATCGCCAAAACGGACTCTCTATTGAAGGTGAAATTGCCCGCCCCGGTGCCCGCGGTCAACCCGCGCGGCACACCGGGGATTTACGTGATCGGCGGCGCGGCGTCGTTCCGCTGCGTCGTCGTGAAACCGCTCCCCTGACCCCATGACGTTCCGAGGAGGCCCTTCGTGGAGAACTCCAGCTCCCCCGTGGTCAAGGTCCAGGTCGAAGTTTCGTTCCCACAGCCGACACAACTCGCGGAGGCGCCGCACAAGGCGCTGCCGGTCCCCAGCGAAGCGATCCTGCTCACCCCACCGCCCTCCGACGGACAGCAATCCGGGCTCGGCGCCGGCAACACCCTGAAGGTGTCGGGCATGGTCACCCCGCCCTCGCTGGCGACGTCGAGCGCGATGAAGGCCTGGCTGACCGCCGACGGAGGGACGGGAGTGACGACTGCGGCCCTGGCCTGGCAGAGTGGCTCGACCACCTCCGGGTCGTTCGTCTTCAGCCTCGCGGGCCTCACCAACCCGTTCGTCAACAACTGGATCGCGCTGAATGTGACCGCCGACGATTCGGGATCGACCACCTTCCTCGGGAAGTCGATCTCCGTGTTCCTTGTCCCTCCGCCCATGGGCTCGGGGTCCATGCCGAGGGCGCAGGAGTAGGCCGGCCCCGGTTGTCTGCCGTTCCGAGATTGGATACAGTGACGGCACGTCGTCCCTGCCCGCCGGGGAACGGAGGCCATGCCATGCGCCCCCTGCTGCTCTGCCTGGTCCCCTGCTACCTGCTGAGTGCCGCCCCGTCGGCCGCGCGGAGCGGCGCGCGCCCTCCGGAGCGGCCGCTCCCGGTCATCAGCGACGACCACAAGCCGCTGCCCGACGCCGTGGACATGGAGCGCCTGGCCGGCGAGCGGCCCACCGAGTTCCTCAAGGAATGCCTGCTCCGCTACAAGCGGGACGTCAAGGGCTACCGGCTGACGATGTCCAAGGAGGAGCGCATCGCCGGGCAGCTCGAGCCGCGCGAAGTCATGGAAGTCGCCTTCCGGGAGAAACCGTTCAGCGTCTTTCTTAAATGGGACACGGGATCGCGCCGGGCCGAGCGGGCGCTCTACGTGGCTGGGGAGAACCAGGACAGGGTGCTGGCTCGTCCGACGAAAGGGTGGTACTGGATGGCGAAGGCCGCGGGGCGCCTGGACCACGACGGCCTGGCGGTTGAGGACGTGGACGGCGAGGCCGCCCGCCGCTCGGGGCGTTTCACCATCAAGGAGTTCGGCGTCTACAACGGCCTGGCCCGACTGCTCGCCGACTGGGAGGCGGCCCAGAAGAAGGACGCGCTGCACGTCGAGTACCTCGGGGTGCAGGGCGTCGCGTGGGCGGCGAATCGCCCCTGCTGGGTCCTGCGGCGGACGCGCTTCCTCAAACCGGAGCGCGACGGCGTCACCGAGCAGACCGTGTACATCGACAAGGAGACCTGGCTGCAGGTCGGGTCGGTGGCCGGCGGCAAGGACGGCCTCATCGGGGCCTACTACTACCGCGACGTCGAGATCAATCCCGAGTTCGCGCCGGACCAATTTCGGCCGGCTGGGCTGAAGAAGTAACGGCATCCCTGACGGCCCTCTCTCAGGACCTCACCATGCGATTCGCGATCCGAGTGTCTCTGCCGGCGGCGCTGCTGGCGGTGCTGCCGCTGCTGTGCGCGGCGGAGCCCACGGCAAAGAAGCGCACCTTTCTTTTCACCTATTCCGGAGCCGTCACCGGACTGAAGCCCGGCGAGAAGGCGCGAGTCTGGCTGCCGGTGCCGCCCGCGAACGACGACCAGGAAGTCAAGTGCGACGCGGAAGAGCTGCCCGCCGGGGCGAAGGAGGGCAAGGATCCGCAGTACGGCAACACGGTCCTGTATTTCGAGGCGGCTGCCGACAAGGACGGCACCGTGCCCTTCTTGCGCACCTACCGGGTGACGCGCCGCGAGGTGAAGGGCGCGGCGAAGGACGGTGCGGACGCTGACCTCGTCAAGCGCTTCCTGCAGCCGGACAAGCTCGTGCCGCTCGACGGCAAGCCGCTGGAGCTGCTCAAGGACCGGACGTTGCCGAAAGACCCCACGGCGGCGGCGAAGGTGCTGTACGAGGTCGTGAACGGCCACATGAAGTACGACAAGACGGGGACCGGTTGGGGCCGTGGCGACTCGGTATGGGCGTGCGACAACAAGCGCGGCAACTGCACCGACTTCCATAGCCTGTTCATCTCGCTGGCGCGGGCCAACAAGATCCCGGCCAAGTTCGAGATCGGCTTCGGCCTGCCGCAGAAGCGTGGCGGCGGCGAGGTGGCCGGCTACCACTGCTGGGCCAAGTTCCGCGCCGAGGGCAAGGGCTGGGTTCCCGTGGATATTTCCGAGGCGAATAAGGATCCGAAGATGAACGAGTACTACTTCGGCAACCTGACCGAGGACCGGGTGGCCTTCAGCACGGGCCGCGACCTCACACTGGTGCCGAAGCAGGACGGCGAGCCGTTGAACTACTTCGTGTACCCGTACGTCGAGGTCGGCGGCCAACCGCACCCGACGGACAAGGTCCGCAAGAAGTTCTCGTACAAGGACGTGGACTGAGCGAGGGGAAGTTGGCGGGCCATCCGCCGGGCTCGCTGCCCTGCTCGAGCCGCGCACGGAGTGACCGGGTTGCCGGAGGCATGAGGCCATGAATGAATGATGCGGCTCTGAGGATCGACTCTCGTCGGGGGTATTGCGATGGCGAACGGGCGGCGTCGGCCGATGGTGATCTCTCCGCTGTGGTTCCAGGGGGTAATCCTAACCTTCGTGATCGGGTTCGCGGTGTTGGGCTACCTGGCCCTACGCGTCTACCAGGACCACGCCCCCATCCCCGAGAAGGTGGTTTCCGAAGCCGGGCAGACCGTCTTCACCGGCGAGGACATCCTCGTCGGCCAGCAAGTGTTCCTGACCTACGGCCTGATGGAATACGGCTCGATCTACGGCCACGGGGCCTACCTCGGCCCCGACTTCACCGCCGATTATCTGCACCGCCAAGCCCTGGAGATGCAGCAGTTCTACGGCGGCGGGGCCGGGGCGCAGGAGCGGGTCCAACGGGAACTCCAGGCCAACCGCTACGATCCGAAGGCCGACACCCTGACCTGGACGGAGGGCCAGGTCCGGGCCTTCGAGGTCCTCCGCCGCCACTACGAGGACGAAATCCTCAACCGGAAGCGCAGCGGGGCGGGTATGGGTCCGGGAGCCATCCCCGAACCGGAGGAGATCCGCCGCATCACCGCCTTCATCGCCTGGACGGCCTGGACCGCCTCGGCGCGGCGGCCGGGCCGACCCTACTCGTACACGAACAACTGGCCGCCCGAACCTTTGGTCGGCAACCAGCTGACCGAGGAGGCCGTGGTCTGGAGTACGCTCTCGATCCTCGCCCTGTTGGGCGGAATTGGGCTGATGCTGACGGCCTTCGGGCGCTACTCCCACCTCCTGGGCTGGCACGCGGAGGAAGAGCGTCGCCTGCGCTTCCTCCCCGCGGGGGAGGTGCCGCTGACCCCGGCCCAGCGGTCCACGGCGTGGTACTTCTTCGCGGTCGCCGCCCTGTTCCTGGTGCAGACGCTGCTGGGCGGGGCCACGGCGCACTACCACGCGGAAACCGGCAGCTTCTTCGGCGTGGACCTCCCCCAGTGGCTGCCCTACAACCTGACCCGCACCTGGCACCTGCAATTGGCCATCTTCTTCGTGTCCGCCGCCTACCTGGCCGCTGGCATCTTCCTCGCCCCCCTCATCGCCGGCTACGAGCCGCGCGGCCAGCGGCTGCTATCCTTCCTGCTGCTGGGGGCGGTGGTGGTGGTGGTAGTGGGCAGCATGGCTGGGGAGGCGGCCAGCTACAAGGGCTGGCTCCCGCACGACGCCAAGCCGCTGGTCGGTGCGCAGGGCTGGGAGTACCTCGACCTGGGCGTGGTCTGGCAAGCCCTCCTGGTGGCGGGCCTGGTTCTGTGGTGCGCCATCCTCTACCGGGGCCTGCGGGGCAAGCTGGCCGGAGAGAGCCCGGGCAACCTGCCGTACCTGTTCTTCTACAGCGCGCTGTCGATTCCCCTGTTCTATGCCGTGGGCCTCGTCAATCGGCCGCACACCAACTTCGCCATCGCCGACTTCTGGCGCTTCTGGGTGGTCCACCTGTGGGTCGAGGACTTCCTGGAGTTGTTCACCACCATCATGGTGGCCTACGTCTTCGTCCTCCTGGGCGTGGTCTCGGAGAAGACGGCCACCCGGGTCATCTACTTTGATGCCCTGCTGTACTCCGTCGGCGGTGTCGTCGGGACCATGCACCACCTGTACTTCAGTGGCACACCGGCCATCCACATGGCCTTGGGGGCCTTCTTCTCGGCGGCGGAGGTCATCCCGCTGACCTTCCTGACCGTGGAAGCCTGGACCTTCCTGCACATGGGCGCGCGCCAGGAGGTGCGCGGCAGCGAGACCCGGTTCCCGCACCGCTGGGCCGTCCTGTTTCTGGCCTCGGTCGGCTTCTGGAACTTCCTGGGCGCGGGGGTGTTCGGCTTCCTCATCAACCTTCCCGTTGTCAGCTACTACGAGATCGGCACACAGCTGACGGCCAACCACGCGCACGCCGCCATGATGGGGGTCTACGGCATGCTGGCGATCAGCCTACTGGTCTTCTGCCTGCGCTATCTGCTGCGGCCGGAGGACTGGAGTGAGCGGCTCGTGGGCTTCTCGTTCTGGGCGCTCAACCTGGGGCTGGCCTGGATGGTGTTCGCCAACCTCTTCCCCATCGGCGTCCTCCAACTCGGCGATGCGGTGGCGAAGGGCTACTGGCACGCCCGCTCCCTCGAGTTTTATAACGACCATGCGATGATCGAGTGGCTGCGCCTGCCCGGCGACGTGCTGTTCATCGCGGGCGTGGTACCGCTGGTGTACCTGACAGGCCGGGCGGTCCTCCGGCCGTCACGTCCAGCGGCCCCGACGGCCGCCCCGGAGGCGCCCGTGGCCAGCCCGTTGTTCACCGAGGTCGCACCAGCCCCGGCGGCTCAATGACCGCGGCCCTTGGAAGGAGGTGCGACGTGGACTCGGTTTCCCTGCTCCTGAGCCTGCCCGCGGAGCTAGAAGTCTGGCTGATCCTGGGTTACGTGGCCGTGGTCCTTGCCGGGGCGCGCCTGTCCGAAGTGCTGGCCCGGGTCCACTTCGCGCGCGCGCGGCGGTATGCCGAGCGGGGCTTCGAGTACGATGCGGATGCCGATCATTACCGCTGCCCGCAGGGGGAGCGCCTCGCTCTGCACCTGGTGGAGCCGGAGAGTCGGCTGGCCGTTTACCGCGCGCCAGCGTCGAGCTGCAACGGCTGCCCCTTGAAGGGAACATGCACACCGCACGACGAGGGACGACACCTCTACCGCCCACTCGCAGCCTGGGCCGAGACGGACCTCGGGCGGTTCCATCGGCGGCTGTCGCTGCTGATGGTGGGGGTCGGCGTGGTCTTCTCCCTGGGCGGCATGGCCCGGTGGGTGGGGCAGCCGGGCACGGGCCTGCTGCTGCTCGCTCTGGCGGTCAGCCTAGCTTGCGTGGCCCGGGACCTGCGCGGGGCGTGGGCGGGCCCCGAGCCCGAGATCAACCAGGCCGAATGACCCGCCCGTCGCCGGCCGACCGTGATCCGCCGGAAACCCCAGGCAGGCGCGGCGCTACCATTTACGGGATGTTCCTGGTGCTCCTCGCCTACGCGGCGAGTGACAAAAGAGCGCGCCAGGACGCCCGGAGCGAGCGGATGGACCCCAAGGAGATCATGGCCCGTATTAACGACCAGCTGCGGAAGGGCCCAACGGCCTGATGTGTTGCCATCCCTTATGGCCCCGCTGCTCGGCTGGAAGACCCGTGGATCGGGGTCGCGCGCTCGACTGCCTTGTTAGCACGCCTGACTCCGGGTCAGGCGCGCAAGGCTCCGGCCTGTGAAGAAGGGGACAACTGGATCGGTTGAAAAGAATCGTTCGTCGTTGCCTGAAGGCGTCGAGCTGGCAAGATCTCCTCGAGACCCCATGACGTCGGCGACGGCCCCACCACCCAGGGCACCGCCCGAACGGGTGCGCATGTTGCGGAGGCGGAACGGCCCGACTCGCTATACTCACCTCATGAACAACCTCTCTCCGCCCCGCTTCGCCGTCACCACCGACAAGGCGGTAATGGTCCCCATGCGTGACGGCACGCGCCTCGCCGCCGACGTCTATCGGCCGCAGGCCGAGGGCCGCTTCCCCGGAATCGTCGAGCGCACCCCCTACAACCGCGAGGAGTCGGTCATCCTCCGTACGGGGACGCCGCAGTACCTCGCCGCGCGCGGCTTCGCCGTCGTCGTGCAGGACGTGCGCGGCCGCTTCGGCTCGGAGGGCGCCTGGTATCCGTTCGTCGATGACGGCGGGGGCCGCAACCGCGACGGCTTCGACACCGTGCAGTGGGTCGCCGGGCAGTCGTGGTGCGACGGCAAGGTGGCGACGACTGGCGGCTCCTACGCGGGACAGACGCAGATGCTGCTGGCGCCGACGCGGCCGCCGGCGCTGGTGTGCGGCTTCGTCCGCGAGGCGGCCAGCGACCTGGCGCGGCAGTGGTGCTACCGGGGCGGCGCCTTCGAGTGGGCCTTCAACCTCGACTGGTGCATGCGCCACGCGATACCTTCCCTGCGCCGCCAGGCCGACCTCGTGGCCAGGGTGGCGGGCCTCGCCGACGACCGCTTCGACCTGCTGCCGCTGGGACAGTCGCCGCTGCTCGCCGACACGTTCCGCTGGCTGCGCGACCTCCTCGCCCACCCCGACGACGGGCCGTTCTGGCGGCCTTTCGACTTCGAGCGGATCTACGACCAAATCGACGTGCCTATCTATCACATGGCCGGTTGGTTCGACATCTTCCTCGACGGCTCGCTGCGCAATTTCACCGGCCTCGCGGAAGGGGCGCGTTCCGAGGCGGCGTGCCGGGCCCAGAAACTGATCGTCGGCCCCTGGACGCACGGGCCGACGGTCCACGACCCAGCCTTCGCCCGGCACGTCGGCGACATGGACTTCGGCCCGGCGGCCGTGCTCGACTTCAACGCCGAGATGCTGCGCTGGTACGACCGCTGGTTGAACGGCAAAGCCACCGGGGTGCTCGAAGAGCCGCGCGTGCGCTACTTCCTGATGGGGGCAGACGAGTGGCGCTTCGCCGACCGCTGGCCGCCGGCCAACACCACCCGGCAGCGCTTCTATTTGCGCGGCGGCCGCAGCGGCTCGGCGCGCTCCCTCAACGACGGCCGGCTGACGGCCGACCCGCCGGCGGGCGACGAGGACCCCGACCGCTACGCCTACGACCCGGCGAAGCCGGTGCCGACGGTCGGCGGCAACACCCTGTACTGCGGCCCGCGGAAGGGGGGCAGTGGCGAGGAGAACCCCGACTTCGCCGCGACGGCCGGGCCGCGCGATCAGCGCCCGGTTGAGCCGCTCTGCCTCACTTACAGCTCGGACCCGCTCCCCGCCGACCTCGACCTGGTTGGGCCGCCACGGCTGACGCTGTACGCCTCCTCGAGCTGCCCCGATACCGATTTCGTGGCCAAGCTCTGCGACGTCTTCCCCGACGGCCGCTCGATCCTGGTGAGCGACGCCATCCTCCGCTGCCGTTATCGCAGGTCGCGGGTGAAGCCGAAGGCGCTGAAGAAGGGCCAGGTTTACGAGTTGGCGCTGGACCTCTGGCCGACGGCGTGGCGCTTCGCCGCGGGGCACCGTCTCCGCGTCGCCGTGACCAGCAGCAATTTCCCGCGCTTCGACCGCAACTTGAACACCGGAAACGACCCGACCGCGAACGCGGAGATGCGCGTGGCCGAGAACGCCGTGTACCACGACGACGACCGGCCGTCGCACCTGATCGTGCGCGTGCTGGGGTGAGTGGGGGCCGTCGCTCAGGTCACCTGCAGGCGCTCGTACTGCCCCTTGAAGTGCTCGATGGCCTCGCCCGGGTTGAGGTTGAAGATGGCCTTGCCGGTGGTGCGCCAGCGGCCGCCGTCGTAGAAGAACACCGCCGAGGCGTTGCGCAGGTTGCCGACCGCTTCCACCCCCTCCATGTCGCTGCCCTCGATCGCCTCAAAGGAAATCGTCACGGCGACGAGGGCGGCGAGGCGGCCGGTCTGGCGCTCGCGCGCGAAGGCGACCTCGCTCTCCCATTCGCAGTTCTTCCAGCGCAGGCCGCGCGGCTTGCCGCTGGCGACGGCCGCCGCGTGGAACGCCGCCTCCAGGTGCTCGCGCTGCTGAAGGAAGCGCTTCTGAAGCTCCGCCACCGGCCGCCGCGAGCCCCGGCGCCAGCGGAACAGGAGGAAGATGCCGGCGAGCAGGACCACCGGCAGCAGAAGCCAGAGCCATTCCATAGGACGCCTCCTCTTGACGGCCAACGCAGACGCTGCCGTTGTTGTATCGCAGCGCGGCCGCATTTGCTATCATCTACCCGTTGCCGGCTGACTTCAAGGAGAAGTCGCCTGCGAGCGGGACGGAGGCCAACCACGAGTTGGTCCGGCTGTGATACAATCACTCCACGGCCGAGGAGGACGAACGATGAAACTGCCCGAGTTCCTGCGCGAAGCGCCCTACGGCGAAATCCTGCTGACTGGTAGCCGGATCGGCCTGTATCACGTCATCGCCTACTACAACCTGGGCGAGTCTGCCGAGCAACTGGCGGAGCGCTGGGATACGCTCCCGCTTGACCTCATCCAGAAAGTCCTCGCCTTCTATCACGAGAACAAAGAGGAGGTGGACGCCTACCTGGCGCGTGAGCAGGCCGCCATTGACCACCTGCGGGCGACGACGCCCCGAAAGATTGATTGGGACGAACTGCGGCGGCGAATGGAGGCGATGGGGCGCTTGTAAGGAAGTGTGAGCGATGCCCATCACTTTTGTCCTCGATGAGCATTTTCGCGGGCTCCTGTGGCCCGCCATCCAGCACCACAACGCCGCGGGCGTGAATCCGGTCGATGCGGTTCGTGTGGGCGACCCGCCCGACTTGCCCCGCGGCACCCTCGACCCGGACCTCCTTATCTGGGCGGAGCGCGAGGGGCGCGTCGTCGTGACCGACGACCGAAGAACAATGCCAACGCACCTGGCCGATCATTTGCAGGCAGGACGCCATTCGCCGGGCGTGCTCATCGTCCGGAAAAATTACCCCCTAAAGCAGATCGTGTTCCACCTCGCGCTCGTCGCCCACGCCGAGGATCCCGACACCTTGCGCGATAACTTTGATTTCATCCCCTACTAGGAACACGCCCGACGCGGGCGCAAGCCACCCGATGTCCATTACATCCATCCTTGGCCCCGACGGCAGCATCGCCCAGCGCCTGCCGAACTACGAGCCGCGGCCGCAACAGCTCGACATGGCCGAGGGCGTCGCCCAGGCCATCGCCGACCGGTACCACCTCATGGTCGAGGCCGGTACCGGGGTCGGGAAGTCATTTGCATACCTCGTCCCCGCCATCCTCGCCGCCACCGCCAGCAAGGACTGCCGCGTCGTCGTCTCCACGCACACCATCAGCCTCCAGGAGCAACTCGTCCGCAAGGACATCCCCTTCCTCCAGTCGGTGATGCCGCAACAGTTCACCGCCGTGCTCGCCAAGGGTCGTTCCAATTACGTGAGCCTGCGCCGCCTGCGCGGGGCGCAGCAGCGAGCCTCCGGCCTTCTCGTCGAAGACGCCGCCCACGTGCAGCTCAACCAGATCGGCCGTTGGGCCCGGCAGACGCAGGACGGCAGCCGCAGCGACCTTAGCTTCCAGCCGTCGCCGGCCGTCTGGGACCTGGTCGAGAGCGACACCGGCAACTGCCTCGGCCGAAACTGCCGCGACTACGAGCAGTGTTTCTACTACAAGGCCAAAAGGCGCCTCTTCGGCGCCCAGCTCCTCGTCGTCAACCACGCCCTCTTCTTCAGCGACCTCGCCCTGCGCCGCGCCGGCGCCAACCTGCTGCCCGATTACAAGGTCGTCATCTTCGACGAGGCCCACACCCTGGAAGACGTGGCCGCCGACCACCTCGGCCTTCAGGTCAGCCGCGGCGCCGTGGATTATCAGCTCAACAAACTCTATCATCAGCGCGGCGGCCGCGGCCACGGCCTGCTTGCCGTCCATGGCGGGCAGGAAGCCCTGGGGCTGGTCGTCTCCGCCCGCGCCGCCTCCGAGCGCTTCTTCAACGACGTCAACGCCTGGTTGGCCTCGCGGCCGCGCGCCGCAGGTCGCGCTCGACCGGCCGCCGGCGGTGCCGACTCCGTGCGCGTCCTGGAGCCGAACCTCGTCGCCGACCCACTCTCCGACGAGCTGGAAAAGCTGGCCGAGTGCGTCCACGAGATTGCCGACACCAGGCATTCCGAGGAAGACAAGATCGAGCTGGACTCCGCGGGGAACCGCTGCATCGAGCTAGGGCACGCGCTGCGGCAATGGCTCGGGCAGGAGCTGGAAGGGCAGGTCTACTGGGTCGAGGTGTCCGGCGAGCGCACACAGCGCGTGGCCCTGGCCAGCGCCCCCGTCGAGGTCGGCGCCGCCCTCCGCGAACAGCTCTACGACAAGGTCCCCACGGTGGTCATGACCAGCGCCACCCTCAGCGCCGGCGGCCGCGAGGGCTTCTGCCATTTCCAGGGGCGCCTCGGCCTGGAGGGGTGCGAGACGCTGCAGCTCGGCAGCCCGTTCAACTACCGCGAGCAGGCGGAATTGCACCTCTTCCGCGCCATGCCCGACCCGGGCGGCGCCCCCGACAAGTACGAAGAGGCCGTCCACGGCAAGATTCAGGAGTACGTAGATCGCAGTCGGGGGCGGGCCTTCGTCCTCTTCACCAGCTACGGCATGATGGAGAAGGCGGCGAAGAAGCTGAGGCCGTGGTTTCAGGAGCAGGGCTACCCGCTGCTGGCCCAGAGCGACGGCCTGCCGCGGACGCAGATGCTCGAGCGCTTCCGGGCGGCCGGCAACGCCGTCCTGTTCGGCGTCGATAGCTTCTGGCAGGGCGTCGATGTGCCGGGCGAGGCGCTGTCGAACGTCATCATCACCCGGCTACCGTTTGCGGTACCCGATCGGCCGGTGATCCAGGCGCGCGTCGAGGCGATCCAGGCGGCCGGCGGCGAGCCGTTCTTCGACTACCAGGTGCCGCAGGCCGTCATCAAATTGAAGCAGGGCTTCGGCCGGCTTATCCGGGCGCGCACCGACACCGGCATGGTCGTCATCCTTGATCCGCGCGTGCTGACCAAGGGCTACGGCCGCTCGTTTCTCGCCGCCCTGCCGGCTTGCCGCCGTTTCGTTGATGGGGCCCCAGTACCGTAGGACAGGCGTCCCGCCTGTCGTGAGGGAAGACAGGCGCGACGCCTGTCCCACCCTCGACGACGCGGAACAGCGGCGGGTCGCGCTGCTCGAAGCAGACGCGCACCCCCGCCAGGCAGGCCCACACCCCCGCCGCCGACGTCAGTGCGACCGCGTACGGCAGGCCGGGAACCAGGTCGCCGAGGGCATGGCGTGCCGGCCGCGGCCGACCGACCTCCTCGGCCGGCACGAACTCGAAGTAAACCCCGTGATCGACCAGCAGGCGCAGGCAGCCGTGCCGCGGGTCTTCGACGGCGATGGCTCCTTCGGCCCGCACGCACGCCTCCAGCAGCAGCGGCGGCTGGCGGCGCTCCGGCACGCCGAGTTGTTCGGCCAGGCCGCGGCGCGGCCCCTCGCCCGGGGCGTTGCCGTAGACGACCGCGGTCAAGCCCGGCCACACGTCGGCGCCGCGCGGCCAACCACTCTCGTGCCGGCACAGGGCGAGGAAGCGCGCCAGCACCTCGGCCCGGCCGGCGACACACGTCACCGGCAGGCGCAGCGACTTCTCGGCCAGGGAGCGCAGCTGCGATTCCGGCGGACAGTTCGGCTGTCCGCAGGGGGTCGGTACGTGGGCGTAAGGCCGCAGCCGCGACGGCAGTCCGCGCAGGCCGAGTGACTCGAAGCTGCCCGACTGGATGCCGTCGCGCAGGGGGGTGGTGGGTGGGCCGTCGCCGACGAGGAGCATCCGCCCCGAGAACAGACTCGCTTCCGGCCGGGTCGAAGCGACAAACGAGAGGGCCGTCAGCGCCGCCGCCCGGTGTCCCGCCCACAGGGCCGGCGGCGCGGGGACGTAGGGCGTCTCGGCTAATGGCGTGGCGATCAGCGACGCGATCGGTCCCGGCCAGGTGGCGCCGCCGAGGTCGGGGAAGGTCGGTTGCCAATAGTCGCGCCAGAAGTCGGCCGGCGTCCGCAGCGGCACCAGGCGGCGGAAGTCCTCGGCGGTGCGGATGCGGCGGAAGTCGTGGTCGCGGCCGAAGCGAGTGGCGTGGCCCAGGTGGACCAAGCCGCGCAGAGTGCGCAGCTGCGAGCGCACGGCGTCGAGGTGGTCCAGGGCGGCGACGTGACGGCGGGCCCGGCCGCGGAAGAGGGTGTCCGTGAGCCGCCGGACCAGCCGGGTGCCGACCAACCATTGCTGGATGGCTTCCCAGAACACGGCGCGAGTCTGCCCACCGGTGAAGGAACCAGGGCCGCCCGCAGCGGGGTGCGGCGGCCGACGATTCGGACACTACCACAGCCGGCCCAGTTACGCAAGCAGCAGGCGGGGTTCGCGGCGCGCGGACTCGGCGAGGGACGTGGCTTGTTCTCGATGTGCCGGTAGCGCCGCCCGCGCACAGCGACCCTCTCCATCAGCCATGCACTTCGCGCCAGCGCCGCCGCACCTGTTCCAGCGTGGCGGTGCCGGTGGTGCCGATCTGCTGAATGGTGATGGAGGCCACGAGGTTGCCGAACGCCGCCGCTTCCTCGAGGGTCGCGCCGCCGGCGAGAGCGCAGGCGATGCCGGCACTGGTGCTGTCGCCGGCGCCGACGACGTCGATGGGACCGGCCACGGGATATGCGGGCACCTGTGCCGTCCGAAACGCGCCGGATGGATCATGCGACGCCACCAGGATTCCCTCCGCTCCCCGGGTACAAAAGACCGGGCGCTGATTTCGTCGGGCCAACTCCCTGGCACAGCCCTCAACGCTGAATGGACCGCAGTTCGTTCGGTTCGTCCCCGCGATCAGCGCGCACTCTCGCTCGTTAGGCTTGGTCCACGCTGATCGGAAGTGGGCAATCCGCTCGCGGCTATCGGCGAGGATAAGTTTCTCAGGATTCGCGTCGCCGAGTTCCGCGAGCTGATGCCGCACTCGACTCGTCACAACGCCACACTCTGCCTCACTCACCTGATCCAGTACCAGCAGGGCATCGACCTGGGGCCACATCGCGTTGAGGGCAGCGATCACCTTGTCTTCCGCACCTGCGGGGAGCGGCGAGCGATTCTTGATGTCCAGGCGATTCAACTCACGCGGTGGCTGGCCCGCCTGCTGAAGCATCGGCTTGGTGTAGGTGGGGGTGCGGCGGGCATGGTGGCTGAAGACGTGTTCGAGGGCGACGACGCGCAGCGCCTCCAGCGCCTGCCGCAACTCGCACCCTTCACCATCATCGCCGATGACCGCGATGGGGAGGATTCGCCCCACGCCGAGCGCCGCCAAGTTGTTGATGACTGTCCCGGCCGCCCCCGGATACGAGCGCACGCGCACTACCTGGTAGGCGTCCAACCCCGTCTCGATGCTGGGCTCCGTCAGCGTCGCGTCGATATCGAGATAGCGGTCGAGGAACAGGTCGCCGAGCACGCCGACGGTCAAGTGCGGAATACGCTGGAGTATCTGTTCCAGCCTTCCGGCAGTAAGGGTCATGGCACGCTCCCCTTCGGGTCATGGGAACCGCGCCCGGATGTCGGCCACGGCCAGGCACTGCAGGGCAAACGAGAGGTGCAGCTTCACCTCAGGGGGGTAGGTGCGGACGGCCCATTCAAACCATTCGCGCTCGGTCACGTCGTCAGCCGCGGAGCGGTGGCCGTCGCGCCAGCCGATGACAGTGACGTGGGGCAAGGGGGTCCGGTCTTCCTCATGCTCATACCAGGCTTCGATCTCGATCGATCGGAGCCCGGCCACGGCCTGCCGGGTGTGCTCGATCATCTCCTCGACCGGCCCGCGCAGCCCGAGTTCCTGGATCAACTCGCGAGCCTCGGCGGGCATTGACACAGGTACCAGCACTCCGGCACTCATGGCGTGCTCCTGGGGGGCGACAATTTCCAGCACAAGCTATTATGCCCGAAGCGGCTCCTGCGGCCTACCCCACTCAGCCGCCGGCTCCCCGCGCCGCGTGGTACAAGGCCGGCACCGTCGCGCGGTGGTCGCCTGGAACGTAGAAGCTCTCGCCGCCGTCGGCGACCGTCCGCACCAGGATCGTCTTCCATGGCCGGTAGTAGTACTGCGGGTCGGTCTTCGGCGCCTGCCGCCGCGTGTCACCTTCGATGGGGATCAGGTCGAACACCGCCGTCGTGAAGTGCTTGATGACGCGCCCCTCCTGGTGGGCCACGTTGCGGGCCATCGACAGGGCTTTGAGATAGACTTCCGGCCCCATCACCGCACTGCCGAAGTTCAGCAGGACGCCGCCCTCTAATTTCGTCACCGCCTGGGCGAAGATGAGGAAGTCCTGATAACTGGTCTGCCCCAGGGCCGCCCCGTCGCAGTTGGGGTGCTCGTGGATGATGTCGTAGCCGACGCCGACGTGAACGGTGACCGGGACGCCGAGGCGCACGCCCGCGGCCAGCACGCTGACGTCCTTGTGCGGGAACGGCCCGTCAAGGATGGTCCGGCCCAGCACCTCGCCGAGGCCCAGGCCGGACCTTGCTCCCTCGCAAATGGCGTCATTCATCCGCCCGGTTTCCTCCCAGAGGCCGAACTCGCCGGACTGGATGTAGCGGGCGACGCTCTCGGTGGTGGCCCCGATGAGCGCGAACTCCCAGTCGTGGATCGGGCCGGCCCCGTTCATGGCGAGGTGCGTCACCAGGCCGCGCTCCATCAGGTCGATGAGGTAGCGCGACACGCCGGCGCGGAGGACGTGAGCGCCCATCATCAAGATGCGGGCGGCGCCGCGCTGCTTCGCCTCGACGAGCCGGCGGCCGAGGATCGCAAGGGCGGGATGCTCGAACGGCAGCGGCGGGGCGTCGAGGCGAAGGATGACGGAGAGGTCGAGATCGTGTTGCCGACGCGCCAGCGGCTGGATGCGAAGGCGCGAGCGGTCGAAGGCCGGGTGAGGCATGGTGGGGTGTCCTTTTCGGGCCTATTGTAGCGAATAGTGTAGTCGCGAGCGCTGATTCATCGTTTCGCGAACCGATGAATCAGTTCGCCGGTAAACGAGGGCCCACACATGTCCGACTCCTTTGCCCGCAGCACGCGCGGGGCGCGCGACGCCCGCGACTGGGGACTGACGCGCCGCGCCTGGTTCAAGGCGTCCGGGTTCGACGACATCGACCTGGCCAAGCCGGTCATCGGCATCGCCCAGACGTGGAGCGAGCTGAACCACTGCCACATCCACTTCCGCGAATTGGCCGAGGCGGTCAAGCGCGGCGTCTGGCAGGCCGGCGGCTGGCCGCTCGAATTCCCGACGATCTCGCTCGGCGAATTCCACATCAGCCCGACGACGATGCTGTACCGCAACCTGCTGGCGATGGACACCGAGGAGATGATCCGCGCCCAGCCGCTCGACGGCGTGGTGCTGCTCGGCAGCTGCGACAAGAACGTCCCCGCCCAGCTCATGGCCGCCGCCTCCGCCGACAAGCCGGCGCTGCTGCTTACCGGCGGGCCGATGCTGACGAGCCGCTGGAACGGCCAGACGCTCGGCGCCTGCACCGACTGCCGCCGCCTGACAGAAGACCTGCGCGCCGGCCGCATCAGCCGCGAGCAGTACGCCGAGATCGAGGACGCGCTGGGTCGCTCGGCGGGGCACTGCATGGTCATGGGCACCGCCTCGACGATGGCGGCCCTGGGCGAGGCGTTGGGAATGTCGCTGCCCGGCACCGCGGCGATCCCCGCCCCGGACTCGCGTCGCCTGCGCCTCGCCGAGGCGGCCGGCCGGCAGATCGTCGAAGTGGTGCGGCAAGGACTCACGCCGTCGCGGATCATGACCGAGGGCGCCTTCGACAACGCGCTGCGCGTGTTCCTGGCGATTGGCGGCTCGACCAACGCCGTCATCCATCTCGTGGCCATCGCGCGGCGGCTGGGGATCGAACTGCCCCTGGAGAAGTTCGACGCCTTCAGCCGCACGACGCCGCTGCTGGTCAACCTGCGGCCGTCGGGTCAGTTTCACATGGAAGACCTGTTCGAGGCCGGCGGCGTCCCGGCGGTGATGCGCGAGTTGTCCCCTCTTCTTCACCTCGATTGTCTGACGGTGACCGGGCGCACACTCGGCGAAAGTCTTCAGACCACAGGCGTTTCGCGCTCGGAGGTCATTCGGCCGCTGCGCGACCCGCTCGCCCCGGAAGGCGGCACCGCGATCCTGCGCGGCAACCTGTGCCCGCGCGGGGCGGTCATCAAGCAATCGGCCGCCTCGCCGCACCTGCTGCGCCACCGTGGCCGGGCCGTCGTCTTCACCGGCCAGGACGACCTCGAAGCCCGCATCGACTCGCCGGACCTCGACGTGCGGCCCGACGACGTGCTGGTACTGCAAAACGTCGGCCCGGTCGGCGCGCCGGGGATGCCGGAGTGGGGATCGATCGCCATGCCGCAGAAGCTGCTCGACGCCGGCGTCCGCGACATGGTGCGGATCAGCGACGCGCGCATGAGCGGCACCGCGGCGGGGACGGTGGTGCTGCACGTCTGCCCCGAGGCGGCGGTCGGCGGGCCGTTGGCCCTGGTGCGCGAGGGGGACGCGATCGAGTTGGACGTGCCAGGCCGCTCGCTCAAGGTGATGCTCTCGGACGACGAGCTGGCGCGGCGCCGAGCGGCCTGGACACCGCCAGCGCCGCGCTTTACACGGGGCTATGGGAAAATGTTCATCGATCATGTCCTGCAAGCGGACGAGGGATGCGACTTCGATTTCCTGCGGTAGGGTCAGTGGTTTAGCGGCCGCCCTCGGGGCGGCGCTCAGAGCGCCGCCCCGAGGGCGGCCGCTCAACTCACCGGCGGCCGCGGCGGTTCAGACCGGCCACCGTCTTCGCCGTCGCCTCGTTATCGACGAAGAAGTCCTGCCAGTCGTCGAAATGCTCGACGGTCCCCTCCAGGTCGTACTCGGCGCTAATCAGGTCGCCGAGGTGCGCCTGCAAGGCGCGCTCCCCGGCGGGCGTGGCGTGGTGCGTCGCGACCTCGCTGACGAAGTTGAGCAGGTCGTAGACCTTGCACGCCGCCGGCAGCGTCCGCTGCCGCTTGGCGCTGAGCGCTTCGAGGTTGGCCAGGCCGTAGATGTGCGACAGGTCGCCGGTCATGCGGTGGAAGGCGGTGAACAGCGGCGAGCCGGGTGGCACCTCCGCGGCGCCGTCGCCGCCGCGGGCCGGCCGCGCTCCCTTCAGTTCGCCACGGCCGTGCAGGCGCGTCAGCACCTTGCCGAGGCGGTTGACCTCGCCGACCGACGCCCAGCTCGTCGCCGCCGACTCGAAGCGCTGTCGCATCGCCGCGTAGCCGTCCTCGTTGTTGAATCCTTCGAGGACCCGCAACAGGGCGAACGTCCCTCCGTCGTCCCCCCGGCCAACGTTCAGTTCGCTGCGGAACGCGGGGCTGAAGCCGACGGCGCCGTTGCTGCACACCAGGCGCAGCAGCGACAGGTAGACGGCCGGCCGGCCGAAGCCGTCGATGGGCGCGTCGATGACGAACTTGTTCTGAAACTTGTCGCCCGCCACCTGGAACGTGCCGTCGCAGCGCGGGGCGTGCTTGCTGCGGACGTAGCCGTCGCTGTACTTGATCTCCTCGGCCGCGTAGTCCTTGAGCAGCCCGACCAGGTCGTCGTAGGCGATCAGCGAGGCCCCGGGGGCGGTGACGGCCAGCAGCCGGTCGCCCTTCGCGTTCTTCTCGACGCACCAGCGGAAGGAGTCGTTCGGCGCCACCTTGCTGATACGGGCGAAGACCTCGGCGTGCGTGAAGTAGCGGAAGATGTTGCCGGTGAAGCCGAAGCGCAGGTGCAGGCTGTTCCAGAAGCGGTTCGTCGGCCGCAGCGACCGCCCCTCGAGGAACATCTCGCACACCTCCGTCTTGCCGCGCTTGTCCACCGCGGTTCGCACCGACAGGTCCTTGATCCGGGCCAAGCCGTGCTCGAAGTGCTGGGACATTGTTGACTCCTTGATTCGCTGAAGACCCCCAGGGCGACAATTTGTCATATCACGGGACGGGCGTTCACCACAGCTTGGTAGGCGATTTTTCCGGGCAATTCACGCGACATTCCGAGTCCGTCGGCGGCGGCCGGGGCCGCGGTGGTCGCGGAAGTGCTCTCCGCGGCGCTCGGCGGGCTGTCCGAGGATGCCCGGCAGCGCGACGCGGGTCCTGGCCAGCGCCCGCATCGTCCGCCCGGCCACCTCGTTGATCCGGGGGTTGAGGGACAGGGAGCGCCACTCGCCGTGCTGCCAGGCGAACTGCGCCGCGGCCGCCGCCGTCCGCACGAATGGCCAGCGCGTCTGGCTGCACTGGACGATTTGCTTGACCGGCACGGCGGAGTGCTTTCGCAGGACGCGGCCGCACATTTGAATGGTCAGGCCCTTGCACGATGGGCGGCAGAAGACCGTCTGCAACTCGGGGCAGTCGAACCCCTCGGACAGCACCAGGCAGTTGCTGAGCACGTCCAACCGCCCGGAGCGAAACGCCTCGAGTTGGGCGTCGCGGTCGCTGCTGCCGGTCACGACGTCGCAGCGCACGCCGGCCCTCTTCAGCAGGGCGTTGGCCGCAAAACACTGTTCCAGGGTGTGGAAGTAAAAGATCGAGCGGCCCCAGCGCGTTCGGTCGCGCAGGTAGTGCTCGACGACCGAACGGGGGTTGTAGGCGGGCAGGGTGAAGTGGTGGTAGGGCGACAGGTAGCCGTCCTGGATGAGTGAGGCGATGCCGGCGTCCCTGATGACGGAATCAAAGCAGAGCTTAACGCTGTCACTCCGATAAGGGGTGGCCGACAGGCCGAGGATGAAACGCGGCCGGATGACCTGGTGAAGGTGGGCCATGCTGCTGGCGGCGTCGTGCTGCGCCTCGTCCACCACGAGCAGGTCGAGGCCGGCCGGCGGGTCCTTGTCGAACATGGACAGGAAGGCGGCACGGACGCCGATGCGCTTGTCGTCGTTCTCGGCGCGGGCCTGGTCGAGGAGGTAGCGGCGCATGGCGACCCAGCCGACGCGGACGCCCAGGCGCTCCTGGAGGGCGCGGGCGACGAGGAGCCCCATCACGGTCTTGCCCGACCCGGTGGGGCTCTCGATGAGGACGGAGCGCAGCCCCGCGTCGGCAAAGAATTCGAGGGCCTTGCCGACGATGCGCTGCTGGTAGGGGCGCGGCTGTACTGCCGTCTGGGCGATCAGATCATCGAGGTTGGGCACAGGGCGACTCCGCCGGGTGTGAGATTTCATGATCCTGTTCAGGAGATACGGCCACGGGCGAATGATTTTTGGGAGGGTAGCATCCGCGCGGGGAGGAGTGGTAGCCCGGTAGGTGTGTTTTTGTTTAGACGCGCACACATCGAAGAAAAAGCGTGTTCCCGAAGGCCCGCGAGGTGACACTATGGGAGGAGCGCCGAATATCTCGCGAGGGACGGAGTCATGGCCAGCAGCCCCGCCCATGTGATCCTGCGGCACGTTCACCGGTTGGCCGCCGAAGCGGCCAACGGCGCGGCGCCCGATGCCGAACTGGTGCAGACGTACCTGGCGCGGCGCGACGAGGCCGCCTTCGCCGCCCTGGTACGGCGGCACGGGTCGATGGTCCTCGCCGTCTGCCGCTCGGTGCTGCACCACCACCAGGACGCGGAGGACGCTTTCCAGGCCACGTTCCTCCTGCTGTCCCGCAAGGCGGGGTCACTCCGCAAGCCGGCCGAGGTCGGCAGCTGGCTGCACGGCGCCGCCTACCGCCTCGCCCTCAACGCCCGGGCGGCGGCGGTTCGCCGCCGCGCTCACGAACAGGCGGTGGAGCCGCGCCCCCCGGCCGACGTGGACAGCGTCACCTGGGGCGAACTGCGCCAGGTCCTTCACGAGGAATTGGCCCATTTACCGGATCGATTGCGGGCGCCGCTGTTGCTCTGCTACCTGGAAGGACTGACGCAGGACGAGGCCGCCCAACGCCTCGGCTGGCCCGCGACGACGCTCAAGGGCCGGGTCAACCGGGGGCGCGACTTGCTGCGGAAGCGGTTGGCCCGGCGCGGCTTCGCCCTGTCGGCGCCGCTCTTCGCAGCGCTGTTCGCGGACGGCGAGGCGGGGGCGCTTTGCCTCACGGGCGCCCTGGTCCAAGGCACAGTGAGCGCGGTGATGGGCGGCGGTTCGGCGCGGACGGTCGCCTTGGCCGAGGGTCTGTTGCGCTGGAGCTTTCTTAGCAACTTGCGGGTCGTGTTTGTCGTACTTTTGGCAGCTGGCGCCTTGGCGGCTGGCGCGACCCTGTTGAGGCCCCCGGCGGCGCTTCCGCAGGCCGAAGCCGACGAACCGCCGCGGGCTGTGCCTCCGGAGAAGTCGGCCGAGTCCTCACCAAAGGAGACCCTAAACAAAGCCAAGGCGGATCCGCTGCCGGAAGGTGCCCTTTTCCGCCTGGGAAGCCGGCGCCTGCGCCACGCCGGGCCGGTCTACACCGTCGCCTTCTCCCCTGATGGCAAACTGCTTCTCTCGGCCGGCAACGACGGCACCGTCCGCGTGTGGGACGCAGACACGGGGAAGGAGTTGCGGCAGATCACGCAATCGACTTGGGCCGCGGCGTTTTCTCCCGACGGAGAATGGTTAGCCGCCTCCGAGGAGGGCAAGGCGATCATCCTGAATGAGGTGTCGCTCGGCAAGAAGACGCGGCAGATCGGCGAAATCGGGGGACGTGCCCTGGCCGTGGCCTTCTCCCGGGACGGCAAATCGCTGGCCGTCGCTGGCTCCTGGTCCACGGTCGCCGTCTGGGATGTGGCTGCGGCGAAATTGAAGTTTCTCCGGCTGTTGCCGTCGAATACCTTCTGTCGCGCGCTCTCGTTTTCGCCCGACGGCAAGCTCCTGGCCGCCGGCACCATCGGGCGCGTGTGGGATGTCGAAACCGGCAATCAGCTGTACGAACTTCAGGCGTCCGGTGTCGCCTTTTCCCCCGACGGCAAGCTGCTGGCCGCAGCCGACCTCCACGGTGGCGTCCGGTTCGTTGAGCCGACGACCGGCAAAGAAGTTGGCAAGCTGCCCGCCGGCCGCGCCAAGGACGAGACGCAAATCGCCTTTTCGTCTGACGGAAAGCTCCTCGCTGCTGCCGGGAGTCATGCACTGTACCTCTTCGATGCCACCCGGCGGCAGCTCTTGCACGAGACGCCCGCTCCCCCCGGCGGCTTTCAGCATGTCGCCTTCTCTGCCGACGGCAAGGCGCTGGCCTGCGCCGCGGGTTACACGATCCGCGTCTGGGACGTGGCGACCTGGAAGGAGCGCTTCCCCCTGGAGGGTCACACGACCGAAATTGACGCCCTCGCCTACTCGCCGGACGGCAAGACGCTGGCTACAGGCGGGACCCACGACGACCGCCTTCTCCTATGGGACGTGCCTACGGGCAAGGAGCGGCTCGTTATCGACTGCGAGGGGCAGGGCGTCCAGAGCCTGGCCTTCGCGCCGGATGGCAAATCGTTGGCGGCGGGACTGACTCAGGAAATGTCGTCGCACAGGCCCGTCGCGGTTTGGGACCCGGCCACCGGCAAGTGTCTGCATCGCATCGGCCGCTCTTCCGCGGCGCGGGCCATCGCCTTTTCCGCAGACGGCCGGCTGCTGGCCGCCGCCCCCGTCGTTTTCGTCTGGGACGCCAGAACCGGCGAGGAACGGGCCAAGATCCTCGACGCCCCGCCGGGCCATTCCCTGGCCTTCACTTGCGGTGGGCGCTCGCTGTTGTGTACCGGCCAAGCGCTCAGCGAATGGGACGTGGCGACCGGCAAGGAACTGCGACAATTCGAGGGCAAGCCGCTCCCGCACTTGCGGATGGTTTTGTCCCCGACCCGTCGCTACGTCGCCGTCGGTTGGCGCTACGGCACGGACACTCCGCAGAAGAACCCCATCCGCATCTGGGAAGTCGCCACCGGCAAGGAGGTCGCCGGCCTGTGTCCTGACGAGAGCATGGCCGATGAAGTAGCCTACGCTCCGGATGGCCGGTTCATCGCCTGTCTCCGCCACGATGCCACAATTCGCGTCTCCGATGTGCTGACCGGCGAGGAGGTGCGCCGCTTCCGCGATCCGGCACAGCCGCGACTGATCGCCTTCGGCCCGGACGGTCAGACACTCGCCTCGGCCGGCTGGGACACGACGATCACCCTCTGGGACGTAAAGGACCTGACCAAGCGCACGCCGGCGCGCGTCGAGCCGCTGTCGCGCGACCGCCTGGCTGCCCTCGCCGCCGACCTGGAGGGCAGCGACGCCGTGAAGGCTTTCGAGGCCGTCCGCGCCCTGGCTCGCGTGCCCGACCAGGCTGTACCGTTGCTCCGCGAGCGCTTCAGCAAGTCGGGGCCGGTGCCGGGGGCCGAGCGCATCGCCAAGCTGATCGCCGAGCTGGACGACGACGAGTTCAAGGTGCGCGAGCGCGCCAGCGAGGAGCTGGAGAAGCTCGGCGCCGCGGCCGACGCCGCGCTGCACCGGGCGCTGGAAAGCAAGCCGTCTGCCGAGGTCAGGAAGCGGATCGAGGCGCTGCTGGCGAAGCGCTCGCCGGCCGGCATGTCTCCTGAGCGGCTGACGGCGCTGCGGGCGCTGGAGGTGCTGGAGTTGGCCGGGACGCCGGAGGCACGCCGACTCATCAAATCGCTCGCCGAGGGCGACCCCGCAGCGCCGGCCACCGCGGAGGCGCGGGAGGCGCGGGAACGGCTCGGCCGCTGACACGTTCTCGGGCCAGGCCGAAACGCCGATCTCAACCGCGCCGGGCTACTCAGCGGGCGGCGTCAGGCCCTTCTCCGCGAGAAACGCCTGGAGCCGAGCCAGCTCCGCCTGAATCCGGTCGGCGCGGTCTTTCTCCTTTTCGGCGCGGTCTTTCTCCTTCTCGGCGCGGTCCTTCTCCTTTTCGGCGCGGTCCTTCTCCTTGAGCACTTCTTGTGGCTCCCGCTCCGCGAACACAGGGACCAATTCGCCCTCGTTCGTGTAGAGACGCAGCCACATTTGCTCCAGGAGATGGCCCGGCAACTTTCCCTGCCAGGTGCCGAGCCACGCCCCTAACTCCTCGCTCCGGAGTCGGCCGTGTTCGTCCGGCGCCAGCGGGACGTAGCGCAGGTCGGGACCCAATCGAAACCCTTCGAGGTGCTGTGCGCCTGGGTCGTACAGGAAGTAATCCGGCGTGCGAAAGGTGCGCTCGTACAGGTCCTTCTTCGTCGTCCGGTCGATCTCTGCCGTGGTCGGCGATAGCAGCTCGATGATGAGGTTCGGGTAGCGTCCGTCCTCTTCCCAGGTGGCCCAATAGAGCCGGGCGCGGCTACCGTCCACGTCCTTCACGAGGTACACGTCCGGCCCCCGGAAGTCGCGGTTGAAGACCTCGCGGTTGCTGAAGTAGAGGAACATGTCGCCGCCGACGAAGTAGTCGGTGCGACCCAGGAAGAGGACGCGAATTAACTCGATGAGCAGGGCGCTCGCGTCGCGGTGCCAGTTGGATTCCAAGGGCTCACCATCGGAATAAGGCAAGTCCGACGGCGGCCGCGAGACGCCGACTGGCCAGCCATCGGCGTCCACCGCCGGGGAGGGACTGACAGGAGTGCTCGCTGTACTCATCGGTGAAAGCTCCTCCGGGCGACGTTCCGCGCAGCGCCGCCAACGTCTCAAAAAGCGCGCCGGGCGTCAAGGTCGGCAGTTCCGCCGTTGGACTCCCCGCGCGCGGCTCCCCTAGAATGATCCTGTGCCCATCGAGCCGTCCCCCGGAGGAGAGAATCCCGTCATGCCCCCATCGGCCCGTCCGACCAACCTCAGAGAGCTTCGCGACAGCGGCTGGACATCCAAGACGGTCAAGCAAGAGATCCGCGACAACTTCCTGCGCCTACTGGCCGCCGGCGAGGAACTGTTCCCCGGCATCGTCGGCTACGACAGCACCGTCATCCCCGAGATCAACATCGCCATCCTCGCCGGCCACGACATGCTCTTCCTCGGCGAGAAGGGCCAGGCCAAGAGCCGACTGATGCGCTCCCTCGTCCGCTTCCTCGACGAGAAGGTCCCCTACATCGACCACCCGTCGTGCCCCGTCCACGAGGATCCGTACCGGCCGATCAGCCAGGCGGGAAAGCGGCTCGTCGCCGACCTGCCGGAGGACAAGGTGCCGATCGGCTGGTGGCCGCGCCAGGGGCGCTACGCCGAGCGACTGGCCCCCGGCACCAAGTTCGCCGACGTCATCGGCGAGATCGACCCGGCCAAGCTGGCCGGCGGCGTCAGCATGGCCGCCGAGGAGGCGCTGCACTTCGGCCTGATCCCGCGCATGCACCGCGGCATCTTCGCCATGAACGAGATCCCCGAATTAGACGAACTGGTGCAGGTCGGCCTGTTCAACATCCTCGAAGAGCGCGACGTGCAGATCCGCGGCTACCCGGTGCAGTTCGACATCGACGTGCTGATCCTCTTCAGCGCCAACCCGGCGACGTACAACCGCTCGGGCAAGGTCATCCCGCAACTCAAGGACCGCATCGGGGCGATGGTCCGCACGCATTACCCGCTGGAGCGCAACCTGGGCATCGAGATCATGGAGCAGGAGGCGGCGGTCGATCTCGGCGGCGACTACCCGGTGCTGGTGCCGCCGTTCATGAAGGAGGTCGTCGAGCAGATCAGCGTCTGCGCTCGCAAATCCAAATATGTCGATCAGCAGTCCGGGGTCAGCGCCCGCTTCAGCATCGCCAACTACAAGACGATGGTGGCCAGCGCCCGCCAGCGCGGCGTGCGCCTGGGCGAGAAGCCGGCCGTGCCGCGCGTCAGCGACCTGGGGCACCTGACCTCGTCGTCGCTGGGCAAGCTGGAACTGGACCTGATGGGCAGCCACCAGATGAGCGAGCGGCAGGTACTGGAGGCCATCCAGGCGGAGGCGATCAAGACGGTGTTCGAGGAGTACGTCGATAAGCACGGCCTGGACGAGATCGCCGACGTCTTCGGCAAAGGGGTCAAAATTGAGGTGGGCGACCTGCTGCCGTCGAAGCACTACGCGGAGCGGCTGAAGCGCGTGCCGAAGGCATGGGAGAAGGCGTTCGAGGTCAACCCGTCGGAGAGTGAGGCGGTGCGGGCGTCGTGCGTGGAGTTCGTGCTGGCGGGGTTGTACGCCGGCGACCGGATCAGCCGCTCGACCAAGCACGGGCGCATCACCTACGAGTTGCGGTGATCCCCAAGCGACTCCCCGCTCGACTTCGCCTTGACCCAGGCCCCGGCGGCCGGGGCCTCGACACTTGACCCAATCTCTCCCGTTCTTCGGCCGGCTCCACTTTCGTCACCGACTTGTCCTTGGAACACGTGCGAAAACAGCCAGTTTGGTATTGCAGATGGAGTACCCGGCCACGGCTCGCCGGACCGGCGCCCTGCTGGAGATGCTCGGGTACACGGCGGGGATCGAATTGAAGCGCGTCCTGGACGGCTATCGAGAGACGATCGTGCGAGACAGCCCGTTTGCCAACATCTCTCTGCTGCCGGGCGTCCCCTACGTCAACCTCAACGAGCGCTGGCTGGTGAAGATGCCGTGAACCCCGCCGAACACCGGCGCATCATTTCCGAGGTTCGCTGACGCGGCGGCGGGGGGGACGGTAGAATCGGGGTGGAGGGAATTGTCATGGCGACGGTCGAACAAGAAGTGCCTGAGTTGGTTCGTGGGGATTACATGTCACGCGACGAGTTCCTGCGCCGCTGGGAGGCGATGCCGCACGTTAAGCGGGCGGAATTAATCCGGGGGGTCGTCTACATGCCTTCGCCACTGAGCCTGGAGCACGGGGACGTCGATAGCCATGTCGAGGGATGGCTTGCTGTCTACGCGGCGTTCACGTCAGGTTGTCGTGCGAGCAACAACGCCACCTGGCTGATGGGGCAGGACGACGCCTCGCAGCCCGACACCTCCTTGCGGATCCTCCCCGAGTACGGCGGGCAATCGCGGACGGAAGGGAGGTACGCGGCCGGCGCGCCCGAGTTCCTCGCGGAGGTCTGCCTCTCCAGCACCGCCTACGACCTGCACCAGAAGCTGGAGGTTTACCAGGAAGCCGGCGTGCAGGAGTACCTCGCCGTACTGATGCGCGAGCGCGAGGTGCGCTGGCACCGGCTGGCGAACGGGCGCTTCGAGGTGGTGCCAGCACCGGCAGACGGCGTGTACCGTTCGGTGGCGTTCCCCGGCCTGTGGCTGGACGCGGCGGCGCTGCTGCGCGGCGACCTGGCGCGCGTGCTGGCCGTGCTGAACGAGGGGATCAACTCGCCGTAACACGGGCGGTTCGTGGAACAACTGGCGGCTCGGCGCCGGTCCCCATAAGCCTCCGGGATTTTCCGATCAATACATCTCAAAGACGTGTTCGCCACCGTGCGCGGGGTTGCCGATCAGGCAGCGTTTGCGCAGATCGACGACGAGGTCGAGGTACTCCAGGGGAATCTGCCCCACCAGCACCGGCACGTTATCGGGCACCTCGATGACGTCGGTCGGGCAGTCGCGCCCCTGGATGGTGAGCCGCACGGTGCCATAGACGGCCGCTTCGCTCACCGTGCCGTTGCTGCTGACGACGTGCTTTTTGTAGCGCGGGGTCAGGCCCAGCTGCTGGATCAGGCGGGTCGGTAACGACAGGAGAGTCGCAGCGGTATCGACCAGGGCGTCCGTGACGGTGATGCGGCGAACTTGCTCCGGCGTGCGAAGGCCCTGCTGCACGTTCCACAGGTCGCCCAGGTTCTCGATCGTCGCTTCGGTGAGGACGCGGCCCATTGTCTGCGTCTCCATGAGCATCCCTCTTTGGCGGACGAAGTCGTGCCGACACGCCTGTGATCGCCTTGTACCGTCATTGTACCCCGGCGACCGGCTGGTCAATCCCCCAGCAATGTTCCGCTCCCGACCGCACCTGCTTCGGTGCCCTGGGCCATCGAGAAGTCCTGGTGGTTCGCCGAAGTGTCAAACGGGTTGGGGCGATTAACGGCCAGTTCATTCAGGTCTTCGACATCGAGATCGGGGTTGGCCAGGAGGAACTCGTCGATGATCTGCTTCGAGGGAAGCCGCATGAGGCCGGGGTTCTTCCGGAGCCACCTCGCCAGCCGGAGGGCCGTCGTCCGCTGGCGCTGCTTGGCCTCCTCACTCTCCGTCAGGGCCGCCAGGGCCGCCCCCGCAGCCCGCTCCGCGCGGACGGCGAAGTACGTCGAGACCGCGGTGCCGGCCAACAGGACGATCAGCAGCAGCGACACCAACCCCGCGACGCCCCGGTTGCGCCGGCACCAGCGCCAGCCGCGCGCCAACCGTCCGACCGGCCGCGCGAGCACCGGCTCGCCGCGCAGGAAGCGGCCGAGGTCGTCGGCCAGGGCAGCGGCGGAGGCGTAGCGCTTGTGCGGCTCCTTTTCGAGACATTTCAGGCAAATCGTTTCCAGATCTCGCGGCAGCTTCGGCTGCAGTTGACCCGGCGGTAGAGGTAAGTCGCCGATCACCTGCATGAGCGTGTCGAAGTGTGTTGCCGCCTTGAACGGCGGCCGGCCGGTCAGGCACTCGAAGAGGATGGCGCCCAGCGCGTAGGTGTCCGCCGCCGGCCCGACCGCTTTGCCACTGGCGGCCTGCTCCGGCGCCATGTAGCTGGGGGTCCCAATGATGGCCCCCACCGTGTGGGTCTCCGCCCGCAGGTTTTTGACGAGCCCGAAGTCCGTCACCTTGGGCGTGCCGTTGGCCGCCAGCAGGACGTTGGCCGGCTTCAGGTCGCGGTGGACCAGTCCCTGCTCGTGCGCGGCCTGCACCGCACGCGCCAGGCCCGCGACCAGGGATGCCGCTTCCCGCGCCAGCATGGGCGTGCCGGCCAGTTTCTGCTCCAGCGTGCCGCCGGGACAGAACTCCAGGGAAAAGAAGGGCAGTCCGTCGTGCTCCCCGACCTCGAACACTTGCACGACGTTGGGGTGGTTCAGGCGAGCGATGGCTTCCGCCTCGAAGCGAAAGCGGGCGCGCTCGCCCTCGGCGGCGTGTCCTCCGGACAGGATCATTTTCAGCGCGACGAGGCGATTCGCCTTGACCTGGCGGGCCTTGTAGACGACGCCCATGCCGCCGCGCCCCAACCCCCCGAGCATCTCGTAACCGGGCACCGGCGAGAGGCTTCCCCTTGGGGCACCACCCTCGGGCCGCCGCGGCAGAGTCGCGACGTCGGCGCCCGGGAGAATGTCACAGGGCGTCTCGTCGCGCAACTCCGCGGTGATCCGATCGATCGCGTCCGCACCCGCGAAATAGCGGCCCAACTTGTCGGCCAGATGGGGGTAGGCGCGCAGCAGTCGCTCCCGTTCCGGCGCCCAGCCCGCCGAATCTGCCTCCAGGTACGCCGCCAGCGCTTCGTCGAGTTGCCGTTCCGTGTCAATTTCGTCCATCGTCTTACTCCGTAATCACACGTTGCCAAGCCGCTGCCGCAGCGCCTCCAGCCCCCGCCGGAGAAGCCCCGCCACCGCCGCCGTTGTCTTGCCCATCTGCCGCGCCACCTCGCCGACCGGCATCCCGTGCAGGTGCTTCCGTCGCACTGCCTCACGCTGGTCGTCCGGCAACTCGGCGAGGCCCTCCGCCAGTCCGAGCAGCCGTTCATTCCGCGCCGCCTCGTCCGCCGGCGGCGCCCGCCCATCCGCGAGCCAGCCCTGCAAGCGTTCCGACGACTGCCGCACCGCGTCGTCGAGCGATTGCTCCCGGCCGACGTCGCGTTTCTGACCCGCCAGAAAGCGGCGTACCGTATCGGCCAGCGTGTTCGCCAGAATCTGCCGCAGCCACGCCTGGCGTTCCGCCGCGCTCTGGCCGCGGAGTTGCTCCCGATGCTCGAATGCCTTCAGGAGTGTGTCCTGCACCACGTCGAACGCATCGACCTTGCCGCGCAGCCGCCCGTCCAGCAGCACCGCGGCGCGCCGGTGCAGCCAGGCGCGCATCTGCTCCAGGGAAGCATCGGGGGCGGCGCTGTCGTCGGGCATGTCCTCTACTCAGAGTGACGCAAATGGAACGGAAAGCGACCGCGTGTATTTTGCATCCCCGCCCCCTATCATGAAAGAAGGAACCGGCAATTCGTTTCACCACGGCCGCCGGGGGGAGTGTGGTGGAATGATGAGATGAATCCCATCCGCGGACACAACTTCCTTCCGTGGTTGAGGTTGCGACGCGGGGATTCTTCTCACGCCGGCATGGTTCAGAACGGGGCGGTTTCGGGTGGCGCGGCCGTAGGTCAGGCTTTCCAGCCTGACGAGAAGCGAGTCAGGCTGGAAAGCCTGACCTACGGCCCCGAGTGTTACCCCGACTTGAACCATGCCCTCACGCCCGGTGAGATGAAAGCGAACAGACGGCAGAGGCCCGCCAGCGCTTCCACGACATGGCCCACGAAATGCGACCGCCGCTGGAGCGTTCCACATGAACGTCGTTACCCTGTCCCGGGAGTACGGCGCAGGCGGGAGCGAGGTGGCCCGCCGCCTGGCGGAAGCGCTCGGCTGGGAACTGCTCGACCGCGAGCTGCTGCACCAGGCCGCCGCCGTCGAACACCTTCCCGACGCCGCCCTGGAGCGTCTGGACGAGAAGGCGGTAAGCGTGGCCGACCGCTTTCGGCTGCACCCGCCCCACCAGCAGTACCTTCACGGCCTGACCGAGGCCGCCCGACAGGCCGCCGCCCGGGGCAACGTCATTCTCGTCGGCCGGGGAGGGCGACAACTGCTGGGCGAGGCGCCCAACGCTTTCCACCTTCGCTTGGTGGCGCCGCGCGAATGGCGCGTCCAGCGGATGGCCGGGCTGGAGGGCGCGGCTCCCGAGCAGGTCCTCGCCCGCTGCCTCGAAGTGGAGCGGACGCGGGAGCGCTTCACGCGCTACTTCTTCGGCGCGGCGGCGCTCCAGCCTGACCAGTACGACCTCGTCGTGAACACAGGTCGCGTGCCGCTCGACGATGTGGTGGCCGGCGTGGTGGCGCTCTTGCGCGACGACTCGGTGGAGGTTCCGATGGCCGGCCCGGCCGGGCGGCGCGTGTTGACCCTGGCGCGCGAGCTGGGCGCGGGCGATACGGGTTTCGCCCCTACCCTGGCCGCGAGGCTTGGCCTCCGTGTCTACGACCGCGACCTGCTGGAACAGGAGGCGGTCCGCCTGGGCGTACACGAGTCCGAGTTGGAGAAGATCGACGAGCAGCCCGCCGGGCCCTTCGACAGGTTCCGGCCCGACAGCCTCTCCCACCGCTATATCGAGGCGCTGGGTCAACTCATGAACGCGCTGGCGGGGCACGGCGACGTCCTCGTCGTGGGGCGCGGCGGCAGCCGAGTTCTCCGGGAGGACCCGCGGGCCTTCCACGTCCGCCTGGTCGCGCCGATGCCGGTCCGCGTGCGGCGGGTGATGGAACACCGCTGGGTCCGAGAGGCGCAGGCGCGGCAACTCATCGCGGCCAGTGATACCCAGCGCCGGCGCTTCTGCCAGAGCTACTTCGGCGCCGACTGGGCCGACCCGCTGGAGTATCACGTCACGGTCAACAGCGGGCGGCTGGGGCCGCTGGCCGTGGACCTGGTCGCCGACGCCGCCGAGCGCTCCTGGGCTGCGAAGTCGTGAAGGTCTGCCGGAGCAAAGTCCCCTCGCCCCGCTGGGGAGAGGGGATCCCGGCTCGGCAAGTGAGCGGAGGTGCCGTTGGTGAGCGAGAGGGATGACGGGCGGCGCAGGGGGCTCGGGCTGCTGCTGAGGAACAAGATGCTGTTGCTCATGCTGGGAGGGGCCGTCGGGACGGCCGCGCGCTATCTGATCGGCAAGTGGTTCAACGAGCAGCCGTGGGGGCAGGCCTTTCCTTTCGGGACGCTGGTCATCAACGTGAGCGGCTCGTTCATCCTGGCCGCCGTCGCCGTCATCGTCCTGGAGCGACTGCCGCCGGAGCACCAGGGGTGGTACTTGCTCATCGGCACCGGCTTCTGCGGCGGCTACACGACCTTTTCCACGTTCGAGTGGGAGACGTTCAAGCTGGTGCGCGACGGCAGCTGGTGGTACGCCCTGGCCAACGTCTTCGGCAGTGTACTGGCCGGGTTTCTCGGCGTACTTCTGGCCGTGCTCCTGGTCGGCCTCGTGTTCCCGAGAAAGTAGGGAGTGTTCCGCCTGCCTGTTCCGAAAGCCCGGCAGGCGGAGCCTGCCCTACAGGTCGTGTTCCCGAGAAAGTAGGGAGTGTTCCGATGAAGATCGAGGTGGATGCCCGGCAGGTAACCATCTTCGTCAACAGTACCGATCAGTGGCGCGGGCGGGCGCTGTACTCGGCGATCGTGCAGCTCTGTCAGGAGAAGGGCATCGCCGGGGCCAGCGTGAGCCGCTGCGTGGAAGGCTACGGCGCCGGGCACACGCTGCACACGACGCGCCTGCTGGAACTGAGCGAGAACCTGCCGGTGCGCATCGAGATCATCGACCTGCCCGAGCGGATCGAGCCGCTGCTGGCCGCGCTGGGGGGGATGATTGGCGAGGGCCTGGTGGCAGTGAACAACGTCCACATAATCCGCTACCTCGCGGAGCCCCAGACTTGACCGGAGCCGCCTTGGCCTGGTTCAAAACCGGGCCGTCTTGGGTGGTGCCCGGGCGTGGGGCAGGCCGCCGGCCTGCCGGCATTTCCCGGCAGGCCGGCGGCCTGCCCCACGCCCGGGCGCCACCCGCGTTTGAACCATGCCGCCGCCTTACCGGGCCGGAGGACGCAAGGGGTTGGCAGAATTGGTCTTGCGGCACACGGTAGTAACGGCTCAATAGTTCTTGGTAAGTTCGATCTGCTGGCCTGGCGCGCAGGGCCATTGCGGGGGCGGCGGGGACTGGGCTTGGGCTTACGCCGCGCCGGCCC
>Ga0116219_10000652_pt1 | contig 35475 bp, 31 predicted proteins | sample Sb_taG_4_FD_91019 | JGI IMG/M metagenome (GOLD analysis project Ga0116219, IMG submission 91019) | Peat soil microbial communities from Weissenstadt, Germany - Sb_50d_6_BS metaG | ecosystem: Environmental > Terrestrial > Soil > Wetlands > Peat | place: Germany: Weissenstadt | collected 2010-09-21 | reverse complement strand
CTGCGCCGGCTCCGGCCGGCCGACCTTGCGGGCCTGGCCGACCGGTTCCCCGAGCGCCACTGGTTCACCGGGGAGCCGCTGGCCGGGATGTCGGACCCCGACACCCCCGACGACGTCGGGTTGCCCGGGCTGGGGGAGCCATCGGCGGAAACTGGCAGTCGGTAGACTCAAGTGCCAGCTCCGATGTCCCCACGTCCACCCATGCCCAAGGCTCCCGATCCCGCCCTCGCCGAGGAGCTCGGCGCCCGCCGGGCCGCCATCTTGGAGGCGGTGGTGAGCGAGTACATCGGCACCGCCACCCCGGTGGGATCGGCGTTCGTGGCGAGCGCGCCGGGCGTGCAGGTCTCCTCGGCCACGGTCCGCTCCGACATGGTCGCCCTCGAGCGCGAGGGGTACCTGGTCCAGCCGCACACGAGCGCCGGCCGGATCCCGACCGACAAGGGCTACCGCTTCTTCGTCGACCACCTGGCCCCGGCCGGCGTCCTCGGCACCCCGCAGCGCCAGCGGGTCCGGCGTTTCTTCGACCAGGTGCACGGCGAGATGGAGGACATGCTCGAGCTGGCCTCGACGCTGCTCTCCCAGCTGACCCCGTACGCGGCAGTGGTGGTCAGCCCGTCGCACACCTCGGCGACGGTGCGCTCGGTCCAGCTCGTCTCCCTCGCGCCCCGGCTGGCCCTGCTCGTGGTGGTCATGTCCGACGGTGCCGTCGAGAAGCGCACGCTCGAGCTGGCCGAGGAGACCACCGAAGAGGAGCTGACCGGTCTGAGCGCGCTGCTGCATCGCCAGTGCGTCGGGAGCGACCTCGGTGCGGCCGCCGGGGTCGTCGGCGGCACCGGCGCCTTGTCCGACGCCGTGTCGGTGGCGCTCGCCGAGATCGCGGCCGCCGAGTCCGACAACCACGTCTACCTGGGCGGGCCGTCCCGCCTGGCGGAGGCGTTCGACGCCGTCGAGACGGTGCGATCGGTGCTCGGGATCCTCGAGAAGCAGCTGGTTGTCGTGACCCTGCTGCGCGACGTGCTCGACCGCGGGCTGTCGGTGGCCATCGGGACCGAGCACGGCTACGAGCCGCTCGCCTCCTGCGCCGTGGTGGTCGCCCCCGTCTCGGTCGGTGACAACGAGACCGGCGCGGTCGGCCTCCTCGGCCCGACCCGGATGAACTACCCCCAGGCGCTGGCCGCCGCCCATCTCGTGAGCCACGAGCTCAGCGACCGGATGAACGACGCCTGGGGCCACCCGCGCGAGCGCGATCGGAAGGCCCCCCGTGGCGGCCACTGACGGGCTCGACCTCTACGCCCTGCTCGGCGTCGGCCGTGACGCCACCGACGAGGAGATCAAACGGGCCTACCGCCAGAAGGCGAGGGAGCTGCACCCCGACGCGAACGGCGGGGACCAGGAGGCCGAGGCGCGCTTCAAGGAGGTGAGCCTCGCCTACGAGGTGCTGCGCGACCCGGAGCGCCGGGCCCGCTACGACCGCTTCGGGCCCGAGGGGGTGTTCGGCCAGGGACCCGGTGGGATGACCTTCGACTTCGAGGCCGGGCTGAGCGACATCTTCGAGGCGTTCTTCGGTTCGATGGGATCGAGGGGCGGGCGACGCGGGCCGATGCCCGGCTCCGACGCCGAGATCGGCCTGCGGCTCAGCTTCGTCGAGGCCGCGTTCGGTGCCGACAAGGAGATCTCGGTCCGCCTCCCGGTCACCTGTGAGGTCTGCGGGGGCTCGGGGGCCAAGCCGGGGACCCAGCCGGTCACCTGCCCGGACTGCCAGGGGGCGGGCGAGACCCGGCGGATCCGCCAGTCGCTGCTCGGCCAGGTGGTCACCTCGGTCGCCTGCGGTCGGTGCCAGGGCCTCGGCCAGCTCACCCCGACGCCGTGCGAGGGGTGCGGCGGGGAGGGCCGGCGGATGGACCAGCGGACCTTCACCGTCGAGGTGCCGGCCGGCGTCGAGGACGGCTCGACGTTGCGCCTCGCGGACCGCGGACCGGCCGGCCCACGCGGTGGCCGCAACGGCTCGCTCTTCGTCCAGCTCGAGGTCGAGCCGGACGACCGCTTCCAGCGCATGGGCGACGACGTCCACACCTCCGCCCACGTCTCGATCGCGCAGGCCGCCCTCGGTACCAAGATCTCGGTCGACACCATGGAGGACCCGGCCGACATCACCATCGAGCGGGGGACCCAGAGCGGCCATGTCGTCCGGCTGCGCCACGCCGGGGTGCCCCACCTGCGGGGACGCGGGCGCGGGGACCTCTTCGTCCACGTCGTGGTCGACACGCCCACCGACCTCACCGCCCGGCAGGAGGAGCTGCTCGTGCAGCTGGCCGCCGAGCGGGGCGAGGAAATCGCCGCCGACGCGGGGGGCGACGGCGTCCTCTCCCGGATCCGGTCGGTCTTCGGCTGAGCGGCCCCAGCGCGCCGCCCCGGGCAGCCGCGCAGATCTTCGTGGCCGACCCGGCCGCTCCCGAGGTCACCGACGAGGATCGCCACCACCTCGCCAGGGTGCTGCGGCTCGCCCCCGGCGAGCGCGTCGTCGCGGCCGACGGGGCGGGCGCCTACACGGTGTGCCGCTACACCGGATCCGACCCGTTGCTCGAGCCCGAGGGCCCGCCGGTGCGGACCGCCCGGCCGGCCCCGGCGATCACGGTCGCGTTCGCGCCGGCCAAGGGGGACCGTCCCGAGTGGGTCGTCCAGAAGCTGACCGAGCTCGGAGTGGACCGGATCGTGCCGATCACCGCCGACCGCTCGGTGGTCCGCTGGCACGGGGCCCGGGCCGGGCGGGCGGCCGAGCGGCTCGCCAGGGTGGCCCGGGAAGCCGCGGCCCAGTCCCGGCGCGCCTGGCTGCCCGAGGTCGCCGCACCCACCACCCTCGCCGAGCTGGCGGCCGCGGGGTCGCTCGTGCTGGCCGACCCCGACGGGGAGCCGCCGTCGCTCCGACACCCGGCCGTGGCGGTCGGCCCCGAGGGTGGTTGGAGCGACGAGGAGCGCGCGCTCGGGCTCGCCACGGTCCGGCTGGGCGACGCCACCCTCCGGGCCGAGACGGCCGCGGTCACCGCCGGGGCCCTGCTCACCGCCCTTCGGTCGTCCCTCGTCGGGCCGGCGGCCGGGTGGCAAGGGTGATGGCGGGGCGGCGCCGTCTCGTAGGCTGGCCGGACATGGAAGACCGGTCCTGATGCCCGACGGCGTCCGCTGGCTGAGCACGAAGGAGGCCTCGGCCCGGCTCGGGGTGACGCTCCGCAGCCTCTACCGGTTCATCGACGAGGGCGCGTTGCGCGCCTACCGGTTCGGCCGGGTCATCCGGCTCACCGATGAGGACGTCGACGCGTTCATCGAGTCCCGGCGCATCGAGCCCGGGACCCTGGAGCACCTGTACCCGGCGCGCAAGGGGGCCGGCGAGGATGGATGACTGCCTGTTCTGCGCGATCGTGAGCCGCACGGTCCCGGCCGAGATCGTGCACGAGACCGAGCGCACGGTCGCGTTCAGGGACATCGCCCCGGCCGCGCCGGTCCACGTGCTGGTCGTGCCGCGTGCGCACGTGACCAATGCCTCGGCCCTCGGTCCGGAGCACGCCGAGGACCTCGCGGCCATGGTGGTGGCGGCGCGCGAGGTCGCCGACGCCGAGGGGATCGGCGGCGAGGAGCGCGGCTACCGGCTCGTGTTCAACGTGGGCCGGGACAGCGCCAACTCGGTGGCGCACCTCCACCTGCACGTGATCGGTGGCCGGCCGATGACCTGGCCGCCCGGGTGAGCCCGGCCGGCCGCGCCTCGAGCGAGGAGCTCGAGGACGCCCGAGAGGAGGCCCCCGACACCCGGGCCGAGCTCCTCGTCACCCACAACCACCTGATGCCGGGGCTGCTCGGCAGCCAGGACGAGCTCCTGAGGGTGATCGAGGCCGGCTTCCCCAACACCGCCATCACCGTGCAGGGCAACCGCATCGGCGCGCAGGGCCCCGACGCGACGCAGGTGGTGCGGCTGTTCGACGAGCTGGTCCGGGTGCTCCAGTCGGGCCAGGGCCTCGACCCCGCCAAGGTGGCCCGCACCATCGACATGGTCCGCGAGGACCTGTCGCCATCGGAGGTCCTGAACGCGGAGGTGCTGCGCTCGGCGAAGGGACGGACGATCCGCCCCCGCTCGGCCGGCCAGAAGCGCTACACCGACGCGATCGCGGCCAACGTCGTCACCGTCGGGATCGGCCCGGCCGGGACCGGGAAGTCGTATCTCGCGGTGGCGCTGGCGGTGCAGGCCCTGCAGTCCCGGCAGGTGAAGCGGATCATCCTCACCCGCCCGGCGGTCGAGGCCGGCGAGCGGCTCGGCTTCCTGCCGGGCGACCTCATGGCCAAGGTCGACCCGTACCTGCGGCCGCTGTATGACGCCCTCTACGACCTGCTCGACCCCGAGGGCGCTCAGCGGCTGCTCGATCGGGGGACCGTCGAGGTGGCCCCGCTCGCCTTCATGCGCGGCCGCACCCTCAACTCGTCGTTCATCATCCTCGACGAGGCGCAGAACACGACCCCCGAGCAGATGAAGATGTTCCTCACCCGGATCGGCTTCGGCTCGAGGTGCGTGGTCACCGGCGACGTGACCCAGATCGACGTGCCGGGTGGGCGCTCGGGGCTGGTGGGTTTGGAGGACGTCCTCGGTGGCGTCGAGAGCGTCGCCTTCGTGCACCTCACGCGGGGCGACGTGGTGCGGCACAAGATCGTGGCCGACATCATCGACGCCTACGAGCACGCCGAGCACTCCGGCCCCCGCGGCGATGCCCGTTGACGTCTTCTGCGCCGACGAGCAGTCGGCCGCGCCGGTCGACCTCACCCGGTGGGGCCGGCTCGCCCGCTCCGTGCTCGAGTCCCGCGGGGTCACCGGCGAGGCCGAGGTGTCGCTCCTCTTCGTCGACGAGGCCGCGATCGCGGCGCTGAACGAGCGGTTCTTGGCCCACGAGGGCCCCACCGACGTCCTGGCCTTCCCGGTCGAGGACGACCCGGTGCCGGCGGGCCGCTTCCCGGACATGGGCGGCACCGGGCCGGGGACCGACCTCGACGACGAGCCGCCGCTCCTCCTCGGCGACGTGGTGGTCTGCCCGGCCGTCGCCGAGCGCAACGCCCGCGAGCGGGCCGTCGACTACGACGACGAGATCGCGCTCCTGGTCGTCCACGGCCTACTCCACCTGCTCGGCATGGACCACCAGGCCGAGGCCGAGGCCGAGGCCATGGAGGCGCTCGAGCAACAGCTCCTCACCCGGTTCCACCGGGACCCCGGGTGATCGTCGCCGCCACCGGGTGGCGCCCGGTGGACGCGGCGCTGCTCGCCGTCATCGTCGTCCTGCTGCTCGGCTCGGGCGTCCTCGCCCTGGCCGAGACCAGCCTGGTCCGGACCAGCCGGGTGAAGGCGCGGGCGCTGTCGGACCAGCACCGCCGGGGGGCGCGGCCGCTCGCCCGGCTCGTCGAGCACCCCGAGCGGTTCTTGAACCCGATCCTGCTCCTCGTCCTCGTGTGCCAGCTGGTGTCGGCCACCCTCGTCGGGGTCCTGGCCGAGCAGTGGTTCGGCCCGATCGGCGTCGTGATCGGGACGGTGTTCGAGGTCGTGGTCATCTTCGTGGTCTTCGAGGCGGTCCCGAAGAACTGGGCCGTGCACAACCCCGAGTCGGCCGCCCTGTTCAGCGCCCCGCTGGTCGCCGCCCTGGTCCGTTTCCCCCCGGTCCGGGCGGCCTCCAAGGTCCTCATCGGGCTGGCCAACGTGATCATCGGCCGGGGGGTGAGCGAGGAGTCCTCGGCGGGGAACGTGACCGAGTCCGAGCTGCTGGCGATGGCCGACGTGGCCCACGCCGAGGACGTCATCGAGACCGAGGAACGCGCCTTCATCCACTCGATCATCGACTTCGGCGACACGGTGGTGCGCGAGGTGATGGTGCCGCGGCCCGACATGGTCACCGCCGAGGCCGAGGAGAGTGTGTCGGCGGCGCTCCGGGCCGCCCTCGTGGCCGGGTACAGCCGGCTGCCGGTGTACCGGGAGAACATCGACGACGTCGTCGGCATCGCGTACGCGAAGGACCTCATGCGGGCCGAGCACAACGGGAAGGGTCCCGAGCCGCTCGGCGAGCACGTCCGGCCGGCCCACTTCGTCCCCGAGACCAAGCGCGTGGCCTCGATGCTGCGCGAGATGCAGGAGCGCAAGTTCCACCTGGCCGTCGTCGTCGACGAGTACGGCGGGACGGTCGGGCTCGTCACGCTGGAGGACCTGATCGAGGAGCTGGTCGGCGAGATCGTCGACGAGTACGACGTGGAGGAGCCGCTCGTGGAGCGACTCGAGGGCGGCGGGATCGTCGTGGCCGGGCGGATGCCGGTCGACGACGCCGCCGAGCTGCTCGACGCCGAGCTGCCCGAGGGCGGCTGGGACAGCGTCGGCGGGCTCTTCCTCGACATGGCCGGCCGGGTCCCCGGAGAGGGCGAGTCGGTCGACGTGGACGGGTTCCGGCTGGTGGCCGAGCGGGTCCAGGGGCGCCGGATCGCGCGGGTCCGCATCGAGCCGACCGGGCGGCCGTCCCGGGCCGATGCGGCACCCCCCGCCGACTGACGTGCGCAGCGGTTTGGTCGCCATCGTCGGCCGGCCCAACGTCGGCAAGTCCACGCTGCTCAACGCGATCATCGGCACCAAGGTCTCGATCACCTCGTCGCGCCCCAACACGACTCGCTTTTCCGTGCGGGGCATCCTGCACCGCGACGGGTACCAGGCCGTCTTCGTCGACACGCCGGGGGTGCACAAGCCGCGCAACGAGCTGGGCGGCCGGCTGAACGAGACCGCCGCCGCCTCACTTCGCGACGTCGATGTCGCGGTCGTGGTCCTCGACGCCACCGCCCCGGTGGGGCCGGGCGACCGCCGGGTGCTCGGGGACGCCCTCGGCGCGATCGCCCGGGACGGCGACGACGGCACGCTGCTGGTGGCCGTGAACAAGATCGACCGGACCGGGCGGGCCGCCGTCCTCGATCGCCTCGCCGAGGCCTGCAGAGAGGTCGAGGCGGTGGCGCCGGGAACGCTCTCTGCGCGGGCCGAGTACTTCCCGGTCTCGGCCCGCACCGAGGAGGGGCTGGCGCCCCTGCTCGACGCGGTGCTGGCCGCGCTCCCCGAGGGCCCGCCGTACTTCCCGTCGGACGCGGTGAGCGACCTCCCCGAGGCGGTCGCGGTGGCCGAGCTCGTCCGCGAGCAGCTGCTCGTCCGGGCCCGAGAGGAGCTGCCCCACTCGCTCGCCTGTGTGGTGACCGAATGGGAGTGGCCCCGGATCCGGGTCGAGATCCTGGTCGAGCGGGAGTCCCAGAAGGCGATCGTCATCGGCACGGGCGGCTCGGTGCTGAAGGCGGTCGGCACCGCGGTGCGGGCCCAGCTGGAGGCGGGCGCCTACCTCGAGCTGTTCGTCCGGGTCGAGCCCCGCTGGCAGCAGCGCCGCGACGCCCTGGACCGCCTCGGCTACTGACCCGGGGCCCACGGGAACGTTCCCGTGGCGCCGGAGGGCGTCGTGGTCGACAATGGCGGGGACGGGGCCGCCCGCCCCGGCCGGGGGCGAGGTCGAGGGGAAAGGAGCCGCCGTGGCGGTGACGAGCGGGCTGGACGAGCTGCGCGACGAGGCGGCGGAGTTCCTCGACACCCACTGGAACCTCGACCTCACGGTCGGGGAGTGGTGGGAGACCCTGGCCCGCTCGGGACTCGGCTTCCCGACCTGGCCGACCGAGTGGTTCGGCCGCGGCCTGGCGGTGGACGCGCTGGTGGTCCTCGACGGGGTGTTCTCGGAGCGCAAGGCGCTCGGGGCCCCGGGCGGCCTCGGCCAGATGATGGGCGGGCCGGTGCTCATGCGGCACGGGGCCGCCGCCCAGCAGGAGCGCTACCTGTGGGCGCTCGCCTCCGGGCAGGAGTCGTGGTGCCAGTTCTTCAGCGAGCCGGGCGCGGGCTCGGACCTCGCGAGCGCCCAGACCCGGGCCGTGCGGGACGGCGACGAGTGGGTGGTGAACGGGCAGAAGGTCTGGACGTCGGGGGCGATGACGGCCGACCGGGGGATGCTCGTCGCCCGGGTCGACATGGACGCGCCGAAGCACCGCGGCCTCGGCTACTTCATCATCCCCGTCGAGCAGCCCGGGATCGAGGTGCGGCCGCTCAAGCAGATGACGGGCGAGTCGCACTTCAACGAGGTCTTCTTCACCGACGCCCGGGTCTCCGACGCCGATCTCGTCGGTCGGCCCGGGGACGGCTGGGCCGCCGCGGTGACCACGCTCGCGTTCGAGCGCACCGGCCGGGCCGGGGTGGTCGGCGTGGGCCTCGCCGGGGGTGCCGAGATGCGCGGCCGGCGCCGGGAGCTGCGCACCCGGCGGCTGGCCGACGTCGTCGAGCGCGCCGGGGCCCGGCCGGTGACGGTGGACGCCCGCAACCCCGGCATCGCCGGGCGACTCAGCCCGGTGTCGCTCGTGGGCGAGCCCGGGAGCGTGCGCACCGACCCGGTCCGCCAGGACGTGACGCGCTACTACATCCAGTCGCGGGTGAACACCATGACCCAGCAGCGGGCCCGGGCCGCCGCCGAGGCCGGCAAGGGGGCCGGCCCGGCCAGCTCGATCACGAAGCTGGCCCGGTCGGTCGCCACCCGGCTCAACCGGGACGTCGGCCCGGCCATCCTCGGGGCCGGCGGCATGCTGGCCGGCCCGGACGCCCCCTGCGGCGGGGCCGTCGCGCACGCGACGGTGCAGTCGCCCTCGACATCGATCGCCGGGGGGACCGACGAGATCCAGCACAACATCATCGGAGAGCGGGTCCTCGGACTGCCCCGTGAGCCCCAGGTCGACCGGGACATCCCGTTCCGCGAGCTGAAGGTGGGCACGGTGCGCGACGGGGACGGGAAGGGGAACCCACGGTGAGCACGACGACGGCGATCGAAGAGGTGGGCGGGCTGCTCGTCGGCCCCGAGCGGGTGCCGCGCAACCGGGCCAGCGCCGCCTGGCGCGGGCGGCCCGGAGGCTCCGCGCCGCCGCCGGGGACGGCCGGGGGCGGCAACATCCACGACGACACCACCGCCCAGGCGCTCGGCTTCCGGGGCGGGACGGTGGCCGGGTCGGTCCACCTCGACCAGTTCCCGCCGGTCCTCATGGCCGCCTTCGGTCGCGAGTGGTTCGAGCGCGGCTCGATCTCGCTCGTCTTCCGCAACGCCACCGTCGACGCCGAGCCGGTCCGGGCCATGGTCGGCAAGCCGAACGGCGCGACCCAGGTGGAGGCGCGCATGGAGCGGGCCGACGGGCTGCTGGTCGCCGAGGGCACCGCCGCCTGCGGCGGCGACGAACCGACCCGCCTCGACGTGCTCGACCGGCGGCCGGCCGGCCCGGACGAGCTCCGGATCCTCGCCGGGGTCGAAGAGGGCCGCCCGCTCACCGCCCGGACGTTCCGGGTGGAGGGGGCCGAGCAGAAGGCCCGGCTCGCCGACAGTGCCCTCACCGAGCCGCTCGACTGGTACTCCGGGCCCTCGCCGTGGGGGCCGGCCATCGTCCCGTGCTCGGCGATCGTGCAGCTGATCCGCAACGGCCGCAACGACTTCGGTGCCCACATCCAAGAGGCGGTCGGGTTGTTCGGCGCGATCGAGCTGCGCTTCTGGTCGGGCCCGCTGCGCTGCGACACCGACTATTCGGTCTCCGGCGAGGTGGTGTCGGTCGGGGCCAGCCCGAAGACCGAGTACGCCTGGTACGACAGCCGGGCCACCGACACCTCGGGGGCCGTGGCCGTCTCCATGCGGATGCAGCTGCGCTGGATGAAGGCCTCCTCCCCCCTGTACGCGGCCGACCGGTGACGGGCCGGGGCGCCCTCGACGGCGTCAAGGTCCTCGAGTTCTCCGAGATGATCGCGGCGCCCTTCGCCGGGATGCACCTCGGCGACCTCGGCGCCGACGTGCTGAAGGTCGAGCCGCCCGAGGGTGACCCGTGGCGCCACTCGCTCGAGTTCGCGCCCAACGAGAGCCGCACCTTCCTCTCGCTCAACCGCAACAAGCGCGGGATCGTGCTCGACCTGAAGCAGCCCGAAGCCCAAGAAGTGGTGCGCCGACTCGTCCCCACGATGGACGTGGTGATCGTCAACTACCGGCCCGACGTGCCGGCGCGTCTCGGCATCGACTACGGGACCCTCGGCGCGCTGAACCCCCGCCTCATCTACGTGCAGAACACGGCGATGGGCGGCCGCGGCGAGCACAGCCACCGGCCCGGCTACGACCTCATCGCGCAGGCCGTCACCGGGCTCATGCTCACGGGCGGCCGGCTCGACGCCGACGGGGTGCCGCTCCCGCTCACCCCTGCCATCGGCGACTACGCCACCGGGCTCGTGATCGCGCTGGCCATCTGCGCCGCGCTCGTGGCCCGGGAGCGGACCGGGCTCGGCCAGAAGGTCGACACGACCCTGCTCGGCACGTCGCTCGCGCTTCAGATCGCGTCGTTCATGCGCACCGAGGTCGAGGCGCCGACCGCCGAGGCGAGCGCGTCGAGCACCAGCGCGGACGCCCGCGCCCTCAACGCCTACTACCGCGTCTACCGGACGCAGGACTCGATGGTGGCGGTGGCCTGCCTCACCCCGACGCTCCGGCGCAAGATGGCCCAGGCGATCGAGGTCCACGACGTCCGCCACGATCGCAAGATCCCCCGCGACTCGGAGGAAGGACGACGGGTGGCCCTCGAGTTCACCGCGGCGGCGATCGAGCGGTTCCTCGAGAAGACGACGGCGGAGTGGCTGGCGGTCTTCGACTCGGCCGGGGTCCCGGCCGCCCCGGTGCGCACCGTCCACGAGCTGTGGGACGACCCCCAGGTCCGGGCCAACGACCTCGTGGTCGACTACGTCCACCCGGCGGCCGGCGCCGTATCGATGGTGGGGCCGGTCATCGAGATGGCGGCGACCCCCACCTCGGTGCGCCGCCCGCCGCCGACCCTCGGCCAGCACAACGACGAGGTGCTCGCCGAGCTCGGCTACAGCGACGACGAAGTGGCCAAGCTGCGCGACCTCGGCGCCGTCGCGCCCTAGGGACCCTCAGCGCGCGAGCGCGTCGGCGAGGAAGCGCTCGACCTCACCGCGGTCGGTGGTCCGTCGCATCGGCGGCAGCGCCGCCAGCAGCGTGCCGCGGTAGCCGGCGGTGGCCAGCCGGGAGTCGAGGACCGCGACGACGCCGCGGTCTTCGGCGGTGCGGATGAGGCGTCCGACCCCCTGGGCGAGCAGCGTGGCGGCGCGGGGGAGGTCGACCTCGGCGAAGGCGGCGTCGCCGGCCTGCTCCCGGCGGGCGTCGTAGATGGGGTCGCCGGGACGGGGGAAGGGCAGCCGGTCGAGGGTCACGAGCGACAGCGCGCGCCCCGGCACGTCGACGCCCTGCCAGAACCCGAGCGTCGCGAACAGGCACGACTCCTCGTCGCCGGCGAACAGCTCCAACAGGCGCGGCTTGGGCAGCTCCCCCTGCACGAGCACCCGGTAGGGGAGGGCCCCCTTCAGGGCGGCGGCGGCGGCGTCGGTGGCCCGGCGGCTCGTGAACAGGGCGAGGGTGCGGCCCCCGGCCGCCCGGATGAGCGCCCCGAGCTCGTCGATCACGGCCGCCTCGGCCTCGGGCCGCCGGCGGTCGGGGAGGTGGCGGGCGACGTAGAGCAGCGCGTGGTGTGCGAAGTCGAACGGGCTGCCGACGTCGAGCCGCTGCGCGCCGAACCCGTCGAGGCCCAGGCTCCGCTCGAGGTTGGGCGGCAGGGTGGCGCTCGTGAGCACCGCGCTCGTCTCGCCCCACAGCGCCGTGGCGAGCTCGGGCCCCACGTCGACCGGGGCGAGGCGCAGCGCCGGGCCCCGGCGGTCGCCCTCCACCCAGATCACGTCGGTCTCGGCCGGGTCGGCGAGGCGGGACACGTCGTCGGCGAGGTGACCGGTCGCGCTGAGGGCCCGGACGAGGGCGGCCTCGTTCTCGCGGGACCCGTCGCGCTCGGTCCCCCGGAGCCGTCCGAGCAGCCCGTCGAGGCGCCCCCGGGCGACGACGAGGAGATCGGCCACGGCGCGGTCGGGCCGCTCGGCTGCGGCGCCGAGCGCGACCCGGGTGCCGAGATGGGGGGCCAGCGCCGAGACCATCCGCTCGGCGATCTCGACCACGCCGTCGGCGATCCCGGCGTCCTCGGCGGACAGCAGCGCCCGAGACGCCGTCCCCAAGACCCGGAAGCGGCCGGGGGTGAGCTCGACCCCGAGGCTGTCGGTCATCACCTCTTCGAGCGCGTGGGCCTCGTCGAAGACGACCACCTCGTGGGGCGGCAGCACCGTCCGGCCGGCGGCCAGGTGGGCGCCGTAGAGATGGGTGTTGACGACGATGATGTCGGCCGCTTCGGCCTCGTCGCGGGCGGCTTCGGCGAAACAGCGGTTGCCCGACGGGCACCGGAACGCCCCGGGGCACTCGCGGGGCCCGACGCTCACCATCGACCACGCCCGCGCCGAGGGCTCGAAGGGGAGCTGGGCGCGGTCGCCCGTCGTGGTCTGGCCGGCCCACCGCAGGATCCGCCGCAGCTGGTCGGCCAGCCGGCCCGAGTCGGCGGGGGCCTCGTCGGGCTCTTCGTCCCCGTCGCCGAGCTCGGCGAAGCGCTGCTGGTCGGCGCCGTCGGCGAGCTCGGTGGCCCGCTGCCGGCAGAGGTAGTTCGAGCGTCCCTTGAGGACGGCCCAGGAGAAGGGCCGGCCGATCGCCCGGGCCACGAGCGGGAGGTCCTTCGTGGCCAGTTGGTCCTGGAGCGCCTTGGTGGCGGTCGCGACCACGACCGTCTTGCCGGATCCGGCCGCCGGGGCGAGGTAGGCGAGGGACTTGCCGGTCCCCGTCCCGGCCTGGACGAGCAGGTGGGTCCCGGTGCGGATCGCCCGGGCCACCGTCGCGGCCATCTCGGCCTGTCCGGGTCGCTCCTCGCCACCCGAGGGCATCTCCCCGACGATCCGGGCGAGCAGCCGGGTGGCCGCCTTGGCCGGGTCGAGGTCGCCGGGATCGGGCGCGGCCGGGCGCGCCGGCGTGCCCGCTGTTCCCTCCGCCACGGGTCGACGGTACAAGGTCCTCGTGACCGGCCGACGACGCATGGCTGTTGGGGCCGGGGGATAGTTTCGCTAGTTGATGATTCGACGCGCGAGCCCGGTCGGCGCGGCCCGACCGGAGGCGGGAGCGAACGGCGCCCAAGCGGCTGCCGACGGGGCGACCCCCGACGTGGTCCCCGCCGGGCTGGACCGTTCGCGGCTCCCCGCGCACGTCGGCTGCGTGATGGACGGCAACGGCCGTTGGGCGGCCAGTCGGGGCCTGCCCCGCACCGAGGGTCACATCGCCGGCGAGGAGGCGCTGTTCAACGTCGTCGACGGCGCGCTCGAGATCGGCCTCAAGTGGCTGACCGTGTACGCGTTCAGCACCGAGAACTGGCGCCGACCCCCCGACGAGGTCCGCTTCCTCATGAACTTCAACGAGACGCTGCTCTCCCGGCGGCGCGACGAGCTCCACCGCCGGGGGGTGCGGATCCGTTTCGCCGGCCGCTCGGACCGGCGGGTGCCGCGACGGGTCCAGCGGGCGATGGACGAGGCGACCGCCCTCACCGCCGGGAACCGGACCATGACGCTCACCCTCGCTTTCAACTACGGGGGGCGGGCCGAGATCGTCGACGCGGTGCGCGCGCTCGTGGCCGACGGCGTCCCTGCGCACAAGGTCAATGAACGCGCCCTCAGCTCGCGGCTGTACTTCCCGGACATGCCGGACCCCGATCTCGTCATCCGCAGCTCGGGCGAGTACCGGATCTCCAACTTCTTGCTGTGGGAGCTCGCCTACAGCGAGCTGTGGTTCTCCGACCTCCTCTGGCCGGACTTCCGCAGCGCGGACCTCTACCGGGCGATCGTCGAGTTCCAGCAGCGCACCCGCCGCTACGGGGGTGCGTCCGGGTGATCTTCACCCGCATCGCCCTGGTGCTCGGCCTCGCGATCGTCTGCGCGACCCTGTGGCTGGCCATCATCGGATTCACACCGGCCGTCCCGCTGCTCGTCACGGCCGTGGTGCTGCTCGTGCTCATCGGGGGCGGCAACCTGATCAACGGCCGATCCTCGCCCTATGGCGGTCGGGGCGGCGCCTCCGACCGGGATGGCGCGCCGTGAGCCTCTACCGCGACCGGGGGGTCGTCCTGCGCACCTACCGGATGGGGGAGGCCGACCGGGTGGTCGTCTTCCTCACCGAGCACCACGGCAAGGTCCGGGCCGTGGCCAAGGGGGTCCGGCGGACCCAGAGCCGGTTCGGCGCCCGGCTCGAACCGCTCAGCCACGTGGTTTTGCTGATGTGGCACGGGCGCGGCGAGCTCGACATCGTGAACCAGGCCGAGGTGGTCGACCACTTCCGGTTGGTCCGCGAGGAGCTCGGCCGCATGGCCCAGGGCCTCTCCATGCTCGAGGCCGTCGACCAGCTCGCCCAGGAGGGTAAGGCCGACGCCGCGCTCTACTCGATGCTCGTCGGCGCGCTGCGCGCCCTCTCGGACCCGGCCCTCGACCCCACCTTGGTCCCGGCCGCCTTCTTCCTGAAGGCGCTCGTCCTCGAAGGGGCGGCCCCGATGCTCGATGCCTGCGGGTCGTGCGGGCGTCCGGACACCGAAGTGGAGCTGGTCGCTTTCGACCTCGTGGAGGGGGGCGCGCTCTGCCGGGCCTGCCGCCGCGGCCGGCCCATGAGCGAGGACGCGCTGATTCTGATGCGGCGGATCCTCGGGGGCGAGCTCGGTGCCACCCTGCGCGAGGTGGCGCCCGACGGGTCGGCGGAGGTGGTCGAGCTGGCCACCGGGGCCATGGAGTCGCACCTCGACCGCCGCCTGCGGACGGTCCGGACGACCACCGGGCTCTAGGCGGTTCGGTGGGCGCCCCGCCGCTCGGGGTGTACGTGCACGTCCCGTTCTGCCGTCGCCGCTGCGACTACTGCGCATTTTCCACCTACACCGACCGCGATCACCTGATGTCGTCGTACGTCGAGGCGCTCTGCCGTGACATCGAGCGCGCGGTCGATGCGGGTGAGCTCACCTCGGCGGCTGCGGTGTTCTTCGGCGGCGGGACGCCGTCCCGGCTGCCGGCCGACGACCTGGCCCAGGTGCTGCGCCGGGTGCCGCTCGACCCGGGAGCCGAGGTGACCGTCGAGTGCAACCCCGAGGACGTCACCGGGTCGCGGCTCGCGAGCTACCGCTCCTCGGGGGTGACCCGGATCTCGCTCGGCGCGCAGGCCCGGGCGGACCATGTCCTCGCCTCCCTCGGCCGGCCGCACCGGTGGCACGAGGTCGCCGCCGCCGCCGCCCTCATCGGGTCGGCCGGGTTCGGCAGCTGGAACCTCGACCTCATCTACGGTGCCGCCACCGAGACCGACGCCGACTGGGAGGCCACGCTCTCGGCCGTCCTCGCCCTCGACCCGGCGCCGCCGCACCTGAGCGCCTACGCGCTCACCGTCGAGCCGGGCACGCCGCTCGCCGCCGACCACCGACGCCATCCGGACGACGACGTCCAGGCGCAGCGCTATGCCCGCGCCGACGCGCGGCTGGCCGGGGCCGGCTACGTGTGGGAGGAGATCTCCAACTGGGCGCAGCCCGGGCACACCTGCGCCTACAACAACCTGGCCTGGTCGGGCGGCGACTACCTCGGCTTCGGGTCGGCCGCCCACAGCCACCGCAACGGGAGACGGTGGTGGAACGTGCGCACCCCCGAGCGCTACATCGCCGCCGTCAACGCGGGCGCCTCGCCGGTGGCCGGCGAGGAGGCGCTCACCGATGGCCAACGCCGGTTCGAGCACCTGACGCTTGCGCTCCGCACCCCGGGCGGCGTCCCGGTGGCGGCGCTGCCCCCCGACGAGGGGCTGGCCGGGCTGGTCGAGTGGGGTGGGGGCCGGGCCCGCCTGACGGTGGCCGGGCGGATGCTGGCCAGCGAGATCTCGTTGCGGCTGGTCGCCGAGGAGGAAGAGGCGTCCCGACCAGCCGGTATCCTGCCCCGATGACCGAGGGCGAGCACGGCGCGCCGGGCGCCGGGTCGCCCGACGGACTGATGGAGAAGGTGGTGAACCTGTGCAAGCGGCGCGGGTTTATCTTCCCGTCGGCCGAGATCTACGGCGGCTTCCGCTCCACCTACGACTACGGGCCGCTCGGCGTCAACATGCTGCGCAACGTGAAGGACGCCTGGTGGCGGTCCATGGTCCGCCTCCGCGACGACGTGGTCGGGATCGACGCCGCGATCCTGTCGCCGGCCGCGCTGTGGGCGGCCTCGGGCCACCTCGAGAACTTCACCGACCCGCTCGTCGACTGCCGAAACTGCAAGGAGCGGTGGCGGGCCGACAAGATCGAGGGCGTCTGCCCCAACTGCGGCTCCACCGACTTCACCGAGGCGCGTGCCTTCAACCTCATGTTCAAGACCCATGCCGGGCCGGTCGAGGACGAGGGGACGGTCGCCTACCTGCGACCCGAGACCGCCCAGGGCATGTTCACCAACTTCGCCAACGTGCTCACGACCACGAGGAAGAAGCCGCCCTTCGGCATCGCCCAGGTCGGCAAGTCCTTCCGCAACGAGATCACGCCGCAGAACTTCGTCTTCCGGACCCGCGAGTTCGAGCAGATGGAGATGGAGTACTTCGTGCCGCCCGCCGACGCGGTCGGGTGGTTCGACTACTGGCTCGAGCAGCGCGTCGGCTGGTTCACCGACCTCGGGATGCCCGGCGAGCTTCTGCGGGTGCGCCATCACGAGGCCGACGAGCTCTCCCATTACTCGGTCCAGACCGCCGACCTCGAGTTCCACTTCCCCTGGGGCTGGGACGAGCTTGAGGGGGTCGCCTATCGCGGCGACTTCGACCTCCAGGCGCACTCCAAGGCCTCGGGCGAGCGCCTGGAGTACTTCGACCCCGCGACGAAGGAGCGCTACGTCCCCCACGTGATCGAGCCGGCGCTCGGCGCCACCCGGGCGATGATGGCGTTCCTCCTCGCCGCCTACACCGAGGACGAGGTGGCCGGCGAGGCCCGCACGGTGCTCCGGCTCGACTGGAGGCTGGCGCCGTACCAGGTCGCGGTCCTGCCACTCTCCCGCAAGGCGGAGCTCGAGGGCCTCTCCCGTCAGGTCCTCACCTCGCTCCAGCCCCACTACATGTGCGACTACGACACCACCCAGTCCATCGGCCGTCGGTACCGGCGCCAGGACGAGGTGGGGACGCCGTGGTGCGTCACGGTCGACTTCGACTCGCTCGAGGACCGGGCCGTCACCGTGCGCGACCGGGACACGACCGCCCAGGTCCGGGTCCCGGTCGACGGGCTCCTCGCCGAGCTTTCGGGGCGCACCGCCGGCTGAGGCGCCCGCTCCGACCGCTACTGGCGGCAGTAGCGGGTGGAGGCCAGGAACGAGCGCAGCTGGCTGACGTAGGCGGCCCCCGACGGCCAGCCGACCACGCCGGTGAGAAAGCCCTGGGTGTCGAGCGCGCCGAGCACACCGCCGACCTCGGACGAACGCCCGAGCGTGCACTCGTCGGCCGCCCACGCGGCGAGCCAGCCGAGCCCGAACCCGCTCTGGGTGTAGCTGCCCCACTGGAACCCCGCGTCCTCGGACACCCACGTCGGATAGTCGCGCGTCGTGTCGACGTACCGGTTGCCCCGCAGCTCGAGCGTCATGAGTGGCATCCCCGAGCCGCCGAAGGAGGCGAACTGGTAGGCGAAAGCGTTGTCGGCGGTGACGAGCACCGCCTTCCGGTCGATCGAGACCAGCTCGACGCCGGGGTTCCCGAGGTTGGTCTCGATCGGGGTGCGGGAGGTCTTCTTCGCCCGCAGGACGTAGGAGTCGACGAGTGTGCAGCAGTGGGCGCCACCGCTGTAGATGCCGACGAGGACCGCCGTCTCGGGTGCGACGCCGCCGAAGCGGGCGACGCACAGCGGCCGGTCAGCTCCGGAGGCCACGTACGACCAGGGGCCGGGCGAGCCCCCGCCCGCGAATGTACCGGGTACGAACGATGACCCCGGCGGTGAGTCTTGGACCGCGACCGCCGCTGAGAGGACCGACGCGCCGCCGATGCGCACCCGGATCGTCGGGGTGCCGATGGCCGGGATCTGGTAGCTCGTTGTCGCCGTCCCCGAGAGCGTCGCGCTGACGGCTCCGAGCGACGCCGAGGCGTGCACCGGGGTCCCCACCGGTTGGTTGGTGAGGTCGAGCGAGCCGCAGCTCACCGTCGGCGCGCCGCTCGTTGCTGCTGCTGCCGTGGCCGTGGCGGTGCCGGCGCAGGCGAGACCGATCGCCAGCGCGCCGAGCGAGGCCACCGACACCAGGACCCATCGAGCGCGCATCGTCTCCCTCCTCGACAGAGCTTTACCACCGCGGGGAACGTGCCGACGGTCGCCCGGGCGGCGGAACGGCCCGGGGACGCGTGTGCGTGTGACCCGGTCAGTCGGTCCGGACGTATCGGCGCACCGCCAGCGGCGCGAACACCGCGACGAGTCCGAGGCTCCAGGCGAGCGCGATGAGCACCGGCCGCGCGGTCGGCCCACCGCTCATGAGGGCCCGGCACCCGTTGACCACCTCGCTGACCGGCTGGTTCTTGGCGAAGGCCTGCAGCCAGCCGGGCATACGGGACACCGGCACGAACGCGCTCGAGGCGAAGGTGAAGGGCAGGAGCACCGGGAAGGTCGCGAGCTGGGCGATCTCCGGGTCGCCCACCGTCAGCCCCAGCAGCGCGAAGCCCCACCCGATCGCCCACGAGAAGAGGAGGAGGAGGCCGAGGCCGGCGAGGAAGCCGAGCGCGCTCGTCTGCACCCGGAAACCCACCGCGAACCCGAGCGCGGCCATGAGCAGCACGGAGAAGCCGTTCCGGGTGATGTCGGACAGGCTCCGCCCGCCGACGACCGCGGCCCGGGCCATGGGCAGCGCCCGGAACCGTTCGATGATCCCCTTCTGGAGATCCTCGGCCATCCCGACCGCGGAGACCACGGAGCCGAAGGCGACCGTCTGCACGAAGATCCCGGGCATCAGGTAGTTCACGTACGAGCCGTGGATGCCGCTGATCGCCCCGCCGAAGACGTAGCGGAACATCAGCACGAGCAGCATCGGCTGGACCGCCGAGAACGCGATCGACTCGGGGGAGCGGACCATCGCGGCGAGGAATCGCCAGGCGATGGTCAGACTGTCGCGGACCAGCCAGCGGGCCCGCTCAAGCGTGGTCGGGTCGTGACGTCGAGCCGCCGCATCGAGGACCCCGACGCTCATTGCGCCACCCCGGCCCTGGTCGGCTGGGGGGCGCCCGGGCCGGCCGGGGCCGGCTCGTCCTCGGGGCGGTGTCCGGTCAGCTGAAGGAAGACGTCGTCGAGGCTGGGCTCTCGAAGGACCAGGCCGATCACGCCGATCCCCTGGCCGTCGAGCGTGCGTATGGCCTCGCTGCCCGCCTTCGCCCCGTTCTCGACGTTCATCTCGATGCGGCTGCCGTCGACGCTCGGCGGGTGGCTGCCGAGCGGGGCGAGGAGCGCCGCCGCCCGCTGTCCGTCCTCCTCGTGCTCCAGGGTGACGAGGAGGACCGTCGTGCCGAGGTCGGCCTTCAGGCTGGCTGGGGTGCCCTCGGCGATCGCCCGTCCATGGTCGACCACCACCACCTGGTCGGCCAGGCGGTCGGCCTCCTCGAGGTACTGGGTGGTGAGGAGCACGGTCGTGCCCTCCCGCACGAGCCGTTCGGTCCAGGCCCACATGTCTTGCCGGGTCTGGGGGTCGAGGCCGGTCGTCGGCTCGTCGAAGAACAGCACCGGCGGCTCCGCCACGAGCGCGGCGGCAAGGTCGAGCCGGCGACGCATGCCACCCGAGTAGGTCTTGAGCGAGCGGTTGGCCGCATGGGTCAGCCCGAACTGCTCGAGCAGCTCCTCGGTCCGGCGCCGGGAGGCCGTCCGGCCCATGTGGCTCAGGCGACCGATCATCGTGAGGTTCTGGCGACCGGAGAGGTTCTCGTCCACCGCCGCGTACTGGCCGGCGAGCCCGATGGTCCGGCGCACCGCCGCGGCGTCCCGCACGACGTCGAGGCCGAGGATCGACGCCCGCCCGCCGTCGGGCACGAGCACGGTCGAGAGGATGCGCACGGCCGTGGTCTTGCCGGCGCCGTTCGGCCCGAGGACACCGAGCACCGTCCCGGCCGGGGTCGAGAAGCTGAGGCCGTCGAGCGCTCGGACGTTGCCCTTGGCGAACACCTTGGTCAGGTCGTGAACGTCGATGGCCAGGTCGGCGGGCACCCCTCGACACTAGGGGGCGGACGACGGCTCCCCGGTGTCCCGGCGCGGGCGCGCGCGGCGCCGAGTGGCGAATGGGTCACGGGATCGCGCACGCTGGAGGGGGCCCGCGAGGTGCCCGGTAAGGTGAACCTTCCGACCGGACCACCAGGCGAGGAGGCCTGATGCCCTACGTCTTCGACTTCGACCACGCGCACCGACGCCCGCCGATGGACATGAAGGACCTCCTCGGTGGCAAGGGCGCCAACCTGGCCGAGATGACGTCCGTGCTCCGGCTGCCCGTGCCGCCCGGGTTCACCATCTCGACCGACGCCTGCCGGGCCTACATGGCCGGCGGCTGGCCCGGCCGGCTCGACACCGAGGTGGCCCGGGCCCGGGCCCGCCTCGAGCGGTCGATGGGCAAGGTCGTCGGCGACCCGGCCGATCCGCTCCTCGTGTCGGTGCGCTCGGGCGCCAAGTTCTCGATGCCCGGGATGATGGACACGGTCCTCAATCTCGGGCTGAACGACCGCTCGGTGGCCGGCCTGGCCGCCCAGACGAGCGACGAGCGGTTCGCCTACGACTCGTACAGACGGTTTGTCGCGATGTACGGGCGGATCGTCCTCGACCTGCCCGGCGAGGAGTTCGAGGCCCTGTTCGAGGCGGCCAAGGAGAAGGCCGGCACGGACTCGGACGCCATGGTTCCGACCGAACTGCTCGTCGGACTGGTCGACGCGTACAAGGTGCTCGTCGAGCGGGAGACCGGGCGACCCTTCCCCCAGGACCCGGACGCACAGCTCCGGGGGGCGATCGAGGCGGTGTTCCGCAGCTGGAACGGGGCCCGGGCCCGCGCCTATCGCGAGCGCGAGCACATCGCGCATGACCTCGGGACGGCGGTCAACGTCCAGGCCATGGTGTTCGGGAACCGCGACGAACGATCCGGCACCGGCGTCGGATTCACCCGCGACCCGGCCACCGGAGCCAAAGGCGCGTACGGCGACTTCCTCGTGAACGCGCAGGGCGAGGACGTGGTGGCCGGGATCCGCAACACCGATCCGCTCTCTGCGCTCGAAACCCGGTTCCCCGACGTCTACCGGCAGCTCATCGCGATCTTCGACCGACTGGAGCGCCACTACCGGGACATGTGCGACACGGAGTTCACCATCGAGCAGGGCAAGCTCTGGATGCTCCAGACCCGGGTGGGGAAGCGGACCGGGCGGGCGGCGCTGCGCATGGCCGTCGAGATGACCAAGGAACGGGCCATCCGGTTGTCGCGCGCCGAGGCGGTCGGACGCATCACCGAGGACCACCTCGAGTCGGTGCTCCACCCCCAGTTCGCCCCGGGCGGCGACCGTCGCGTGCTCACCACCGGTCTCGGTGCATCGCCCGGGGCCGCGGTCGGCCGGGCCTACTTCAGCGCCGACGATGCCGCGGCGGCGGCCTCGCGCGGCGAGGCGGTGATCCTGGTCCGTTCGGAGACCTCCCCCGACGACGTGCACGGGATGCTGGCCGCCCAGGGCATCCTCACCGCCCGTGGCGGCCTCGTGAGCCACGCCGCGGTCGTCGCACGGGGATGGGGGAAGCCGGCGGTCGTCGGGGCCGAGTCGCTCCGGCTGGCGGACCGTTCTGTCTCGGTGGGCGGTGTGACCGTGGCCGAGGGGGACTGGCTCTCGATCGACGGCACGGACGGCACGGTTGTGCTCGGCCAGGTCCCGCTCCGGCAGGCCGAGCCGAGCGAGGAGTTCCTGACGATCCTGTCCTGGGCCGATGCCATTCGACGGGGGCACCTGGGGGTGCGGGCGAACGCCGACACCGGCGCCGACGCGGCCAACGCCCGGCGCCTCGGCGCCGAGGGGATCGGGCTGTGCCGCACCGAGCACATGTTCCTGGCCGAGGACCGCCTGCCCATCGTGCGGCGGATGATCCTGGCCGACACCCCCGAGGAGGAGAAGGCCGCCCTCGAGGAGCTGCGGGTCGCCCAGCGGGCCGACTTCGTCGAGATCCTCGAGGCGATGGACGGGCTGCCGGTCACCGTCCGGCTGCTCGACCCCCCGTTGCACGAGTTCCTCCCCTCCACCCACGAGCTCGCGATCAAAGAGGCGACGGTCGGGCTGGACGAAGAGGAGCGTCGCCTGTACGACGCGGCGAGATCCTGGCAGGAGGCCAACCCGATGCTGGGCATCCGCGGGGTGCGGCTCGGGGTGCTGAAGCCCGGGCTCTACGGCATGCAGGTGAGCGCGCTGATCGAGGCGGCCACCCACCGGGTCCTCGAGGGCGGCCGCCCCGTCATCGAGGTGATGATCCCGCTCACCGTCTCGGGCCCGGAGCTCGCGCTCGCGCGCGGGTGGGTGGAAGAGGCGATGCGGGCCGAGCTGGAAGCGACCGGTCGGCCGCACCGGCGGAGCATCGAGGTGAGCATCGGGACGATGATCGAGACGCCCCGGGCGGCCCTGCGGGCCGCCGATCTCGCCGAGTACGCGGAGTTCTTCTCGTTCGGGACGAACGACCTCACCCAGATGACGTTCGGCTTCAGCCGCGACGACGTCGAGGGTCGCATGATGTCGACCTACCTCGAGGAGGGCCTGCTCGCCCGGAACCCCTTCGACGTCGTCGACGCGGAGGGGGTCGGCGAGCTGGTCCGCATCGGCGTCGAGCGCGGCCGGGCCGTCCGACCCGACCTCAAGATCGGCGTCTGCGGGGAACATGGCGGCGACCCGGAGTCGATCGCGCTCTTCTATTCGGCCGGTCTCGACTACGTGAGCTGCTCACCCTTCCGGGTGCCCGTGGCCCGTCTGGCCGCCGCGCAGGCGGTGCTCGCTGCGGCCGCGCCACCCGGCCGCGCCGCCCGGCCGGCTGCCCGTCGGGCGGCCACCCGCCGGCCCCCGGTCAAGAAGGCGGCGGCGAAGGAGGCCGCCAAAGCGCGGGGCCGCCAGGCCGCGCCCAAGAAGGCGTTGAAGAAGGCGGCGAAGGCCGCCCCGAAGACGACCGCGCGGACCAGGGCGACGGCGAAGCGGGCCCGGCGCCCGTAGCGCCGGGTCACGAACGGCCGCCCCCGGCCCCGCGGTACCGTCCGTCCGTGCCCATCCCCGTCGACGAGGTCGCCCAGGTGCGGGCGGCCACCGACATCGTGGCGCTCATCGGAGAGCAGGTGGCGCTGCGCCAACAGGGCCGCCGATGGGTGGGGTTGTGCCCGTTCCACGGCGAGAAGACCCCGTCCTTCAGCGTCAACGCCGAGGAAGGGCTCTATTACTGCTTCGGCTGCCAGGCCTCGGGCGACGCGATCAGCTTCCTCCGGGCGACCGAGATGCTGGACTTCGCCGAGGCGGTGCGCCGGTTGGCGGCCCGGGTCGGCATCACCCTGCACGAGGGCTCGGGGTCGGGCACCGACAACCGGTGGCGGACCGAGCTGATGGACGCGATGGAGCGGGCCGTCGCGTGGTACCACGAGCGACTGCTCTCGTCCCCCGACGCCGGTGCCGCGCGCGAGTACCTCCGTTCGCGGGGTTATGACGGCGCAGTCGTGCGCCGCTTCCGGCTCGGGTGGGCGCCCGACGAATGGGATGCGCTCTCGCGGTCACTGTCGTTGTCCGAGCGGGTGCTGACCGCCACGGGCCTCGGATTCGTCAACCGGCGTGGGCGCCGACAGGACGCCTTCCGCGCCCGCGTCATCTTCCCGATCTGCGACCCGTCGGGGCGACCGGTGGCCCTCGGCGGGCGAGTGCTGCCGCCCCGTCCGGGGAGTCCGGCGCCCGACCCGGCCAGGGGCCCCGAGCCCAAGTACAAGAACTCCCAAGAGACGGTCATCTACTCGAAGCGCCGCACCCTGTACGGGTTGAACTGGGCCAAGCGGGACGTGATCGCGACCGGCGAGGTGGTGGTCTGCGAGGGCTACACCGACGTCATCGGGTTCTTCCAGGCGGGAGTCGAGCGCGCCGTCGCCACCTGTGGGACTGCGCTCGCCGAGGAGCACTTCCGACTGTTGCGGAACTTCGGCAAGCGGATCGTGCTCGCCTACGACGCCGACGCCGCCGGTGAGACCGCGACGGCGCGTGTCTACGAGTGGGAGCGCCGACACGAGGTCGACGTGGCGGTGGCCATGCTCCCGCCGGGCACCGACCCCGGCGAGCTTGCCACCAAGGACCCCAAAGCGCTGGCCGAGGCCGTGGCGACGAGCCGGCCCTTCCTGCAATTCCGACTCGACCGGGTCCTCCAAGGCGCGGACCTCTCGACCGCCGAGGGACGGGCCAAGGCCGCCGACGCGGCGATCGCCGTGATTGCCGAGCACCCCGACGACTTGGTGCGCGACCAGTACGCCATGGTCGTGTCGGACTGGTGCCGCCTCGAGCCCGAAGCGGTGCGTCGCCGACTCGAGGAGGCCCGCCGTCGGCCCGCGCGGCCTCCCGGTCGCGGGGAGCGGGGGAGCGAGCCCAAGAACCGGCCCGAGCCGCCACCACCGGAGCCGGGCCCACCCGAGGATTCGGGGGACGCGCCCCCGCTGCGCCGGGAGCGAGCCGATCCTTCTTCCCGCCCCGGCCTCGAAGCGCTGCGGCTCGCCGTCCACCGGCCCGAGGAGGTAGCCGACCGCATCGAGGCGGTGCTGTTCGGCGACGAACTCCAGCGACGAGCGTTCGTCGCCCTCGAGGAGAGCGACAGTCTCCACGACGCGATCGACAGCGCGCCGTCCGAGGTGGCAGACCTCCTGCGGCGCGTCGCGGTGGAGGAGCCAGTCATCCCCGACGATGCGCCGGCCGATCCGGTCGATGCGGTGGTGACCCAGCTGGTGCGCGTCGCGGTGCACAAGGCGCTCGACGACCTGCAGGTTCTGGCCCGGACCGCACCGGCCTCCCTCGATGCGACGATGGCCGAGACGGCGCGCGTGCGTCTCTTGTTGGAGTCCTTGGACGACCCTTCGGGTGGCAGCGAGGCCACGCGGCGGTTGCTAGCGTGGCTTCTCGACAGGCGTCGGGAGGATTGATGGCCGGGCGGGCCCCACGCGACACCCCAACCAGCGGGAAAGGCTCGCGCGGGGGGGCCCAGGCCAACGGATCGGCCGATTCGGTGCCGGCCGCCCTCCCCCCGGGAGTCGAATCCGACGTGTTCGAAGAGGTTCTGCAGCGAGGCCGCGCCGAGGGCGTGCTCACCCCCGAGGACCTGGTCGAAGTCGTCCGCGAGGTCGAGCTGACCCCCGAGGTCATCGACCAGATCGTGCGCCGCGTCGGCGACGAGGGCATCGAGTTCAAGGCGGAAGACCAGGCGCTCGAAAACGCCGTGGAGCCGGCCGAGGAAGCCGACGCCGAGGACGGGGACGGCCGTCCCCGGGCCAAGCGCCGCCGGCCGCCGAGCACGGACCGGGCCACCTCGACGAACGGGACGCGGGCCCGAAGCTCCAGGTCACGAGCTCAGGGCAACGGCGAGTACGTGAGCTCGGGCGCCTCGGAGGACCCAGTCCACACCTACCTGAAGGAGATCGGCAAGGTCGCCCTGCTCAGCGCAGAGCTCGAGGTCGAGATGGCCCAGCGCATCGAAGAGGGGCTCGCGGCGGCGGCCCGGCTCGAGGCGCTGGAAGGCGGCGGGGACGGCTCCGTGACCCCGTCGACCGACCAGGTCCGGGACCGGCGTCTCGTGCGCAAGGGGCAGCAGGCCAAAGAGGTGCTGATCGAGGCCAACCTCCGGCTGGTCGTCTCGATCGCCAAGCGCTACCGCAACCGTGGTCTTGCGTTCTTGGACCTCATCCAGGAGGGCAACCTCGGCCTGATGCGGGCGGTCGAGAAATTTGACTACACGAAGGGTTTCAAGTTCTCGACGTATGCGACGTGGTGGATCCGGCAGGCCATCACGCGGGCGATCGCCGACCAGGCGCGCACGATCCGCATCCCGGTGCACATGGTGGAGACGATCAACAAGGTCGTGTGGGCGCAGCGCCAGCTGCTCCAGGAGCTCGGCCGGGAGCCGACCGCGGAGGAGATCGCCTCGCGTGTCGAGTTCCCGATCGAGCGGGTGCGCGAGATCCAGCGGATCAACCAGGACACGGTCTCGCTCGAGCAGCCGGTCGGCGACGAGGACGACTTCAGCCTGTCCGACCTGATCGAGGACCGTGCCGCCGTCGTTCCCGACGACGCCGCGACCCGCGCGATGCTCGACCAGGCGGTGAAGGAGGCGCTCGCGTACCTCTCCCACCGCGAGCAGGACGTCGTCCGCATGCGCTTCGGGCTGGAGGACGGCAAGATCCGCACGCTTGAAGAGGTCGGCAAGGCCTTCGGGGTCACCCGCGAGCGGGTCCGCCAGATCGAGTCGAAGACACTGGCCAAGCTGCGCCGACCCGACGCCGCCTACCTCCTTCGCGACTACCTCGAAGAGGCCTGAGCCGCCGGCGCCCGGCTTCGGCCGGGAGGGCCGGTGCTAACGTCGGCGCGCAACTCTCGATCGTTCCGGGGTAGCTCAACGGCAGAGCAAGCGGCTGTTAACCGCTAGGTTGAGAGTTCGAATCTCTCCCCCGGAGCCGCTTCCTCCCATAGGGCGCGACCCGGAGCCCGTAACGGGCCCGACCGGGCCCGCCGTTCGGGGCAAACGATGACCCAGGCGTCGCTACGGCGCGCCGCCGGGTGGAGCGGGGGGATGGAAACGGCGATTCGGCCGGTCACCCAATGGCCGTACTGCTCGAGTTCCGCCACAGCTTCGGGTCGTGGTCGGCGAGGCAACGAACACCGGGGCTGCGACGCACCCACCCATTACGAGGTGACGTGATGAGTCTCGCTGCCTTCAGCGCTCCCGACGCTCGGTGCGGACTCGACGGTCGCAGCCCTCTGATCAACGATCGCACTGGACGATGCGGTCACCACGTGATCACTGAGAGCCGCACGGGGTCCCCAATCCACGTCTGATGTCGTCTCCTGACCTTCGCCAATGACAGCCGCCACGGTCGAGGGCGGAGTCTTCAGCTCGACCAACCGCAAAACGACCCGGGAGGTGGCCCTCACGGCAAATCGTGATCGGGTCTTTCGACTCTGTCCATTTCCTCTTCGTCCATGGCCTAATCAAGTCATGGACATCCGAGGACGGCTGGTGCGCAGTCGGTCTATGCCGCGTGAGATCCCAGCTGGGCGATACGACGACTGACGGAGAGAAGAGATGCAGGGATTGATCGTGGCCTTAGTGCTTGTGGGAATAGTTGCTCTCATTCTGCTCGTTCTTGCATTGCACATCGTTCATCAATACGAAAGGGGTGTCGTCTTTCGATTCGGTCGCGTGATCGGCGAGAAGGTTCCGGGCCTTGTCGTCATCTTGCCGATTGTCAACGTCCTGCGGAAGGTTTCGCTCCGTATAGTCACAATGCCGATTCAATCCCAGGGCATTATCACTCGGGACAACGTCAGCGTCGATGTTTCGGCGGTCGCGTACTATCGCATTGTCGATGCGACGAAGTCGGTCGTCGCGATCGAAAGCGTCGAGGCGGCCATCAATCAGATCGCGCAGACGACGCTGCGCAAGGTCGTCGGGCAGCACACGCTTGATGAAATCCTCGCAGAGACCGACACCATCAACGTCGACATCAAGGACATCCTTGAGAACGAGACCTCAGAATGGGGGGTACTCGTCACCATCGTTGAGCTAAAGGACATCCAGCTGCCCGACACGATGAAACGAGCGATGGCCCGCCAAGCAGAAGCGGAGCGCGAGAAGCGAGCAAAGATCATTGCTGCGGAGGGTGAGTTCCTCGCCGCGACCGCGCTTGGAAACGCAGCCGACATCATGATGGACCACCCCCTCGCGCTCCAACTTCGCACTCTTCAGACGCTGATCGAAATCGGTGTCGACAAGAACTCAACGATCGTGTTCCCCGGGCCACTCATGAGCACGGTTCAGGAGATGGGTGCCTTCCTCACCCGCGAGACCGGTGCAACTGCGAAGTTGGCCGATCGACCAGACACTGAACGGTCGCCAGAGAGCCCAGGCTCGAACGGGGCCCAGCCGTTACCCGCTGGCGTTCCAGCAAGCTGACAAGCCCTTCACGGATCCCTCGTTGACTTCTGGAAGGACGGCGCTCGACATGGTTGGAACCAAGAGGAAAGACATCAGGGTCGTCGATCGGACCACCGTCAGGGAGATTGGCGACCGGTTTGAGGTCGAGTGGCGGTTGAGCGCGGAACCTGAACTCGAATGGGCAGAGATCTTTCAGTTGGCCGAGGTGCCACACCGCCGTGGCCGATCTGATTGGGTCGAGGGTGCTGGCCCCGATGTCATGGGCGCTGTCATTCGATGGTTCGTTCCTGGCGAGGAGATCGAGAATGCCGAAGCCGAAGTCCAATCACGGGTCTCCGTGGCGAACCAAAGGCTCAGGCGGCGGCCAGGGGAAGGAGCAACCGCGCTTCCAAGATGAGGTGCTGGTCCGGCCAACGCTCATCCGAATCGGCATCAGCAGCCCTTGCGCATACGGGCGGCGCTGAACCGGGCTGGGGCCGAGGCGTTGGGCGCACGCCAGGTCGTCATCGTCGGGCGTCGGCAGTAGGAGGAGCTCGCAGTCATGCCTGAAGAGGGAGCTGGAAGGATGCCCACTGGAGCCACCAGGTACCAGTCGGTTGTTCGAAAAGCCCGTGATCTCGTCGCCGATAAACACATATCCCGGGCGCACGCTGGTCTCGAGCGCTATCTGACCTCATATGAAGGGCGACTCTTCGACCACCCGTATTCCAGAGACAGGAACTCGTTCACACAAGAGGACATCGATCGGCTCGTCCACTTGTCGGTCCGGTGCAGTCCACGATTCAGGAATTGGTTATTGCGGCCCGAAGGACGGTCGTCCACCAGGCCTCTGCTACGAGCCATCCCCGCGGACGCAGATATCGGCGATGTGACTCCGGAAGCTTTCGATCGCATGCTGGGACCAGCTTCACCCTCCTGGGAACTGTGGACTGTGCTTTACGACGGACTAACCAAATACCAGGTGAATCGTCGCGCGGGGACTGCTGTCACGGCAGGAAAGCTCTTGCACGGCAAACGCTCCGGGTTGATCCCCATCTATGACTCCCGCGTCCATCGCGCGCTCGGCGTGACCAACCGCAACATTTGGGAAGCGTCTTGGTATGTGATGCGGGATGAGGAAGTGAGGCAAGGACTCCTCGGGCTGCAGGCGTCCGTCTTTCCCGAGGCGATAGGTCTGAGTTTGCTCCGAGTGCTCGACATCGTGGTCTGGATGTCACTTGAGCACCGATAGGGATGGCCCTCTTGCCTGAAAGGCCGTTGATCTTGGCCGGAAGCCGATCGGCAGAGGCACCTTCGCCAAGAGGTGGAGGTAACCCGGATGGTTCGTCCTTTGCAGTCGTGCCAGATTTCGGCAACGCCCGCGAATACCACCGGAGCCCACCCAGGCCAGGGAAACGCCGCTTGGGGCGCAGCCCGGCGCCGCAAGCGGTGGTGCAAGCACGGGGCTATGACCAAGCGGCTATGACCCAGCTAAGACTGGCGCGGTGATGGTCGGGTCCAACATCACGGGCCCTGTGGCTCCGGGGCACTCCACCGCTGGCCACCGCCTGCTCGCGCACACCGCCGACTGCATCATCGAAGCGTGGGGCACCGACCGGGCGTCGTGTCTGGTCGAGGCGCTATTGGGACTCGTCGAGTCCTTCGCCGAGGTGCCCGACGTGGTGGCCACCCAACTCCTGCCCCTCGCCGCTGCACCAGGGGGGCCGGAGGACGCGCTGGTCTCGCTCTTGGAGGACGTGATCTATGCGCTGGACGTCTTCTCGGTCGTCCCGGTGCGGTTCCACCTCGCCGAGACCGAGGGCGACGGGATCGTCGGAGACATGGAGGTTGTCCCAGCCGACGCGGTCGAAGTCGTCGGGCCGGTGCCCAAGGCTGTCTCGTACCACGAGCTGTCGATGGCGTCCGTCGAAGGGAGCTGGCGGTGCCGCGTGCTGGTCGACGTGTGACGAGCGACCGGTCGCTGCCGCGCCGGGTCGAGCTCTCGAGGACGGCCGGGGCCGACCGATGGCGTATCGAGCCGGTCGGTGCGATGTCGGTCCAGGGGATCGTCTTTGCATCGGAGGCGTTGCTTCCGCAGGTGGCCGAGGACCAGGCACTACAGCAGGTAGTCAACGTGGCCACTTTGCCCGGCATCGTGGAGGCCTCCTACGCCATGCCCGACGTTCACTGGGGCTACGGGTTCCCGATCGGTGGTGTCGCCGCTACCGACGTGGACAGAGGCGGGGTGATCTCACCGGGTGGGGTGGGGTTCGACATTTCGTGCGGGGTACGAATGCTCGTCGCGCCGATCTCGGTCGACGAGCTGGCACCCAGGCTCGAGGCCCTGATGGATACCCTCGACGTGGGCATCCCCCGCGGGCTCGGCGGCGGGGGCGTATGGCAGCTGCACGACGAGCACGCACTCGAGGCGGTGCTGCAACAAGGCGCTCGGGCGGCGGTCCACGCTGGACTCGGCACCGAGGCCGATCTCGCCCGTTGCGAGGACGGCGGCACCCTCGCCGATGCGGATCCCGCCCAGGTGAGCGAGCGTGCTGTGGCGCGGGGACTGCACCAAGTAGGAAGCCTCGGGTCGGGTAACCACTTCCTCGAGATCCAAGCGGTCGACCAGATCTACGACGCCGACACCGCCAAGGCGTTGGGGCTGGCTCCCTCGCAGGTTTGCGTCATGATCCACTGCGGCTCGCGCGGCCTCGGGCACCAGATCTGCTCAGATCACGTGCGCACCATGCTCGAAGCGATGCCACGGTACGGCATCTCGGTACCCGATCCGCAGCTCGCCTGCGTCCCGGTGCGCTCTGCCGAGGGCCAGTCCTACCTGGGGGCCATGGCGGCGGCCGCCAACTACGGGCGAGCGAACCGCCACTCGCTATCGGTCGCCGTGCGCCGGGCATTCCAGGCGGTGATCGGGACCGGGGACCTGGCGTTGCTCTATGACGTCTCGCACAACTTGGCCAAGCTCGAATACCACGAGGTTGGCGGCACCAGGCGGCTGCTGTGTGTCCATCGCAAAGGCGCCACGCGTGCCCTGCCGCCGGGGCACCCCGATCTGCCTGAGGACCTGCGAGCGGTGGGCCAGCCGGTGCTGGTACCGGGTTCGATGGGCACGGCCTCCTATGTCCTGGTGGGGGTCGACCCCGGGGGCGCGTTCTCTTCGACCTGCCACGGGGCGGGGCGAAGGATGAGCCGCCACGCCGCCGCCCGCCAGGTGGACGGCAACGAGCTCCGGCGCCAGCTCCAGTCGCTGGGCATCGCCGTACGGGTCAGATCGGTTCGGGGCCTGGCCGAGGAGGCGCCAATGGCCTACAAGGACGTGGACGAGGTCGTGGCCACTTGCGAACGGGCCGGGCTCGCCCGGCGGGTCGCCCGGCTGCGGCCCCTTGGCGTGGTGAAGGGCTAGCCGTGGGCCCGAGTCGAGCTCGTGCCCGAGCCCTCGTCGAAGGGACGTAGCGATGTCGCTCCACATCGTCGCCGGCACGGCGAATCCCGCCCTGGCCGAGGCCGTGGCGGCGGGCGTCGGCAGCGTGGCCATGAGAACCGAGCTCGAGCGGTTCCCTGATGGAGAGCTCCGCCCGGTCGTTGGTGCCATGCGGGGCGGCGACGTCTACGTCCTCCAGCCGACCATCCCGCCGGTGAACGAGCACTTGGTGGAACTCGCTCTCGTGCTCGACGCTTGCCGACGGGCCGGATCGATGCGGGTCACTGCGGTCGTGCCGTACTTCGGCTACGCCCGGCAGGACCGACGGAGCCGACCTGGCCAGGGGATTGGCGCACGGGTAGCCGCGAACATGATCGCTGGCGCGGGTGCCGATCGCCTCATCGTCATCGATCCCCACACTCCCGGGTTCGAAGCGACGTGCTCGATCCCGGTGGAGGTGCTGACCGCGAGGTCGGTGCTCGCCCGTGCGCTCAGCGGCCGCGAGCCGGACCGCTCGGTGGTGGTGGCACCCGATATGGGCGCGGTCAAACTGGCCGAGCGCTTCGCGGCGGCTGTCGGCCTGCCGGTCGCGGTGGTTCGCAAGACCCGAGTGACCGGCACCAGTGTGCGCGCGGAGGAACTGGTCGGTGACGTCGAGGGGTGCCGGCCGGTCATCGTGGACGACATGATCGCGACGGGCGCCACCATCGAGGCGGCCGCCCGCCTGCTCGAGGCCCACGGAGCTGTGGGACCGATGGTCGTGGCAGCCACGCACGCGCTGCTCGTCGACGCCGCTGCCGATCGCCTCAACCAGCTGGAGCTCGCCCGCGTCCTCGTGACCGACACGGTTCCCCTCTCCTCGGATGCCATGCCGACCTTGGAAGTGTGCTCGGTTGCCGCCCTTCTCAGTGAGGTGATTGGCCGCCTGCACCGGGAGGAACCACTCGACGACCTCGGTGGCTTTGATTGAGGCCTTGTTCCGGCGAGCCGTCCGTCACCCCAGGACCATCGGCCCTAGCAGCTTGGCCAAAGTCGCTGAACACTTGGTAGGTGGCCATGTTTCGAGAACGGGCGGCAGCTGGTCGAAAATTGGCCGAACAGCTGAAGCGGCGCCTCGGCGATGAGGACGTCGTGGTGCTCGGGTTGCCACGTGGGGGAGTGCCGGTTGCCTTCGAGGTTGCTCGAGAGCTGGGTGCACCGCTCGACGTCATCGTGGTGCGCAAGCTCGGTGTGCCACACCAGCCGGAGCTCGGCATGGGCGCGATCGGCGAAGACGGAGTGCGGATCCTGAACGACGAGGTGCTTGCCATGGCCGGGGTCGAAGAGAACGACCTGGCCGTGGTGGAGCGATCGGAGCGAGCCGAGCTCGAGCGGCGGGCCACGCGGTTTCGGTCCGGCCGGCCCCGCACGTCCCTCGTCGGCCGGAGTGCGGTCGTGGTCGACGACGGCATCGCCACGGGGTCGACAGCCCGGGCCGCATGTCAGGTCGCCCGAGCCCACGGTGCGTCTCGGGTGATCCTGGCCGTGCCGGTTGCCCCCCGGGCCTCTCTCGCATCGCTCGCCGATGCAGCTGACGAGATCGTCTGTCTCGCTACCCCCGAGCCGTTCTTTGCCGTCGGCCAGTTCTACCGGGACTTCTCCCAGACCTCGGATGAGGAGGTGGTGGCGCTCCTCCATCGGGCAGCCACAGGGGCAGCTGCGGAGCGGGTGGTGGCGGGTGCCGCCGACCCGCCGGTTCGAGACGAAGAGGTGGTGGTACACGCCGGAGGCATTCGCCTGGCCGGGCACCTGACGGTTCCCGAAGTGTGCTCCGGGCTGGTCGTCTTCGCCCACGGCAGCGGGAGCAGCCGCCACAGCCCGCGGAACCGCTTCGTAGCCGCCGCGTTGAACTCGGCTGCACTTGGAACCCTCCTCTTCGATCTCCTCACCGCCGACGAGGAGGTCGACCGGGCGGCCGTCTTTGACATCGAGCTCTTGGCCGACCGGCTCGACACCGTGACCCAGTGGCTCAAGGGGCAGCCCGAGGCGACAGGATCACGCATCGGCTACTTCGGCGCCAGCACCGGGGCCGGGGCCGCCCTGTGGGCAGCCGCCCGGCCCGGAGCAGAGATCGCCGCCGTCGTCTCTCGGGGCGGACGTCCCGACCTCGCGACCGCCAGGCTTGCCGACGTGCGGGCGCCGACGTTGCTCGTCGTGGGCGGCCGGGACGAGGTCGTGCTCGAGCTCAACCGCCAGGCACAGGGACGGCTGCGTTGTGAGAGCCAGCTCGCCGTGGTGCCCGGCGCCACCCACCTCTTCGAGGAGCCCGGAGCCCTCGAGGAGGTGGCTCGCCTGGCGGTCGACTGGTTCCTCCGTCATCTGACAACGCCGTGATCACAAATGCCGTTTCACATCACACCTTTCACAAACACGAAAGAAGGCCGAAATGCAAGCGCTACAGCTGACCGCCTGGCAACACGACCCTGAGCTCCGGGAAGTCCCCGACCCTGAGCCTGGACCCGGCCAGGTCCTGGTACGAATCGGCGGTGCCGGGGCCTGCCACTCCGACCTCCATTTGAGCCACGATTTCGCGCCGGGGATGATGCCCTTTGAGCCCCCGTTCACGCTCGGCCACGAGAACGCCGGTTGGGTCGAAGCACTCGGCGCCGGGGTCGACGGACTCGCGGTGGGCGACCCCGTCGCCGTCTACGGACCGTGGGGCTGCGGGCGGTGCCGACGGTGCCTCATGGGGATGGAGAACTACTGCGAGCGCCAGGGCGAGATCGGGGTCATGGGCGGCGGGCTCGGGCGTGACGGCGGGATGGCGCCGTTCATGATCGTCCCGCGCCCGCGCTTCTTGGTGCCGCTCGGAGACCTCGACCCGATCCATGCCGCTCCGCTCACCGATGCCGGTCTCACCCCGTATCACGCTGTCAAGCGATCGCTGGGGTTGCTCGTGCCGGGCACGACCGTGGTGGTGATCGGTGTCGGCGGCCTCGGCCACATGGCCGTGCAGTTGCTCCGAGAGCTCTCGCCAGCAACGGTCATTGCGGTCGACCAACGGCAAGATGCTCTCGATGTGGCCTCCGAGGTCGGCGCGACTCACACCGTCGCAATGGACGGCGACGCGGCATCGGAGATCCGCGAGGTGAGCGGAGGTCGGGGCGCGGACGTCGTCCTTGATTTCGTCGGTGCCGATGCCACCATGGCGCTCGGCGCCTCGGTCTCCCGCCCGCTCGGGCACCTCACCATCGTCGGCATCGCGGGCGGGACGCTCCCGTTGAGCTTCTTCGGGATCGGCTACGAGGTGTCGGTCGCCACCACCTACTGGGGCAGCCTCCCGGAGCTCGTGGAGTTGCTGGCGCTTGCATCGATCGGGCGCATCGGTGCCCACATCGAGCAGTTCCCCCTCGCCCGCGCGACCGAGGCCTACGCGGCCATGCGCGCCGGGACCTTGCGGGGCCGAGCGGTTGTCGTGCCGTAGGGCGCACCAATCGCCAAGCGACGAAGGCAGACCTGCCCCTGCTGGCAAGACCGGGTTATACGCTCGCAACTCGAAGTGACCGGGTGTCGGCTCTCGGATCGTGCCTGCACGTGGCGTCTCGACAATTGCGGGACAGGCGAGACCAGACATCCGGAAGCTCCAGCAGGGGGCCGTAGCTCAGTGGTCAGAGCAGGGGACTCATAATCCCTCGGTCGCAGGTTCGATCCCTGCCGGCCCCACCGCCCCACTGTGTGAGTTCGGCTGATGCCGGACTTTTCGTATTCGGGTGATCCCCGACACGTGTTCGGTTGATCCCCGACACGTGTTCGGTTGTTACCCGACACCTCGCCCCACCATCCTCCGCCCGAGGCGGGGAGGTGGCCCAGTGCTCAAAGAGCTCAGCAAGGTGGAACAGCGTTATGAAGCG
>Ga0116219_10000646_pt1 | contig 35625 bp, 39 predicted proteins | sample Sb_taG_4_FD_91019 | JGI IMG/M metagenome (GOLD analysis project Ga0116219, IMG submission 91019) | Peat soil microbial communities from Weissenstadt, Germany - Sb_50d_6_BS metaG | ecosystem: Environmental > Terrestrial > Soil > Wetlands > Peat | place: Germany: Weissenstadt | collected 2010-09-21 | reverse complement strand
GCCCAGCAGGCCGTCGCCCACCGGCACCGACAGGATCCGGCCCGTCGCCCGGACCAGCTGCTCCTCCTCGATGTGCGCGTCACTGCCCAGCACGACGGCGCCCACCGTGTCCTCGTCGAGGTTGAGGGCGATCCCGAGCGTGCCGTCCTCGAATTCGAGCAGCTCGTTCACCGCCACCATGGGAAGACCGCTGATGCGGGCGATGCCGTCTCCCACCTCGGTGATGCGTCCCACCTGTTCGGCGGAGACCTCGGGTGTGTACTCGGTGACGTGTCGCTGCAGTGCGGCGGCGATCTCGTCGGCGTTGATGGTCAGCTCTGCCATCAGGTCTGCGCTCCTCGCGTTGCCCCCTCATGGCTGAGGAGGTGTTCTTCCACTTGGTCAAGTCGGCGCTGCGCACTGGCGTCCACGAGCAGATCGCCGATCTGGATCACAGCACCGCCGAGAATGTCGGGATCGGCCAGGATCTGCAGCTCCACCGGCCGGTTCGTCAGGCGCTCCAGCGCGTCGGTCAGAAGTCCGCGTTCCTCGTCGTCGATCGGGAGACCGGTGTAGACCCGGGCGATCCGCCATCCTCGGGCCCGCGCCGCCTGCTCGACGAGCCAGTCCAAGGACGCGGCCAGGTCGCGCACCCGTCCTTGGATCGTCATGCGAATGAGCTCGATTGTCGCCGGTCGCACCTTGGCCTCGAGCAGCTCGCCCAGGATCTGCTCCCTGCTCGGAAGGGGCAACGACGTGTCCGAGAGAACGCTGCGAAGCGGGGTGCTCGCCTCGACGACACGGGCGAATCGGAACAGCTCGTCCTCGATCTCCTCGAGCTCGGACGTCTCGTGGACCCCTTCGAAGACAGCGTCCGAATAGCCGGCCATGAACTCGCGCCAGGCCGTCCGGCTCACGATCGGCTCCTCGGCACGGAGCTCTTCGGGGTGCAGGTCGTGCATGTGACGAGCGAGCTCGTAGAGCTCGTGCAGCACGGTAGGGAATTCCTCCACCCGCTCCGTCTCCACGGCCCGGAGGACGATGCGGAGGGCGAGGGGCTCTACCCGCGACGCGAGGAGGTCCTGGAGAACCGCCTTGCGCGCCGCGGTGGGTACCCCGAAGTCCGTCAGGGTGACGGCCAGCTCGTTGGTGCGGGACACGAGGTGCGCCACGGCGTTCAGGTCCTCGGCTACCTGCTCGCCGAGCGGCTCACGGGCCACGTCGGCCAGCACCGCCGTGGTGTAGCCCCTCAACGACTGATGCATCGCCGTGCCTTCCTCGCGTCCTGTCGACCGGCCCGGTCAGCGCTGCGGACCGCTGGCGGTCGTGTCCACCGACCCGCGCAGCGCGGCGACGGCCTCGTCGATCAGGGCACGATGGCTGGACTCGTCGATTTCGCGGCCGATCACCTGGCGGGCGACCGCGATCACCAGGGCCCCGACCTTGGAGCTCACCTCGTCCACCGCACGCTGTCGTGCACCGGCGATCTCCGCATCCGCCCTGGCCACCAGGCGGTCGTACTCGAGGCGTCCCCGCTCCTCGGCCTGGGCGTTGATGCGTTCCGCCGCCCTGTTGGCCTGGGCGACAATCTCGCGAGCCTGTCTGCGTGCCTCGTCGAGCGTCTGCTGGCGCTCTGCCTCGGCCTCGGCGGCCTCGGCACGCGCCGTCTCGGCCGCTTCGAGGGCGGTACGGATCTGCTCCTGGCGCTCCGAGAGCGCCTTGTTGAGCACGGGCAGGACGTACTTCCCGAGAAAGCCCAGCACGATGAGGAACGCCACGACCTCGACGATGAGGGTCGCGTTGGGCACCAGGAAATTGCTACTCGCAATCATGTCGGTTCAGCCTCTGTTCGGTTGTGGTTGTCAGGCTCCCGCCACCGCCGGGCACCAGGCCCGGTGTCGGCGCGCGCCGGAGAGTCGGGGACGAGCCGGTGGACTGCCTCTGCTCGGAGCGAGCCGTCCTCACGGGAGGAATGCGCTCGCCTCGGGGCTCAGGGCCCACCCTTCTTGTAGAGGGAGAACACGAAGAGCGCCGTGAAGGCGAGGTTGATGAAGTACATGGCCTCGACGAGGCCGACCGTCAAGAACATGATCGTGAACAGCCGACCCTGTGCCTCTGGTTGCCGCGCCACGCCGGCGATCGTCTGGCTGCCAGCGAGACCGTCGCCGATGGCCGCGCCGACGGCTCCGCCGCCCATCAGCAGGCCCCCGCCGACCATGGCGCCGGCGAGGCTGATCGCGTGGTCGAGCCCTGTGTCTGACATTGGTGATGCTCCTTTTGGTGTGTTTTCGCGAGATCTGTTGTCGGGAGACCGCCGCTAGTGCGCGTCGCTCATGGCGGTGTCGAAGTAGAGGATCGTGAGCAAGGCGAAGATGAAGGCCTGGATGGCGCCGATGAAGAGGTCGAAGACCTTCCACACCGGGTTGAGGATGATGGTGGCGACGTCTCCGATCGGCACGTGCGAGATGCTCCACACCCCGAGCGCGGCGATCAGCGCCAGCATCAGGCCCCCCGAGAGCAGGTTGCCGAAGAGTCGGAGCGCCAGAGTGAGGGGCTTGGCGACTTCTTCCACACCGTTCATGAAGATGTTCAAGGGGAACAGCGCCTTCGGGAACGGCTGGCTCACGTAGTGCTTGACATAGCCCCCGAGACCGCGGACGCGGATGGAGGCGACGTGCACGGGGATGATCACGATGAGCGCGAGCGCCAGGGTGACGTTGATGTCGCTCGTGGGCGGGCCGATCCACTCGATCTCGGATCCGATGCCCAGAACCGAGAACCAGTTGGCGACGAGGATGAACACGAACAGCGCCACCGCCAGGGGGACGATGGCGGCACCGCGGGGGCCGATGGTCCCCTCGACCTGCTTCTGGACCGCCTGGACGCCCATCTCCCAGGCCAGTTGCAGCTTTCCGGGCACCCCGCTGGTGGCTCTGGCCCGCAGATAGAGCCCCAGGCCGATGACGATCACCATGGCGGCCACGGTGGACCAGATGGTGTCGAGGTCCAGGCCGTCGCGCTGGACGTGGGTGCCGACATTGATGTTGGCGGCGAGGAGGTGGACGACTCCGGTCACGCGTCGTCCTCCTCGTCGACAAAGGGTGTGCCCATCGACGTGTCACCCATGAGGGGGTGCCGCAGCATGGTCACGACCACGTTGGCGAGCAGGGCGAACTGGAAGACGGCCAATCCGACCAGCGTGCCGAAGCCCAGCGGGCGCACGAAGAACGTGATGGCCAGGGCGACGACGCTGATGGCACCCAGCCGGCCCAGCGTGTTGAAAGCCAGGGGCCGTCGCTTGTTCTCGTCGGGGGACGCCGCTGCTTTCACCGTGGCACGCGAGATCAACCGGAAGTTGACGAGCGCCAACGCCAGCCCCAGGCACACGCCCAGACCCACCAACGGGTATCCGGTCACCACTCCGAGCCCGAGGGAGACCACGCCCACCGAGGCGGCGACCAGCACCGTCCTCCTGGCGACGACCGAGATCTGGGGCAGCGAGAACTGGGAGAAGAGGTTGACCATCAGAACCGCCCGTCGGTGCGACCCGGTCGAGGCGACGTCGGGGATAGCAGCGCGAGGGCTACATGAGCCTGCGGATCTGTCGAACCGTGCTGCCCACGGCGGCAGCGATGCCGAAGGCGAGGCCCACCAGGGTGGCGATCGGGCTGCTGTGCCACCACGCGTCGAGGGCCAAACCGATTCCCAAACCGCCCCCGATCATCAGCGCCGACGCCACGCCGATGGCCATGAGATCGAAGACCCTCGGGGGGGGCTTCTCCTCCACGTCCTCTCGCCTGGCGCGCGTCGCTCAGAGGGCAGGTGCCGTGCATCGCCTGGGCTGGCCTGAGTTCACTCGGCGTGCCCGGCGCTCGCACCGACTGCAACCACGACCGGAGTCCGTTGATCGACACCGACTGGGAGCGGGAAGCGCACACCACAATCTTCGCATCCGCCCCTCGCGCCCGGCAAAACGGGGGCCCGGCGGCCGATTATTTGCGCTCTGCAAGAGATCCCGGGACGACGGGCGGCGCCTCACCGAGGAGGGCGGCATGCCCGAGCGGCCCCGGCGCGGGCCCGGCCACAGATCCGGCGACACGAGACGGGTCGGTGCCGCCCGCGCCCGCGCCGTCGCCGGCGGTGCCGTCGCCGGACTTCATCGCCGCTCCGGCCCGACCCGACTCCCGCCCGGCCATCGCCTCGGGCGTCTGCAGCGGCGCGCCGTTGCCGTTGACCGTGTCCTTGCGCAGCCCGGGATGGAACAGGGTGTAGAGCGCGAGGCCGAGGACGATGACCCCGAAGAGGATGACCGCGTTGGCACGCTTGTAGAACAGCGGGACCAGCAAGAAGGCGGACAGCACCGCCGTCCACGCCCACAGGATGGCGACCGTGCGGCGCGGCCCGTGGCCGAGGCGCAGGAGCCGGTGGTGCACATGGCTCATGTCCCGATTGTGGAAACCGGTGCCCTTGGCCGTGCGGCGGATGAACGCGAACGCCATGTCGGCGATGGGCACACCCAGGATGAAGACCGGGATGAAGAGCGGTGCGAAGAAGAAGTAGGTCTGACCGCTCACGTCGGGGGTACGTCCCCCGATCAGCATCGTGGATGCCGCCAGGAGCAGGCCCAGGAACAACGCTCCGGCGTCGCCCATGAAGGCGCGGGCCGGGTGCAGGTTGTGGGGCAGGAACCCGATGCACACCCCGAAGGCCACCACCGCGATCAGCGGTCCCAGGTTGTCGGACGGGAGGTACCCCAGGAAGACGAGGCGCAGGCCGTAGATGGCGAGGGCACCCGAGGCGATGGCCACGATGCCGGTGGCGAGCCCGTCGAGGCCGTCGATGAGGTTCACCGCGTTCGTGATGACGATCACCCACAACGCGGTGAGGAGCGGCGTCACGTCGGGCGAGAGCACGAAGAAACCCACGAACGGGACCTTGAACTGGAACATCGTCACGCCGAGGAACACGAGCACCATGGCGGCGAGCACCTGCCCGGCCACCTTGGCCGGCGCCGACATCTCCCGGACGTCGTCGATGAACCCGACCACGAAGATCACCGCAGCCCCGAGCACCAGGCCGAGAGGTTCCGAGGACCCCGCGAACAGCCCCTTGAGCTGGCCGAGCTGCGATGCCACCAGGACGGCGACCAGGAAGGCCAGGAACATGGCGACGCCACCGCCGTAGGGGGTCACCCGGTCGTGGATACGCAGCTCGTCGGGCTCGACCACGAAGTGGGCACGCACGGCGAGACGGCGGATCGGGAACATCAGCGCGAAGGTCCCCACCGCGGCGACCGCCGCCACCACCGCATAGGCCCCGAGGGGAGGCACGACCTCAGCCGCCTCCGGCGAGGGCGGGCCCGTGGGCGCCCTTGACGAGCTGCGGGTACGGGGGGAACGCGCCGCACAGCTCGAGGACGTCGCCCCTCACCTCGGCCAACACGGCGTCGTTGCCGCGGTGGCGCAGGGCGCGGCCGATCAGGCCGGCGATGCTCGCCATTTCCTCGGGTCCCATGCCGGTCGTCGTCTGCGCTGCGCTCCCGAGACGCAGTCCCGATGTGACGAAGGGCGAACGAGGGTCGTCGGGAATGGTGTTGCGGTTGAGGGTGATCCCGGCGCGGTCGAGGACCTCTTGTGCCTGCTTGCCGGTCAGCTCGGCATCGAAGGGCCGAAGGTCGATCAGGATGAGATGGTTGTCCGTCCCCCCCGACACCAGCCGGAACCCTTCGGCGGCAAGGGCGTGAGCCAGGGACCGCGCGTTGGCGACCACCCTGGTCGCATAGTCACGGAACGACGGCAGCGACGCCTCTCGGAAGGCCACCGCCTTGGCCGCCACGACGTGTTCCAGCGGACCGCCCTGCAGGCCCGGGAACACAGCCGAGTCGATCGCCTTGGCGAGCCGCTGGTCACACAGGATGGCCCCGCCTCGAGGGCCGCGCAGCGTCTTGTGCGTGGTGAGCGTCACCACGTCCGCGACGCCGACGGGATTCGGGTGGACTCCGCCGGCCACCAGCCCGGCGGGATGGGCGATGTCGAACATCAGCTGCGCACCGACCGCATCGGCGATCTCCCGGAAGGGACGGGCGTCGATGAGTCGGGGATAGGCGGTCGCGCCCGCCACGATCAGCTTGGGGCGTTCCCGCTTGGCGACATCGGCCACCTCGTCGAAGTCGATGGTCTCACCGGGCGCGTCGGGGTCCGATGACGCCGGCGTGACCCCGTAGGCGACGAAGTTCCAGATCTTGCTCGTGATGCTGGCGGGCGAGCCGTGGGTGAGATGTCCGCCGTGGTCGAGGCTCATGGCCAGGACGGTGTCCCCCGGCTCGAGCAGGGCCTGGTACACGGCCAGGTTGGCAGTCGCCCCGGCATGAGGCTGCACGTTGGCGTGCTCCGCCCCGAACAGGGACTTCGCCCGTTCCCGGGCCAGGTTCTCCACCTCGTCGATGACCTGGTTCCCGCCGTAGTAGCGACGGCCCGGGTAACCCTCGGAATATTTGTTGGTGAGCACCGACCCCGAGGCGGCCAGCACCGCGGGGGAGGTGAAGTTCTCGGACGCGATGAGCTGCAGCGTCGTCGACTGGCGGTCGATCTCGGCGTCGAGCAGCTCCACGAGCTCGGCATCGTCCGCCAACCACTCGTCGAAGGGGGACCAGGCTCGGCCGGCGCCGGCGCTTCCATCGGTCATCTCTGTCCTCTCTGGCTCTGCATGGGGGTGGTCACCGTGTTGGTCTCTCGCTGCGTTGCGCAAACGCCGCGGTGACGGCGATCACGCCGTGTGGCGCGGTGCTCAGCGTGCCTCGAGCGCCGTGATCTCCCGGATGCGCCCGTCGTGGCGGCCCCCGGCCGGCGCGGTCGACAGGAACGTGTCGATGGCGTCCTTGGCGAACTCGCACCCCACCATCCGGCCGCCCATGCACACCACGTTGGCGTGATTGTGGCGACGGGCGAGACGCGCCGTGGTGGCGTCGTGGACCAATGCCGCTCGCACCCCGGGAACCTTGTTGGCGGCGACGGAGATGCCGATACCCGTGCCACAGGCACACAGGCCCAGCTCGGCGCGCCCTTCGGAGACGGCGCGGCCGACGTCGGCCCCGAATTCCGGGTAGTCGACCGGGGTCTCCGAGTGCGTGCCCAGGTCGTCGACGTCGTGTCCCGACGTGGACAGGTGGGAGGCGAGGAACTCCTCGAGGCGGTAGCCGGCGTGGTCGGAGCCGACCGCGATGCGCATGAACGAAGCATACCGAGGCCCTCGCGCCGGCCCCGGGGCATGGGGGGGACCAACGGTACGCTCGGCGCCGTGGCACTCGACCCCCGCACCCCGGTACTGGTGGGGGTGGGACAGGTCACCGAACGGCCCGACCCCGGGGTGCCGGTGACCGAACGGCCCGAGCCCGTCGAGCTCATGGCCAGGGCCCTGCGAGCCGCCGGGCGCGACAGCGGGGCCGGCGGCGGGGGCCACCTCCTCCTGGAACGGGCCCAGTCGCTGCGGGTGGTCGTGCCCTTGAGCTGGCGGTACGTGAATCCGGGCGTGCTCGTGTCGGAGCGGCTCGGGATCGCCCCCCGGGAACTGGCGCTCACGGTCATCGGCGGGAACAACCCGCAGACCGTGGTGAACCACACGGCGCTGCAGATCGCGGCCGGGGAGCTCGACGTGGCCCTCGTCACCGGAGCCGAGTGCATGTACACGCGCCTGGCCGCCCGGCGCGACCCCGAGCGCCCCGTCCTGAGGTGGACCACACAGGACGACCGCACCCCGCGCCCGGTGATGCTCGGCACCGACCGGGTGCCGGTGACCGACACCGAGTCGGCCCGGGGGCTCGACCGACCCCTGCGCGTGTTCCCGATGTTCGAGAACGCACTGCGCTTCGGCGCCGGAGAGTCCATCGAGGAGCACCAGCGCAGGATCTCGGATCTGTGGGCCCGCTTCTCGTCGGTGGCGACGACGAACCCGTACGCGTGGTCTCGTCAAACACGGAGCGCGCAGGACGTGCGCTCGACGGGACCGTCCAACCGGATGGTGTCGTTCCCGTACCCCAAGCTGATGAACGCCAACGACCGCGTCGACCAGGGCGCCGCACTCATCTTATGCTCGGTGGGCGCTGCACGCGCCGCGGGGGTGCCCGAGGACCGGCGGGTGTATCCCGTCGCCGGAGCCGATGCCCACGACCACTGGTTCCTCTCGCACCGACAGGACCTGCGATCGTCGCCCGCCATCCAGGTCGCGGGGAACCGCGCCCTGGCACTGGCCGGAGCAGGGATCGACGACATCGCGCATGTGGATCTGTACTCGTGCTTCCCCTGCGCCGTGCAGATCGCCGCGCACGAGCTGGGCCTTCCCCTCGACGACCCCGGCCGGTCGCTGACCGTCACCGGTGGGCTCGGGTTCGCCGGGGGCCCGGGCAACAACTACGTCAGTCACTCCATCGCCACCATGGCTCAGCGCCTGCGTACCGACCCCGGGACGCTGGGCCTCGTCACCGGCCTGGGGTGGTACAGCACGAAGCACGCCGTCGGGTTGTGGTCGACCACGCCGCCTGAGGGGGGCTTCCGCCACGCCTGTCCGCAGGACGCCGTGGACACCCTGCCCCGACGCACCCCGGCTCCGGACTACGAGGGGGACGCCACCATCGAGACCTACACCGTGGTGCATGACCGGGACGGGACCCCCGAGCTCGCCATCGTCGCCCTTCTGACCGAAGACGGGCGTCGTGCGTGGGGCAACACCTCCGACCGCGACGACATGGTGGGTCTGATGGAGCACGAAGGGTGCGGACGGAAGGTGCACCTCTCCGCCGACGGGCGCGCCCAGCTCCGATGAGCCCGCGACGCGATCGCCCCTACCCCTGCCCGGGCGCGACCGGGACGACCCCTAGATCCCTTCCACTCCGGTCAGGTCGACGCCCGCTGCGAGCAGCTGCGCCTCGAGCAGAGCCCAGTCGTAGTAGTCGCGCCAGGCGCTGATGCGCCCGTCGGCGTCGAACTCGAAGATCCCGGCCACAGGCACCGCCATGGGTGTGTCGTTGATGACGAACCTGTCGACGCGCTCGGTGAACACCGTGTCGCCCACCACCTCGAGCCTCTTGAACTCGAAGGAGAAGTCCGAGGCGAAGCTCGTCTGGAGCTCGAAGACGGGCCGGATCTCGTCGGGGCCCTTGGCGGGGTCCCGGTTGGCTTCGGTCCAGGTGCCGTCGGGGGCGAAGAACCTTGTCAGCCGATCCGGGTCGCGCTCCACCCATGCGCCGAAGAACGCGCGCACCGTCGCCTCGTGGTCCGCTGGCATCTGACGCCCCCTTTCGCACCGGCCGCCGACGCGGGCCGGTTCATGGGGCGAGAGCCTGCCACAGCCGACACCACATCGACGTCCTCGCCTCTCCGGATCGAAGCCGGATGCGTCCGGCTGCGTCAGGCTGCGACATTCAGTCGCGCCCGACGATGGCCAGGACGTCGGCCCATGCCACTGCACCCTCCCTGAGACATTTCGGGTCCTCACCGAGCACGGACACGACCGTCGACGGGGCGCCGGCACAACGACCGCCGTCGAACACGACGACCCTGGAGTCGAACGCACGCTCGACCGCATCGGCGTCGGTGCACGGCGGTTCACCGTGCAGGTTGGCGCTGGTGGTGGCCAGCGCACCGACCTCGTCGCACAGGGTGCGCACCACGGCGTGGTCGGGAAGGCGCAGTCCGATCGTCTGCGCGTGGGCGCCGAGGTCCCAGTCGAGACCGCGTCGGCGGGGCACCACGATGGTGAGCGGGCCCGGCCAGAACCGGTGTGCGAGGCGCCGGGCCGGCGCCGGGAAGCCGTCGGGCCCGGCCAGCGCCTCGGCCTGCTCGATCGACCCGACCAGGACAGGGAGGTCGAGCTCCTCGGGTCGCGACTTGAGCGCGAATAGCGCGCTGGTGGCACCGGGGCGGGTCGGGTCGACGGCGAGCCCGTAGACCGTGTCCGTCGGGATCGCCACCACCGCCCCGGCCTCCAGCGCGGCGACCACCGCACCGAGTCCCAGTGCTTCGGTCCGCAGCTGGTCGCCGACGCCGACGCCGGGGCCCTCGGGGTGAGCCGGGGGCCGATCCTGCGTCCGCTTGGTCATCGTCCCGGCGTACGGGTCACGAGCATGCGGCGGCGGCCGGCCAGATCGTCGCGGACCGCAGGCTCCACGTATCCCAGCTCCGCGGCCCTCCCCGCCACCGAGGCAGCCTGTCCCGGGGCCAACTCCACCACCAGGCTGCCACCGGGGCCGAGCCACTGCCGCGCTCCGTCGAGGATCACGTCGATGGCCTCGAGGCCGGTCGGGCCCGGGACCAGCGCGCCGACCGGCTCGTGCTCGCGGACCACGGGGTCCAGCGCCTCCCATTCCGCCGCCGTGACGTAGGGGGGGTTCGACACGACCAGACGCACCTCCCCGGCGAGGTCGGCCGGCAGGGCGTCGAACCACCAGCCCGAGGCCACCCGCACGCGGCGGGCGGCGTGCGGGCGGCGTGCGCCCAGCGCGGCCAGGTTCAGCTCGACGACGTCCAGGACGTCGGTCGAGACGTCGGTCGCCCACACCTCCAGGGGTGTCGCCGACTCGAATTCGGACGCCAGCGACAGCGCAATCGCACCAGCACCCGTGCCAAGGTCCACGGCGACGAGTTTCGAGCCCTCGGGAACTCCACCTTCCTGCATGCGGAGCTCGTCGAGCGCGGCGGCCACGACCAGTTCGGTCTCGGGCCGCGGGATCAGGACACGGCGGTCGACGCGGATCTCCAAGGTGCGAAACGCCCACGTGCCCAGCACGTACTGCAAGGGCTCGCCCGACAGGCGCCTGTCGACCATGTCGTGCACGGTGTCGGACACCTCGGGCGCCACGGCGACGTCGAGTCTCGTCACCAGGTCGCCGGCTCTGACGCCCGTGGCATGCGCCACGATCCACCGTGCTTCGGGCCCTGAGCCGAGAGCTGCAGTGGTGGCAGTCAGAAGACCACGCACGCTCTGGACGGGCGCACTGGGGCCGGAAGAGGATGCGCGCATCTGTGTCATGCGCGGGCGGCGGCCGTGGCGATCTGTCTGTCGCGCTCGTCGGCGAGCAGGACGTCCACGATCTCGTCCAGGTCGCCTTCGAGCACACGGTCCAGCTTGTGCAACGTGAGCTTGACGCGATGGTCGGTGACGCGGTTCTCCTTGAAGTTGTACGTCCGGATCTTCTCGGACCGACCTCCGCCTCCCACCTGGCTCCGGCGCTGCTCGGACTGCTCCGCGGCGACACGGTCCTGCTCCAACTTGAGCAACCGGGCCCGCAGCACCTGCAGGGCACGGGCCCGGTTCTGGATCTGGCTCTTCTCGTCCTGCATGGAGACGACGATGCCGGTGGGGAGGTGCGTGATGCGCACCGCCGAGTCCGTGGTGTTGACCGACTGTCCCCCCGGGCCCGTCGAGCGGAACACGTCGACCCGCAGGTCGGCAGGGTCGATGGACACCTCCACCTCGTCAGCCTCGGGCAGCGCCATGACGGTCGCGGCCGAGGTGTGGATGCGACCTTGGGACTCGGTGACCGGTACGCGTTGCACGCGGTGGGTCCCGCCCTCGTTCTTCATGCGCGTCCAGGCGTCGGCGCCCTTGACCACGAAGGTGACCTCGTTGAGGCCGTCGCGCTCGGAGGGGTCCAGGGACAGGACCTCGACGCGCCACCCGTGCCGCTCCGCGTACCGCCGGTACATCTCGAACAGGTCCCTGGCGAACAGGTTCGCCTCCTCACCTCCCTCGGCGCCGCGGATCTCCACGATGACGTTGCGGCCGACGTTGGGGTCCTTGGGCAGCAGCAGGAGGCTGAGCTCGTCCTCGAGCTCGGCGATCTCGCCCGCCGCCTGTTCGATCTCGGCGTTCACCACGTCGCGGTCTTCGCCCGACGCCTCGGTCAGCATCTGGCGGGCGGTCGCCATGTTCTCCTCCGCCTGGCTGAGGCGCCGCGCCACGGTGAGGAGCCCTTCGAGATCCTTGTGGCGTCGGGACGCGTCGCGCAGGCGCGACTGATCGCCTACGACCGCCGGGTCGCCGAGGTCGTCGAGCACCGCTTGGTACTCCCGCTCCCATGCGTCGAGGCGTTCCCGGTCCATGGCACCAGGGTACCGACGTGCCCGAACCCCTCTGCCGTCTCCGGCGATGGGAACGGGCTCAGTCGATCAGGAGCCGGCCAGAGCCGGGGTCAGCTGCGCTTGGCGCGCGGTCGCGACGCCTTCTGCCCGTAGCGGCGCTGGAAGCGCTCGACCCGGCCACCGGAGTCGACCAGCTTCTGCTTTCCGGTGAAGAACGGGTGGCACTCGTTGCACAGCTCGACATGGAGCTCTGCCTTGGTGGAGCGGGTCGCGAACGTGTTGCCACAGGAGCAGCGCACGTTGGCGTCCACGTACGAGGGGTGGATGTCAGCCTTCATGATTCTCCAGTCTAGGGGTGTCGCCGCCACCGCAGGCCCGGCCTCTCCGAGGGGTCCGGGGGCCCGACGGCACTCACATGGACGGCGCGGGCCCCTTGGCGATCTCCGCCAGGAATTCGTCGTTGCTCTTGGTGCTGCGGATCTTGTCCATGAGCAGCTCGAGCCCGGCCGCCGCGCTCCCGTCGGAGGCGAGCGCATTGAGCACCCGACGCAGCTTCCACACCTGCTGGAGCTGGCCCCGCTCGAACAGGAGCTCCTCGTGGCGGGTGGAGCTGGCGTTGACGTCGATCGACGGGTAGAGGCGCCGTTCCGCCAGGCGCCGGTCGAGTCGGAGCTCCATGTTGCCGGTCCCCTTGAACTCCTCGAAGATCACCTCGTCCATCTTCGAGCCCGTCTCGACCAGTGCGGTCGCCAGGATGGTGAGGGAACCGCCCTCCTCGATGTTGCGGGCCGCCCCGAAGAACCGCTTCGGGGGGTACAGCGCACCGGAGTCGACCCCACCGGACATGATGCGGCCGCTCGCCGGCTGGGCCAGGTTGTACGCCCGGGCGAGGCGGGTGATCCCGTCCAGCACGATCACCACGTCCCGGCCCAGCTCGACGAGCCGCTTGGCACGGTCGATGGTGAGCTCGGCGATGGCGGTGTGCTCGTCGGACGGCCGGTCGAAGGTGGATGCGACCACCTCGCCCTTGACCGAACGACGCATGTCGGTGACTTCCTCGGGCCGCTCGTCGACGAGAAGCACGATGAGGTGCACTTCGGGGTTGTTCGCCTCGATCGAATGGGCGATCTGCTTCAGGATCGTGGTCTTGCCGGCCTTGGGCGGCGAGACGATCATCCCCCGCTGGCCCTTGCCGATGGGCGAGAGCAGGTCGATGATCCGGGTGGTCACCTCGGCCGCACCGGTTGTCTCGAGCCGGAGCTTCTCGTCGGGGAACAGCGGGGTCAGGTCCTCGAAGCGCGGCCGCCCGCGCGCTTCGTCGGGCGCCAGACCGCACACCGAATCGATGCGGATCAGCGCCGGGAACTTCTCGTTCGACGCCGCCGGCCGACAGGCACCCTCGACGAAGTCACCCCGGCGCAACGCGAAGCAACGCGCCTGGCTGATCGAGATGTAGACGTCCTTCGAGCTCGGCAGGTACCCCTCGGCGCGGAGGAATCCGTATCCCTCGTCGCGCAGGTCGAGCAGGCCGCGGACCGGGATCAGCTCGCCGGAGTACTGGGCCTCTTGACCGCCACCCTGGAGCTCGCGCTCGCCGCTGCCACCGGTCGTGCCGCGCTCACGGCCCCGCCGGCGCCGTCCCCGGCGATTCCCCGGCTCGTTGGCGCCGCCACCTTGCTGGACGTGCTGGCGGTTCTGGTTCTGCCCTCCACCCTGGCGAGGTCCCGACGCCGTTCTCTCCGCCGACGGTGACCCGGCATCGGTTGCCGCCGAGGGTTGATCGCCCGAGGAGTGGTCCGAGGACTCGTCGACGTCCGGGGAGACCGAAGAGGCGGCCGAGGGCGACACGTCGACCTCGGACCCGACCGAGGAAGATGAGGAGGAGGCCGACACCGAGCCCGAGGAGTGGGACCTCGAGTTGCCGTTGGCGCTCTCGTGTCCCGGCCCGGTGCCGTTGCTCGCATCGGTGTCGAGCTCGTGGCCCTCGGAGTCTCCGTTCGAGGCGGCACCTCGGCCTGCCGCGCGCGCCCGGGCGGGCGCGGCGGGACCACCGTTGGCACTTCCCGCCGATACCTCGACCCCCGCGGCGCGCAGGATCTGGTCGATGATGTCGGCCTTCTTGCTGCGGGAGTTCGTGTCGAGCGACATGGCCTGGGCGATCGCCCGAAGCTCTTCCCGCTCTTTTCGTTCGAGTACGGACCGCTCGAGCTGTTGCTCTGCAGCCATCAGTCACCTCGCTAGGTTGCGTCCCCGTTTCGGCTCGGATGAGCTCGGACGCCAAGGGACACGGAACAAAAGGTAAAGACGCCCGGCGCTTTTTACGTCAGGCCCCCGCCACCCCCAACCAAGTCACCGTCGGAGCACGCCAGGGCGAGCCCGGATTCGATAGCTTGTCGCCCGCGACGCCCTCATCATACTGGGGAGCGGCGGTGTACACATCGTACCGGACGCCGGGGCTCTTAAGCAACAACCCTAGCGGCCCCCGAATTGTTCCCGCCGACGCCGCCGATCCGCAGGACAGAGGACCGACGACTCGCCCCGTCGGCACCGGCCCCGACCGGGCGTACCGGTCAGAGCCCCAGAGCAGCGAGCACCGCCGCGTAGTCGAGCTCGACCGAGGCCGGCACCGAGATCTGGCTGATCGCCAGGTCCGGATCCTTCAGGCCGTGACCGGTCACCACGCACACGACGGTGGAGCCGCTCGGAGCGCCCACCTTGATCAGGCCGGCGACGGACGCGGCCGACGCCGCCTCGCAGAACACCGACTCCTCTGACGCCAGGAACCGGTACGCGGCGAGAATCTCTTCGTCCGTCACGGCCTCGATGGCCCCTCCCGACTCGCTCGCGGCCGCTGTCGCCCCGTACCAGGAGGCGGGATTCCCGATGCGGATGGCGGTCGCCACCGTCTCGGGGTGTTCGATGGGGTGGCCCTCGACGATGGGGGCCGCTCCGGCGGCCTGGAACCCGAACATGCGCGGGAGCGTGGTGGAGTGGCCCGCCTCCCGGTACTCGAGGTAGCCGCGCCAGTAGGCGGTGATGTTGCCGGCGTTCCCCACAGGGATGCAGTGGAGGTCGGGTGCGTCCCCCAATGCATCCACAATTTCGAACGCCCCCGTCTTCTGGCCCTCGATCCGGTACGGGTTCACCGAATTGACCACCGTCACCGGAGCTCTCTCTCCCAGACGACGGACCATCGTGAGCAGCTCGTCGAAGTTGCCACGCACCTGGAGCACTCTCGCCCCGTGCACGAGGGCCTGGGCCAGCTTGCCCAGGGCGATGTGGCCCTCGGGGATCAGCACGGCGCACGTCATGCCGGCCCGAGCGGCGTAGGCGGCGGCCGAGGCAGAAGTGTTGCCCGTCGACGCGCACACCACCGCCTTGGCGCCCTCCTCGAGCGCCTTGGAGATCGCCATGGTCATACCGCGGTCCTTGAACGAACCGGTGGGGTTCTGTCCCTCGAGCTTCAGCAACACGCGAGCACCGACGCGCGCAGAAAGGCGGGGGGCGTCGAGCAGGGGGGTGTCCCCCTCGAGCAGGGTGACCACCGGAGTGGCGCTCGTCACCGGAAGCAGCCGACGGTACGCCTCGATGACTCCCGGCCAGGCCATCGGAGTTAGGTCCCTTCCTCGTCGCCCATCACGCGCAAGACCCCTCCGACGTGGTCGACCACGTCGAGGCCTCGCAAGCCTGACAGGGTGCGCTGCACGTCACCCTCGCGGGCCACGTGGGTGACGAAGATCAACCGGGCTTCGTCGTCCAGGCCCACCTGCTCCATGGATCGGATCGACACACCGTTGTCGCCGAAGAGCCGGGCCACGACGGCGAGGACACCGGGACGGTCGACGACGTCGATGTTCAGGTACCAGGCGCAGCGCAAGTCGTCGGTCGGTCGGATGCGCGGCCGCACAGGGGCCACGAAGCGCGCCGGGGAGCCGGTGCGCAGGTGATGGGCGGCGTCGATGATGTCCCCGAGCACGGCGGAAGCGGTGGGTCTGCCGCCTGCACCCAGCCCGTAGAGCATGAGCTCCCCGGCGTTGTCGCCCTCGATGAACACGGCGTTGAACGCACCGCGTACCGACGCCAGTGGGTGGGTGCGGGGAAGCATGGCCGGATGCACCCGCACCGAGATCTCGGGGACTCCAGCGTCGGTGCCCTCCCCGACGGAGCCCTCCGTCCGCTCGACGACAGCCAGCAACTTCACGACGTAGCCCAACCGCGCCGCGAAGGAGATGTCGACGGGGGCCACGGTGGCGATGCCTTCACGGGGCACGTCGTCGGCGACGACGTCACAACGAAACGCCAGCGCGGCGAGGATGGCCGCCTTGGCCGCGGCGTCGTGCCCGTCGACATCGGCGCTGGGATCGCGCTCGGCGAGCCCCAGGCGTTGGGCTTCGGCCAGGGCCTGGGTGTAGGAGACCCCTTCCTCCGACATCGTGGTCAGGATGTAGTTCGTCGTGCCGTTGACGATGCCCATGACCCGGCGGATCCGCTCGCCGGCAAGCGACTCCCGCAACGGGCGGATGAGCGGGATCGCCCCCGCCACGGCGGCTTCGTAGAGGAGGTCGAGCCCGGCCGAGGCAGCTGCTTGTGCCAAGGCGGCCCCGTGGGTGGCCAGCAATTCCTTGTTGGCCGTCACGACCGGCTTCCCGGCGGCGAGTGCCGACTCGACCAGGCCCCGAGCCGGATCGACGCCTCCGATGAGCTCGACCACCACGTCCACCCGTGGATCGCTCACCAGGCCCTTGGCATCCCCGGTGATCAATGCTGCGGGGACGCCGGGGCGCGGCTTCGAGGGGTCGCCGACGGCGACGCCGACGAGCTCGAGACGCACGCCCGAGCGGGCGGCGATGGCCTCGGAGTCCGACAGCAGGAGCGACACCAGGGCACCGCCGACGTTGCCGCAGCCGAGCACGGCCACGCGCACGAGCGCCTCCGTGCCGTCACGGCGGGGCTGGGCTGCGGCCTTGCCGGCGTCCGTCCTCGCCATCAGCTCACGCTACCGCTCGGGACATTGTGTCCATCACCACGGCGCGCCCGCACCCGCGGAGCGATTCGTGCTCATCCATCTCATGCTCATCCATCGAGACGGATCAGGTCGTCGTAGTCTTCGCGCCGGACTACCACCCGTGCACCGCCGCCGGAGACGAACACCACGGCGGGCCGCGGCACCTTGTTGTAGTTCGAAGCCATCGAGTAGCCGTATGCGCCGGTCACCGGAGTCGCCAGGACGTCTCCGACAGCCAGGTCCGCGGGCACACGCGCCTCGGCCACCACGACGTCTCCTGACTCGCAGTGCTTCCCGACCACCCTCACCGCCTTTTGGCGCCGGGCGGCGGTTTCGCGTGGGAGGAAGGTCTCGTATCCGCTGCGGTAGAGCACAGGACGGGGATTGTCGCTCATGCCGCCGTCGACGGCCACGTATGTGCGGACGCCACGGAGCTCCTTGATCGTCCCGACCCGGTACAGCGTGATCCCTGCCGTCGCTGCGATCGACCGCCCCGGCTCAGCGGTGATCCGTGTGTCGGGTGGGATGCCGGCGCGCCGGCAGGCGTCGTGCACCGTCTGTGCCCACTGCCCAATCGACGGCGCCGCCTCTTCGGCCAGATACGGAACGCCGAGGCCGCCCCCCACGCACAGCTCGCCCAGCTCCAGTGGGACGAAGAAGCCTGCCAACACCTCGACTTCCTCCGCGAACGACTCCACTCGGAACACCTGGCTCCCAATGTGTGCGTGGATCCCCACCAGGTCGACCCCGGACAGGGCGCGGACGCGCGCCACGGCGTCGGCCGCCGCACCCGAAGCAAGCCCGAAGCCGAATTTGGAGTCCTCCTGCCCCGTCCGCACGAACTCGTGGGTGTGTGCCTCGACCCCGGGCGTCACCCTGATCATGACGGCCTGGGGGTCGCGCCCCAGCGTGCCAGCCCCGACCAGGCGGGCCAAACGCTCGATTTCCTGAAAGGAGTCGACGACGATGCGACCGACACCCGCGTCCAGGGCGCGTGCCAGCTCGTCGTCGGACTTGTTGTTGCCGTGGAACACGAGGCGCGCCGCGGGGACGCCGGCCGAGAGCGCGACGTGCAATTCGCCCCCGGTGGAGACGTCAAGCCACATCCCCTCCTCATGGACGAGCCTGGCCATGGCCAGGCACAGGAACGCCTTCGTCGCGTAGGCCACACCGTCTCCCCAGGCGGCGACGGCGTCTCGGCACCGTTGCCTGAGGTGGTCCTCGTCATAGACGAACAGGGGCGTCCCGAACCGCTCAGCCAGCTCGACGAGGTCCACACCCCCCACCGAGAGGTGCCCGTCGGCCCCCACCCGGGCCGTCATCGGGAGCAGCTCGGAACGCACCGGGCCCTCGTCGGGAGTCCGGTCGGACGCATCGTCGGAGACGACGTCGGCCGCGCCGCCAGGCACATCGGGGATGAGGCCGGGTGCTTCGGTCGCAATGTGAGCGACCAGGTCGTCCATGGACAAAGGCTACTCACGGCACTCGCGACCCCGGCTAACGACCGGAGCGGCGGTCCGGGTCGCTACATGGACTCCGGGGCGCTCACTCCCAGGATGTCCAGACCGATGGCGAGCCCCACACGCGCCGCCTCGACGAGCCACAGACGTGCCTGGATCAGTTCCTCGCCCACGGTCTCGGCCAGTACCGGGCAGTCGTGGTAGAAGCCGTGGAACGCGCCGGCCAGGCCCCGCACCCATGCGGTGACCTTGTGGGGGGCCCGGTCTCGGCCGGCCTCTGCCACCACGTCGGGCAGCTCCTCGAGACTTCGGAGAAGCTCGAGCTCACGATCATGGACGAGCAGACCCAGATCCACGTCCGTGACGGGGCGCCGCTCGATGCCGCGCTCGGCACGGACCCGCTCGATGGACGCGATCCGGGCATGCGCGTACTGCACGTAGTAGACGGGGTTCTCCATCGACTGGGACCGGACCAGGTCGAGGTCGAGCAACGAGGCCTGGTCGAGCGACGACACCAAGGAGAGCAGGCGCGTCGCATCGGGCCCGATGTCGTCGATCAAGCTGTCGAGCGACACGACGTTGCCGGCTCGCTTCGACATGCGGCCGGCCCCGGCGGCCTGGACCAGTGACACCATCTGCCCGATCTTCACCTCGAGCCGGCCGGGATCGACCCCCATGGCCTCGACCCCGAGCATCAGGCTCTTGACCTGTCCGGCGTGGTCGGCACCGAAGATGTCGACGACACGGTCGAATGCCCGCACGAGGAACTTGTCCCGGTGATATGCAAGATCACCGGCCAGGTACGTGGCGTCCCCGTTGGACTTCACGAGCACCCGATCGCGATCGTCCCCGAGCCGAGAGGACCGGAACCACACCGCGCCCTCCTCCTCCTCGACCAGGCCCTTGCTGGCGAGCAGCGCGATCGTCTCGCCCACTGCACCGCTCTCTTCCACCGAAGCCTGGCTGTGCCACTCGTCGAACACGATCCCCAATCGGGCCAGGGTCCCGCGGATGTTGTCGAGGATCCGCTGCGCAGCCCAGCGCCCGGCGGCGTCCACTTCGTCGGGCCCCGCGTATTGGCCGGCGAGCTCGGTGACGTACTCGCCCTGGTAGCCCGCTTCGGGGACCGCGTCCCCGCGGCGTCGGGCGAGGAGGCTCTCTCCGAGGACGCGTATCTGTCCGCCGGTGTCGTTGACGTAGTACTCGCGGTGCACCTGCCACCCACATCGCGTCATGACGCGTCCCATGGCGTCGCCATACGCTCCCCACCATCCGTTGCCGACGTGGAGTGGCCCGGTCGGGTTCGCCGAGATGAACTCGATCTGAACCGTCTCGCCGGCCCCGATCTCACTGCGGGCGTAACCCGTCTCGCCTCGGTCCACGACCTCGGTGAGCGTGTCGTACAGCCACCCCGGCGTCAGGTGGAGGTTCACGAATCCCGGTCCGGCCACCTCGACCCTGTGCAGATGCGGGGGCGGATCAGATCGGATCCGCTCGGCCAGCTCCTCGGCGAGCTGCCGAGGCGGTTGCCGGAGCGCCTTGGCGTTGACAAGGGCGGCATTCGTCGACCAGTCGCCGTGATCGCGGCGGGCTGGCCGCTCCAGATGGACGGAGGCCGTGTCCACGTCGATACCGATGGACGACAGCGCTCTGCTCACGGCGGCTGCGATGAGGGGGCGGGCTGCCATGGTCCCGCCGAGGATGGCGCGCCTCAGCCCCAGACGCAATTACCAGGCCTGCGGCGGGCCGGCTGATCCGACCGCCGCAGCGATCGAGAGAGGGGTGTCCCGACTACAGTTCGCGATGGCCCCGCCCGAGCGCGACCCCGCGCTCGCGCCGGCGTCCCTTCCATTTGCCCTCGTAGCTCAGCGGATAGAGCACCGGCCTCCGGAGCCGGTGGCGCAGGTTCGAGTCCTGCCGAGGGCGCGAAGATCCGCGGCTCCGGCTGCCCGCGCACCTCGGCCGACTCGACCAGCTCCGCCACCGGCCGTCCCCATCTCCTGCTGTCCCATTTCTGATTTCCTGAATTCAGGCACCGTACGTGGAGGAGCCCATGTCCGTTCACCGGCCGGTGCCTGTCCGGCGCCATCGCCGGGGGCGCCGCGGCCGAGCCACAACGGGGCTGGCGGTGACCGGCATGGCGGCGCTGGCCCTGAGCGCGTGCGGCGGCGCGACGTCGAGCTCGGTCACGTCGACCTCGGCGGCGTCGGCCACATCCGTGGGGACGAGCTCGAGCTCCGGCGGCCAAGGTGCCGGCGGCTGCGGAACGGCGGCGACGCCGGGCTCGACCACGCTGACCTTGACGATCGGAGGGCGACAGCGGGTCGTCATCGTCCACCTGCCGAGCCGATACTCGGGGTCGAGCAAGGTTCCCCTCGTGCTCAACATGCACGGGTCCGGGAGCACGGCCGCGGACCAGGAGGCCTTCACCGACATGGACGTCGCTGCCGACTCCGACGGCTTCATCGTCGCCTACCCGCAGGCCCTCATCCCGAGCGGGGCGGGCTTCGACTGGAACGTCCCCGGCGTGCCTCTCTACGGGGGCGAGGCCGTTCCGGCCGGGTCCGCGGACGACGTCGCGTTCCTGACCTCTCTCGTGGGTACCTTGGAGCACCGCTACTGCATCGACAGCACCCGCGTGTACGCAACAGGCTTCTCCGGTGGTGCCCGCACCGCCAGCCAGCTCGCCTGCGACGCGTCGGGCACATTTGCGGCTGTGGCCCCGCTCAGTGGCTTGCGCCACCCCACTCCGTGCCCTGCGACCAGGGCCGTCCCGATAATCACCATCCACGGCACCGCGGACCCGGTCGATCCCTACAACGGTCACGGGCAGGCCTACTGGACCTACTCCGTTCCCCAAGCGGCCAAGGATTGGGCCACCCAGGACGGCTGTTCCACCACCTCCGCCCTGTCCACACCCGCCCCCGGCGTCACCCTCACCCGCTACCCGGGCTGCGCCGGGGGTGCGAGCGTCGAGCTCTACTCCGTCACCGGCGAGGGCCACGAATGGCCCGGCGGCCCCCGCCTCTCGAACAGCCTGACCAGGGAGCTTGGACCCCAGTCCGACGCGCTGGACGCCAACAGCGTCATCTGGGCCTTCTTCGCCGCTCATCCCATGCCGTGAGCCGAGGACGGCCCCGATTCTCGGGGGCATAAACTAGATTGACTCCATTCACAGAATAGATCTAGGGTGTGACCGATGGCCGGCGCCACGGACGCCACGCACACCGAGCTCGCCGACGCGTTGCGGACGTGCGGGCTCCGAGTCACCGCTCCCCGGCTCGGTGTCTTGCTGGCGTTGCGGTCCCGGCCGCACTCGGACACCGAAACAGTCATCCGGGCCGTGCGCCTGGAGCTGGGATCGGTCTCGGCCCAGGCCGTCTACAACGTGCTCGCCGCGCTGGTCGACGTCGGGCTCGTCCGTCGCATCGAGCCCGCCGGAAGCCCCGCGCTCTACGAGGTGCGCGTCGGTGACAACCATCACCACATCGTGTGCCGGATCTGCGGGGCGACGACCGACGTCGACTGCGCGGTCGGGAGGCGTCCGTGCCTCACCCCTTCGGAAAGCCACGGATACGACCTCGACGAGGCCGAAGTGACGTTCTGGGGCCTGTGCCCCGGCTGCCAGTCGTCGCCTTCCTCCGCGACCGGGGGTTCCCGAACACGCCCAGAGAACCGGGTCCGAGCAAGGCCCGCCGAAGAGATGGAGGCCAGTCGATGAGCGACACCCCCCGTACACGACGTCCGACGCCGGGATACCGGCGACCAGCGACGAGCACTCGTTGACCGTCGGCCCCGATGGGCCGATCCTGTTGCAAGACACCTATCTGGTCCAGAAGATGCAGCACTTCAATCGTGAGCGAGTCCCCGAACGGGTCGTCCACGCCAAAGGCGGTGGTGCCCACGGGTTCTTCGAGACCACCGAGGACGTCTCGGCCTTCACGAGCGCGGCCTTGTTCCAGCCAGGCGTCAGAACCGACCTCCTGATCCGGTTCTCGACCGTGGCCGGCGAGCTGGACTCGCCCGACACAGTGCGGGATCCCCGTGGCTTCGCCGTGAAGTTCTATACGGAGCACGGCAACTACGACATGGTCGGCAACAACACCCCCGTCTTCTTCATCCGGGACCCCCCAGAAGTTCCAGGACTTCATCCACTCCCAGAAACGACGCGCCGACAACCACCTACGCGACAACAACATGCAGTGGGACTTCTGGACCCTCTCACCGGAGTCCGCCCATCAGGTGACCGTGCTCCTGGGTGATCGGGGCATCCCTCGTTCGTGGCGGCACATGGACGGCTTCTCGAGCCATACATACATGTGGATCAATGCCGGAGGTGAGCGGTTCTGGGTGAAGTACCACTTCAAGACGGACCAGGGCAACGAGTTCTTGACCAACGACGAAGCGGCGGCAATCGCCGCAGCCGACCCGGACGCGCACATTCGCGATCTCTACGACGACCATCGGACGCGGTGACCATCCGAATTGGACCTTGTTCGTCCAGGTCATGCCCTTCGGCGACGCCGCCGGATACCGGTTCAACCCCTTCGATCTGACGAAGGTGTGGCCTCATGGCGACTACCCGCTCGTGCCGGTGGGAAGGATGGTGCTGAACCGCAATCCGGAGAACTACTTCGCCGAGATCGAGCAGTCGACGTTCGAGCCCTCCAACATGGTGCCGGGGATCGGCCCTTCCCCCGACAAGATGTTGCTCGGTCGGTTGTTCAGCTACCACGACACCCACCTGCACCGGGTGGGCCCCAACGCCCAACAGCTCCCGGTGAACCGTCCCCGCTCCCCCCTCCACTCCTACAACCGGGACGGGAGCATGCGCTACGAGAACCCCGCCGATCCCGTGTACGCGCCGAACTCCTACTTCGGCCCCAAGGCACAACCCGATCGGTTCGGGCACGACCCGTCGTGGGCCGTATCGGGCGAGATCGTCCGGGCCGCTTCCGAGCTGCACGCCCAGGACGACGACTTCGGCCAGGCCGGCGCCCTCTACCGGGACGTGCTCGACGACGCATCCCGGGACCGGCTGGTGGGAAATGTCGTCGCCCACGTGCGCGCCGGGGTCGTCGAGCCCGTGCTCTCACGGGTGAAGGAGTACTGGCGCCAGGTCGATTCCGGCCTCGGGGCCCGCATCGCCAAGGAGCTCGAGACCTGAGGCCCGGGTCCGACGTCGCCTCGCGACCAGATGCCGTGTTCGTGTCGAGGGGGATGGGGCCGTAACCTTGCGATGGCGGACTCGCCGATCGCGATTGGGGCACGACCATGAAAGGTCGGACGGTCAACTTCTACATCGATCCGGAATCACTTCCTGAGGTGCTGCGCGTCATGGACGAGGACGTGATCCCGCGTTTCCGGGAGGTTCCCCATTTCGTGGGGGTGGTGGTGCTCCAGTCACGGCGGGGGTCGCGGATCGAGATCGCCGGGATCTCCCTGTGGGATGGCGACCTCGAGGACTCCGAGGAGATCGCCGCGGAATTCCGCAGGGAAGTCCATCGGGTGGCAGGCACCGGAGCCGCCCGGACGGCCTACGAGGTCATCCGACTGGAGCTGCGCGACCGCAACGAGGAAATCCCGGGCTAGACGTCCCGGTCCACCACCAGACCCTGGCAACCGGGCCACGGGCCTGGAGCGTGGTCAGGAGGAAGAGCTGCTCCCCGCCGCGGCCTGGGCTTCTTGCAAGAACTGCTCGAAGCTCGCCACCTGGTCCGATGGAGGAGCGCTCACACTCACCGGCGCGCCGTAATCGGAGAAGTCGAGGCTCTCGTCGACGGAGATCTTTTCGCTCGACGCGATCGACTCCGCGATGTCGATGCCGATGCGGCGCAACAGGCCCGAGCCGTCGACGTACACCTTCATGCTGGTCTGCCCGATGTTGACCTGAGCGAGGGCGCCCGACATCCACGACGGCAGTTTGGCCTGCGCCAATTCGGACCTGATCACGGCCGGGTCGAGTGTCACCGCGTAACCCTGCACCGAGGTCCCGTCGATCGTGGAGGAGCCGAGCGACACCACCGTGTTCCCCTGCTGCGCCAGCAGGCGCAGCATCGCCGTCGGGTTGTCGCCGGCGCCGAAGGTCGAGGAGCCCTGACTGCCGGCGGCCGCCAGAGAGGACAGGTCGAGCGAGATCCACGACTTCCCCGGGATCAATTGATCCAGATCGGGGATCTGCTCGTAGACCGTTCCCGCGATGTACAAGGCCTGCAGCTGGATCTGCTGTCCGGCCACCCCCGCCGTCAGCTGGAGCTGCATCGCACTCTGGCTGAAGTCGATGCTTCCGGTGCCGCTACCCGTCACGGTGGCCGACGGTGTGGTCACGGCGAGGTTCATGCTGACGTGCGCGGTCCGATCGGCCATCGAGCTGTTGACCGAGTCGATGACCGCCGCTTCGGCGCTCTTGCCACCGGAAGCGACCACGGCGGTGCCGGCGGCACCGGCGACGACGACGAGAGCGGCCAGGCCCGCTATCACGCGCCGGCGCGGGCGACGGACAGGAGCGGGATCCGCTCCGCCGACGAAGGTGTCGGCGGAGTCGAGGCCCAACGGGCCGCCGGCCACGGGGACCCCTGGCTGCGAGGCGACAGGGGCACCCCGGACACCGGGGGCAGGTGGTGGCGTCCAATACGAAGTCCCCGGAGGGGGTGGAGCCGCAGGACGTGGAGACGGAGAGCCGGGCGGCATCGCCTCCGGCCGGGTCGTCGGTTCCGCCGGTTGGTGGGCAGTCGCCTGATCCGATTGCAGACTCGACGGCCACGACGATCGCGGGGGCAGATCGTCAAACGCCTCGACCGATCCGTCCCGGACCAGCTTCGTCGGCCGTCCTTCGACGAAGTAGCGAGCCTCGTGCGCTTCGAACGGGTCGGCTGCCCAGCCTTCGTACGCCTCCATGGACCGGCTCCGTTCGACGCGATGGTCAGACTGATTGGGGATCGGCGCCCGTGGCCGAGCCCTTTAGCCGTCCTCGACCCTGGCGGCCCCATCTGCCGGGCGAGGCGGTCCATGGTGCCGGATCCCAGGTGGCTGGCCCATGATGCGGGGACACCCGGCCTCCCGGGTATCGATTCACAGGGGGCTCACAGGGGGCACACAGGGGCCGCGCAAGCGGGTCCTCCATCCTCGACACCGGAAGGAGATCGATGGACACGAAGCGGAGCCGGGTTCTGGTCGTCGACGACGAGCCGTCGATCGTCGACGCCGTCGCCACCTCGCTGCGCTACGAGGGCTTCGAGGTCGAGGAGGCCATGACCGGACGCGCCGCCCTGACCGCCGCCCAGGAGCGCCCTCCCGACCTGATCGTCCTCGACGTCATGCTGCCGGACCTCGACGGGCTGGAGGTCACCCGGAGGTTGCGCACCGACGGCATCCGCGCGCCCGTGCTGTTCCTGACAGCCCGGGACTCGCTGGAGGACAAGATCGCGGGGCTGACAGTGGGCGGGGACGACTACGTCACCAAGCCCTTCGCCCTGGCCGAGATCATCGCCCGGGCCCGTGCCCTGCTCCGGCGGGCGGGCGTGGGGACAGACGACGAGGGCGTCCTGCGCTTCTCGGACCTGGAGATGGACGAAGGCGCGCACGAGGTGCGGAGGGCGGGGGCACTGATCGCGCTGACGGCGACGGAGTTCAACCTGCTGCGCTTCTTCTTGCGCAATCCGCGCCAGGTCCTCTCCAAGTCCCAGATCCTGGACAACGTCTGGCACTACGACTTCGGCGGGGAGGCCAACGTGGTCGAGACGTACGTGAGCTACCTTCGCAAGAAGCTCGAGCGCCACGGGCCTCCGCTCATCCACACCATTCGCCTGGTGGGCTACACGTTGCGCGAGTCGGAGGCTCCGTAGGTGTCGTTGCGGCTCCGGCTGCTCCTCGCCGTCGGCGCCGTGGCCCTGACGGCTCTGGCGATCGCGGACGTCGTCACCTACCAGGAACTGCGCTCGTTCCTGGACAACCGAATCGACCAGTCGCTCGAGCAGTCGCACATGCCCATCGAGAGCGCCCTCGGGAGCGGTCCGCGCGGCGGACCCGGAGGGCTCGTCCCCGGCTCCGGTGGGGCACTTCCCGGTGCGCAGGACGGAACGGGGCCGGGGCCGGCTCAGTCCTCTCCCCCCTCGTCCACGCCTACCACCGCGGGCACCTCGGGGGGGGCTCCCACGTGCAACGGCTTCTCGGGCCTCACCAGCAACTTGCTGCACGAACTCCAGCCCGGCAGCTTCGTCGAGGTCCGTAGTTCGTCGAACTCGGTGTTGTGCCGCTCGACGCAGCCCGAATTCGACACCGACGACGCGGCCGCCCCCAAGCTGCCGGCGCGCATCACGGGTTTCGTGTCCAACGCCGCCGACCACGGAGAGGAGACGGTGTATTTCACGGCTCCCGGACTCGACAGCGACGACGGGCAGTACCGGATCCGGGCATCGGTCCTCGGAGGGGGCCCCTACAGAGGCGGGCAACTCGTCGTCGGAGTTCCCCTCGCCTCCACCGTCTCCACGTTGGACCGCCTCGTCGGCGTCGAGCTGGCCGTGACCGGCGCCGCGCTGGCCGCCGCTCTCTTGATGGGGTGGTGGCTGGTGAGAGTGAGCTTCCGTCCGTTGCTGGCAATCGAGGGCACGGCCGAGGCCATCGCCCGCGGTGAGCTCGCTGAGCGGGTCCCCGGCGAGGAGGCGCGCACGGAGGTGGGGCGCCTCGCCCGCGCCCTGAACGTCATGCTCGGGCGCATCGAAAGGGCATTCGCCCAGCGCGACGCCACCGAGGAGGAGTTGCGCGTGTCGGAAGGCAGGATGCGGCAGTTCGTCGCCGATGCGTCGCACGAGCTGCGCACCCCGCTTGCGGCCGTCTCCGCCTACGCAGAACTGTTCGAGCAGGGGGCGGCGGCGCGCGCCGACGATCTCGAGCGCGTGATGCACGGCATCCGCCACGAGACGACCCGCATGGGCCATCTCGTCGAGGACCTCCTCCTCCTGGCCAGACTGGACGAGGGACGACCACTCGAAAGGGAAGACGTCGAGCTCGTAGGCGTAGCGGCCGAAGCCGTGAAGACCGCCACGACGGTGGGCCCGCAATGGCCCGTACGCCTCGTGGCCCGGCAACCGGTGGAGATCGTCGGCGACCGCATGCGAATCCGCCAGGTGCTCGACAACCTGCTCGCCAATGTCCGGACCCACTGCCCGGAGGGAACGCCGAGCGTCGTCACCGTCGACCGGGTGGGGAACGAGGCGCTCATCAGCGTGGAGGACAGTGGCCCCGGCCTGAGCCCCGAGGACGGAGCACGGGTCTTCGAACGGTTCTTCCGGGCCGACGTGTCACGGTCGCGTCGACGCGGCGGTGCCGGCCTCGGCCTTTCCATCGTGGCGTCGATCACCAAAGCCCACGGCGGCACGGTGAGTGCCGCGGCCGGCACCCACGGCGGCACCGTCTTCACCCTGCGCCTGCCGATCTCGGGAGCCCCCGAGCCGGAGGGGATCGAGGAGGGCCCCGCCCCGGGCGCATTCACAGCTGATTCCTAGCCGGCTGTGCGAGAACCCCGAGATTCGCATGGTGACATGCGAGCCATGAGCACCTCCTCGCCGAGACCAAGGACCGTCGGCGCTTCGATCGGACGGTCCAGGCTCCCCAGAGCACAAGGATCGACTCGGCGGGACCTCGCCGGGGCCCGGGTCCGCCGTCTGTCGAGAGCCGCCGCCATCCTGGCCACCGGTGCGACCGCAGCGGTGGGTCTCATCGTGTCCAGGGAGATCCCCGGGACGGCGGCGGCCGCGCCCACGACCGTGAGCTCGACGCCGTCGTCACCGTCGGGCACCGGTTCCTCGTCTTCGGCCACCTCCGCGCAGACCTCGACCACGGCCTCGGGCGCGTCGACCTCCTGGTCGTCGGGCACGTCGTCGAGCTCCGCCGCGACGGGGACCACTCCGACCACAGCCGCCACGTCGGCGACCACGGCCCCCACCACGACGTCGAAGTCGGCCACCGTCGTCTCGGGCGGGACAGGGCGATGACGGCGCCCGCCCGCAGCCTCGGCGTCGATTCCGCTTCCCGGGATTCCCGAAAGGAGGTCCCGGCGCCACCGGCCCTCCGCACCATGCACGCCATCGGCACCACCGCCATCGTGGCCGTCACCGCGCCGGCGGCGGCCGACAGCGCCGCCACGATCCTGAGGGACGAGCTCGTTGCCATCGACGTCACCTGCAGCCGCTTCCGGCCGGACTCCGAGCTGGCGAGCCTGCACCGGAGCGGCGGCAGGCCCGTCACGGTGAGCGCCCTGCTCTTCGACGCCATCACCGTGGCGTGCGATGTCGCGGCCCACACCGACGGGGCGGTGGACCCCACTGTCGGGACAGCCCTCGAGGCGCTGGGGTACGACCGAGATTTCTCCGAGCTCGACCCCCACGGCACCGAGCTCCTCGAGGCACCAGGGGCCGCCCCCGGGTGGTGGCGGATCGAGCTCGACCCCCGTCGTCGAACGGTGCGGGTGCCCGTCGGCACGCACATCGACCTCGGGGCTTCGGCCAAGGCCCTCGTCGCCGACCGGGCGGCGCGGCGGATCGCCGACGCGCTGCGCTGCGGGGTGTTGGTGAGCATCGGCGGAGACGTGGCGGCAGCCGGTGTCGCACCCGTTGGAGGCTGGGCGGTCGGCATCGCCGCCGACTCGGCGGCACCGGTCGATGCCGTCGACCAGGTGGTCGCCATCGACGGGGGCGGCATCGCCAGCTCGAGCACGGCGGTGCGCACATGGCGGCGCGGTCGGCGCCGGCTCCACCACATCGTGGACCCCGCCACCGGCGCCTGCGTCGCCCCCTATTGGACGCTCGTGTCCGCCTCCGGCGACAGCTGCGTCGACGCCAACGCCGCCAGCACCGCCGCGGTGGTCTGGGGGGAGCGCGCCGTGCCGAAGCTGCGAGAGCTCGGCCAGCCGGCGCGGCTCGTGCGCCACGACGGACACCTGGTGACGCTGAACGGCTGGCCGCCCGAATGCGGTCCGAGCTCGCGGCGGGCGGCCACGGGTGCGGTGGCATCGTGAGCTCCTCGGTCCTCTGGTACGCAACCCGGGCCACCGGTCTGATGACGCTGGTCCTGCTCACCGCCACCACCGTGCTCGGAATTCTCACGGCCAACCGGTCCACCAGCGGGCGCTGGCCCGGGTTCGCACTTCAGGACCTGCACCGTCGCGTCTCGGTGATCACGATGGGCTTCCTGGCCTGCCACATCCTGACCAGCGTCGTCGACACGTACGTGCACATCGGTTGGACCGCGATCGTGGTCCCCTTCGCCTCGTCGTACAAGCGGTTGTGGGTCGGACTGGGCTCGATCGGAGTCGACCTGCTGCTCGCAGTGGCCGTGACCAGCTGGCTCCGACACCGGATCCGCGCCCGCACCTGGCGGGTCGTGCACTGGCTCGCCTACCTGAGCTGGCCCGTGGCCCTGTCCCATTCCTTCGGCATGGGGACCGACATGCACCAGAGCTGGGTGATCGACCTCACCGTCGGCTGCATCGCCGTCGTCGTCGGCGCGGCGACATGGCGGATCGTCCTGGCCGCAGCGCGCCGGCGGCGGGCGCTGGCCTTCGCCCCCGTCCACCACCGTCCCGAAGGGGTGCCCGTCAAGCACCTCTCGGCCTGACCCCAGGAAGCGACCGATGCCCACCGCCACGACCGACGCCACCGCCACGACCGACGCCACCGCCACGACCGACTCCGCCCCCACCACCTGCACCTACGGGTCCGCGGACGGCTCCCGAGGAGTTGTGTCCCCCCACCCTCCCTCGCTCCTGGCGGCCTGGCACGCCAGCCGGCGCACCGATCTCGCCGCCCACCTGACGCATCACGGGCCACCTCCCCTGCCGGGGCGCGGTGACGCCTCCTGGCCGCAGCGGTTCGCGGGGGTCCTCGAAGCGTCGGGTCTGACCGGTCGGGGCGGGGCATCGTTCCCCTCGGCCACCAAGCTCGGTCTGGTGCGGTCGGCGAGAGGACGTCGGACCCTCGTCGTCAATGCTATGGAGGGCGAGCCGGCCAGTGCCAAGGACAAGGTCCTGTTGTCATGCGTGCCGCATCTCGTGCTCGACGGGGCGGAGCTCGCCGCCTGTGCCCTCGGCGCCACCGGGATCGTGGTGTGCGTCGCCGACGACCACGACGACGCTGCAGCTGCGGTGAAACGGGCGGTCGCCGAACGAAGGGGCACCGTGCACGCGCCCGTGCCGGTCGAAGTCCTGCGCCCTCCGGGCCGGTACGTCGCCGGCGAGGAGTCGGCATTGGTCTCGTGGCTCAACGGTGGCCCGGGAGCCCCCGCGTGGCGGCCGGACAAACGCAACCCGTTGGCGATCGGACGGAGTGCCGCGCTCGTGCACAACGCCGAGACGCTCGCGCACATGGCGCTGGTGGCCAGGTACGGTCCGGCGTCGTTTCGCGCCGCGGGGTCGGTGGACGCACCTGGGACGTCTCTGGTGACGCTGTCCGGTGGCGTCGAGCATCCGGGCGTCTTCGAGGTCTCCATGGGGACGACCCTGGGCGCCATCGTCAACCGGGCGCGACCGACGGGCGAGGTCGTCGCCGTGCTCACCGGCGGCTTCGGCGGCACCTGGGTTCCCGCCGGCGCGCTCGGTATCCCCTACACACCGCGCTCGCTGGGGGCCGCGGGCGGGGTCGTGGGCGCGGGGGTGCTCGTGGTCCTGACTCGCGACGCATGCGGGATCGCCGAGACGGCGCGGGTGGCGCGCTACATGGCAGGCGAGAGCGCCGGACAGTGTGGGCCGTGCGTCTTCGGGCTCCCCGCCGTGGCCGACGATCTCGAACGTCTGGCCACAGGGAGCGCCGACCCCTCCTTGGTGGCGCGACTCCAGATGCGCGTCGCCTCGGTGGACGGACGCGGCGCGTGCCGTCACCCCGACGGTGTCGCCCGCATGGTGCGCAGCGCGTTGTCGGTCTTCGCCGCCGACGCCGCCGCGCACGCCGAGCGGCGGCCCTGCGCGTTCGGTGGCGCGCCATCGGTCCTCCCCGGGATCGTGGGCAAGCGCAAGGCGAGCCGAGCATGAGCGCCGTCGTCACGGTGAACCCGATCGCCTGCGAGGCCTACGGGTACTGCGCCGAGCTCCTGCCCGAGCTCGTCACCCTCGACGAATGGGGATACCCGGTCGTCGACGGGGGCCCCGTGCCTCCCCACCTCGTCGAGCTGGCACGCCGTGCCGCCAAGGAGTGTCCCCGGCGCGCCTTTCTCGTGAAGAGGTCAGTCGAGCGGGCGCGCTAGCTGGGCGGAGGCACACTCGCGGGCGGGATCGAATAGGTCACCTGGGCCTTGGCGACGAGCTCGTCCTGTCCCTCGGAATGCAGTCCGACGTCGGCCACGGCGAGCTGCTTTCCCAATTTGAGCAGGTGTCCCTCGGCTAGGAGGTCGACCAGAGCGGGCTTGCGAAGGAAGTCGATGTGCAGGCTCGTCGTCACCGCCAGCGCCACCGGGCCGATGTGGGCCAGGATCGCCAACCACGCCGCCGCATCCGCCATCGCCATCAAGGTCGGCCCCGCCACCGTGCCCCCGGGCCGGCTGTGGGCCTGCGTCACGGGCAGACGGATCCTGACACCCCAGGGGGCGACCTCCTCGATGATGTACGGCGGAGGCAGATCGGGGAATGCTGCGTCGAGAAAGCTCTGGAGCTCAGCGCGGCTCATGAGGGACATGTGCGCACAGTACCGGCGCCGGATAGGCCCGCCCGGACCTCGATCCGTAACCGTCGCAGTGCTCCTTCGCCGACGGCGCGGACCCTCAGAAGCCTTGCGACGCGAGTCGGGCGAGGTTGGCGAAGTCGGCGTCGACGACGCGCTGGAGGTGGTTGTGCAGCAGGCGGGTGCCGGGCAGGGGAACAGCCTCGAGATGGAAGAAGCGCGTGCGGGCACCGGCGTCGTGCGGCTCGGCGGCCATGACCACCAGGTAGATCCGAGCCCGGGCCTGCATGAGGCAGAAGCCGTTCTCGAGGCGCACGTCGAAGGGCACCGCCACGCCGAAGGTCGACGCCGTGATGCGCAGCCTCGGGGCCCCGTCCCGGGTACTGCGCTCGAGCACGCGGACCTTTCGCACCTGGCTGTCGAAGCGCGGCACCGACTCCTCGAGGTCGGCGATCCACGGCCATGTCGTGGCATAGGGGGCATCGAGAATGCCTTCGGCCCACGCCGCGCCGGGGATCGACGCGCCCAGGGTCCTGGCGCGGGCGATCGGGCCGAGCGACGCCACCGGCCATAGCCGGTCGGGGCCGATCACGCTTCCCACTTCCGCGTGAATGCCGACCGGGCCCGGTGCAGCCGCGACTTCACGGTGCCTTCGGGGACACCGAGGAGATCGGCGGCCTGGGCCTCGCTCAACCCGTCGACGTCGCGCAGCACGAGGATGGCGCGCTGCTCGGGGGCGAGGCCTGCGAGGGTCGACCGCACGTCGACCACGGTGGCGACGTCGATCGGTGCGACCGCCCCGCCGGCGAGGGCGCCGGGGTCGACGGGCTCCTCGTGACCGCCTCGGGCGGCGCGGATGGCCTCGCGCACCGCGATCCGCCGGACCCAGCCGTGCAGTGCGGCCGGCTCGCGTAGGGAGCGGATGTTGCGAAGCACCGCGATGAATGTCTCCTGCATGGCGTCATCTCCGCGGTCGAGGGCGATGGCCCCGCACACCCGGCCCACATACGGAATGAGTGCGCGCACGAGCGCGTCCATGGCTGCAGGCTCGCCGCGGCGAGCCGCCCGGACGAGCTGCTCCACGTCTACAAGAGGCGGCGGTCCCGGCAAAGGTTCCGTGACGTCACGATCCGCCGCTCGGAGCCCCTCCGGTGGCGTCGTGCCCCGAGGCCCGGGCCGCACGCAGGCGGCGGATGCCGTCGTTGATCGCCGTCGTGATCAGGCGGTCGTTGTCCTTGGAGATGAAGCGGTGGACGCGGCGCTCGAGCAGCACGCGGAGGACGGGATTGAAGGCGTGGTACGTCTCGGTGAAATGGATCCGGGTCCTGCCGTCGCCCAGGTCCTCGAGCTCGGTGCGTCCCTCGGCGATCGACCACAACGGCTTGCCCACGGCGTCGTACTTCCACGACACGGGCGGCTTGACCTGCGTCAACCACTCCCACGACTGGCCCTCACCCCCCGACAGCAGGTAGCGCGGCACCCGGAACGTGCAGTGTCGGACGAGACCTTCGCCCACGGCGTCGCCCGGATGCAGGATCTCGATCGACACACCCGACGAGGTGGGGCGACGCGGCCCTCGGTACCAGAACAGCTCCCACACCTCGGGCGGCGTGCCGTCCACGATCACGGCATAGCGGTGCTCTTGCATCGAAGGGGCGCCCCTCCCGGCATCGTTCACGGCGGACGAGCCGACCGTAGCCCGACGCCATGCGCCCGAGCACGGTGGTGCCCCTACGCGGGTCTCACCACGGGGACCCGAAGGTCTCGCGGTGCGCCTTGTCGGCCACCGGCAGGCGTCGGGGTGCCGACAGCGGTCGCGCCGGCCAGCCCAAGGGGATGACGGCCATCGGAAGCACCTCCGGCGGGAGCCCGACGATCGACGCCAGCTCGTCGCCGAACACCAACGGCAGTGTGGTCAGGGACGAGCCCAGCCCCAGGGCGGTGGCCGCCAGCAGCAGGTTCTGGATGGCGGGGAACACCGAGGCCTCGAGCACACGCCGGTCCCCGAGGCGCGTGTCGCCGGCCACGACGACCAGGACGGGGGCCCCGGCCACCCCACCTTGCGCCCCCGTCTCGACATCGGCGAGGAGTCCGGGCGCCAGCCGGCCCTCGGAGTGGGCCCGGCCCCCGCCCTCCCAGGCTTGGCGCGTGAGCGTGCCGATGGCGGCGCGCCGCCCGGCGTCGCGCACCACGATGAAGACCCAGGGCTGGCGGTTCTCGGCACTGGGGGCGAAGGTGGCCGCCTCGAGGACCTGCTCCACCGTGTCGTCGTCGACCGGTTCCTCACGAAAGGCCCGACAGGCGCGTTGGCGGTGTACGACCCGGAACACGTCTTCCACGGGGCCCACGCTACGGCGGCGCTCGGCCTACGGCGAGATGGTGGCCGCCGTGCCCATGATGATCCGAGGTTGTGCCGCCGGGCTCAACCAGCGCAGGACGGCGAGCAGCTCGTCGGTGGGGAGGGCGATGCACCCGACGGTCGCGCCACCGGTGGACACGTGGAGAAAGATGGCGCTGCCCGCGCCAGGCACGGTCGGGTCCATGTTGTAGGCGATCACGGCGCCGTAGTCGTAGGAAGGCGCTACGTCCATGGGCTCGGGCGCCGCCCCCGCGTCGGATGTGCTCGTGTCCACCCACTGGTTGTAGAGCGGGCTCGACGGGTCGTCGTCCCACACGATGTCGGGCCCCGTCACGGACCGGTACGGGAACTGCACCCCGGGGTCGGCCATCACGCCGAAGAAGAAGTCGAACCCGAACGAGCCCGAAGGCGTGCGCCCGTCTCCCTCCCGTTTCTGTCCCGGGGGGGCGAACCCGGCGTACCCGACGTTCGCCCTCCACGGGCCGAACACCTGGTGCCAGCCGGTGGCATCCTCCTGGTATGCGGTGAGCGTGGCGACGCTCTGCCCGTATCCCGACGCGCTCACCGCGACCACCTGCGTGGCGGGCCCGACCCCGGCCAGGCGGGTCACCAGCAGCGGCGGCGGGGACATCGTCGTGGGACGGGGAGCCGTCGTCGCCGGCGCGCGAGCCGGCGCGGTCGGCGCCACTCGTGGCGCGACCGGGACCGTGGTCGGGCTCGTGACCGGCGTCGGAACGGTCGTCGCCACCGTGGTGGGGACGACGGTGGTGGGAACCACCGTCGTCGTGGCATCCGCCATCCGCCCGTCAACGCGGGAACGGGCACTGCTGTCGTGTGAGGGCCCCGCACAAGCAGCGAGGGCGAGCACCAACGCGGCAAGACCCACCCTCGCGGGCACGACCGACGCCGGGCGAGGGCTATGGTGCGCGTCCGTGCTGCGCCCCGGGCGCCACTTCGCCGCTCTCGTCGTCACCGCCCTCCTATCCTGCGGACTGCTGGCCGCGTGTTCCAGTACCCCCCGGACCGCCGCCCGACACCCCCATCCCTCGGGCGGGGTCGTCCCCTCCACGATCGCCGCCCCCACCACGTCGCTTCCCGGGTC
>Ga0116219_10000645_pt1 | contig 35656 bp, 29 predicted proteins | sample Sb_taG_4_FD_91019 | JGI IMG/M metagenome (GOLD analysis project Ga0116219, IMG submission 91019) | Peat soil microbial communities from Weissenstadt, Germany - Sb_50d_6_BS metaG | ecosystem: Environmental > Terrestrial > Soil > Wetlands > Peat | place: Germany: Weissenstadt | collected 2010-09-21 | reverse complement strand
TAGTCCCCACGCCCCCCGCCCCACGCCCCACGCCCCACGCCCCACGCCCCACGCCCCACGCCCCACGCCCCACGCCCCACGCCCCACGCCCCACGCCCCACGGGCAATGGGACACGCTGCGAGGTATGCCTAGAGTTTGGCTCCGAAGGAGGTAACGACATGGACGTTGCCGACATGACCGGCAAGACCGTCGTCGTCACGGGCGGCAACTCGGGAATTGGCAGGGAGACGGCTCTCGCGCTCGCCACGGCGGGGGCGCGGGTGGTAATCACCGCACGCGATGCGAGCAGGGGCGATGCGGCTGTTTCGGCTATCCGGTCGGCCAGCGGGAACGAGCAGATCGAGGTTGCGGTCTTCGACCTCGCCGACATGGCCTCGGTGCGTTCAGGCGCGTCGCAGTTGCTGGCGTTGTGCGACCGGATCGACGTCCTCGTGAACAACGCCGGTCTCGTCCTCTCCGAACGTCATGAGACGCCCGACGGTTTCGAGTCGACCTTCGCGATCAACCACCTCGGGCCGTTCCTGCTGACGACACTGCTCTTGGAACGCGTCAAGCAAAGCGCGCCCGCGCGCATCGTGAACGTGGCGTCGACAGCCCACAAGGGCGCACGGCGCGGGCTCGATTTCGACGACCTCCAGTCGTCCCGGAGGTACTCGGGGATGCAGGTCTACTCCAAGTCCAAGCTCGCGAACATCCACTTCACCACCGCGCTTGCTCGTCGCCTCGCGAGCACCGGGGTCACAGTCAACTGCCTCCATCCGGGGACCGTCGCCACCGGATACGGCCGCGACGGCGACGCCAAAGGGATGCTCGCGTTCGGCATCAAGATCGCGTCACCCTTCTTCCTCACAGCCGAGAAAGGGGCACGGACTTCGATCTACTTGGCGTCCTCACCCGAGGTGTCCCAGGTGACCGGAAAGTACTTCGTGAAGTGCAAGCAGCGCCGACCGTCGAAAGCGGCGAGGGACGACGCGGCGGCGGATCGGCTCTGGGAAGTCAGCGAGGATCTGGTGAGCAAGGCCGGAGTGCAAGGCGGCGGCTGACTCAGCTGGCCTCACCCATGTAGGTGCGCATCAGCTCGTCCCCCACCTCGTCGGGAGTCCCGCTTCGGACGATCCGCCCGTTCACCATCACCACCGCTCGATCCGCGAGAGCCAGAGCGGTCTGAGCGAACTGCTCTACCACCACGACCGTGAGATGCTCCTCGCGTACCGCTTGCGCCACGAGCGCGTAGAGGTCTGCGACGATGCGCGGTGCAAGCCCCATCGAAAGCTCGTCCAACAGAAGGATCCTCGGTTCGGTGAAGAACGCGCGTGCGAGAGCGAGCATCTGCTGCTCACCGCCCGAGAGGTGACCGGCGAGCTGACGGCGGCGCGACCCCAACACGGGGAACCGGCTGAAGCTGCGCTCTTGCAGCTCATCGAACGAAACGTCCTTCCCCCTGTAGGTGTACATGAGCAGGTTCTCCGAGACCGTCAGGTTGGGGAACACCCCGCGCCCCTCGAGCAAGGCGCACAGGCCGCGCCGAGCCAGATGATCGGACCCAGATCGGCTCTGCGGCTCTCCGTGGAAGCGCACCACGCCTCCGGTCGGCTCCAACTGCCCGCTGACCACCCGGAGCAGAGTGGTCTTGCCGGCACCGTTGGGACCTAGGACCGCGAGCACCTCCCCCTCATGCACTTCGACGGAGACTCCGTGTACGACCTCGATGCGACCGTAGGCTGCGCGCACGTCCTCGAGCTCGAGAGCTGCCGGCGCAGGCACTCCGGGATCGGCGGTTGCTCCGCTGCGATCGACCGGCGGCCGCGGCAAAGACGAGGGGCCGGGCTCGGGTGCCGTCTCGAGCTTCGAGCCCGACTCGGATCCCGCCGTGCCCAAGTAGGCCTGTTGGACGGCCTCGTCGGAGCGAACCGATTCCGGGTCGCCATGGGCGATGACCTCCCCGAAGTCGAGAACGGTCACCTCGTCACAGACGCCCATGACGAGACTCATGTCGTGCTCGACGAGCATGACTGCCAGGCCCTCGACGGACAGGCTCTTCAAGACCTCGCCCAGGTTGCCCGTCTCCGTCGGGTCCAAGCCTGCGCTCGGCTCGTCGAGCAGCAACACCGAGGGCGAGGTCGCCAAGGATCGTGCGAGCTCGACGAGCCTGGCGAGGCCGGTCGGCAGGACGTCAGCCGGTTCGTCGGCCACTTGCTCGAGTCCCACTCTCCGCAGGAGCTGCTCGGTGATGCTCCTCGGGGTGGAGCCCGAGGGAAGCTTTCGACGCTGCGCCTCCGCAGCCATCAGGACGTTCTCGCGCGCGGTCAGGGTCCCGAAGAGCTCGAGGCGCTGGAAGGTCCTCGCAAGGCCGAGACGGGAGCGCCGGTGGGGCGCGAGCGACGTGATGTCGCGCCCGTCGAGGACGACCTTCCCGTGCGTCGGCACCTGCAGACCGGTCACGACGTTGAACAAGGTCGTCTTGCCCGCACCGTTGGGGCCGATCAACCCGCTCACACGACCCGCGACGATCTCGAGTTCGACTGCGTCGAGAGCCAACACGCCACCGAAACGCACCGACACCTTGTCGATGTGGAGCCGCTCCACGTCAGTGGGCCCTTGCGCCGATGGCCCCGGTGGGCGCCTTCGAGGCGGGTTCGGACGTCGCCGGCGCCGCCGGCCCACCTTCGGGCCTCCCCACCTGCGAGCGCCTTCGGGCCCAGCGTTCGGTGACCTCCACGTAGAGCTTGCCGATCCCTATCGGGTTGCGGCCGATCGCGACGATTCCGACTCCCACCAGCAGCTCGGTGAAGTCGGGGACCTGAGGCACGTGGGCCCCGACGACCGGTCCGACGGCGAGGAACAGGCCGGCCAGGACCGCTCCCGTGAGAAGGCTCGTGCCCGCGAGGGTCACCGAGACGAAGATCACGATGCTGTAGAGGAACTGGAACTGGGCCGCTCCGACCGTCGTCTGCAGGCCGCCGTAAAGCGCACCAGCCAGCCCGGCAAGGGCCGCCGAGAACGAGAACGATGCGAGCTTGGTGACCGTGAGGCTCATGCCGACCGTGCTGCACGCCGCGGGTGAGTCGTTCATCCCGACGAGCCTGCGCCCGAACGCGCTTCGGCGAAGCGCTCCTACGCCGAAGACGCACACCGCCAACACGATCCCCAAGAGGATGTCGAACGACCGGTTGGTCGCGAAGCGCATCCCGAAGATGTCCGGTCGCGAGACGGCGATCGTGCCGCCGCTGCTCATGATCGATCCCGAGGAGAAGAAGATGTTGTCCGTCAGCACCGCGAAGGCAAGGGTCGCCAGCGCCAGGTAGAGGCCCCGGAGGCGAAGCACCGGAGCCGCCAGCACTGCACCCACCACTGCACAGAGCCCGACGGCCGCCAAGATCCCGAGCACCGAACCTCCGCCGACCCAGTGCATCGCCAACGCGCCGAGCCCGAGAAAGGTGAACTGGCACAGCGAGATCTGGCCCCCATAGCCCGAGAGGGGTACGAGGCTCAACGCAAGCAGACTGAACACGAGCATGTTTCCGAGGGTCAGCAGGTTGTTGCCCCCCAGGATGAACGAAAGAAACACCGTGGCGGCGACGACGAAGGCCGCTCCGGCTGCCGTGCTCCTCGTGCTCGCGGGGCGCATCGGACGAAAGCGCGCGACGCGGCTGATCGCGATGCGAGCCTCGGGTATCACGAGCAGGGCTACGAAGAGCATCGCCATCGGCAGCGCGAGCGTGACGTCGCTCACGGCGCCGGCGGGCACGTAGCCAGTGGCCAGGGAGTAGGAGATGCCGAGGACCATCGCTCCGAGGAAGGTGAGCGGAAGGCTTCGTAGGCGCCCGACGACCGCAGCGGCGTACCCGGAGATCACGAGCTCGGTGAGGTTGAGCTGAACCATGGTCGAGGGGGCGAGGAGGATGCCCGCGAGGGCTGCGAACATGACGCCGAGCATCCACGCGTAGGAGGCGATCCGACCCGACGGAGCTCCGGCAAGCGACGCGAGTGCCGGGTCGTCGACCACCGCTCGCATGGCGACTCCGGTGCGGGTGCGCTTGAAGAACAGACGCAGCAGCAGGGCGCCCCCCACCGCGATCGCAATGGTGATCAGCTGCTCGTAGCTAAGGTTCACCCCGCCGACAGAGACTTGGTGACCGTTGAAGAATTCGGGCAGGTTGTAGGAGTTCGACTGGTTCCATATGGCCCCGCCCGCTCCGACCAGGAGCAGCAGCAGCCCCAAGGTGACGGCGAGCCGGATGTTGGTGGACGCGCCGTAGAGCGGTCGCATTACGACCCGCTCCAACAGTGCGCCGAGCACTGGAGCGGCCACGAGCAGCACGATGGCGAGCGCAGCCAGAGCCGGCAGGTGCCATCCCTGCCAGAGCTGCCAGAAGAGATATGCAAGGACCATGCCGATTGCCCCGTGGGCGAAGTTGAAGATCCCCGTCGTGTTGTAAGTGACCACGAGCCCGGTGGCGCTAACGGCATAGATCGACCCGGTGACGATGCCTGCGATCACCAGGCTTATGAACTCGTTCATGAGGGCGACCTAACCCCTCGGGTCAGGAGCTCGGCGAGGGACGTACCTCAGGCTTGAACCCGTTCGAGGCGAGCAGCCCGCCCGGGCTGCACACGAAGCCGCTCTTCGGGCTAGGAGGCACCCGGACGATCTGGCCGTTCTTGATCTGAGCGAGCAACCAGCAGGTGAACGGCACGTTCGCGGCAGGGTCCGCTGTCGGGATCATCCCTCCGGCATCGAAGCTCGTGACCTTGTCCAGGGCCGCGAGCAAGCCTTCACGCGTCGGCGGTGAACCTGCGTCCTTGAGCGCCTGCACGAACAGCTCGGCCGAGATCCACCCGTAGATGGACTCGATCTCGAAGTTGGGGCTCGAACTGGCTTCGTTCATCCAGTGGTCGAAGAGCGATGCCGCGGGAACGTTCTTCGAGTCCTGGCCCGGGAGGTAGAGAGGATAGGACTGCTCGATGTACATGCCGTTCCCGGCAGGCCCAGTGTCGGAGACGAGATTCGGGGAGTACGCCGCTCCCTGGATCACTATCGGGTTGAAGTTCTGTTGCTGCATCTCCTTCGCGAGGTTGCCGGCGTACACGTCGATCATCTGCTGTGAGTAGAAGAGCTGAACCCCCTTTGCCTTCATGGCCAGCACGTCCGACAGATAGGTCGTCTCGCCAGGGCTGAATCCCCGGTCGTAGACGATCTTGAAGCCGAGGGAGTTCATCGCGTGCTCGAAGGCAGTCTCGGCGGCCTGCGTGGCCGGCGTGGCGTTCGCCCACAGGATCCCGACGTGCTTGATCGCGTTCGGATAGGTCTGCTTCAAGTACTCCATGAACCCGATCGGGAAGTCCTCCGTGGTGTTCGGGGCCGCGCTGTAGACGTACGGGGAGTTGGCAAGCGGGACGCTGAGGGGATAGGCGACGTCGGGCATGTGGGCAGCGTTGATGAGGGGTAGCTGGGCCGCGTCGAGAAGCGAGAACCCTCCGACCAGAGCGAAGTCGTTCTGGATCATGTTCGTCGTGGCAGAGGCGACCACCCCGCCCTGGTAGGCGCTGTCCTGGGCGTCGAGGACGATCTTGCGCCCGTCGACCCCTCCCTGGCTGTTTACGTAGTCGAAGTACGCGCGTGTGCCGTCCTCGGCGCCCTTGAACAGACCGGCGACGGGCGACGTGAGGTCGTCGACCTGTCCGACGGTGATCGTCGTGGAGGTGACCCCTGGAGACGCAGAAGACGACGGGGTCGTGCCGGAGTTGGCCGAACTGGTTGCGCTGGACGACGTGGTCGAGGTCGAAGCACCCGAGGAGCAGGCACCGAGGACCGCGAGGAGCCCGAGCGAAGCGACGAATCCGACGGATGTGCGGTGACGATGTCTCGCACCGAGGGTCCACCGCCAAGTCCGGCGCGCCTCCGCGTGAGGCAGCTCTCTGCGTGTGACCACTGCTCCCCCCTCCTCGTTGCCCGCTTGCACCGCCGTGCCTCGCCCCCCGCCATGCCCAGGAGCCCGCCGCAAGAACACGTTCTAGCAATCAGAACAGGTCCTAGCAATGGGCAAATGGTAGGCGGGTGGAGCGGCGGAATCGGCGCGAGGCCGACCCCGAGGGTCTTCCGAGCATCGGGCCCCTGGGGCGAGCAGGCGCCGGTCGGGGACAGGAGCCTGAGAGCTATGCGGTAGCCGTGCGGTCGCCTCCAAGCGACGGGGCCGTCGACGAGCCTTCTCCTTCGCCGATCGACAGAGTCCGATGGCGCGCTCCTTCGAGAAACCGGACGATCGCCGCCACGGTGTGAGCCGACCTGACGCTCGGCAACACGTCGAAGGCATGTTGAGTGACGGGCAGCTCGGCATAGATCACAGGCGACTTCGAGACCGAGCGCAGCGCCTCGACGAACTGTCTCGCGGTCGCGACCGGAACGAGGGTGTCGTTCGACCCGTGTATGACGAAGAACGGGGGGGCTTCCGGATGGACCCTGTACGTCGGCGACGCTTCCTCGAAGACTTTCGGATCGTCGTCGATGGAACGCTTGAAGACCTGCCTCTCGAGAAGCCGTTGCAACCCTTCGTCGTATTTGGCAGTCGCCGAGCGCAAGCTCCCGCGCCCGGCGGTCATGTCGTAGACGCCATAGAGGGGTACACACGCCTCGACCGAAGTGTCTTCGGACTCGAAGCCGGGCTGGAAGGCAGGGTCTCCGGCCGTCAGCGCTACGAGGGCGCTCAGGTGACCGCCTGCAGAACCTCCGGTCACCGCGATGAACTCTGGGTCACCCCCGTACTCTGCGATGTGGGCGCGCGTCCACACGAGCGCACGTTTGCAGTCGACCACGTGCTCGGGCCATGTCGCGCGTGGGCTCAACCCGTAATTGATCGTGACGCAGACCCACCCGCGTCGGGCGAGCTCGAACATGAGGGGAAAGCCCTGTTCGCGCTTGTCGCCGATGATCCAAGCCCCGCCGTGGAGGTGCAAGAGGACCGGCGCGCCCTTCGGCGGTTGTGCGCGCCGGCGTATCACGTCGAGCCGATGCGAACGCCTGCCGTCGCCTACGTAGTCGATGTTGCGAAAGACCTCGGCAGATCGCACCGGCCGCGGCAACGGATAGGCGAGCCTGGGGAAACGCCACATCGTCTCCCCGCCGTGCGCGGGGAGATCCAGATCGTGCGCAGCCGGAAGGGGCACTTCCTCTTCTGCTCGAGCGAGAGCTCCACGAGCGCCTTGCCCCGCGAAGTGGAGCACCCCCAGCCCCGCCCACGACACAAGGGCTACTCCGAGTCCCACCCAACCGGGCCAGTGTCCGAACGCCCCCGCGAGGCCGAAGGCCACTGTGGCCGCCGCCTGCCAGACGATGTGCCACACCGGAAGCTCGCCCGTGTACCAGCCGGCGAAGAAACTCGGGACCGCGAGGATCGCATTTCTGAAAGGACGGAACGCGTTGACCACGAACGCCGCTCCGAGGAGGCTGACCGCCAAGTACGCCCATGACCAAGCCATGGGAACATCCTCGCGGATACGTGGAAGGATTCACCAGAACTGGAGGAGGGCGATCCACGGGTTGGTCGCCACGGGGGGTCCGTTCTCGCCGGTTGTCTCAACTGACCAGGGAGGTTGGGGTGGAGCAGCTCACGGGCCTCGATGCGACGTTCCTCTATCTGGAGACGCCCAGCTTGCACATGCACGTCTCCATGGCTGCCGTCTTCGACCGTTCGACGGTCCCGGGCGGCTATTCGTGGGAAAGGCTGAGGGAGCTCGTCGGATCCCGGCTCGTGCTTGCTCCCATCTTCCGCCGACGGCTGGTCGAGGTCCCCTTCCGCCTCGGGCACCCCTACTGGGTGGACGACCACCACTTCGACCTCGACTACCACATGCGCCGGGCGGCGCTGCCCGCCCCGGGGGGGATGGACGAGCTTGCAGAGTTCGTCGGCGACGTATGCAGCAGGCAGCTGGACAGGACCAAGCCTCTGTGGGAGATGTACGTGGTCGAGGGCCTGCGCGACGGGAACATCGCCCTCGTCAGCAAGATCCACCACTCCACGATCGACGGCGTCTCAGGGGCCGAGCTGCTCGCCAAGCTGTTCGACCTCGAGCCTGACCCCGAACCGGCAGATGCAACAGACGAGGCCGTTTCGGGCTCCGATCGGACGCCTTCGGATGTGGAGCTGGTCGGGCGCGCGCTCCTCTCACGGCTGCGACAGCCTCTCGACGTGACGAGGCTCGCCTGGAAGACAGGTCGCGCCGTTCTCGACGTCCGCCGGGTGCGTCAAGGGCCTTCACAGTCCAAGGCCGCGCTACCGCTCACAACGCCCCGCACTTCCCTGAACGCTGCTATCACACCGCATCGCAAGGTTGCGTTCTCGTCGATCAGCCTCGACGACGTGAAGCGCCTCAAGAACGAGGTAGGGACCACGGTTAACGACGTGGTTCTTGCCATCTGTGCCGGGGCGCTTCGCCGATGGTTGATCGACGGCAACGAGCTGCCGGACCAACCGCTCGTCGCCACGGTTCCAGTGTCGGTTGCGCCGAAGGTCCCCCGCCGAGGCGCCAACAAGGTCTCCGCGATGTGGGTGGCACTTCCGACCCAGGAGGGCCACCCGCTCAAGAGGCTGCTCTCGATCAAGGACAACACCAAGGGTGCCAAGGAGGAGCACGCAGCGCTCGGGGCCGAGGTGCTCCTCGACTGGACCGAGCACGCGACCCCGAACGTCTTCTCTGCGGCAGCGCGCACGTACACCCGGCTGAAGCTCGCGGAGCGCCACCGCCCGATCCATAGCCTCGTGATCTCGAACGTTCCCGGTCCCGACTTCCCGCTGTACCTCGCCGGGGCGGAGCTCGTGGCGGGCTTCCCCCTCGGGCCCGTCATGGACGGGGCGGGGCTGAACCTGACCGTCATGAGCTATCGGAGCGTCCTCAACTGGGGCCTGATCGCGTGTGCCGAGACCGTCCCGAAGGTCACCGACATAGCCGCCAACGTTCCGGTAGCCCTCGAGGAGCTTCTCGAGTCGGCCGGCCTCGCGCCCCCCACCCCGGTCGGAGTGGCGCCAGGGCGGAAGACGGCCAAGCGTGCGACCCGCCGGCCCGAGGGAGCTGCTCGAGCCTGAAGACCTGGGTTTGGCACCTCCCTGGGACCGCCTCAGGGAGCCCCTTCGGTGCATATGCCCATCGTTAGGTCACTTTCCGTGGTTATAATACTACCACCTGCGGTGAAAGAGACAATTGCCCCTTGTGGAAAGGGTGTGACTTGCCGAAGAATTGACCGCGTGTTGACTCCCGGACCCAGAGCGACATTAGAAGCGTTCGCGGGGGCAACCACAGGTGCCACATTGACCACACTCGTCGAAGCACCGATCATCGAAGAGACACTCCTCGACGCAGAGGCCGAGGCCGATCTCATCGCGCCTCGAAAGCGTCTGCGCCGGCCCCCGGCCGTGGTGATGTTCCTGTCGATCGGGCTCGTCATCGCGGCGGTCGCGGCGAGCGGCATCCTCGGGTCCTACGAACCAACGGCTGTCTCGGTCATAGGTCTCATGGCCATCCTCGCGTTCCCGGCCTCGATCCTTCGGCGCAAGCCCTCTCTCGTCTGGCCCTGGATCGCGATCGGCGGAGCCCTGACGCTGTTCCTCGGGGACGAGTACGCGAGGAGCGCGCTGCATACGCTCGGCAACCTCTCCGGGACTCGCTCGCTCGTGCCAGACCTCTTGGCGCTTCCGGGCTACGCGCTCCTGGCAGCAGGGCTTCTCGGATTCTCGCGGTCACGCGTGCGGGGTCCCCACCGTCACTCGAGCGTGATCCTCGACGGCCTCATCGCGGCCCTGGCGCTGGGGGCGCTCGCGTGGGTGTTCGCCGTCCAACCGGTTCTTGCCCACCACCACATGCCCCTGACGGTGAGGCTGGTCCTCACCGCCTATCCCTCGGTGTCCATCTTCCTCGTCGTAGTCACCCTTCGCATCGCGTTCAACCCCGAGCAGGAGCGAGTGCCGGCTTACTGGTTCCTCGTAGCGGGAATGACGTTCATGTTCATCGGCGACGTCATCTACATGTTCGCCGACATCAACGTGATCCACGTGCCGGGCCGATTCCTCGACCTCCCGTACGGGCTCGCTTTGTTGAGCGCCGGCGCGACCGTGCTGCACCCGTCGATGCGCAACTTGACCGAGCTCGCGCGTCAGCGGCGCACGAGCACCTCGAGAGGTCGTATAGCCCTCGTCGGCGTTGCCTTGTTCATCCCGGCCTTCCTCACGTTCCAGCAGCGGAGCATGCCGACGAGCGACCGAGTCGCCCTGTTCGTGATCATCGCCGCCCTCACCGCGACCGCTGTTCTGCGGATCATCCAGGCCCTCTACACCGCCGAGCGCTCTGAGGCCCGCCTGGCGTTCCAGGCCACTCACGACACCCTGACGGGGCTTCCGAACAGGCGAATGATGGAGCAGCATTTGTCGCGGCTGCTGGAGCAGGCGCCGATCGACGACACCCACGTCGCGCTCCTGTTCCTGGACCTAGACCGGTTCAAGCTCGTGAACGACACACTCGGCCACAGCCATGGGGACGAGCTGCTCATCAAGGTCGCCCAGCGCTTGCGTTCACACGTTCGTCCCAGCGACCTCGTCACCCGCATCGGCGGAGACGAGTTCATGATCGTTCTGGGTCACGTCGTCAGCGTCTCCCAGGCACTGGATCTGGCCAACCGGCTGCGCTTCAGCCTGCGCGCCCCGTTCGTCGTCAACGACATGGAGTTCTACGTCTCGGCGAGCATCGGTCTCGCCTTTGCGTCTGGTGACGATCCCGAGGCCACGGCGGAGGTGCTCGTCCGAGACGCCGACACGGCGATGAACCAGGCGAAGGACGCGGGGCGTGACGCCGTCGCAGTGTTCGACATGTCGATGCGGACTCGGGTCTCCGAGCGCGTCGAGCTCGAGCACGACTTGCGCAACGCGGTTGCGCTGAACCAGCTGCACCTCGTCTACCAGCCGATCGTCCACCTCCCTCAGGGACCGATCGAAGGCGTCGAGGCGCTCGTTCGCTGGGCGCACCCCACCCAGGGAGTTCTGTCCCCGGCCAAGTTCATCCCGCTGGCCGAGGAGAGCGGCCTGATAACCGAGATCGGTGCATGGGTGCTCGAAGAGGCAGTCGGCCAGCTGGCAGCGTGGAGACGTCAATCTCCTGAGATGGAGAACATGTACGTCTCGGTCAACCTCTCGGGCGCCCAGCTCCACGACGAACGCCTGGTCGAGCGAGTGGCCGAGGCCCTCACTGTCAACGGGATAGAGGGCTCTGCTCTGTGCCTCGAGCTCACCGAGTCGGTCGTCATGGAGGATCCGATAGCTGCGGCAGAGATCCTCACTCAGCTCAGGCGCTTAGGCGCTCGATTGGCGATCGACGACTTCGGCACGGAGTACTCGTCGTTGGCCTACTTGAAGCGTTTCCCGGTGACGTGCCTGAAGATCGACAAGTCTTTCGTCGACAGCCTCGTGCAGGGGGACACTTCGGACGCCACCTTGATCTCGGCGATAGTGGCGATGTCGAAGGCCTTGGGGATGAACACGGTCGCCGAGGGGGTCGAGCACGCGATCCAATCCAAGCGCCTGCTCGAGCTCGGCTGCGACTCGGTCCAGGGGTACCTCTACTCCCGCCCCGTGCGCTCCGACACCCTCGCCGAATTCGTCGGTTCTCAGTGGACCAAGGGTCTGCAGGCCACAGCAGTCTGACCGGATCGACGGGCCCCGACGGGCTCTGGGACGACGAAGCCCTGCCCTTCGCTGCGTTTCAGCTCGTGTGCTCGGACCTCACGCCACCAGGACCTGAGCGGTGCTCATGTCCAGGGGCCTGAGGGCGGGCTCGAGCCCGATGCCCTTGACGAGGATCGAGTAGAGATCGGGGTCCGAGGTCAACCGCTTCTCGGCTTCGATCACGTCGCACCACGCAGGGATGCTCGCTGCCGAACCCAGGTAGGGCATGGCCGGGACACCCTTGTAGCCGGCGAAGATCATGTGCAGCTTCCAGCGGATCATCCGGAACACGGGCATGTCGAGGATCGCCACGAACCAGCCCACGCCGCAGTTCAGTGCCGACATCGTGAGCGCCTGGTACAGGCCCATGCTCACGAGGCCCATCGTCGCCTTCCCCCGATACTCCTCCGCCACTGCCAGCGTGGCGATGTCCCACGTCTTCAGCGGGTCGATCTGGATCCCGGTGCGGTCGGTCATCGCGTCGATCCGCTCTCCCCACACGGACTCGAGGTCGTTGAAGCTCTTGAACCCGGAATTCGACGGAAGCAGAACCCGCATGACCCCCGCCGGAAGCCGCCGCATTTGGTCGACCACGCAGATGAACACGCTCGACGGCTCGTAGGGCTCGTACTCCTTGGTCAGCAGGTCGGGAGAGTTGCCGAACGATTCGAGGAACACAGCTCGCTCGACGTGACGACCGAGCACCGCGCCGGCGTCACCCGCTCGGAACACGTAGATGCCGAAGGGCTCAGAAGCCCCGGGCGCGATCACCTGCTGCGTAAGGCGCCTGAGCTCGGCATCGTTGAGGTCTTCTGTTCCGCCCATCTGTCAAAAGGCCTTCGCCACGACCTCCGGAGCGTCGAAGAAAGCCCTCGTGAACTCGATCGCCACCTCGGGGTCGAATGCTTTGCAGGTGTAGATGTCCACGCTGAAGAACAGTTTGGGTGTCTCCCAGGCGTAGAAGTGCGCGCCCGAGGTCTCCCAGTGGATCCAGCCCGCCCAGCCGTAGCGGTCCGACTTGTGCGTCACGGGCTCGATCAGGGTGCGCATCCCGCACACGTCCGACAGCTCCGAGAGGTATCTGCGGATGTCAGAGTCCGTGATGGGGGTGACGCAGGTGCCTTCGATCACGAGACGCTGGCGGTAGATCATAGGGGCCAGATCGGGAACCGCCGAGTCGGAGCCCGCGACTTGCTCTGTCGACAATGTGGCGAAAGGGGCCATCGTGACAGAAGGGGTCATCGTCATGTGCTCATGATATCGACGGCAAATGTTGTGGGAAAGGGCCAATTGTCCTGTCCAGACGCGCAATTTGTCCCGGGGATAGCTCGGAGTTGTGGATACTTCTCTCCGTCACCACACAGCGACCTCGCTCAGTGCTGCACCAGGCAGATCGTGCCCGCACGTTGCTCTCTCAGCGTGAGAACTGAACGACCTCGCTGAGTGCTGAAGGCGACTCGGATCTCTGCACTCCGTACGACCGATGACTTCGTCCTCTTCGAGGGACGATGACGACTCCCGCTTCTGTACGACGAGCTAGAGGACGTGGTGGTGCCCCAGTTGCGCCGCGACCGAGAGTCCTTCCTGTTTGTGTCGTGCGAGACACGATCGCCTGAACCCCTCGCTCTCAATACACAGCGCGTGGTCCGCGGGTACGCGACGCGGCGCGCCGGGCCTTCCTCCAATGGTTCATACAGAGCCGACGCTCTGACCACGAGCCGCATTGCGATCCTGCAACGAAGGAGGTCGGCGCGATTCGGCCGCGCGAGTAGCGTCGGGCACGTGGGAACGGTCTCGGCCTACCTGCGTCCGGGGAGTATCGAGGACACGATCGAATGAGCATCCGCAGCGGCTCAGGAGAAAACGGGGCTCGCCTCGAGACCGCTCGTGAAAGAGCCGCCGAGGTTCTCCTCGGCTCGCAGCTCGAGGAGATAGTCGAACTGGTCGTCACGTCGCCCGAGCCCGACACCTACGAGGCACGATCAGCCGACGGGGCGGTCTCGTTCCGCAGGAGCCCGGTGCGGACCGGTTGGACGTTCGAGACGATCGCTACCACGGGACGCAATCCACTCGGTATTCAGGATCCGTCGAGCTTCTCGCCATTGAGGGAGGAGATGCGGTCGTTGCGGCCTGCCCGGGACGCGAACAGCTATCCGTTCGCATTCGAGCACGTTGCTCAGGTCTTCGACCATCCTTGTGCGCCCGACCTGCTCGTCGTGCACAGCGCCGCACACTGCTACGGAGGGAACATCGGCCAGCACGGCTCGATGGACGCTGTGCAGGCGCGCGCCCCTCTCGTGGTCGCGGGAGCCGGTGTGCGAAAGCTGGGAACGCTCGAACGTCACTGCCGCTTGATCGACGTCGCACCGACGATCCTGGCCCTTCTCGGGGTCGAGACGGCGCCCGGAAACGGGGCCAACGGCGCCGAGCGAGACGACGTGTTCTTGTCACGCCAGGACGGCGAGCCGCTCCTCGATCTCGTCCAACCTGGCGGCGCGCAGCACGTGGTCGCGATCCTCCTCGACGGCTGCAACCCGAATGTGCTCTATGACATGGCCGGGTCCGGGGAGGCGCAGAACGTCGCCCGGCTGATGTCGATGGGCAGTGCCTTCGCCCACGGAGCCATGGCATCGCTGCCCACGGTGACGCTGGCGAACCACACGAGCCTCCTCACCGGATGTCATCCGGGACATCACGGGATCCTCCACAACGCCTGGTACGACCGCAGCCTCGACTGCGAGGTCGTCACCGAGTCCCCCGCCACATGGCAGGAGGCGATGAGGTGGATGAGACCCGGGATCGAGACGGTGCACGAGGCGCTGAAGCGGTCGCGACCCTCCAGTGTGTCGGTGTCGGTGAACGAAGCTGCCGATCGGGGAGCGGACTACTCGACCTTCGAGCTCTTCCGTGAGGGAAAGGCGGACCTGCTAGTGCCGGACATGTCCGTGCTACCGCCCCACACGACGAGGCCGTTCGCAGAGACCGACGATAAGTACGGCTGGTGGAGCTTCGCAGACACCGTCGCGCTTACGCAGTTCAGCGCGATCTGGGAGGGAAGCCACCTGGGCGTCGATTACCCGAGGCCCGATTTCAGCTGGGTCAGCTTCTCGTTGACGGACTCGGCTTCCCACGCAGGCGGGCCCCATTCGGCGATAGCCGAGGCAGCCGTGCGCGACACCGACGGTCGAATCGGAGAGCTCATCGACGCCGTCGAGAGGTCTGGAGCGTTCGAGGAGGCTGCGTTCGTGCTCGTCTCGGATCACGGGATGGAGCAGAGCGACCCGGAAGTCGTCGGGGATTGGGACGAGGCCTTGCGCGGAGCGGGAATCGATTTCAAAGACGAATCCTCCGGCTTCCTCTACGTCACTGCTTGACCCCGTCGACGCGGATGCCCCGAGGGGGCCGATCGCGATCAGCCGTAGACTGGGGAGGTGCCGCCTAGGCGAGGAACGCAAAGGACTCTCGCTGTCGCACGCGGTGACGAGCCCGCAGATCTGCTGATCAAAGGGGGTCGCATCTTCGTGCCCGGCACCCGTGAGTGGGTGCTCACCGAACTCGCCGTAGCCGACGGGGTGATCGCAGGCTGGGGGCCCCGCGACGCGGCAGAGGTCGTGGACGTCGAAGGCGCCTCGCTCACGGCTGCCTTCGTCGATCCCCACATGCACCTCGAATCGACGAAGCTGTGGGTCGACGAGTTCGTGCGAACTGTGCTCCCGCACGGGACCACCGCTGTCGCTGCCGACCCTCATGAGATCGCGAACGTCTTCGGGGTGCCCGGCGTGGTGGCGCTCGCAGAGGCTGCGAGCCGGTTGCCGTTCACCTTCGGGATCTGCGCCTCGAGTTGCGTGCCTGCCTCTCCTTTCGAGAGCCCGGGCGCGGAGCTGGACCACGAGGATCTCGCCGAGCTTCTCGACGAGCACGGGGCGATCGGGATCGCGGAGGTGATGAACTTCCCCGGCGTCATCAACGGAGACCCCGAAGTCCTGGCGAAGATCTCCACTGCCGGGAGCCGTCGAGTGGACGGACACGCCCCGGGGATACTCGGCCGCCAGCTCGATGCCTATCTAACGGCGGGTGTCGAGTCCGACCACGAGTGCACCGAGCTCGAAGAGGCAGAGGAGAAGAGGCGCAAGGGCATGTGGATCTTCGTTCGCGAAGGTTCTGCTTCGCGCAATCTCGCCACCCTGGTGCCGACCGTGCTGCGGCACGGCACCGACCGCGTCGCCCTGTGCACCGACGACCGCGAGCCGGACACGCTGCTGCACGAGGGACATATGAACGACTGCGTCCGTCTCGCTGTGGCCGCAGGGGTCAGGCTCGAAGACGCACTCGTGATGGCGACGTCGAACCCCGCCGACTACCACCGCTTTGACCACCTCGGTTGGCTCGCCCCCGGATACCAGGCTGACATCTTGTGCTTCGACGACATCTCGAGCTTCGAACCCGCCCGCGTATGGCAGGCGGGGCGGCTCGTGGCGATGAACGGCAGGGTCGTCCCGGGTGCAGTAGGAGACGACCCGGCTCCACAGTGGATGCTTCACTCGGTCCACTTGGAGCAGCCGCCTGGAGCCGAGGCTTTCGAACTGTCGCCACCTCGTGCGGGACGAGCTCGCGTGATCGGGGTCGAGTCGCGGTCTTTGTCGACGAAGGACTTGGTGATGGACGTTACCGATCCCAGTGCGGATGTCGCCCGCATCGGGGTCGTGGAGCGCCACAGGCACACGGGGCGGGTGGGCCTCGGTTATGTCACGGGGTTCGGGCTCGGTCGAGGTGCAATCGCCTCGACTGTCGCGCACGATGCCCACAACTGCATGGTGGTCGGCGCCATCGGTCCCTCCGGGCCGGCCGAGATGGCGGCCGGAGTTGCGCGTTTGGCGGAGATCGGCGGCGGGCAGGTCGCAGTGCTCGATGGTCGCGTGATCGGCGAGGTGCGTCTGCCGATCGGCGGGCTCATGAGCGGCAGGAGTGCCCGCGAGGTCGCGGAAGAAGTACGGCGTCTGGCCGAAGCCGCTTCGAGCGGGCTCGGGGTGACCATCGATGCCCCGTTCATGCAGCTGAGCTTCCTCGGTCTCTCGGTCATCCCCGAGCTGCGGATCACCGACCGGGGCCTCGTGGACGTGACCACCTTCTCGCTCACCGACGTCGGCGCAGTCTGAGGTCACCGAGTCCGCCCACTCACAGGCTCGAGGGCCCACGGGCTCTCGTCAATCCCAAAGCCCCTCGGCGTGGCGCGCGAGGTCGGCGTGGGCTGTGGCGAGGTCAACGTTCACGAGCGCACCGTCCCTCACTACATCCTCGCCTGCGACCACGAGATGGCGGACGCGGCGGTCGGGGCCCAAGACGAGCGCGTCGGCGGCATCGCGAATGTCGGTCACGTCCTGGGCAGGCCATACCGCGAGGTCCGCGGGCGCTCCGACCTCGAGCCGTCCGAGGTCGGGCCGACCCAGGCACGTTGCCCCCCGGAAGGTCCCGAGCTCGAATGCCTCCGCCGAGCTCAAGGCGTCGGGGCGCCCTGAGCGCTGGCGCGCGAAGTAGAGGGCCTGGCGCAACTCCGGCAGCAGCACTCCCATCTCGTTCGACGCGGGACCGTCCACGCCGAGGCCAACCGGAGCTCCGGCGTCGAGAAGATCCCTCACGGGGCAGATCCCCGCAGCCAGCCGGGCGTTCGAGCTCGGGCAATGGGCCACCCCGGTCCCTGCTCCGCCGATCCGGCGGACCTCGGAGGCGTCGAAGTGGATCCCGTGCGCGAACCACACGTCGTCCCCCAGCCACCCGAGGTCCTCGACGAGCTCGAGCGGCCTGCGCCCGAAGCGGGCCAGGCAGTCACGCTCCTCTTCGAGGGTCTCCGCCAGGTGCGTGTGGAGGCGCAGCCCCAGGCTTCGCGCCAGGGCCGCGGACTCGCGCATCAGGTCCGTGGTGACCGAGAACGGGCTGCACGGGGCGACGACGACGGTGACCCGCTCGCCGTCGTGCAGGCGCGAGAAGACCGCCTCGGTGGAGGCGAGGATCGCGTCGATGCTCTCCACGATCGAATCCGGAGGAAGCCCCCCCGCACTCTCGCCGAGGTCCATCGAGCCGCGGCTCAGGTGCAAACGCACACCGACCTGACGCGCCGCCGCGGCTATCGCGTCGAAGACCGAGTCGTCGCCTCCGGGGACCACGTAGTGATGGTCCGACACCGTCGTCGCTCCGCTCATGGCGAGCTCCGACAAGCCGACGAGTGCCGCGACCGACACGTCTTCGACCGAGAGGCGACCCCAGACTGGATACAGCTCCGTCAGCCAACTGAAGAGGTCACAACCGGTGGCACGACCGCGAGTCATCCACTGGTAGAGGTGGTGATGTGTGTTGACGAGCCCGGCGGTGATTATGTCGCCATGGCAAGAGACGACGATGTCGTCCGCCGAGGATTCGATCTCGCCGATCGCGACTATCCGTCCGTTCTCGATCGCGATATCACCCGGCCAACGCGCGCCGCGAAAAACCGTTCTTCGCGCCATGCTCCGTAGTATCGTCCGGCCAGGTCCCTTAGGGGGCACTTGGGGAGGGAGGTCTGGCGATGACCGACGTAACCACCACTCCTGGCGACGGAGGCGCTTCGGGAGGCACCGGAAGCGACACCCTGAGCCTCGACGCCGCCCCGAGCTCGGAGGCCTACGAGGCCTTCAAGCTCGAGCAGCGAGGAATCGAGCTGATCCCCGAGTCCGAGCGGCCCATGAAACCCTCGGGCCTGTTCTGGATGTGGGCGGGCGGCATATGGAACGTCGAGTTCCTCGTCTACGGCGCTCTCATCATGTCCTTCGGGCTCTCGTTCAACCAGGCGGTCATCGCGATCCTAGCGGGCAACCTCGTCTACGCATTCCTCGGCTGGGCGAGCCTTCCCGGTCCGGAGACGGGGACCACTGCCTTCATGGTCAGCCGGGCCCCCTTCGGCCGAAACGGAAACCGCGCCCCGTCCCTCTTCAACTGGATGACGCAGGTCGGCTTCGAGATCGAGGGCATGGTGCTCGTCGTCCTCATCGTGATCGCCATGTTCAACCACGAGGGGTTGAGCGTGAACGCCGGATGGAAGGCGATCATCCTGGTCCTGGCGGTCGGGGTCCAGTTCATCATGCCCTTCCTCGGTCACGCCACGATCACCAAGGCGTTTCGCTACCTGTCCTTCGTGTTCATCATCCTCTTCGCCGTCATGGCGGCGGTCGTGATACCGAACGCCCACTTGGCCACGCTGAAGGGCCAGCACGTCTCGTGGTGGATCTGGACGACCGGTCTCCTCTTGATCGTCTCGGCAGGAGGGCTCGGGTGGACCGAGAACGCGGCCGACTACTCGCGCTACCTGCCGAAGGACACCCCGAGGGCCAAGACGTTCTGGGCGGCGACCCTCGGCGGGGCGATCCCGTCGATCCTCTTGGAGCTGCTCGGGGCCACGGCGTACCTGGCGAGCCCGCATGCGGCTTCGGCCACCGGAGTTCCGGCGGCATTCGGAGCGGCCAGTTGGTTCTTCTGGCCGTTCCTCATCATCGCCCTCCCTCAGATCTTCTGCATCAACACGATCGACATGTACTCCTCGGGAGTCACCCTCCAGGCGATCGGCATCCCGGTCAAGCGCTGGGGGTGCGTGATCATCGACACGGTCATCTGCGGCGGCGTGGCGGCTCTCGTGATCTACAAGGGCAACTTCTACAACGACCTCGCCGGCTTCCTGAACTACATCGTCGTGTGGCTCGGCCCTTGGTTCGGGATCTTCATGGTCGACTACTTGCTGCGCCGGGGCCGCTACGACACCACGTCTCTGGCTGCCAAGCGCGGGGGCCTGTACTGGCGAAACGGGGGGGTGAACTGGAAAGCCGTTGTGGCCCTGTTCCTCGGGATGTTCGCCGCGATGATGTGGGTGGACGCGGCCTTCTACTTCCCGGCGTTCACGTCGTACCTGTCCACGAAGACCTTCGGCGCCGACTTCAGCTGGGCCTTCGGGCTGGTAGTGGGCGCCGCCGTCTACTACGTCCTTTCGGTCTCGTCGGTCCGCAAGGAGGCTTTGGCGGTCAAGTAGCAACTTGAAGGCGGAGCCGTCCCGGCGACAGGATGGCTTCATGGCCGACGAGCGAATCGAAGTCCAGCGAAAGATCGCGGCTGATCCCGCGACGATCTTCCGAGTGCTGTGCGATCCCAAGGGTCACGTGGCGATCGACAGCTCGGGCATGCTGATGGACGCCACGGGAGATCCGGTGCAAGCGGTGGGCGACAGCTTCGTCGTCCACATGGACCGTGAGGCCCTGAACGACTACCCGATGGGCCTGTACGACGTGACCGTGACGATCAAGACCTTCGTACCCGACCGAGAGATCGCCTGGACCATCCTCGGCCAGATCCGTCCGCAGATCGGGCACGTCTACGGCTATCGCCTCGAGCCGACAGACGACGGGACCCTGGCCACGTCGTACTACGACTGGTCCTCGATAGACCCGACCTGGAAGGAAGCGGGGATCTTCCCGGTGATCTCCGAAGGAGCGCTTCGCGCCACCCTCGGGATCCTTGCCAGGACCGTGCAGAAGAAGAGCGCCTGAGCCAATTGAGGGGCACCCCCGCTCCGGTCGACCCGCTCTCGGTCCGTCGCCGTTTCGCATCCCGTCTCGCCGGCGAGGGCATCGAGATCGGGCCTGGTCACGTTCCGTTCCCAGTCCCGCCCGGTGTGACAGTCAGGTTCGTCGATCGGTGGACACCGGCCGACAACGAGGCCCTCTTCCCCGAGCTCGGTGGGAGCCCCGGCTTCCCGTCGCCTCACTACGTGGCGAACCTCGATACAGAGCGTCTGAGCGGATTCGGTGACGGGACTCAGGACTTCGTCATTGCGAGCCACATCCTCGAGCACCTGGCGAACCCCCTCGCACTGCTCGTCGACATCCACCGTGTCCTGAGAAGCAAAGGGGTCCTCATCCTCTTGCTACCCGATCGGCACTCGACATTCGATCGCGAGCGGGACCCCACTCCCCTGACCCATGTAGTCGCCGAATACCGCAGTGACGTCCGGGAGGTCGATGACGCCCACATCATCGACCAGCTCGTAGGCGCACATCGAGCAAACGGAGGGACGTTCGATCCGGGTTCGCTCACGCCGGAGCAGCTCGAGTTGCACCGCCACCGATCTGTCCACGCTCACGTTTGGGACATCCACGAATTCACCGAGGTCCTGGAGTTCGCGTCGAAGGAGCTCGATGTCGACTGGGAGGTCCTCGACGAAATGCTGCCGGGCCAGGAGGGAACTTACGGCGAAGAATTCGGTTGGGTGCTGGCGCGCTCCTAGCCGGCGGACGCCTCGTCGGCAGAGTCCGGCCGACTCACTACGCCGAGAGCCCGACTCGGCGAGCCAATGACGACAGTTCCTCGAGGGCATCGTCGAGCTCAGTGGCCACAGCAGTGGCGATCAGGCGGTCGACTCCCATCGCGGCCACCTTGTCGACCGTCTCGTCGGTGATCTTCGGCGCCACGCCGCTGATCGTGATCTCGAATGCCACGGGATCACGTTCGGCGGCCTCGACCTGCCGGCGCATGTCTGCGATGGCGATGCGCAGCTCGTCGCCGCCGATGCCGAGCGGCTGCCAGCCGTCGCCGCGGTGGGCCGCGCGGCGCTTCGACGCCTGGCTGGTGCCGCCGACGTGGATCGGGATTCCGCCTCTTTGGGCCGGCTTCGGATAGCTGTGGGCATTGGCGAACGCGACGAACTCGCCGCTGAAGCTGGCTCCCTCCGGACCGGACTCCGCCCAGAGCTCCCGCATGGCATCGATCGTCTCGTCCGCCCGCCGCCCGCGGGACGAGAACTCGGTCCAGCACGCCTCGAGCTCCTCGCGCATCCAGCCCAAGCCGACACAAAGGCGCAGACGCCCGCCGGACAGAACGTCCAGCGTCGCCAGGCGCTTGGCAAGCACCACCGGCTGATGAACGGGGAGGATCAGCACACCCGTCGACAACCCGAGGGTCGTCGTGGCGCCGGCGACGAAGGCCAACAGGTCGATCGGGTCGGGGATGGAGGTGTCATCGGGGAGGGGCATGCGCCCCGACTCGTTGTACGGGTACGAGCTCGTGTACGTCGACACCACGAGTGGATGCTCGATCGCGACGAGAGCCTCGAAGCCGCAGCGCTCCGCATGTCGGGCGTACGGGACGACCCAGTGCGGGTCTGAAGTGACGCCGGCCAGGGGCGGGGGCATCACAGCGATCTTCATCGCGTCCTCTCCGTCATCGTCGCGTGCTCACGGGCCGGTCTTCTCGCCATTCCAGTCGCAGACGCCGTTGGGCGAATCGCCACGAGCCGTCCTGCCTTCGGTAACGGTCTTGGTAGCGGATCGCCATGACCAGCAGCCGCTCGCCGGCGTCGGTCCCGCAGACATGGTGGGCAAGGCATGCGACGGTGCCGTCGGCTTCGTCACCGTAGAGCTCGACCACTTGGCCTCCGATTATGTGGGTTGTCGCCTTGTATTGAGCCAACCCGAGCTCCAGTGCGCGGCGCAACTGCTCGTGGCCCCGCCGTTCGAACGGCGTCTCCTCGGTCCCGGGCATGAGGTGCGACAACATGACTCCGTCCTCGGTGAAGAGGTGGACCACCGTCTCGATGTCGCGGGAGTCCACCGCCAACGCGTACCGCTCGACCAGGTCGCGCAGGGCGATTTTGTCTGGGCTGTCGCCTTCGAGATGTGCCAAGGTCCGTACCCCGCTCCCGCCGGAATCCCACCGCCCCGTCCGTCGGCGGCATCGTACGGGCACATCGGGGTCGTTTGCCGGGATGTTGCAACGCACGGGCGCTCGTGCAGAATTCGAGAGCTATGACGAGAATCGAAGAGCTGGCCTCTGAGCTCGTCGCCTTGGAGGCGAGAGTGGCCTCCGCCGAGGCAGTCCTGGCCATTCATGCGATCAAGGCCGAATACGGCGAGCTCGTGGACCACAGGTTCTCCCGTGGGACGGTCGTCGATCCGGAGACGCTCGACCAGGTGGTCGGCGAGATCGTGAAGCTCTTCACAGAAGATGCCATCTGGGACGGCGGATCGGTGCTCGGGGTCGCCGAGGGCCGCATCGCCATCGCCGAGCGCTTCGTGCCCCGACCCTCGACTTCTCCAGGCATCTCTTCACGAAGCCACGCATTCGTGTCGACGGACGCCACGCCTCCGCGCGTTGGGACCTCCTGTGCCCCTGCCGTACGCCGGACGGTAGGTCGTGGTGGATGTGCGGCTACGAGGAGGACGAGTACCGGCTCGAGGAAGGCACATGGCTCCACTCCAGCATGCGCCTCACCACGGTGTTCATGACCGAGACCGGCGAGGGCTTCGACCGCATTCTGGCGTGACCGCCGGCAAGAGTCGCACACCGATCAAAGGACTTCGATCCCGAACCGCCGGTGGTAGAAGTCGAAAAGCGTTCGCAGTTCGTCCTCGTCGAGCCCGAACATCGTGGCGTCGCGCAACCGGCCTGTACGTCGTTGCGACCCGCTCTCTTCCCACCACTTGGCCATGCGCGAAAGAGTGTCGGGATCCATTTCGTCGCCCATGTCACGGTACAACTCGGTTACGGCATCGAGCGGCGCTTCCTGCACGCGGTTGAAGGAGACGTCGAAAAAGCGTCCCTCGCGCCCCGCGTCGCGAAAGGACATGGTGCGTCGAAGGGCGTCGAGCCAGATCTCGGTCTCGCGTCGTCCCAGTGCCGCAGCATCCACCTTGGAAGTGAGCGGGCTGGTCAGCGCCTGTTTGAGCGCGCAAAGCGACGGCAACACGGCTGCCACGTCCCGGTGCGTCATCACGAAGCGGGCGTCAGGGTACACCGCGTCGAGCGCCTCGATGCTGGCCATGTGGGCTGGGGACTTGAGCCACCAGCGCCTAGGTGGGCAACGCCATTGCAGCAACTTGAGAACCCTCGCGTGGTACCGGTAGGCCGGCAGCATGTCGCACGTCACCAGCCAATCGGTGTACGAACGGACCGCTCCGTAGCCTTCGAAGACAATCGACCTGAAGTCGAGTGCCATCACGAGCAGACATTCCTGGGGTCCGGTTGCCGAGCTCGGCAGCATGCCGGCGAATTCCGGGAACAGGTCGTTCACGACGTCGAGCCCGGCCTGAGTACGGGCGATGCGGGGATCGTCGTCCTGGGTTGCAGAGGTGGGCGGGGGACAAGGTTGGTTCGCCTCCCATGTCCGAAGCGATCGCCTTCTGCGGTCGGCGGCCAGGAGGAAGCTGAGAGCCGTCGAGCCGGTGCGGGGAAGACCGAGCCCGAACAGCGGTGCCTCGATCCGGCCCTCTTCGATCTCCGGATGGTCCCTGTACCAGGACTCCACCACGAGGCGGTTGACGAGGAAGCCCACGAGCTGGCCCGTCACTACCTGCTCGCCGAGCTCGGTCAGCGACGCCTCGGAGTTGAACGATTGCACCAGGATCTCGAGGCCCTCCTGCCAGGTGTCGACGCCGAAGTCGTCGGCGCCGGCGCGCCCGACAGCCTGCTCGACGAGCTCGTCGACGTTCAGCATGGCTGGCTCAAGCCTCGAGCTGATCCACAGGAATCGAGCGCTCCATCATCCCGAAGGTCTCTTCACCCTCGAGCCGGTACCGCACGCACGCCTGGTGCAGCGCCGGCGGGAATTCGGGCGACAGCCCACCGGGCATGCACGCGGCAAGGATCGTTTCCCCTTCGACGTGCAGGTCGCCGCCCGCCGTTCGCAATGTGAGTGACACGTTCTCGCCATTGGGGGTGAGCCGTCGAAGCCACGGTGCATCCACAATCGTCGCGGGCACGAGCGTCTCGCCGTCGAGGACGAAACCCTCGTTGTAGGCACCGACGCCCGGGCGTTCGGGGAACGCGAGCACCCCGAAGCCCCGTCTGCTCGGGAAGAGAGCGCTCGCCCAGCAGTGACCCCAGAAGCCGAGCACATCGCGCGGGCCCTGGCGATGGATGCGCAGCGCGGTGCCCCGAAAGCGCCACTCGTCGTCCCCGACGCTCAGAGTCCCGCGACACGTGCACAGCTGCTCGTAGCGGGGCGATATGAACGCGCCCGCGAATCCCTCGTCGAACATCGCCCTTGCTTCAGGATTGAGCGTCCCCGATACCCACGGTGGAGCCGCAGCCTCCAAAGCGACGTCGACGCGCAGCGGGATCTGCGGACCGGTGAAGTCGGACCTCGCCAGGCGCCCTGCGTTGGTATCGAGGGCACTGCCGTCGAAGTGCACGGTCGTCCGGGCGAACGGCTCCTCGCACCGGAACTCGAGACCTCCGGCGCCGAAGGTGCGGCAGATGCCGTCGTCGTCGATTGGCGAGTGCCCCTCGCCTCGGCCCCATGCCACCACCGTGCGATCGCCGGGGAACCCCACGTTCACCTGCAGGCCGCGCTCATCCCAGGACTTCGCGACCGCCTCGATACCGATACGCGGCATGCCGAGCGTTCCGTTCTCGTCGCACACCCACACCGATGCGCTCTCACGCACGTCGGGATCGGCGGGCGCGCCGGCGAAGAAGTAGTCGCGGGTGTGCGCCAGGCCTCCGTCGAACTCCGGCATCGCCTCCACCTCCCCTTGGGCCCGAGCAGTGGCCGGGCGCAGCGCAAACCTACAAGAGCGGGCTCGATGGAAAAGGCGACCAACGGACTTCCGGTGCTAGAGATGACGTCGTGGAACGTCTGGGAAGTGGCGCACAATCCCGGCTGGACCGTCGCCGATGACGGCTCCGTCTCGCTGACATGACGCAGCACGAGCTGGTCCCGCGCCCCATGGCTCAGTCGATCGACGACCTCGTTGCGGGGTGCACTTCACGCCGACCGATGGTTCCTCAAGACTCGAAGTCCGGTGCTCGCTTCGAACATGTGGTGATAGGCGGTCGGCGCCTGGTGCTCAAGTACCAGGACGCCCAAGACGACTGGCTCATGCGAGCGACCGGTGACATGGACGGCCGGCGGTTTGCCGCTCTCTGGGGCTCGGGACTGCTGGACTCGATCCCCTCCGCCATCGACCACGCGGTCGTGGGCGCCGCTGTGGAAGACGGGGTCGGAGCGATCCTCCTCCGCGACGTCTCCGACGAACTGTTGCCCCTGGGGGACGGGCCTCTCGGGCACGACGAGCACCTCAGGTTCCTCGATCACATGGCACTGCTTCATGCCACGTTCTGGGGATGGCACGACACCGTCGGCCTGACCCCGCTTCGGGCGAGATACCTGACCTTCTCCCCCGCGGTCGCCGCGGACGAGGCGGCCAGGGGATCCGATGCATTGGTGCCGAAGGTGATGGCCGACGGCTGGGCGAGGTTCCCCGCCGTCGCGCCACAGGCGGCGAAGGTGGTGATGCCGCTGTTGGACGATCCTTCCCCCCTCCTCACTGCTTTGGAGCAGATGCCACACACGTTCGTTCACGGCGACTGGAAAGCCGCGAACCTCGGTTACCACGGAGACGGGCGCACGATCCTGCTCGACTGGGGCGAGGTGCCCGGCGAAGCCTCCCCTCTCGCGGATCTGTCCTGGTACCTCGCACTCAACTCGGCCAAGCTGCCGCAGTCGAAGGAAGACACGGTCGCCGCCTACCGTGGAGCGCTCGAACGCCACGGCGTCGAGACCGGCGCCTGGTGGGACCAAGCATTGGCCCTCGAGATGCTGGCGACGATGCTCCAATTCGGATGGGAGAAGGCACTCGCCAGTGCCGGCACCGAGCTCGAGTGGTGGGAGCGCGCGGTGGCCGCGGGGGCCGAGCTCCTGGCTTAGGTGAAGCCGGCTCGTCGACGGAGCTCGGGGGCGGTCCGTCGGCACCCAAGGGCGTTGTCTTTGTACGCGACGTTGTCTTAGGATCTCGATGGTGCCGTCAGATCGTCTTCCGCCGAAATTCCCCAAGTTCGATAACCTCGAGGACGAGCGCAGGCACCGCAAGCAGCGCCTCGCCGCAGCTTTCCGGCTGTTCGGACAGTTCGGGTTCGACGAAGGGGTCGCCGGTCACATCACCGCACGAGACCCCGAGCTGCTCGACCACTTCTGGGTCAATCCGCTCGGGATGAACTTCAAGCACATACGCGTGAAGGACCTCATCCTCGTGAACGATCGCGGTGACGTCGTGGACGGCAACTGGCCGGTGAATGCTGCCGCGTTCGCGATCCACTCGCAGATTCATGCAGCGCGGCCAGACGTGATCGCAGCCGCGCACGCCCACTCGCTGCACGGTAAGGCGTGGTCGTCGTTGCGCCGACCCCTCGATCCCCTGACTCAGGATTCGTGCGTGTTCTACGGCGACCACGCGGTGTTCGACGATTACACCGGGGTGGTGCTCGACCTCGAAGAGGGAAAGCGGATCGCGCACGCTCTAGGCGGGCGAAAAGCCGTGATCCTCTCGAACCACGGCCTGCTGACGGTCGGACAAACTTCGGTCGACGAGGCCGCATGGTGGTTCATCACGATGGAACGCACCTGCCAGGCGCAGTTGCTGGCTGAGGCTGCCGGCACACCAGTGCTCATCGATCGCGAACAGGCGGAGAAGACCGCGCGACAGGTCGGAATGCCGCTCGCGGGTTGGATCTCGTTCCAGCCACTCTACGAGTGGATCGTCTCGATCCAGCCAGACCTCCTCGAGGGGTGAGCTTGTCGCATAAGTTGTGACGATGCGTTTTGGCCTCGATGTCGCGCAGCAACGTATGCCGTGGGAGGAACTGGTCGACCGCGTGCATTTCGCCGAGGACCTGGGCTTCGACGGCGCCTGGGGCTTCGATCACCTTCAGCCCATGTACGGCGAAGGACCCGGGCAGACCTTCGAAGGCATGACGACGCTGGCCGCGCTTGCAACCGCCACGTCGCGCATCCGGCTGGGTCTTCTCGTGACCGGAGTGACCTACCGGCACCCATCGGTGCTCGCAGCCCAGGCCCTGACGATCGACCACGTCTCGCACGGCCGGCTCGAGCTCTCCCTCGGCGCCGCTTGGTTCGAGAAGGAGCACGTCGAGCTCGGTATCGCGTTCCCGCCCACACCTGAGCGCTTCGACTTGCTCGAGGACGCGCTCGAGATCGTGACCCGTCTGTTCACGGGCGAGGTCGTCTCCTACGACGGCCGGGTCGTGTCGTTGCGCGACGCACAACTTCGTCCGTTACCCGTCCAACAACCGCACCCGCCGATTTGGATCGGCGGCAGCGGTCCGCGGCGCACACTCCCACTCGTCGCACGCCACGCCGACGTCTGGCACTCGTGGGGAACTCCCAATTCACTCCGGGAGGCAAACCAACGGCTCGACGAGCTGGCGGCTCGAGCGGGACGCGACCCGTCGTCGATCGTGCGAGCGAGCTCGGTGTCGCTCGACGATCTCGACACAGCGCGCAGACACGCTGCCAAATGGCGGGACGCGGGTTACGGCTACCTCGTCTGCGGCTGGCCCGAAGCGGGCCGAGCGCAGGTCGAGCGATTCGCCCGCGACGTCCTGCCCGAGTTCGCCGCCTGAGGCGCTCGGCGTCAGCCGGGTTCGACGGGGGCCGGCGTGAACTCCAGGTGTAGCCGGGTCAAGCCGCGCAGGATGTACGTCGGGACGTACTGGTATCGGCGAGCACCCGGGGAGCCGTGATGCGCCTCGGAGATGCGGATCTCAGCCATGCGCTCGAGGAGCTTCTCCAGACTCACCCGGCCCTCGGTGCGGGCCAGAGGCGCGCCCGGGCACACGTGTACACCGTGGCCGAAGGCGACATGCTGGCGGGCATTCTCCCGGTCCGGATCAAAGGCGTCGGGCTGCTCGAACTTGCGCGGGTCGCGGTTGGCCGCGGCGTTGAGCACCATGACGGTCGTGCCGGCAGGGATCTCGACACCGCCCACCGTCGTGGCACGCCGAGCCAACCGGAAGTCCCCCTTGACCGGGCCCTCGTAGCGCAGCATCTCCTCCACGAAGTTCGGGATCCGGTCGCGCTCGGTGCGTAGGCGGGTCTGCAGATCAGGATGCTCGGCCAGGTGCTGCACGGCGGCGGCCAGCAATCGCACGGTGGTCTCTTGGCCGGCGGCGAAGATGTTGGCAGCCACGCGCACCACGTCGATGACCTCAGGGACCGAGCCGTCCTTGAAGGTCGCGCTCGCCAGCCCGCTGAGCACGTCATTGCGGGGCTCGCGGCGGCGGTCCTCCACGTACATGGACAATTGCCGGTACAGGAACTCGAGCGGGCTCTGGGCCAGAGTGTCGTCGCCCGTGCTTCCGAGCCCGGTGGTCCGGTTCAGGTTCTTGCGAAACAGCTCGTGGTCCTCGCGCGGCACCCCGAGGAGGTCGGCGATGATGAGCATGGCGAAGGGCGAGGCGTACTCGGTTATGAACTCGCAGGCGCCCTTGTCGACGAACTCGTCGATCTGGCGGTCGGCGTAGTCCCACATGAACGCCTCGTTCTCCTTGAGGCGCCCCGGCGTGAGGAGCTTCATGAGCAATCCGCGATGGTCGGTGTGCTTCGGTGGGTCGAAGGTGATCACCTGGTCGCTCATGGGCAGCCCGTCGCGGTACTGCTCTATGAGATCGCTCACGTCATCTCGACCTTCCAGGGACACCGGGAAGCCCGGGAAGGGACCCGTCACCGAATTGCACGACGAGAACAGGTCCGGGTCGTGGTAGACGGCCAGTGCCTCGTCGTAACCCGTCACCATCATCACGTCGTGGTGCTGCTCGCGGCGCACCGGGCACCGGCTGCGCATGAAGTCGTAGTACGGGTAGGGGTCTGCGACGAATTCGTCGCCGCGGAAGAAGTCGGTGGCGTCGTAGTCCGTCATGAGGTCCCCTGCACGAAGGTCGCGGCCGGGCAACTGGAACGCCGCGTGCCGGTCACGTCCGTATAATAACCGTTCGGTACAATGTCGTTCTCCCCTCCTGCAAACGCCAAACTCGTCGCTGAGATTGACGTCCTCGTCGTCGGCGCCGGCATTACCGGCATCTACCAGCTCTACACGGCACGGGAAGCCGGCTTCTCGGCGCTCCTGCTCGAGGCAGGTGGTGGTGTCGGGGGCACCTGGTACTGGAACCGCTATCCCGGGGCCCGGTTCGACTCCGAGAGCTACGCCTACGGTTATCTGTTCTCGAGGGATCTGTTCGAGGAGTGGGAGTGGGGGGAGCACTTCGCCGGACAGCCGGAGACCGAGCGCTACTTGAACCACGTGGTCGAGCGGTTCGAGCTTCGGCACCAGATACGACTGCGCACCAAGGTCACCTCGGCCGAGTTCGACGAGGCGACAGGGACGTGGAACGTCTTGGCGAGCGACGGCACCCAGTACCGGGCACGCTTCCTCGTTGCCGCCACCGGCGTCCTCTCGGTGCCGTACTTCCCGGACGTGCCCGGGCTGGCGGAATTCGGTGGCGAGTCGTACCACACGGGTCTGTGGCCACAGTCACCCGTCGACTTCTCCGCCAAACACGTTGCGGTCATCGGCACCGGGTCCAGCGGGGTCCAAATCGTCCCCGCCATCGCCAACCAGGTCGCGTCGCTGACCGTGTACCAGCGCACCCCCAACTGGTGCACGCCGCTCAACAACGCTCCGATCACGCCCGACGAGCAGTCGCAGCTGCGGGCCGACTTCGAAGCGATCCGAGATGCTCTGAACACGTCGGCGCACGGGTTCCTCCACCAGCCGCACGGCCGCGCCGCCTTCGACGACTCGCGAGAAGAACGGAGGGCGTTCTTCGAGAAGATGTGGAACAGCCCCGGTTTCATGAAGCTCACCAGCAACTACACAGACCTGCTGTTGAACGAGGCCGCCAACTCGGAGTGGTGCGGGTTCGTCGCCGGCAAGGTCAGGAGCATCGTCGAGGACACCGGGACGGCGGAGAAGCTCATCCCGAAGGACCATCGTTTCGGCGAGAAGCGGCCTCCGTTCGTCACCGACTACTACGAGACGTTCAACAAGCCGAACGTCTCACTCGTCGACCTCCATGAGACGCCGATCCGTCGCGTGACCGAGCGGGGCATCGAGACGACCGAGGGTGAGCGGGACTTCGACGTCATCGTGTGGGCGACCGGCTTCGACTTCGGAACCGGGGCGCTACTGCGCATGGGCATCCGTGGCCGCGAAGGCCTTGCCCTCGCCGACCACTGGGCCGATGGTCCAACGACCTTCCTGGGCCTGCAGACCACCAACTTTCCTAATCTCTTTTTCCCCGGCGGGCCTCACGCTGCTGCCGGCAACAACCCGCGATACAACGGCGACCAGGTCGACTTCGTCACCGAGACGCTCGCCTACGTCCGCGACCATGGCTACGACGTGATCGAGGTGACGCTCGAAGCCGAGGAGAAGTGGTGCGAGATGATCGAACGCAACGTGGCCTTCTCCTCGTTCACCGAAAAGAGCTACTACTTCGGCACCAACATCCCCGGGAAGCCTCGCCGGTACCTCCTGAACTCCGGCGGACGGCCGAAGCTCTTCAGAGAGATCGCCAGGGTCCGCGAGAACGGCTACAAGGCGTTCAGACTGTCGCGATCGGCGTCGCCGGCGAGCCCACCGCGCCAGGCAGCCGCAGCGGTGGAGCGGTAAGAAGGAACCGGCTGCGCTCGTGCTGGCGCAGCCACGCTGCCAACTCGTGCAGGTACCAAAGCTCCCCGAGCGGCACGCCGAGCTTGAAGAGGCAGAGATGATGGATCGGGAGGAGCGAATGCCGGCTCTCGTCGCGGTCCCTCCCGACCAGTCCCTCGACCGCGTAGTTGTCCGCTACCAGCGCGGCGATCTGCGACTCGGTGATCCAATCCAGCAATGACTCGTCGCGGGCGTCGAGGTACGTGCACATCGTGAAGAGCTGCGTGGGATCCGGATTGTGGTCCCACTCGAGGATCTTGGTCGCGAACCCGGTGTGGAACAGGACCATGTCCCCGGGCTCGATGACGACGTCATCGGCCGCCATGATCTCCTCGAGCGTCTTGCGATCGACGCCGCGCCAGTCGTGGCCCAGGTGGTGGGCCAGGTCGATGAGGACCCCTCGGCCCTGCACACCGTGGAAGGCCATGTGCTCCAGACCGAGATGGCGCGCGAAGCAGAGGTGCTCACCGCCGTCCCCGGCCGCGTCCACCTTCGGTCCGACGAGGTCGACTCCCGCTCGGTACCCGTTGTAATAGACGGCCTCTTCGGTCCCGTCACCGTCGGCGTCGAACTCGGCCCCGGCGTGGGCGAAGGAGTCCCACTGCGTCGAGTACTGGAGGAAGAGCGTCACCATGTCGTCGTTCCAGACGTCGACGTACTTGGGGTGCCCCCACTTCTCCATCTGACTCTGATGAACGTTGTAGAAGGTGTCGACGTTGCCATCCATGTCCTCGGTCGGCGCGAGGACCGGAGGATGACGCCGCTGGTTGAGGGCAGTGCCACCCGGATAATCGAGCGGCAGGCTGAGACAGAAGGTGATACCGGCCTTCACCTCCTGCACCCCTTGGAGGACCTTCTCAGGGGTCAGCAGATTGATCCGTCCCAGCTCGTCGTCCTCGCCCCAATCACCCCAGGTCGACCCGGGCGGGCGTTGTTTCCACCGCTTGGTCACCGCGTCTGCTCCTTCCTTCGCGCCGATGCAGCCTAGGTTTAGACGACATCGCCACGAGCTCCGGGTAGCACTGCTCGACGAGCATGCGGCAGCCGTCGCGCCAGGCGATATCGCAGTGTCCGAGTGCTTCGTGCATGAAAGTGGTGTCAGCCACCAGCGAGCACCAGGCCGAGGCCGTGTACTCGAAGATCGGCTCCTTGCCGATCAGCTCCCCCATGTAAGCGCAGTAGTCCTCGACGGTCACGACATCGTCGCCACACCAATTCACCACCAAGGGAGGCACGCGCCCTGCTTCCAGCGCTGCCACGCCCAGCCGGGCGCAATCCGGTTCGAAGATCGGTCGCGTGTAGTTGGGCGCGTCAGGATGGAGCCGGATCGTCTTTCCCTTGAGGATGCGGTCGAGGCGCTCCCGCAGCGGGCCGCCGTCGGGACCCGACGCGCTGCCTACGCGGATGATCGTCGCGGGGATCTCGAGGTTGCGCGAGAGATAGCTGACGACCGCCTCGTTCGCCACCTTGGTGAAGGAGTACGCACTCGTCGTGTGGAAGCCGAAAGGATGAGATTCGGGGACGGGCGTCTCGCCACCAGGCGGGTCGTACACCGAGATCGTGGAGGCGAACAGGAAGCCCATAGCCGATCGGCAGTGCGCCATCAACCGCCCGGTTGCATCGGCGTACGCGTCGAAGGAATTCGGCCATCGATCCCTCGACGGGACGTCGATCCGGCCCATCGCGTTCCGGGACAGAGGCAGCGCGCTGTGGAACACGTAGTCGAAGTCGTCGGGAAGACCGTCGAACGGCTCGAACACGTCATGCCGGATGCAAGTGACACCACTCGCCTCCAGCTTTTCCCTCGCCTCAGGGTTCGAGAAGCGAGCCATGGAGAACACGTCGTTGTCGGGCGCGAGCAACCGCAGGGCGGGAGCGCTCACCGGCCCTTGCCCGCCCACGAACAACACCTTCCGGCCGTGCACGGGGCAGCGCTCAGAAGCCGAGGTCCAGAACGGGCTTGTCGAACGGAGCCACGTTGACCGAGTGCAGCGCCGGGAGTAGCTCCCTGTAGGGGAGGCCGGCGAGAAAACCGTCGACGGTGCGCTGGAGGTTGGAGATGTGGCCCTCGAGCCGCTCGCTGAGGCGCATGTACCTGAAGCCATGCGCGTGCAGGCCCTTCTGCTGCCTCGGGATGTTCGAGAAGTCCTGCGCGGGAATCGGCGGCCATCGTGGGTCGTCGCACTCCCATACTTCGGGCGGTGGAGGAGTCTCAGGCTCATCGCCCTCACCGAACCGCGCGAGCGACCAGATCTCCATGAGGGTCTCCTCCGGTCCCGTCGGCCGGAAGCGGTACGAGGAGGCGCTGCTGTACATCGGCAGCACGAAGTAGTGCGGGAAGCACTGATAGAAGGTGTCGTTGAACCCGTGCTCGTCGAGCTCGTTGATGTCGGGGATGTCAGCGTGCCGCTCCCGGTGCCAGCGCATGACGGCATCGTTGAGCGCTCGGTTCCACGTCGAGATTGCGAGCTGCGGGTCGGCCGGCAGCTCCAGGTCGTGCAGACCCTCGGCAACCCGCACATCGTTCGCGTGGACCATCCCGTCCATGCCGTCGCTCATGGCTCGCAGGTATTCGATCTCCGCGTCGATGAACGCACGCCGGTCGAATGGAGCGCCGGGGCGCAGCGAGTACCGCATGCCGGGGATGTCGAGCTGGGGGTGTGTCACCACCACGTGGTACATCTCGACGAACGCCTCGACCGCGAGCTTCCAGTTCACCGGCAGACGGGCCGCGTACCACTTCTCGGCGCGCAGCGACTCCACTTTCCACGCGTCGAGGATGGTGGTGGTCGGCTCCATGCACTCCCTTACGGGAGGAGCATCGTTGTCGAAGTTGATCCACGCGCACCCACCCCACACCTCGCACCGCACCGGCACGAGGTCGACGTCGCCCGGCTCGACGTTGTGCGAGGCGAACGACTTGCGACGCGGGATCCCGGTGTTGGCGCCGTCGAGGCCGTAGCACCATCCGTGGAAGGGGCAGGTGAACCCGTTCTCGCAGCTCCCACGGCCCTGGACGAACCTGACGCCACGATGGCGGCAGGCGTTCTCGAACGCCCTCACCCCCATGTCGTCGGTTCGGAGCACGACGATGGATTGTTCGAGGAACTCGTACTCGACGAAGTCGTGGGGTCTCGGGATCTCCTCGAGCCGGCACGCCATCTGCCAGACCCGCGGCCACAGCCGCTCGACCTCCAGTCGGTAGAAGTCGGGGTCGAAGTAACGCTCCTTGGGAACCCGGTCCGGGAGCGCCGGGTCCATCGCGTAGGGCACCGGCAGTGCCGACCGCTTCCGGTCCGCGATCGCCACGGCGCGCCTCCTTCCCTCACTGAGTGCCGTCTTTTGCGGGTACGCAGGCTAACTGGCCGGTTTAGGTCCCGTTGGCGTTGCATGTACCGATCGGTCCAGCTTAGGCTCGGAACAGGGGTTTGCGTAGACCGCGAAGCACGTTTCCGCCTCCGAGGGAGGGCTCACCATGATCAAAGAGGATTTCGTCGTCTCCGGCGACGGGCACCTCCTCGAGCCCACCGACCTCTTCCGTACCCGCCTCCCGAAACACCTGCGCGACCGGGCCGTGTGGGAAGAGGATTTCGAGATCGAACCGTTCGTCGAGGGTGGCGCCAGGGTCTTCAGGCGCCTGCACACCCCCGGGTTCGAGGGCTGGACGATCTCCCGGTACCGCCAGACCGGAGGGCGGATGCCGGAGGGTGATCCGGAAATGATCCTCGAGGACATGGACCTCGACGGGGTCGACGCCCAGGTGTTGCACCCGAACCTGTCGCTGTTCGGGCTCTACTCCGACGACCACGAGCTCTCGATGGCCCACGCTCGTGTTTACACGGACTATGTCAGCGAACGGTTCACGCCGTTCTTCTCGCGTCTGGCCCCGACTGCTCCCGTTCCGGTCACCGACATCGAGGAAGCCGTCGCCGAGATCGAGCGTGTCGCCGCCGCCGGCTTCCGCGCCGTCCTCCTGCCGGCGACGCCGCCGAAGCCCTACTACTCGCGAGACTTCGACGCCGTGTGGGCGGCGCTCCAGGCCAATGGCGTGCAGGCGTTCTTCCACACACAAACTGGCGGCGTGAAGGTCAACGACCCTGCCTCCTCGACGCTCAAGGTGGTCATGGAGTCGGCGGCGCAGGTCAACCAGCCGATGACCGAGAGGTCCGCGTCGAAGCGTATGGTCACCCAGGCGGTGTACGCAGGGCTCGTCCCCGGGAAGCTCATCTGCGAGCTGATCGGCGGCGGCGTCGCCGAGCGCTACCCCGACCTCCACTTCTCGCTGATCGAGTTCAACGCCCACTGGCTGTCTTCGTTTGTGGTCTTCATGTTCAAGTTCTGTGTCACCGGCATCGGCCAGGATCCCGACTGGTGTCTCGGCTGCTGGGACGACGCACGCCCCGCCGACGACCAGCCCGGCATGGCCCAGCTGT
>Ga0116219_10000644_pt1 | contig 35657 bp, 19 predicted proteins | sample Sb_taG_4_FD_91019 | JGI IMG/M metagenome (GOLD analysis project Ga0116219, IMG submission 91019) | Peat soil microbial communities from Weissenstadt, Germany - Sb_50d_6_BS metaG | ecosystem: Environmental > Terrestrial > Soil > Wetlands > Peat | place: Germany: Weissenstadt | collected 2010-09-21 | reverse complement strand
GTTACGCAAGGTCTCGTCCCGAAAAGCGTTCAGGAATTCCCGAAATGCTGGTTTTCGGCCGAATTCGGCGTGGTTGCAATCCGGGCCTCGCGTGTGGCCGTCGTTTTTTTGGTGATTTTTCATCCACCCGTACCGTCACATACGTTTTATCTCCGTAAAAACAATCGTTTGGTGCTAGTAAAGTGGCGTTCAGCCCGGACGGCCGGCGGATGGTGTCGGGTGGCGCAATCAGCACGGCACGAATCTGGGACCTTGAGACAGGCAAAGAGTTGCAGCGCTTTGAGGGTCACACGCGGTTAGTCTACGGCGTGGCTTTCAGTCCCGACGGCAAACGGGTGTTGTCGTCTGGCGCGGATAATACGATCCGTCTGTGGGAGGTAAGCACGGGCAAGGAAGTACATTGCTTCCGGGGCCATACGGGGGATGCGTTCGGCGGACTGGTCCTGGACGTGGCCTTCAGCCCGGACGGTCGGCGGGCGCTCTCGTGTGGAGGCGATAAGACAGTGCGGGTCTGGCAGCTGTACGTGGGGGATACTCGGTGAGAACCAGAAAAGGGGTCGGGAGTCGTTTACAGACCATGAAAACGACCGTGATAGTCCTTACTTAACGACCCCCGACCCCTTTTCTTTCTCAAGCCGTGGAACATCGGCAGCAGTGCTCCACGCACCGGAGGAGCGATGTCAGGTGGGTATCGAGGAACAGGTCTGACTCAGGCCGAAGTCGAGGCCATGACCGCTGACTTCCGGGCTGCCGGTGGTGTGGTGGATCAGAGCGTGGACGCCCAGCGGTATCTCCAGGCAAGAGGGGCAGGGGGGCTGACTCTCAACCGAGAAACGATCCTCCTGCCAGCGAACCCCACCAGAACTGCGGTGTTTGAGGAACTGGTCCATGCGGAGCGGTTTCGCAGAGGGGTGACGATTGAAGCTGGCAGAGGAGGGGTGCTTCAGTTCGAGGCAGAAGCGGCAGAAACATTGATCCGAAATCGACACGCCTGGCAGCTTCCAGCGGAGGAGGTGCGTCAGGTTATCGAGAACCTGCGGAACATCAGGGCCGAGTTGCAAAGACTCGGCGCAGGGCAATAGGGCAGCGTTATGACAAGAACTATCACCGACAAACTTGTTGCCACTGTCATCGAGGTCACGGACCTCGGCCAGCTTTTCCCGGCATCCGTCCTCAAGGGGCGGCTCGGCCTGGACGTTCGCATAGAGCGTGGATCGCTTTCAACCGGGAAGAAGGTGCGGCTGCACGGTCTGGGGTTGGAAGAAGAGGTGGAAATCATCGGCATCGAGATGCTGAGCAACCCCCATGACCCGAATGTGGTCCGTATCCTCTGTTCCAAGCCCAAGACGCTGGCCCTTCCAACTGGGAAGGTAGAGGGGTGGGTCATCGCAGAGCAGTAGCCACCCGGGAAGAGAAAAGGGGTCGTGCGTCGTTTCCGGATAGGTATAGGTCGAAAACGACCCCCGATTTCTTTTATTTCTGCGGCCCCGCTGGATGCTGCTCCCTCCGCACCTGCCACTCCGGTAGCACGCTGCCCTTTCAACCTCAGCCCACGCCAGTTTCTTCGCCCTACACTCCCACATTCCGGCACCTGAACTTTTTTTCACTTTTCTTGCAATTCGTCCTTGACGAATCGCAGTGTTGAAGCGTACACTTGTAAACATCACGGGAGCAGCCGGCGAGTCGTCCTCCCCGGCGCCCTTACCGTTCACTTTTCGCGCGGGTCGTTCCCCCCCGGACGCACCGCGGTTGATCGCACCGGGTCAACGCGCCGCGAGTCGCACCCGCGCCACCAGGAGCAACACCATGTCTTTCCGTTACCTCCTCGGACCGCTCTTCCCCGACCAGGCCCGCCGCTGGCAGGCCGACCGCGATGCCGGCCGCTGCCTCACCTTCGGCGCCCGCGGCGACCTCGACGTCCCCGTCGGCCCCGCCGACTCCTGGGACGACGTCCGCCGACGCCTGCCCCCCGGCTGGCGCCCCGACTTTGTCGCCCTCAACCTGGGTTACACCTTCATCCCGCCCAACCTCTGGTCGGCCCCCGTCCCGCTGGTCGGCCTGGCGCAGGATTGGAATCTCCTCTGGCACCATTACCGCCGGGCCCTCCGCCGCTGCGACCTCGTCCTCACCGACGTCCCCGGCGTCAATTTCCTTGCGCAGGCGGGCTTCCGCCACGTCCGACCCGCCAACCTGTTTGGCTGCGATCCCGAATGGCTCGACGGCCCCTGGCCCGTTGGCCCGCGGGATATCGACATCCTCTTTATCGGTAATTTGCACCCCGCCGTCCAGCGGGACCGCCTGTCCTGGCTGGGACGGCTGGCGCGCCTGGGCCGGCGCTGGAAGGTCGTCATCGCCACCGGGGTCTTCGGCGAGGACTACCGTACACTGCTGGGGCGGGCGCGGATCGTCTTCAACCGCTCCATCCGCGGCGAGTGCAACATGCGGGCGATGGAAGCGGCCGCGGCCGGCGCCCTGCTCTTCCAGGAGGCCGACAACTGCGAGGTGTCCAACTACTTCCGCCACCTGCGCGAGTGCATCCGCTATCGCGACGACGATCTGGAGGTCCGGCTGGAGCATTTCCTGACCCATGAAGACGCGCGCCAGGCCATCGCCGAGAGGGCGCGGCAGCGCTTGCGCGACTTCGGCCTGCCGGCGCTGTGGGGTCGGGCGCTGGGCACGGTCGCCACGGAGCGACACGAGATGAGGCAGCGGGCCGGCCGCCGCTTGTGCCCGGACGGGCGAGGGACTGACGAAGAGGACGCGCTGCTGGGCCGGACCTGGCAGGCGCTCTCCTGCGCCGGCGGCGGCGACCCCGGCCTGGCCGCCGACTTGGAGCGGGCGCTGGCGGCGCGCCCGGGGGCGGCGGCGCTGCACAACGCCCTGGGCGTGGTGCGGGCGCTGGCCGGGGCTCAGCCGGCGGCCCTCGCCGACCACTTCCGACGCGCTGTCGAGGCCGACCCCTTGCACCTCGTCGCCGCCCTGAACCTCGCCGACGTGCTGACCGACCTCTGCGACCGCGCCGCGGCGACTGACGGCGCCCGCCGGGCGTTGGCGGTGCTGGACCGGGCCGAGGCCCTGTCGCCCGCCGTGCTGGACGCGCCGTCCTACCCGCCAGGCTTCGACACGCTGCGCGTCGAGTGGGAGCGGGCGGCCTGGACCAACGCCGGGAGGCCGGCGGCGGAGGCCCGCGCCAAGCACGACCTGCTGCGCTGGCGAATCCACACGATCCTGGGCGAATTGACCGGCGACCTGGGCCACCACCGCGAGGCGGCTCTGGCCCGACCCGACTTGCCCGCCACCCGTGCGGCCCTGGGATGTGCCCTGGGCCGCGCCGGCCACCCCGCCGAGGCGGTGCCTCACTTGCGCCGGGCGGTGGCGGGCAACCCCTTTGACCGGCAGGCAGCGCGCGCCCTGTACCAGGCGCTGGGCGACGCCGGCGACCGCGACGGACAGGCGGCGCTGGCGTCCGACCGGCGCCTGCTGGCGCGCGCCGCCCCGGGAGCCGTGCCGGCCGAGCCGTGGTTCGCCGAGGCCGTAGCCGCAAGCGACCCGCTTGCAGGCTCTGCGGAAGCCAGCAAGCGGGCCGCTTGCGGCCACGGTAAGCAGGCCCGTTTCGAGTCGCTGGCCCTCGACGAGTTCCACCGCCGCTTCGGTGCCCCCAACACCAGTCGCGCCATCCACTCGTTCACCCCGCCGCAGGACACCCACGTCGTTCTGACGCTGCTCGCCCACGGCCGCGCCCGCCGCGTCCTGGAAGTCGGCACTGCGGCCGGCCACATGACCGCCAACCTCACCGAGTGGACGCCCGACGACGCACAGGTCTTCAGCCTCGGCGTCGTGGACGACCTGGCCGTGGCCACGCCGGCGCCGCAGCGCTCGGAGGACCCGCCGCGCGCCGAGTTCGGCCGCTTCGCCAACCACTTCGGCAAGGTCCACAAGGCCCAGTTCGTGACGGCCGACTCGCTGGCCTTTGACTTCGGCCGGCTGGGGCCCCTCGACTTCGCCTTCATCGACGGCGCTCACGACCGGCAGCACGTCCTCGGCGACACGCGCAAGGCGTACCGGGCGCTGTCGCCGGGCGGCTGTCTGGTGTGGCACGACTTCGACAGCCCGGTCGCCTGGGTCGAGGTGCGGCGGGCGCTGGAAGAAATCGACTTCGAGGAGACGATTTATCATGTGGCGGGGACCGGCGTTGCGTTCCTGCACAAGGGGGAAGGGGCCGACGACCGCGTAGCCGCAAGCGGCCCGCTTGCTGGCTCTGTGGTAGCCAGCAAGCGGGCCGCTTGCGGCTACGCGGTGGCCGTCACCTGGGAAGGTGTCCAGGATGAGATGCAGTCGCTGGCCCTGGTCAACCGGCAACTCTGTCTGCGGCTGATTCAGCGCGGACACGAAGTCTCCCTCCTCCCCCTCAACTTCCCGCCGGATCTGGGCGTTCCCCGTCTGCCGTTGCTGCCGCCCCTGGCCGCGCGCCTCCGCGCCCCGCTCAGCCAGCCGTGCCAGGTCCACGTCCGTCACGGCTGGCCGCCGGACTTCACACCTCCGCCGGTTGGACACTGGGTCCTCATGCAGCCGTGGGAGTTCGGCAGCCTGCCGCGCGCCTGGGTCGGACCCATCACCGAGCAGGTCGATGAGGTCTGGGCCTACACGAAGGCGGTGCGCGATTGCTACGTCGAGAGCGGTGTGCCGGCCGACCGCGTTCATGTCGTGCCGCTGGGCGTCGATCCGGAGCGTTTCCGCCCCGGCCTGGCTCCCTTGCCCCTGAAGACCAGACGGCGCTTCAAGTTCCTGTTCGTGGGCGGCACCATCCGCCGCAAGGGGTTCGACGTGCTGCTGGCCGCCTACGCCCGCGCCTTCACCGCGGCCGACGACGTTTGCCTGGTGGTCAAGGACATGGGGACCGGCTCCTTCTACCGCGGCCAGACGGCGGAGGCCGACGTCGCCCGGTTGCAGGCGACGGCCGGCGCCCCGGAGGTCGAGTACATCGACCGGCCGCTGAGCGAGGAGGAATTGCCGGGGCTGTACGCGGCCTGCGACTGCCTGGTGCTGCCCTACCGCGGCGAAGGCTTCGCCCTGCCGGTGGTCGAGGCGATGGCCTGTGGCCTGCCGGTCGTCGTCACCGGTCTGGGGGCGGCCCTGGACTACTGCGACGAGTCGCGCGCCTACCTGATTCCCGCGGAGAAGCGCTCTCTCGCGGAGGCGCGGGTCGGCGAGTGGGAGACGGTGGGCCGGCCGTGGCTGGCGGAGCCGGACGGGGAGGCCCTGGCCGCGCTGCTGCGCCACGTCGTCGCCCACCCCGACGAGGCGCGGGCCAGGGGGGCGGCGGCCAGCGCCTTCGTGCGCGACCACCTCACCTGGGAGCACGCCGCCGACTCGGTGGAGCGCCGGCTGGAGGCGCTGCGCGACCGGCCCGTGCGCCGGCTCGCCCCGGCCCGGCGGATGCGCGTCTCGCTGTGCATGATCGTCAAGGACGAGGAGGCGAACCTGCCTGACTGCCTTGCCTCGGCCACCGACCTGGTCGATGAAATCATCGTGGTGGACACCGGCTCGACCGACCGCACCCGGGAGATCGCGGCCGGCTTCGGCGCCCGCGTGTTCCAGTTCGCCTGGGTGGACAGCTTCGCCGCGGCGCGCAACGAATCGCTGCGCCACGCCACCGGCGACTACGTCTTCTGGATGGACGCCGACGACCGCCTCGACGAGGAGAATCGCGACCGCCTGAAGACTCTGTTCGCCGGCCTCACGGAGGAAAACGCGGCCTACGTGATGAAGTGCCTGTGCCTACCGGACCCGGAGACCGGCAGCAGCACGCTGGTGGACCACGTCCGCCTCTTCCCGAACGGGGCGGACGTTCGCTGGGAGTACCGCGTCCACGAACAGGTGCTGCCGTCGCTGCGCCGCCGCGGCACGGACGTCCGCTGGTCGGCCGTGGTCATCCGCCACACCGGCTACCAGGACCCGGCCCTGCGCCGCCGCAAGTTGGAGCGCGACAGCCGGCTGTTGGATCTGGAAAGGGCCGAGAAGCCGGACGACCCGTTCATCCTGTTCAACCTGGGGTCGATCGCGCAGGAGTTGGGCCGCCACGACGAGGCGCTAACGTTTCTGCGGCGGAGCCTGGAGCGGTCCCACCCGCGGGATTCCATCGTCCGCAAGCTGTACGCGCTGCTGGCCCAGTGCCATCGGCGACTCGGCCAGGGCGAGCTTGCCCTGGCGGCGTGCCGCAAGGGGCGCGAATTCTATCCCGACGACGTCGAGCTGCTGTTCCAGGAGGGGCTGGTGCGGCGCGAGCAGGGCGACTGTTCCGGGGCACGGGCCTGCTGGTCGGCACTGCTGCGGCCGCGGCCTGCGAAGCACTTTGCCAGCGTCGATACGGGGCTGTGCGGCTACAAGGCGCGGCACAACCTGGCACAGCTGGAGCTGGAGGACGGGAACCTGGGTGAGGCGGAGTCCCATTGGCGGGCGGCCCTGGCGGAGCAGCCCGGGTTCGTGCCGGCTCGGTTGGGGCTGGCGACGGTCCACCGGCCCATTCCTCTCATCGGGGGGATCGGGGGGTGAGTGTGGGAGAAGTAATATGAATGAGATTTCCCGGCGCAAGCGCCGTACCAGACAGGGGATGCGGCGATACGATTCGTCTCACGCCTGGTGAAACGAATGAGCAGTTTCCCTTTGTTAAATAATTCTGTGGCGTTCAGGTCAATCGATCAATCGCTTTGTGATGTCCCCGTAGGCATCGATACGGCGGTCGCGCAGGAAGGGCCAGTTGCGGCGCACCTCCTCCATGCGGCGGCGGCTGCACTCGACGACGAGGACCTCCTCCCGGTCGTGTGCGGCGCGCGCCAGCACCTGGCCAAACGGGTCGCTGACGAATGACGCTCCCCAGAACTCCAGCCCGCCCCCGGCGTCGCCCTCATGGCCGACGCGGTTGACGGCCGCGACGTAGACGCCGTTGGCCACCGCGTGGGCGCGCTGCATCAGTTCCCACGCCTGGTGCTGGGCGATGCCGTGCTCCGCCTTCTCGCTCGGGTGCCAGCCGATCGCCGTCGGGTAGAGGATGACTTCCGCCCCGCGCAGCGCCGTCAGCCGGGCCGCCTCGGGATACCACTGGTCCCAGCACACTAGCACGCCGACCCGGCCGAAGCGCGTCTCGAAGGTGCGAAAGCCCACGTCGCCGGGCGTGAAATAATACTTCTCGTAATAGAGCGGGTCGTCGGGGATGTGCATCTTGCGGTAGATGCCCAGCAAGCGGCCGTCGGCATCGAGGACGGCGGCCGTGTTGTGGTAGACGCCCGCCGCCCGTCGCTCGAACAGCGACGCCACCACCACCACGCCGGCGTCCTTCGCCACCCGGCCGAGGCGCTCGGTCGAGGGGCCGGGGATCGGCTCGGCCAGGTCGAACAGGTCGGCGTCCTGGCGCTGGCAGAAATAGGGCGAGCGAAACAGTTCCTGCAAACAGATGACCTGCGCCCCGCGCGCCGCCGCCTCGCGGATGCGGCCGACGGCTGTCTCCAGGTTGACCTCTGGGTCGGCGTCGCAGCGCATCTGCACCAGGCCGACCCTGAACGACTCGGGCAGCGCGGCCATCGCAACTTCCTCCCTCGATCTCCGCATCACGGGGCGGGTAGAATGCCATTCTAGGCAGACAGGGCAACGACCGTAGGTCAGGCTTTCCAGCCTGACCATTTGAAGCCGGTCAGGCTTTCCAGCCTGACCATTTGAAGCCGGTCAGGCTGGAAAGCCTGACCTACGGGAGACGCGCATGTCCGCGGAACAACCGCTCACGCCGGAACAGCTCGCCCGTCAGGCCAGGGAGCATCTCGAAAGCCTGCGCGCCGCCGGCGTCGAGTGGCTGCCAACCGCACCTCCGCCCGCTGTCGTCGTCACCGCCGCTTCGCCTAGCCTGCCCGTCGTGACTGAGCCGGCCCCCGTGCGGGAAGCGCTGTTCGCGGCGGACGAGGCGCGCTCCGCCGGCGACTCGCTAACCCTCCAACAGCGGCAAGCGGCGCTCGCCGCGCTGGCCCAACGGGTGTCGCAATGCATGCGCTGTGCCCAGCTCGCCTCAACGCGGACGCAGACGGTCTTCGGGGTCGGCGCCCTCGATCCGGACTTGTGTTTCCTCGGCGAGGCGCCGGGGGCCGACGAGGACCGCAAGGGCGAGCCGTTCGTCGGCGCCGCGGGGCAGCTGCTCAACCGCATCATCGCCGCCTGCGGCATGAAGCGCGAAGAGGTTTACATATGTAATATTTTACGCTGCCGGCCTCCCGGGAACCGCCTCCCCTTGGCCGACGAGGCGGCCAACTGCCGCGACTACCTCGACCAGACCCTCGAGCTGGTGCGGCCGAAGTTCCTCTGCTGCCTGGGGGCGTGCGCGGCACAGAACCTCCTCGGCACCACGCTCTCGGTCGGCCGACTGCGCGGGGCCTTCCACGAGTTCCGCGGCATCACCGTCGCCGTCACGTATCACCCGGCGTACCTGCTGCGCAACGAGGCGGCGAAGAAGGACGTGTGGGAAGACATGAAGAAGCTGCTGGCGCGGATGGGGAAACCCGTTCCGGGAGCGAAGAAGTAAGCCGCTTGCGGCTTAGCGTTCGCGCCAAGCCGCAAGCGGCTCACACCACCCCCAGCAAATCCCCCAGCAGGTTGCCCTGCGGGTAGCTGTGCCCCAGGTGTTGGCGGAACCCCTCGGCGTGGGCCACCCCGCGCGGCCGGCCGCGCTGCTCCCCCCACTGGCGCATCGCCACGACGTACTGGTCCATGCCGTGCTGCTTGCGCAGCCAGTCGCGCTGGCTGGCGTGCCGGGCCAGCATCTCCGCCTTCGTCTCGATCACCGACGACACGTCGATGCAGAACGCCGGCTCCAGGGCCCGGCCGAACAGGTCCTTCCCCTCGATGGCATCGCAGTAGTAGACGTGGGGGATATGGTCCAACGGCCGCTCGGCGATGCGGTCGCGAAGGAAATTCGGCACCGCCGCCGCGAAGGCCGCCGCCCGTACCACCGTCGCCGTCTGCTCGTGATCGAGCATGTAGTCGGCGGGGCTGTGGGTCAGCACGATGGCCGGCCGCACCTGCCGCATCAGGCGCACCACCCGCTCCAGCGGTCCCTCGCCGTAGACGATGCGCAGGTCGCGCTCCTCGAGGCAGTGATAGGCGGCGCCGATGACCGCGGCGGCGCCGGTCCCTTCGGCCCGGCGCACGCGAGCGATCTCGTCGGGCGGCAATTCGGCCGAGCCACAGTCGCCCGGCGTCATGCTGGCGATGTGGACGGCCCAGCCGCGCTCCCGCGCCAGCCGCGTCAGTGTGCCGGCGCAGAGGAACTCGGCGTCGTCGGGGTGGGCGAGGATGCTCACGATCACGTCGGCCACGGCGCGCTCCCCGCAAAGGCGCGGAACGGGATTTCTCAGTCCAGACGCCCGAGTCATCTCGGCGGCGCTGCCCCGCCGGGGGGAGGCATCCCCTGGGGCATGCCCGGCATGCCCGGCGGCCCCGACGGCCGCGACGCCGGCTTGATGAGGCCGTGCCGGGCCTTGACCTGCATGACGATCAGCGGATCGACGAATGGCTTGTGGTCTTCAGTCACCGTCAAGAAATAACTGGAACTTGCTGCGCCGGCGAATGGCTGACTTTGCAGCACGATTGTCACATAGGCGTTCACCAGATTTCTTGACGTTGCCTCAGAGGGCGCCTCAATCCGCATCAGCCCTCGGGGGACGAAGGTCTTCTCGGCCCGCTCTTTCGAGCCCGGAGGCGGATCCTTGAACGGCGACAACAGGTAAAGCGACCCGGCCACGAGGGGCGCCGGGAACGGCGCCGCCGGCGTGCCAATCAAGTTCCCCAGGGCCACGAGCCGCTGGTACTTGTTGCACTCCACCTCGTCTTGCAGCAGGTTAGTGTACCCGGGGACGAACTCCGGCACCGGCATGTTGGCCAGCAGCGACGGGTCGGTCAGCTCCAACTGGCACAGCGCCGCCCACGCGGGGGCCGGCCCCTGCGGCAGCCCGGCGGCCAGGAGATTGCCCGCCAGCGCGTACTGCTTGAACTTGCCGCCGTCTTTCTCCTGCATGAGCTTGATGTAACGCAGCTCCAATTCGTAGAACTCTTCCTGGGTGAAGGGGTCTTCGCGCAACTCCGGGTGGAGCTCAAAGACCAGCCGCAAGCGCTCGAGCCCGCTCTTCGACTCGAACAGCTCGACGGCCGGCGCGCGCCGGCCCTGGCGCACGTTCTGGCGGGCCTGGAACAAGGTGCGGCGGGCCGCGAGCAAGGAGTGATCGTCCTTCTCCTTCTCCGGCTCCATCTCCACCAGGGAGCGGTAATAGAAGTGCTTGAAGTTCGTCAGCCGCTGCGAGTACTCCAACTCGAACAGGACCCGCGCCGCCGCCCAGGCCTCATGGTCCGGGTGGTCCTCGGCGGGCTCCTGGCTGGGCGGGGCCATGCCCATCTGCACGTTGCGCGACTTCAGGTAAGGCGCCGCCAGCGCCCGCAGTTCCACCAGGCGCTGCGGGTCGATCAGCATGAGGCTCCGCCGGCCGCGCCGCTCCCACATCTCGTTCGCCTTGCGCCAGGATTCCTCCCCCCAGTGCGTCCCGGTACCGACCCGGGCCTCCCGCCCGTCCTGAAAGTGGTCCGCGGGAATCGAAGCCAGGTCCTTCAGCACCGGCCCCTTGAAGCGCTCGAGTTCCTCCTTGTCGAGGACCCGGGCGAGATCCGCCAGGAAAGCGTCACTGGTGTCAAATTCCTTGTCCTTCAGGGTGCTGAGCTTCGCCAGCACGGCTTGCGGCAGTTCCGCCTCGCGCAACGAGGCCAGCGACCTGTCGGTCAGTTTGAACGACCGTTCCGGAAACCAGCCGGTGATGAGCCAGCCACCCTCTCGCTCCCCGGGGTTGTCGCTCGTGGGGTCGGGGCCGAACCAGCCCTCGTCCTGCAGGCGCTCGGCGAGGTAGCTCTGCGCCCGCGGTGGGTGGTTGCGGAACAGGTTCACGGTCATCTTCGACTTGCGCTGGCGCGTGCGATCGACGATCGGCGCCGAGGCGCCGGGGATGGTCGGGTGAGGCTCCGGCAGCGCTTCCTGGGCGTAGCCGTACCAGGCGCGGGCCCCGGCGTAGCCGTCGATCCCGTCGTCCGGCACCCTCTCGTAGCTCAGGTCCGACCCGTAGCTCTCGGCCCGGATGAGTTCGCCCGACTTATCCACGCCGAGGATCGGCAACTCGTCTCGGCGGACCCTGGCGTCGGCGGGCGGCGGCAGGGCCGGGAAGCGATCCAGCAGCGGCTTGAGCGGCGTGCGGCCCTGGGCCCATTCCGGGCCCGCCTCGTTGCGGTCATCGACGTACAGCGACGGAATGCGATTGTTATCCTCCAGGAAGCGCACCACGTTCTCGGGCTTGCCACAGCGCAACCGGTCGTGGAGGCGGCGGACGAGCTGGGGGTGCTCGGCGCAGAATTTCTCGAAGGCCACCAGATTGATCGTCTTGCGGCCATCGACCTCCTTCCAGAAGCGCGCGGGGTCGCGCTCCGGGGGCGGAATGCAGCTCATCTGGTAGAGGCAGCGGTAGACGTTCGTCTCGTCGCTCTGCATGATCTTGTGCTGCTGGTAGAAGCCGATGTTGGAGCGGAGATCGGGTTGGTTGTGGTTCTTGCGCTCCCCCTTGACCAGCAGCTGGACGCCGCGGCTGACATAGAAGTACTTGTCCTTGACCTGATCGGCCTCGACGGAGACGTTGTAGGCCAGGTTCCAGCTCTGGAAGAGCCAGGGGCTGATGAAGTGCGGCTGGAGACGGGTCAGCGAATCAACGTACAGTTCCAACTCGTTCCATTTGTTCTTCTTCTGGGCGTCGGTGGCCCAGTACCACAGGGCACAGACGACGAAGCCGCGCGAGCCGGTCAGGCTGAGCTGCAGGGCCGAGCCGCCGACTTCCACCTCGCCGACGTTCTGCTCGCGGAGGGCCAACTCCTCGGCCCGGGCCTCGACGACGTAGGCGCGAAATATGCCGGACGCGGTGAACAGCCCCACGATGAGGCCGAGGTAAATCAGCTTGCGCCGCAGCGCCTGCTGCTGGTAGGGACTGGCCATTACTTTCTCCGATTGCAGATTGCAGATTGCAGATTGCAGATTGCAGGCCGGCGGGGCCAACTCTGCAATCTGCAATCTGCAATCTGCAATCAAGTCGAGGACGCCACCTCGCGCCACTTGAGCAGGTAGTACGCCAGCACGGCCCAGGGCAGCAAGTAACCCAGGAGGACCAGGAAGGCCATCGCCATGTCGCCGACGGGGATGGCCATTCCCTCGGCCACGCGGTCGGTGAAGCTGTAGCCGGCCACGTCGGGGATGACGTTCAGGGCGCGGCGGAGCGTCCAGCTGAAGACGTCGTCAATGCCCGTGGCGACCCGGGTGGGTGCCGATTCCTCCAGCGGCATCGCCAGCGGCTCGCCGCCGGGGCGCTTCAGCAGGCGCATCGCCGACTCGATCGGCCCGCCGCCGACGTTCTTGCCCAGGGCGACCTCGGTAATGAACTCGAGGACGAAGCCCAAGACGAAGAGGATGCCCGCCGCGAGCGAGGTGATGAGGCCGCTCAGGTAGGTGCTCACCGCCACGGCCAGGCCGATGATCAGGCACAGCCGCAGCCACAGGCCGAAGGCCCCCTTGAAAAAGTTCACGCCGAACCGCAGCCGGTTGCCGGCCGGCGACAGGTCGTCGCGGTCCAGGCGGAAATAGAGGTCGTATTTGGCCATGCCGAGGAACTGCGCCGGGTTGTCGCAGCGGACGCGGACGCGCAGCGGGGGGGCCGGCCACTTACGCTTTTGCAGCAACTCCTTCTGCCGATCCTTGTCCGCCTCGCCGGGCGGTCGGGCGGCGTTGTTGAGCACCCCCACCGGCACCTCGATGTATTGCGTGTGGTAGTCCTTGACCTCCACCGACAGCAACTCGAAGTAGCCGAACTCCTCGGCCAACTGGCCGGCCACGTCATGCTCGCCCTGCTCTTCCAGCACCTTCTTGCGGGCCTTGTAGCGCTCCATCATCACCGGGTCGTCGGCGTCGAAGCGCCAGCTCTCGACGAGGAAGGTGGCGGAGATGCCCTGCCCCTCGACCCCCTTGTGGGTGCGGTAAATGTCGAGGGCGTACTCGAGGCGCGCCCGGTCGCCGGCCCTCAGCTGGTTGGGCACCTCGGGGAAACTCCAGACGGCATACTGGGGGTCGGTCGCGGTGAGCGGCTTGCCGACGATGTAGCCGCGGTACTCCCACTCGCGACCGACGCTGTCACCCTTGTTCTCGTCCTTGGTCCCCTGGAAGGTGAGGGTGCCGTTGAACGGCTCGCGCGCCTTGAGGCTTTCCTCCTCCGCCTCCGGGTTGATGTTCCGCAGGACGTACAGCAGGGCGAAGGCGCTGACGAAAACGAGCGCCGCGGTCATCAGCAGCGTGTAGCCCAGGAACCGGCCCAGGAAGATCTCGAAACGCTGCACCGGCTTGGTGAGGACCGTGTGGATGGTCTGGTGGCGGATGTCGTCGGGGATGCCGAAGGCGGAGATCAGCCCCGCGAGAATCAGCATGATCAGGGCCATGGCCACGAAGACGACGGTCACGTAGGTGCGGACCTGGTCTTCGGGCTTGTTCTGGATGAACCAACTAGCGAAGAGCACCACGAGGAGCAGGGCGAGGAAGACCCAGAGGACCTTGCGGCGGATGGCTTCCTTGAAGCTGAGGCGGGCGATCGCCCAGATGCGGCGCGGCCTGAGCTGACCGAGGTCGGCGAGGATCGGCACGGTCGCGGCGAAGATGGCCGACGCCCCCGCCGCCGTCCAGAGGACGTGCTGCAGCAGCTGCCGCCACGGCGGCACGGGCCCCGCCACACCGGTGGAAGCCATGTGCATCAGCTCCGGGAGGTAGACGGCCAGCAGCAGGAGGTAGGCGAACCCGGCCCAGACGAACGCGCCGATGAATAGGGTCGTCGTGAGTTCGCTGCGGCGCTGCCCTCCGGCGTGAAGGTTCACGGTCCCCGCGCTCAGGTCGGCCCCAAGCACTTTACGCCGGAGGAGGAATAGGCCAACGAATAGGGCGCCGATGGGGGTGAGGAATAGGATCGCAAGCACCCAGAGGATTGAGCTGGACAGGATGCGGAAGGTCGCGTTGCCGCTCTCGGGGCTGCCGCGCGACGCCAGGTAAAGGGTCAGCCACAGGATCAGCCCCAGCATCGCGAAGCCGCCGACGACCTGCACCCACGAGTCGAGGGAGACGAGGAACGTGTGCGGCGACAGCGTCAGCGGTTCCCGATCAGGAGTCCAGGCGGCAAACATGAGTCGGCCCACGAACCTCGTTGAGCCGCCGCCCTCGGGGCGGCGTGCCAGGAGCGCCGCCCCGAGGGCGGCGGCTAAACTCATCCCTTCTTGATCTGCGTCTCGCCGTCGGTCGGCGGGGCCGGCGCCGGTGGGGGCGCGGCCGCCGCTTCGCCCTCCTTGCCGGGCAGGTAGCGGCGGCCGGGGTGCGCCTTGCTCTCCTCGACGATGCGCAGGAACAGGTCTTCCAGCGTCGTCGTCGGGTGGCCGAAGGCTTCCAGACGGCCACCGTGCTTGCGCAGCAGTTCTTCGAGGTCGCGGCGCAGCTCGTCCGTCAGCTGGACGCCGCTGGCCTGGATCTCGACGCGGCTGGCGACCTGCAGCAGCTTGCTGACCTTGCCCAACTCCTGCAGCTCGCCGTCGTGGAGGATGGCGATGCGGTCGCACACGTCCTGCACGTCGTCGAGGCGATGGCTGCACATCAGCACCGTCTTGCCCTGGTCGCGCAGGCGCATGATCAGGTCCTTCATCCAGCGCGTGCCGATGGGGTCGAGGCCGGACGTCGGCTCGTCGAGGATCACCAGTTCCGGGTCGTTGATGAGTGCCTGCGCCAGGCCGATGCGCTGCCGCATCCCCTTGGAGTATTCCTTGAGGATTCGCTTGCGGTCGGCCTTGAGGCCAACCATCTCGATCAGCTCCTGCGAACGGCGGTTGCGCTCCGCCGAGGCGGTCAGCTCGGGCCGGTCGAAGAGGCGGCCGTAGAAATCCAGCGTCTCCTCGGCGTTGAGAAATTTGTACAGGTACGACTCTTCCGGGAGGTAGCCGATGCGCTCGTTCTTGCGGACGTCGCTGGCCGGCTGGCCGAAGACGAGGGCGTCGCCGTCGGTCGGGAAGAGGAGTCCCAGGAGCAGCTTGATGGTGGTCGTCTTGCCGGAGCCGTTGGGACCGAGGAGGCCGAAGATCTCACCGCGGTAGATCTGCAGGTTGAGGGCGCGCAGGGCGGTCTTTTTCTGGCGGCCCCAGAAGTCGCGGTAGGTCTTGGTGAGCTTGCGCGTCTCGACGATGACAGTATCGGCCATGCGGGGGCCACCTCATGCTGGCGTGTCGGGGGCGTCGGCCGTCCGGGAACAGTTGTGCCTGTTGCCTGTACGCGGGGCGGGGCGGCAGCGTTCGCCGGTTTTCGCGCGGCAGCCGTCACTTCTTCCCCTCGTTCCAGTAGATGCGCACGTTCTTCGTCGCGCGGCCGACGGCGATGATGTCGATGCGACCGTCGCCGTTGAGGTCCGCCGCGACCAGGTCCTCCACCGCCACGCCGGCCGGATCGACGTCGTGCCGCGCCCACTTCGTCCCCTTGTCATCCAGCGCCTTGTAGACGCGCACCCCGTAGCGCTCGCCGTCTTTCTTGCTCAGGTCGTCGCGCACGCCGATGATCAGCTCGTCGCTGCCGTCGCCATCGAGGTCGGCGCACCAGACGGCGTGGCCCCACTTCAGTTGCTGGTCGATGACGTGACGTTCCCACTTCGCGCCCGCCTCGGCGGGCTCGGTGTAAACGACGACTTGATGCCCGTGCCACGGCTCGACGGTGGCGATGAACTTGCGGCCGCCCTTCAACGTCCCCTGCTTGATCTCGCTGGAGCCGCGGTTGCTCTTCGGGTTGTCCTGGTTGCCGTCGCCCAGGAGCGTCCGGGTCCACTTCCCCGGCTCGGCGCGGCTCAGCAGGCTCACCCCCTCGTAACTGGCAGTCAGCATGTCCATCCCCTTGCCCGAGGCGCGCGCGACCGGGGCGAAGTTGTGGACGACGTGCAGGCCCTCATCGACCACCTCGGGAACCCAGCGGTCACGGGTCGGGTCCTTGGGAATGCTGTAGGCCAGGATGCGCACGGGGGCGCCGTCCATCCAGTTCTTTTCCTTGGTGGCGTTGCGCCCCATGAGCGGGGTGACGACCAGGCGCGGCTTGCCCTCGCCGTACAGGTCGATGAAGCGAATGCGGTGGACGGTCGGCTCCTCGCCGATCGGGTACAGCGTCCAGGGGTCGTCGATGTTCTTGCCCTGTTTCAACCATTGCAGAGTGCCGCCGTCTTTCGTGTTGAACGGCTTCCAGTCGGCCCCCAGCGCCAGGTCGAGTTTGCCGTCGCCGTCGATGTCATAGGCCGAGGCGCAGACGTTGTCGGCCCGCGTCATCCCCTCGATGATGGTCCGCCGCTTCCACGTCGGGTTCTCGTACCAGACGACGCGGGTGGTATCGACCACGATAATGTCCGGCTTGCCGTCGCCGTTGACGTCGGCAATCAGCACGGCGTAGCCGACGCCCAGCTTGTTGTCGATTTCCTGCATGCGGAACGTGGGCAGCGCAGCCGGTTTCGGGTCGGCGCCGCGAGCCGGCAGCGGGCCGGCGCCGACGAACACGGCGACCGCCACGGACAGAAGAAACTTCCTCATCGAACCAACCTCCCCGGGGTGAGCGTAAGGAACTTGCCGTCCGTCCTATCGGCCGCCGCCGCCGTCTGCAAGGGTCAATCGCATTTCCCGCACGACCGCTACAGCCGACGCGTCCCGAGGCGCCGTCTTGGCAGGGCGGGCAAACGGCGCGTTCTGTGCCTGCAATTCCTGCGCACGGCGTTATAATGGCTGACGGCTTTTCGTGGACGTTCGTTCCCACACGGCACGGCGTCTGACCTCATGTCATGCGAGGGACCGACATGGCTGCGGCACGCTGGCGACTGGGTTTCGCGGGCGCCCTCCTTCTCGCCGCGCTGATCGGCCGCGCCGCCGACGCCCCGCCGGGCGGCGACGGGAAGATGCCGCGCGAGCCGGAGAAGCCCACCGCCCCCGACGAAGTAAAGCCCACCGTCACGCTCTCGGCGAAGGAATACCAGAACCTTCTCGACAAGATCGCTCGCCTGGAAGGGCCGGCGAAGGCCGAGCCGCCGAGCAGCTGCGAGATCAGCGGAAGCGTGGCAGGGGATATTGCCCACCTGAAAATCCAGTTTCGCTTCCACACCACCCAGCGCAAGGCGCGTGTGTCCCTCGCCTGCCGGGAGGGTTATGCCACCAAGGCCGAGATTGACGGCCATTCCCCCCAACTCAGCTGGGGCGCGGACGGCCACTCTGTGCAGGTGGAGGATCCCGGCGAGCATCTGGTGCTCCTGGAGATGGACCTGCTGCTCGCCACCCGCGAACGGGGAGCCGAGCGCGGCCTGGACCTCGACTTGCCCGCGGCGGCGGTGACGACGCTGGACCTGGAACTGCCCCCCGGCGTGAAGAAGCCGCTGCTGCGCACGACCGTGCGGGGCGAGACGGTGCCGGGGAAGCCCGCCCCGACGCCCGTGGTCAAGACCGAATCCCCCGCCAACGGGCCGACCCGGCTGAAGCCCCCGGCCCTCGGCCCCGTCGAGCGGCTGGAACTGACGTGGGAAGCCCAGGCGCCCGATACCGGGCCGGCGGTGCTCAACGTCATCAGCAGTCGCATCCTCGTCAAGGTGGGCGAGCGCCAGGTCAACACCTCCGCCACGATCACCCTGGGGGTGCGCCGCGGGCAGCTGAAGGAAGTCCAGCTGCTCCTGCCCCCGCAGGCGAGCGTCAGCGCGCCCGGTGCGGAGGACCGCGGCGTACACATCGATCCGCCGAAGGGACCCCTTCACACGGTCCGCCTCAGCAAGCCCACCTCCGACCCACTGACCCTCACCATCGAAGTCCCGCAGCAGGCCTCCGACGCTCCGGTCCCCGTCGGCCCGTTCGTCGTCCTTGGCGCCGTCCCTCAGCGCGGCGACATCCTGGTAACCGCCCCGGCCGAGATGACCCTCGACTACCAGCGGCGGGGGGAATCGCAGTACCTGCTGGCCCAGCGCGAGCCGGCCGAGGACGAGAAGCCCAAGGACACGACGGTCCTCGCCTTTCGGTACAGCACGCTGCCCGGGGTGGAAAAGGCAGCGCCGCCGCCCCCGTTCCTGCAACTGCTGGTCGCCCAGCGCAAGTTCGTCGTCGAAGCCTATGTCACTCACAACCTCCGCCTGGCGCCCGAGGGAGGGGGAGGCCGCAGCGCCTGGCGGCTCATCACCGCCATCGAACTCGGTATGAACGGCCCGCGCCTCGAACGCCTGCAGGTCCAACTGCCGCGCGGGTACACCTACGACGAGGGCGCCGGCGTGCGCCTTGACGGGAGTGGTGAGGTGTCGGCGGAATCACCACCCAACGACTCGGGCAACAATCCGATCCTGGGGATCCAGCTGACGCAGAGGCGCAAGGGGGCGAAGCTCACCTTCGAGGGGTATTACAACCCGGATAAGGTGACGGCTGGGGAGGCGGGGGAGGTGACCGTCGGGCTTCCGGTACTTCTGGGCCCGAAGGCGGACCGCGGGGGCCAGGTGTCGGTCACCCTGCCGTCGGACCTGGAATTGCTTCCGCGCCCCGGCTTCCTCTGGGAAGCCGGGAGTTCCGTGGGGCACAACAAGCGCACCGCGAAAACGGAGCGCTGGCCCGAGCGACTCGAGGTCGCCTGGCAGCCGTACCGCGCCCCGCTGACGGTCAACGGCGAGGCGCGCGTCATGCTGCAGGGGCGACAGGCAAGCGTTACGCACCGCCTCTGGCTTCCGCCGCCCGCGCCCGAGCAACTCGTACTCACAGTCCCCCGGGAGGCGGTCGGCCTCACGGTCGTGGGTGAGGCGGAAGGCCCCCTGCGCCGTGACGGCAAGGACGGCCGCACGGTGCAGCTCGTGCCGCCGGCCGACCGCGACCACCCGCTCGTCCTCCGCTACTCCTTCCGGCTCCCCGAGGGCGCCGCCGACTCGTTCCCGGTGCCGCTCGTGTGGCCGAGCAAGGCGACGGGGGGCGAGACACACGTCTGCGTCTGGAGCGACCCCGGCACCCGGCCGGAGCTGAAGGACGGCCCCTGGGAAGTACGGCGGACGGAAGAGGTCAAGGACGAGGGGAGTTATCCGTCGCTGGTGCTGGTGTCGCGCCAGCCCGGCGCGCCGCTGGCGCTGGGACTCGGCGAGGCGGCCGGCGTCGCCCTGGCGGCCTTCCGGGTGGAGAAGGCCCTGATCCAGGTGGTCGTCGGCGAAGGGGGCCAGCAGACTTACCGGGCCCGCTTCCTCCTCGGCCAGCTCGCCTCCCCCGCCCTCGACGTGGAGTTGCCGGCGCAGCTGTTCCGGCCGAACCCGAACCCCGCCGACGTGACCGTCCTGTTCGCGGGGAAGTTGGCCGCCTGGAAGCCGGTGGAAGACGGCAAGGAGACGGCCGTGAGCCGCACGGCTCGCGTGCAGGTGCCAGGCGACCTGAGCGGGAAAGCGGTCGTCCTGGAAGTCAACTACACGTTGTTGCCCGGCCGCGCCGTCTTGCAGACGCTGCTCCAGGCGCCGCAGCTGCGCGGCGACCCGGGGGCGGCCCCGGTGCGCTGGCAGGTGGTCCTGCCGCCGTCGTGGGTGTCCTTGTCGCAGGATCCCCTTGGGGCCGAGTACGGCTGGGGGCGGCGCGGCTGGCTCTTCGCCCTGCGCCCGACCGTCTCGACCGGCGATTTCGAGAGTTGGTTCGTCGGGCGGGACGGCTACCGCCCGGAGGAGACCAGGCCGTACCCCGATCCTGCCGTCGCCGTCTGGCGCTCCGCGCCGGAGCCGCTGCGCCTGAGCCACGTGCCGGAGCAGCCGTGGCTGCTGGTCTGTTCGCTGACCTTGCTCATCGTCGGGTTGGCGCTGGCCTTCCTGTCGTTGTCGCGGGCCGTCTTCTGGGGCACGCTGGCGACGATCGGCGTGGCGGCGCTGCTGGTGGGGCTGTTCTGGCCGGGGGTGCTGGGGGCGATCCTCTACGGCTGCCAGCCGGGCGCCCTCGTCCTGCTGCCGGTCCTCGCCGTGCAGTGGCTGATGCACCAGCGCTACCGCCGCCAGGTGGTCTTCCTGCCCGGCTTCACTCGGGTCAAGGCCGGATCGTCCCTCAACCGCGGCAGCAACCGGCCGCGCGGCGAGCCTTCGACCGTGGACGCCAGCCCCTCGTCCCCGAGCGGCCAGCGCCCCGCGACGGGGGCCGATCCGGGAAGCAAGAAGCCGTCCCCGGACGGCACGGCGACCGCGTAGTACGCCGGCGCGACCCCCCTCGCCCCTGTACTCAGGGGTGAGGGGTTGGGGGTGATTGGAAGAGGGTCCTTTTGCCTTTTGCCTTTTGCCTTTTGCCTTTTGCATTCTGTATTTTGCATTTTTCAGTCACCTCGAAGAAGGCAAAATACAGAATGCAAAAGGCAAAAGGCAAAAGGAGAAGACCAAAACCCCTCACCCCCGACCCCTCACCCCTGAGTACAGGGGCGAGGGGAGAAATAGCGCAGGGAACCCCTTGCATGAGTCCGCTTTCTCCTAACCTGCGACGACGCGCGGCGCTGGGCGCGCTGCTGGCGGCCTGCTGCCTGCTGCCGACCGCGTTCTCCCAGCCGCCCGTCGAGCCGGCCGAGCCCAGGCGCGTGACGATCGCGCGGGAAAACGAGGTCAAGGAGATGGAGCGCCTCGGCTTGAAGGTGATGGATCGCCTGCCGCTGGAGGAGTACGAGGGGCGCCTGCGCCGCGCCCACTCTCCCCCGCAGCTCATCGAGGCCCGCTACTTCGGCGCGGAGCTGTCCGGCGACGCCCTCGTCGGCAAGGGCGCGTGGAAGGTACTGCACGGCCACAGCAACCCCGCGGTCCTGCGGCTCCAGCCGCTGACCGTGGCCGTCCGCCAGCCGCGCTTTGACACCCGCGACGCCCTGGTCGCCGATTTCGAGGGATTGGGAACCGGGCTTCTCGTCGAAGCGGCGGGCGAGCAAACGGTTAACTTCGACTGGAGCGCCCGCCAAGAGCCGGGAACGGACGGCGTGCAGTTCCAGCTCGGCCTGCCCCCGTGTGCCGTGGCGTCGCTCGAGCTGGACCTGCCGGCCAACCTCCTCGTCGCCGCCGGCGGCCTGCCCGTCACCGGCCCGCTGCAGGCCGACAAGCCCGAGTTGAAGCGCTGGCGCGTCGTCTTTTCCCAACGGGGGAATCTGACGCTGGCGCTGCGCCGCCGCCCCGAAGCCGGCGAGCGGCGCGTCCTCCTGGCCGGGCAGCTCGTCACCCGACAGAAACTGACGCCCGACGCCGTCGAGGCCGACTTCGCCTTCGACCACCTGAAAGTCCTCAGCGGTGAGTTCCGGGAGCTGACTTGTGTACTCGACCCATCCCTGCGGCCCTACGACGTCACGGCCCCCGAACTCGACGGCTGGTCCGTCCGCGAGCCGTCCGCGCCGGGCGCCCCGGCGACGCTGACCGTCCGCCTGCGCGAGCCGCTGGTGTCCGGGTCGCTGCTCGTGCGCTGCTTCGCCCCGCTGGGGGCGGCGGCCGGCAAGGGCAACCCCGCCGAGCCGCAGCCGTGGGCGGCGCCGGGGGTGCGCCTCCTGGACGCCGTCCCGGGCGGCGAGACGCTGCTGCTGCAAGTCCACCCCGACGTGTCGCTGGACGCCTGGGAGCCGGGCGGCTTTCGCCTGGTCGAAACCAGGGGCGACGCCGACGGACAGACGCTGCGCCTCGTTGGCGGGCTGATCGAGGGCGACGCCAAGCCGCCCGGCGTACCGAAGCCGGCGGCCCGGCCGACCGCCCAGGTCCGGGGCCGCGGCACCGATTTTAGCGCCCGCGAACTGGCCTTGTGGAAGCCCGACCCGGACCGCCCGTCCTTCGCGGCGCAAATCACTTACGAGGTACTCCGTGGGCGGCTATTCCGCTTGCCCCTGGAGCTGCCGGCGGGGTTCGACGATATCGAAAGCCTGACGACGATGCCGCGGAGGCTCCTGCGCTGGGAGATGAAGGCCGAGCGCGGCAAGTCGATGCTGTTAGTGGACCTGGCGCAGCCGCTTGCCCCCGAAGCGAAGTTGACGCTGGAGGTGCGGCTGCGGCCGTCGTCGCCGTCGCCGGGCGCGCTGGCCTGGGAGATCCCCGACCTGGTGCCGCTGGGGGCGCGACTGCGTGAGGGGGTCTGGCCATCGACTTCGACGAGCAGCGCTTCGAGGGGCGGGTCACCGGGGCGGCCATGACGACGGCTCCGTCCGGGGGGGAGTGGCCGTGGGGCGGCGAGACCCCGGATTACTACGGCACCTATCGCGGCGAGCCGTTACGCGGGCGGCTCGAGCTGCGGCCCCTGCCGCCGCGCCTCCGGGCCCGCGCCGCCGCAAGCGTGGTGCTGACCCCGGGCCGGGCCGCCGTGGAAACCAGGCTGCAGCTCCAGGCCGAGGCCGGCACGCCGCAGTCGCTCGACCTTTACGTCTCGGCCCCGGCCGCCGGCCCCTGGGAATGGAAGACCCTCGCGGGGGGGAATGCAGTGACAGGCTTCGAGCGGCTGCCGGCAGCGGAGGCATCCTCCCGACTGCACGTCCTGGCGGCGCGGGACGCGCTCGGGGCGGCGGCGCTGCTGGCGGCCACGCCGCGCGGCGAGTGGCGGCGGCTGACGCTGCGGCGGCCGCTGAAGCCCCACGAGTCACTTAGCCTCCAGGCGGTCTCCGACCTGGCACACGCGCCCGACGGCCGCCGGGAGGTGCCGCTGCTGGCCGCGGTCGGCTCCCAGTCGGGGGACGGAGAGGTGGTGCTGTACCTCGCCGGCGCCGACCGGGTCCGGATGGAAGGGCTCGGCCTGCGCGAGGCGCAGCCGGACGCCGCTCGCGCCGGGGTGGCCCCCGCGTGGCGCACCTTCCGCTACGGCGCGCCTCCCGTGGCGCTGACCTTGCTCGGGTCGCCGCCGGCCCCCAACCCGGCCCCCGGCACCGCCATCGACCGCGCCGTGCTGACCACGTCCGTCGAGTCGGACGGCCGCTTGCTGCATCTGTTCCGCTTTCAGGTCTGGGTCTGGCGCGAGCCGTCCCTGCCGCTGCGCCTGCCGGCCGGCGCCCGGCTCCTTTCGCTCAAGGTAAACGGCCTGTGGGTTGATCGCCTGCCCCCGGCCGCGGAGGAGGACGGAAGGCTGCGGATCGATCTGCCGGTGCCGGACCGCGGCGGCGGCGGTGACGGGCCGTCGTGGCGGTACGAAGTTGCCTACGCGACGGGCGGGCCAGGGGGTTGGCTGTGGTCGCGGCTGGAGTCGCCGGCGCCGACCCTGCCGCTGCCGCCGACGACCTTCCTCCGCCGCTGGCGCCTGCCGCCCGGCCTGGTGCCGTTGCACGACGACCGGCTGCGCCCCCTGCCTTCGGTGGCCGTCGAACGGGACGAGTGGAATCGCGAGGCGAAGGATTTCGGAGCGCTCTCGTCGCTGGTGCTGCGGCCGCTGGCCATCGACGATTGGGAGGCCCGGCAGCGGCAGGAAGTGGTCGCGGCAGCGCGGGCCGCACGTCCCCCGGCCGGGAGGGCGCTGACCCTGGGCGAGGCGCTGGAGCGCGTGGCCTGTGGCGCCTCCGCCGAGCACGACCCGCTGGTGATCGACGTCCTGGCCCTGGAGGAAGCCGGCCTGGCGCCGGCGACCCTGGTGGCGCCCGCGGACCTGGGCAAGGACGGCCCCCCGTTCTGGGAGGCGCTGGGCCTGGTCCACGTCCCCTGCCGCCCCGCCGCGCTGCTGACGACCCGACGACGGCTCGACGCCTGGCAGGCGGCGGGGCGCGACGCCGGGACGGCCCCCCCTTCGGTTGAAGCCGCGGTCGCGGAGGCGGCCGCCAACGGTCACGACACGTCCGGCCGCTTCGTCTGGGCCGTCTCCTGGGCACGCCGGGGGGCCACCACCCCGCGCCCGGCGGCCAGTGCCTCGCCGCTCGACGCCTCCCCCGGCTGGACCGAGTGGGAGCCGGTCGCCGGCCGCGGGGACGACGGCGACCTGACCACGGTGCGCCGCGACCCCGTCCGGGTAGCCGGACTCGCCCTGTCCGTGGCGCTGGTCGTGGCCTTCTGGGCGATGCGGCGGCGGACCGCCCGGCAGCGGCTGGCGCTGCTGCTGGTCTGGTTGGCCGCGGCCGGGGCGCTCCTGCTCTGGCTGCCGGCGTCGCTGCACGGGCTCGCCTCGGGGCCTCTGCTCGCCGGCGCCGTCGTGAGCCTGGCCTGGTATCTCTGGTCGGCGACCCGGCCGGGGGCGCCCAGGGCAGCCTCGTCCATCCGCCCCGCCGCCCGTGGGGCCGCGGCGGCCGGCCTCCTGGCCCTGGTCGGCGCCGCCGCCCTCGTCGGCCAGGCCGCCCCACCGGGCGCGCCTTGGGGGACGGTCCTCGTCATCCCCGGGCCGGCCGACGCCCCGGAGCGGTCGGTGGTCCTGGCGCCGCGCGACGTGCTCAGGCGGCTCGACGCCCTGGCCGGCACCCCGCACGGCGCCGTCATCGCCGGCGCGACCTGCGAAGGCAAGGCGGCCGGCGATCACGCCGAGTTCGAGGCCCGGCTCCTGCTCCACAGTTTCGAGGACGGGCCGGTGACGTTGCCGCTCCCCTTTGGGGACGTTCGCCTGCAAGACGACGGCTGGCTCGACGGCAAACGCGCCTATCTCAAGGCCGCGCCCCCCGGTCAAACGGGCTTCGTCCTCACGATCGAGAAGCCGGGTGTCCACGTCCTCGTCATGCACTTCCACGCCGCGCTGGCAGCAAACGGCTCCGAGCGCGAGGTGCGTTTCCGCGCCCCCCGGGTGCCGCAGAGTCAGCTCACGCTGGCCGTGCCGGCGGGCGCGACCTTCTTCCAGGCCCTCGCCCGCCAGGGCTCGCTCACGCGCCAGGAGCCGGCGCCGGGCGCGGCCGTGTCTCGTTACCTGGTCGAGCTGGGCCAGGCCGACGGGCCGCTGGCGTTCCGCTGGCAGGAGGAGGCGGGCGCCCCTCCCGAGCCGGCGTTGCGTATCCGCGAGGCTTACCTGTGGAGCCTGAGCCCCGACGCGGCGACCCTGTCGGCGGTGCTGCACTGCACCGTGACGCGGGGTGCGCCGACGGCGCTGGCCCTCGACCTGCCCGAGGGGCTCCAGGTGGAAGGGGTCGCGGCGCGCTCGGCCGAGGCGGGCCGGCCGGCCCCGGCGCTGAAGCCGTGGCACGTCGAGCCGGCCAACGGCAAGCGCCGACTGCGCCTCGACTTCGCGGCGCCGATCACGCGCGGCGTCTACGTAGTCGTGCGCCTGGTGCCGGACCGGCCGCTGCCGCCCCTGGCCACTATGCCGGTGCCTACCCCCGTGGCCGCGCAGTTCGCCGGCGGCTTCCTCGCTTACCGCGCCGACGGGATCGAGGCCCACGTCGCCAACTCGGGGCGGCTGCGCGGCCCGTACGGCGGCGCCGCCGGCGCTGCCGAGAGCAAGGCGTTCGCCGCCCTGTGGCTGGCGGCCGGCGAGAGCCCCCCGCTCGGCCTGCCGGCCCCCCACGCCTTGCAGCGCGAGCCGGGCGGCGAGCCCTTCCTTCAGGTCGCCCTGCGCGTTACCGCGCCGGTCATCCGGGGGAGTCAAAAAGTCGCGTGGGACGTTGGGGCACGCCAGGCCGACCTGCGCGCCGTCGCCCGGCTAACGGCCCCCGGAGGCGCCGGGCTGACGGCCCCCGGAGGCAACCTGTCCCTGGTCGAGTGGGAGGTCCCCGCCGACGTGGTGGTGACGCGCGTCGGCGGCCGCGACAGGCGGGAACCGGTGTGGCACTGGTCGCGCAGCGGCACCCGTGTGCAGGCGTGGTTGGACCGCACGGCGGGCAGCGCCGAGGTGGAGCTGAATGGTTGGAAGGAGCTGGTACCGGACAAGGATGGGGCGCGTTTTGACTTGCCGGAAGTGCGCCTGCTGACGGCCCCGGTGGAAACGACCTGGGTGCGCCTGACGGCGGCCCCGGAGTTCGGCCTCGCGCCTGAGGACACCCCCACCTTGCAGCCGCTGCCCGACGCGCGCGCTTCGGAGCAGGAGTGGGCCTACGCCTCACGCGGGCCGGTCTACGGCGGTCGCTTCCACGTCCGCCGACTCGCCGCGGGCGCCGAGGCGCGCGTCTTCACGGCCGTCGAGGCGGGCCCCGGGTGGCTCGACCTCTCAGCCCACGTCGAGTACCGCGCGGGCGGCGGCGCGCGCCGCGTGGAGGTCCGCTTGCGCCGTTGGGAGGGTGACGTGCGCCTCGACCTCCCCAAGGGGGCCCAACGGCGTTCCGAGGAGCGCGGCCCCCGGGGCGAGCATTCGTGGGTGATCGACCTGCCGGCCTCGAACGGCCCCTTGACGCTGGCGCTGAGCGGGACGAGGCCGCTCCCCGCCGCCCCCGTCGCTTGTCCCGACGTTACCGTGTCCGGCGCCGCCCGGCTCGACCGCTGGCTGGTCGTCGGTGGGCCGGGGCTGGCGGCGGAAGGGGCCAAGAGATTGGCCGGCCTCCCCCCCGCGCGTCCGGGCGGGCCGGAGCTGCCGGAGGCGTGGCGGGCGGAGGCGGCACGACTGCTGGGCGACGGCGGCAGTCTGTGGAAGGTGGAAGGGGCGGCCGAAGGCTTGCGCCTGCTGCCGCGCCGGCGCCCGGAGGGCGCCGCGAAAGTGCGCGTGGCCCTGACCGAGCGCGCTTCGGCCGTGGTGGATGGGCGGCGCTGGGCCCACGAGGCGGTCGTCTGGCTTTACCACGAGGCCAACACCGACCTCGACCTGTCCTTGCCGGAGGGCGCGCGCGTCCTGGGGGTGACGGTGGACGGGCTGGCCGTGACGCCCCCGCTGGAGCCGGCGGGGAAACTGTGGGTGCCGCTGCCTGGCGCCGCCGGCGCCTGCTGCGTGCGCCTCCGCTGGGCCTTCGACCCGGAGGACGAGCCGCTCGACCGGCCGCGCCTCCAGCGACCGCGCCTCCGCGGCGCCGAGGACGGCCCGGTGACGTGGACCGTCCACGTTCCCGCCGATTACGTATCCTCTTTCGGATCCGAAGAGGGCCGCACCCGCCTGACGCCCTCCGGCCCCGCCACCCTCGACCTGGCCCGCGCCGAGGCCCAGTACCGCTTGTGCGCGTCGCTGGCCCAGGGGCCGGGCGACCCGCCGCCGGCGGCGCTGGCGCTGGCGCAGCGGCGCTTCTACCAGTTCTGCCGTTACGCCGAGGCCGGCCGGGTACTCGCCGGGAGCGGCGCCGCGCCCGCCAACCTCCAGGGCCAGAACTTCGACGAATGGCTGCAGGACCTGCGGGAGAAAAACCGCCGGCTGGCGCGCGACCACAACTTCGAGGAGCTGCGGGCGCGAGCGGAGGGGGAGGCGCCCGAGGTGCCACCGCTGGCCCTGGGGCCGGCCGAGCCGGGCGAACTGCCGGAATTGGCGGGCGTGGGCGTGGCGCAGGCGCCGGGGCCGCGCGGCGACCCGCTGCCGGAACGCGGCACCCCCCTGCGCTGGCAGACTGGCCCGGAGGTCGATGCCCCGCACCTGCTGCTGGCCCCGCTGAGCGACCAGCAGACGCGGCGCGCGGCGCGGGTCTCGGTGCTGCTGGCGGTGCTGCTCCTTGTCGTGTGGGCGCTGGCGTACTTCCCCGGAGTGCTGGCCTGGGTGCGGGCCTTCTGGCCGGAGCAGGTGGCGCTGCTCGGCTGCCTCGGCTGGCAGACCTACGGCCCGGCCCTGCCGCTGCTGCTGCTGATTGCCCTGGGCGTGTCGGCCCGCCTCCTTTTCCTCGGCCGCCGCCTGCTGGCCCTGCTGCACCGGCCGCCGCCTGATCCCAGCAGCCATCCCGGCAGCACCGCCTCGGGGCTGACCGTCGAGCCCCGCCCGTCGGGGACCTGAGCGATTGCTCCGACGTCAACCAAGCTCACAAGTCCGAAGCGGCACGCGAACGCTAAGCCGCAAGCGGCCAGGGGCTTGTGGGCTGATCTTCTGTGCCGGAGGAAAATGCCCCCTTGACCTCCCGTCCGCATCGCCGTATCCTTTAGTTAGACAGTTGACTAACTATCGAATCAATGCCATGCATGCGAACGAAGTCTTCAAGGCCCTGGCGGACCCGACGCGGCGGGAGATCCTGCAGCTGCTGCGGCGCGGGGAGATGACGGCCGGCGAGTTGACCGAACGGGTCAGCAGCCGGGTCAGCAAGCCGTCGATGTCGCACCACTTCGCGGTCCTCAAGGAGGCCGACCTGGTCACGTCGCGGCGCGAGGGGCAGCAAATTTTCTACGCCCTGAACACCACGGTGGTCGAGGACGTGCTCACCATCATCTGGGGCCTGCTGGCCGACGGCCGACCCAACGAGGAGCCCAAGACATGACCCGCTGGCTTTACCTTTCCGTCGCCCTCACCCTGCTGGCGCTCGGGGCGTCGCTGTACGTCTGGAACGTCCGCTACGACGACCTGCCGGAGAACGTGCCCACCCACTGGGACGCCAACTTCAACCCGGACGGCTTCGCGCCGAAGCAAGAGGTCTGGAAAGTCTTCTTCATCCTGCCGCTGGTGATGGCCGGCCTGTGCGGCCTGACGTTGCTGCTGCCGTGGCTGTCGCCCAAGCACTTCGAGGTGGACACGTTCCGCGGCACCTACGGCTACATCATGATGCTCGTCGTCGCCCTGATGGGCTACCTGCACGTCGCGACGCTGTGGGGAGCGATGCAGCCCGAGGAAAACAGGACGATCTTCATGCGTTTCTTCCTCGGCGGCATCTGCCTGTTCTTGGCGCTGTTGGGCAATGTGCTGGGGAAGGTGCGGCGCAACTTCTGGATGGGGGTGCGGACGCCGTGGACGCTGGCCAGCGAAGCCGTCTGGAACCAGACGCACCGCCTGGCGGCCTGGCTGTTCGTCGCCGCGGGGCTCGCCGGCTTCGCCTTGGTGATGGCCCTGCCGGCGGGAGCCGCGTGGGTGCCGCTCACCGTCATCGTGCCCGCCGCGCTGGTCCCCGTAATCTATTCGCTGGTGCTGTACAAGCGGCTGGAGCGCGAAGGGAAGCTCGAACCGCCCGCCGCTACTCCCAACGGTCCTTCAAAGGAGGTCCACGCCGGATGAAGCACTCTCTGGTACTGCTGGCGGTGGCGCTGGGCTCGGCCCTCGCCGCGGAGCCCCCGAAGCTCGAAGACCGCGCCCGGGCGCTGGTCGCTGCCCTGGGGAAGGAGGACTTCGCCGCCGCCACAAAGGACTTCGACGAGACCATGACCAAGGCGCTGCCGCCGGACAAACTCGGCGACATCTGGAAGGGGATCGTCAAGCAGGTCGGCGCCTTCAAGAAGTCGGGCGCCGTCACGACCGAAAAGACGGAGAAGTACGACATTGTATGGGTGGCGTGCGAGTTCGAGAAAGCCACGTGGTACACGCGGGTCGTCTTCGACGGGGAGCGGCGCGTGACCGGGCTGTTCTTCCGCGACACCGGGCCGGCGCCCGCGTACAAGGCGCCGGCCTACGTCAAGCGCGATTCGTTCAAGGAGATCGCCGTGACAATCGGCGAGGGCGAATGGGCGCTGCCGGGGACGCTGGCGGTCCCCGCCGGCGACGGGCCGTTCCCGGCGGTCGTGCTGGTCCACGGCTCCGGGCCGCTGGACCGCGACGAGCTGATCGGCCCCAACCGTCCGTTCCGCGACCTGGCCTGGGGGCTGGCGAGCCAGGGGGTCGCGGTGCTGCGTTACGAAAAGCGCACGAAGCAACACGGCCCGAAGTTCGCCAAGTTGAAGGACTACACCGTCAAGGAGGAGGTCCTCGACGACGCCCTGGCGGCCGCGGCGCTGCTGCGCAAGACGAAGGGGATCGACGCCAAACGGGTGTTCGTCCTCGGCCACAGCCTCGGGGCGATGGCGGCACCGCGGCTCGGCGAACTCGATCCCCAACTCGCCGGGCTGATCCTCCTCGCCGGCCCGTCCCGGCCCATGGGCGACGTGATCATCGAACAACTCGACTACGTCCTGTCGCTCGACCCGGCGCCTTCGGAGGAGACGAAAGCGGCCCTCGCCAAGCTCCGGACCGAGGCGGAGAAGATGAAGGACCCGAACGGCCAGCCGGGTACCTACTGGCTGTCGGTACGCGACCTCCGGCAGGTCGAGACGGCGCTGAAGGTCAAGCAGCCGCTGCTGATTCTCCAGGGCGGCCGCGACTACCAGGCGACGATGGACGACTTCAACGGCTGGAAGAAAGCGCTGTCCGACCTCAAAGGCGCGATGATGAAGAGTTATCCGAGGCTGAATCACCTGTTTATCGAGGGCGAGGGGAAGGCGAAGCCCGCCGAGTACGCGAAGGAAGGACACGTCGCCAAGGAGGTCGTTGACGACGTCGCGGAGTGGGTGAAGGGGCGGTAAGTCGGTTGGACGGAACTGCTCGGTTTAGAAACTGTATCAACAACTCTCTTGCCGCTTGCGGCTTCGCATGGCCTGCGAAGCCGCAAGCGGCGAAGTCATTGTCGTTACCGTTTCCAATCACGGAAGGTATCGTCGGATGACTCCTTACTTCGCCTTCACGTCGTAGCAGAGCAGCAGGTCCTGGTCGCGGACGTAGAGCTTGCCGTTGGCGATGACCGGGTGGGGCCAGGCGGACGACCGGCTGCGCTCGGGCTGGTCGAAGCGGCCGGTTTCGACGTACTTCTCGGGGTTGGCCTCGAACAGGACGAGCGGCCCGCCCTCGTTGCGGTAGTACAGCCGACCGTCGGCGAAGACGATCGAGCCCTTCCCCGGCTTGCGCTCCTCCCACTTGACCTTTCCCGTCTTCAATTCCAGGCAGGTCACCTGCCCCTCGTTGGAGCCATAGACGTACCCATCAACCAACACCACGCCGCCGTGCTGGTTCTGCATCTTGTTGGTGAAATAGATCTCGTCGGCCTTGCTGTCCTTGCCGCTGCCGCTGATCTTCACCGCGCCGCCGCCGGTGCCATAGCCCGAGGCGGCGAAGACCAGGTTGTCCGAGACGACCGGCGTCGAGCAGTTGGCGGTGCCGTTGGCCGGGTGGTTGTAGCGCCACAGGAACTTGCCGTCGTCGGCCGCCACGCCGACCACGCCGCCGCGCAGGAACTGCACGTACTGCCGCTGTCCGTTGATCTCGGCGACGACCGGCGACGAATACTGCGCCCCGTCGCCGCCCGGCACCTGGCACTCCCAGACGGTCTCGCCGGTCTTCTTGTTCAGGGCGGCGAGCGTCGCCTTCTTGCCGCCGGGGGTGCAGATCACCTTGTCGTCGTCGATGAGCGGCGACTCGCTGTAGCCCCAGCCCGGGATGCCGCCGCCGAAGTCCTTCGTCAGGTCCTTGTGCCAGCGCTCCTTGCCCGTGGCCGCCTCGAGACAGACCAGGTCGCCGCTGACCCCGAGGGCGTAGAGCAGGTCGCCGTCCACGGTCGGCGTGCCGCGCGACCCCTCACCCCGGTCCACCGGCCGTGCCGCGGCGATGCGCACCCACCACGCCGGGTTGCCGGTCGCCTCGTCCAGCGCCCAGACGCCTTCGTCTTTGCCGCGGTAGCTCATGCCAAAGACGCGGCCGGCGGCGACCGACGGCGTGCTGTAGCCGCCGCCCAGTCCCTTGACCTTCCAGGCCAGCGGTGGGCCGCCGGTGGGCCACTCCTTCAGCAGGCCGGTTTCCTTGGAGAGGCCAGTGCGGTCGGGGCCCTGCCACTGCGGCCAGTCGAACCGGGGCGATTCCTTGGGGGCGGCCGCGAGGGACAGGCCGGCCAGCAGGGGCAAGACGAGACACCAGGCGCAGCGTTTCATGAGGGACTTTCTCCTTGTGAGATAACGGACTGTTCAGGCGGGGAGAGCCGCGGCTTGGCGGTCCGCGGGGGCTTGCCACTCCAGCGCTCCGCCGCTGAGGCCGGCGCGAGCGACTCGGTGACGGGGCAGCGGATTCATTGTAGGCTCGCGGCCACGCCGATCGCAAGCAGAATTACCCGCACTGCGGTCCCCCTGTTCCCGTATTGTCTCGACGGCTCGAAAAAGAGAGGCACGCCGGCCGCGCTCGTGCTATAGTCTGGGTTCGCATCCCCGCAGTGGGACCAACCGTGATCCGCAAAACCCAGGGCCGAGGGCGTCCCCGATGTTGTGCGAAATCGCGCTCCTCTATTTCTTGGGCAAGGCTATTGCCGACATGGCCGGCAAAAAGGGCCGTGGTGCGCCCCTCTTCGTCGTCCTGCTGGTCCTCCTTTGGTTCGGCGGCGAGATCTGCGGCGGCATTTTCGGCTTTGTCCTGATCCGAGGCGCCGAAGACAAGTGGATGATGATCTACTTTTTCGCCCTGCTCGGCGCCGCCGTCGGCGCGGGGCTGGCGTTCTTGATCGTCGCCCTCCTGCCGCCGGCTTACGACGAAGATCGGCCGCGCCGGCGCCGGCGCCGGCCGCGCCGCGCGAAGATCGACGACGACGATGACGACCTGCCCCGGCGTCGCCGACGGGTGGACGATGATGATGAAGAGGACGAAGACCGGCCGAGGCGGCGCCGCCGCGACGATGACTCATTCGAGCGGCGTCGCGACGTCCCCTGAGCGGCGGCCAGGGAGGCGGCTGGCCCCATCGACTGCGTCGTGGCCGACGAAGCCAGTCGCCTCCCCGCGAACCGGGGTCAGCGACTCCCGATGCAATACAGGTACTGGTCCGAGCGCAGCAGGAGTTGCCCGTTGCTGACCGCGAGCGAGGCGTTGGTGCGGCTGTCGTCGTCCTCGATGACGTCGTGCGCCAGCAGCTCGAACTTCGGCTTGGCCGCGACGACGTAAGTTCCCTTCTTTTGCGAGACGAAATAGAGTTTGCCATCGGCGAGCAGCGGCGACGCGTAGATGAGCCCCGCGGCCGGCTCCAGTCGTTGCTGGTAGACGAACTTGCCCGTCGCCGCCTCCTGACAGTTGATGACCCCGCCGTTGTCGCTCGCCCAGTACAGGTGGCCTTCGTGGTAGATGGGCGAGGGGACGTTGGACCCCTTCTCTTGCCGCCAGACGACGTGAGTTTTCGTCACGTCGCCACGGCCGCCCGCCCGCACCGCCAGGGACGTGTGGCCGCCGCCGATGGCGTACACCACGCCGTCGTGAGCGACCACGCTGGGGCAGACGTAACGATGGACCCCGTTCGCGCGCCACAGCTCCTTGCCCGTATCCGGGTTCAATCCCAGCAGCCAGTCATGGACGCTGACCACCAACTCGGCCTCGCCCTCGGAGGGCTTCACCAGCAGCGGCGTGTTCCACGCGCTGCCAATGCCGGGGGCCCGCCAGGCTTCCTTGCCGGTCTTCTTGTCCAGGGCCACCAGTGCGCCGCTTTCGACACTGGCGTTGACAATCAGCAGGTCCTTGTAGAGCAAGGGGGACGTGGCCGACCCCCAGCGGTCGATCTTTTTCCCGACGAGGACATGCCAGATTTCCTTGCCGTCGAGGTCGAAACAGTACACGCCCGACTTGCCGAAGAAGACGTACAGCCGCTCGCCATCTGTGGTCGGCGTGCTGGAGCTGTAGCCGTGGTACGACCCTTCCCCCTTGTACTCGTGCTCGGGCAGCACCGGCTCGAACTCTTTGGTCCACAGGATGTTGCCTTCCTTGCGGTCCAGGCAGAGAACGTGCCGCCTCAGGTCTTCCTGCTTGCCGGGATCCTTGGTGGTCTGGGCGTAGCCGGTGTAGCAGGTCAGGAAAATGCGGCTGCCGGCCGTCACCGGGCTGGAAGTGCCCGGCCCCGGCAGCTTCGTCTTCCAGACGATGTTCTTCTTGGAAGACCATTCGACCGGCAGCTCTTTTTCCGAACTCACGCCCAGCCCGTCCGGGCCGCGAAACCGATTCCAGTCCGCCCCCAGGGCGGAACAGATCCCAAAGGCGACGAGCAATAGACACGCGGACCGGCGCTGCAAGAGCATGGTGAGGTTCCCCAGAAGACGCACTTTTGCCAGGGGCGAGTGACGATCTTCTCTGAGGAGACAGTAATTGTTGCCGGCCGTCAAGTCTTGCGCTCAAAGAGTTGCGCAAGCCGCTTGCGGCTTGGCGGAAGCTGGAATCCGCCAAGCCGCAAGCGGCTGTCGCAACCGACTCTCACACGCCGAGCAAGTGCTTGTTCGATCCGTTGAGCGAGATGCCGTAGAGCGTGACGTAGGTCGGCTCCAGGCTCGCCAGGAGCTGGACCGGCGTAGGCGCCAGGATCCGGACCGAGATGACGGCCGGCTGCGATTTCGCGCCCTGGGCGTCGGTGATGGTGTAGGTGAAGCTGTCGGTGCCGGAGAAACCGGGGTTGGGCACGTACGTGATCTGATGAGTCGTCGGGTTCACGCTCACCTGCCCGTGCTGTGCGCCGGTCACCGACACGGTGGCGTTGACGAGGGCCGCCGACCCCAGGGAATCGAGGGCGCCTGCCAGGACGTTGAAGGAAACGGCCTGGGTGCCGCTGGTGACGCCGAAGCCGTTGGCGGCGACGGGCAGCGAGGTGATGACCGTGACGGTGCCCGGCGCGGAGGTGGCGCCGTTGTCGTCCATGACGGTGTACCGGAAGGTATCGGTGCCGCTCCAGCCGGCGTTGGCGGTGTACGTGACCTGCCCCGTGCCGTGGTTCACTTGCACCTGGCCGTGCTGCGGGAAGCTCACGATCGTGACGCTGCTGGGGACCAGGTGCTGGTAACCGTCCGGGTCCTGGTCGTTGGCCAGCACGCTGATCGCCACGGGGACGGTGCCGGCGGCCTGGGCGAAGTCGTCCGCGGCGGTGGGGACGTTGACGCGGACGAAGACGGTGGCGGGATTCGAGGCGCCGCCGTTGTCGTCGGTGACCATGTACTGGAAGCTGTCGGTGCCGGTGAAGCCGGCGACGGCGGTGTAGGTGAACGAGCCATCGGCGTTGAGCACCGCCGTGCCGTGCTGGGGACTGCTCAGCTTGGTGACGAAGGCGCCGGTGTGCTGCGTCGGGTCGATGTGCTGATTGCCGTCGGGGTCGGCGTCGTTGGCGAGGACGGCGATGGTTACCGGGGTGGTGCCGTCGGTGTCGGTCCAGTCGTCGGCCGCCACGGGGCGGTTGACGCGCACGCTCACCGTCGCCGGGTTGGACGTGCCGCCGAGACTGTTGCGAACGGTGTACTGGAAGGTATCGGTGCCGGTGAACGTGCCGGTAGCTGTGTAGGTGATGACCCCGGTGAGCTGAGTCACCTTGACGGTGCCATGCTTCGGGGGGGTGACCACAGTGGTGGTGCTGGGGATCAAGATGGCATGGGTCGGCGCGATGTCGTTGGCAAGCACGTTGACCGCGACGGGCGTGGTGCCGTCGGTGTCGGTAACGTCGTCGTTGGCCCGTCCGGGGGCAGCGCTAAACCCGACCACGGTGACGGTGCCCGGCGCGGAGGTGGCGCCGTTGTCGTCCATGACGGTGTACCGGAAGGTGTCCGTCCCGAAGAAGCCGGCGTTGGCGGTGTAGGTGACCTGCCCCGTGCCGTGGTTCACTTGCACCTGGCCGTGCTGCGGCTGGCTCACGATCGTGACGCTGCTGGGGACCAGATGCTGGTTGCCGTCGGGGTCGGTATCGTTGGCCAACACGTTGATGACGGTCGGGGTCGTGCCGTTGAAGGAGGCCAGGTCGTCGGTGGCGGTGGGGACGTTGACGCGGACGAAGACGGTGGCGGGATTCGAGGCGCCGCCGTTGTCGTCGGTGACCATGTACTGGAAACTGTCGGTGCCGGTGAAGC
>Ga0116219_10000639_pt1 | contig 35725 bp, 27 predicted proteins | sample Sb_taG_4_FD_91019 | JGI IMG/M metagenome (GOLD analysis project Ga0116219, IMG submission 91019) | Peat soil microbial communities from Weissenstadt, Germany - Sb_50d_6_BS metaG | ecosystem: Environmental > Terrestrial > Soil > Wetlands > Peat | place: Germany: Weissenstadt | collected 2010-09-21 | reverse complement strand
GTCGGCGTCCGGCGTCGTCGGGCCGTTGGCGGCTTCGGCGAGGACTCGGCACCTCAGGCGGGCGGCGTTCTTGGCGTTGATGACGCGCTCCAAGGCGGCCGGCACCAGGACCGTGCAGGGCGTCGTCAGCAGCTCATCGGCCGGTATCTCCTCGGCGCCGGGGAAGTCCTTGACGAGTTTGCCGGCAGCGACGTGCTTGAGCAGGGCCGGGACGTCGATCCCCCTGGGGTCGCGGATGGTGCCGTAGCGGTCGCCGATGGCCAGGACCTTGACGCCGCGCTGGTGCAGCTCCTGGCAGGTGACCGAGCCGACGTTGCCGAAGCCCTGCACCACGGCGGTCGCCTCGGCCGGGTGGATCTTTAGCTCGCTCAGTGCCTCCAGGATGCAGTAGGTGACGCCGCGCCCGGTCGCCTCGCGGCGGCCGACGCAGCCGCCGATCTCGACCGGCTTGCCGGTGACGATCTCCGGGCAGGCGTAGCCGACCGACATGCTGTAAGTGTCGTAGATCCAGGCCATCGTCTGCTCGTCGGTGCCCATGTCGGGGGCCATGACGTCCACGCGCGGGCCGATGACCGGCAGCACCTCGACGGTGAAGCGGCGCGTCAGCCGTTCCAGCTCGCTGCGCGTCAGGGCGGCGGGGTCGCAGGCGATGCCGCCCTTGGCGCCGCCGAAGGGCAGGTTCATGATGCCGCACTTCCACGACATCCACATCGCCAGGGCCGCCACCTCGCCGAGATCGACGCTGGGGTGGTAACGCAGGCCGCCCTTGGACGGGCCGCTGGTCAGGCTGTGCTGCACGCGGAAGCCGACGAAGTTTTCGGTGTGACCGTCCTCGCGCTCGATGGGGATGCTGACGACGATGGCGCGCTTCGGGTGGGCCAGGCGCTCCAGGATGCCGGGGTCGATCTCGATGGCTTCGGCCGCCGTGAGCAGCTGCCGGCAGGCCATCTGGAAGGTCGGGGAATTCTCAAAAACGGGGTTGGGGTGGTGACAATTGCCGTTGCCGTTCGCGTGGACGGTGACTTGCGGTGCTGTCACTTCGGGTCTCCTTGAAGACGGGGAGAGGTTCGCCATCGCGCTCGTCCGGATCGTGGACGGGGCGCCGCGACAGGCCACATCTACAGTATACAGGACGCCCGAGCCGCAAGCGGCGGCGCTTGAATCCCCCCGCCGCAACTCTATGATGAGCAGAAGAACTGCCTCTCCCCGGGGCCCATCACATGGCATTGCAGCGCAAATATCTCTTCCCGCGCGTCATCGAGATGAACTACCAGGCGGGGCGGCGCTTGGGGGTGAACGTCTACCTCATCGACGGCGGCGGCGAGTTCCTGCTCATCGACATCGGCTTCGAGGACGCCGTCGAGGACATCGTGGAGTTGATCCGGCAGATGGGCTTCAACCTGTCGGCCTGCCGGATGGTGATTGCCACGCACGCCGACGCCGATCACGTCCAGGGACTGGCGCGGGCCCGCGACCTCTTGAAAACCAGGGCGGCCGCCCACCCCCTGAGCGTCGAGCCGCTGGAGTCGGGCGACACCATCCTGACGTATGCCTCGATCAAGGCGCAGGGCATCGACATCCCGATGCCGCCGTGCAAGATCGACCTGGTGCTCAACGAGGGCGACGTCATCGCCGTCGGCGACCGCAAGCTGGAGGTGTGGCACACACCCGGCCACACGGCGGGTCAGCTGAGCTTCAAGATGGGCAACCTCCTCTTCAGCGGCGACAACGTCTACAAGGACAGCTGCGTCGGCGTGATCGACGCGCACCACGGCTCGAACATCCCGGACTTCATCCGGTCGCTGATCCGCATCCGCCAGGACGACTCGCAGTACCTGCTGCCGAGCCACGGCCCGGTCTTCCGCCGCGACAACCGCATCCTCCAGCGGGCCATCGATCGGCTGTCGGAGTACCAGTACAGGGCCGACTTCGGCACCTGCGCTATCGGCTGGCCGCTGCTGGACGAGTGGGAGAAGGACGTCAACGCGGGCCGGATGCCGGACTTCGGGCGGGAGTAATCGAACCATTTGGGGAGACAGGTCATGGCCATGATTTTTCCGGGAATGGACCCGTACCTGGAAGACCCGCAACGCTGGCAGGGTCTGCACAATGCATTCATCGTCTACATCCGCGACTACTTGCAGCCTTCGCTGCGACCCCGCTATATCGCGGCTGTCGAGGAACGTGTCTTCGTCGAAGGACCGGATCGCGAGATCATCCCCGATACCTTGGTCCGGCGTCACCGACCCGACGCGGGCGGTGCTGTGGCGCTGGCCGACGCCGATGCCCCGGTCCGCGTGAAGGTGTCGTCCCTGGAAGTCCACGAAAACTATGTGGAAATCCTCGACCGGGCCTCCGGGCAGCAGGTCGTGACGGTGATCGAACTCCTCAGCCCCACGAACAAGTATCAGGGTCCCGGCCGCAACTCCTACTTGACCAAGCAGCGAGAAGTCCTGAGCAGCCAGACCCACCTGGTCGAAATCGACCTGCTGCGCTACGGCCCGCACGTCATGGCCGTGCCGGAGTGGGCCGCCCGCGGCATTGGCCCCTACGACTACCTGTGTTGTGTCAACCGGGCAGGGGGGCTGCGCGAGTCCTATGAGCTGTATCCGCGCCGCCTCGGCGAGCGCCTCCCGCGCATGCGCATCCCGCTGGCCGACGGCGATCCGGACGTCGTTCTCGACGTCCAGGCCGTGCTGGCACAGGCTTACGACCGGGGGAGCTACAGCGAGGTCATCGATTATTCCGCCCCCTGTCGCCCCGCCCTCCCCGCCGCAGACCAGGCGTGGGCCAACGAGCGCATTGCCGGTGCGCGACAGGCACCGCCGGGCTAGCCATTCTTCGGTCGGCATCGGCTCTTGTCCCCCATTCCCTCCCCGCCCATAATGCGCCATCGTGCGCGCGCATCCGAGTCACTGATCGGGAGGGTCGCCCATGAGGCGCAGATGGCCTTGGGCCGTGGGACTTCTCGTCGGGGTGCTGCTGACGTGTCTCGTCGTGCTATGGTATCGCCAGGCGCCGCCGAAGGCGTCCACCGACGTGTTCCGCTGGGGCGCCGACGAAAAGGGCGGCGCCCCTTACGTCTACCTGGGCGACAACGACGAGTTGACCGGCTTCGAGGTCGATCTGGCGAACGAGTTGGCACGGCGGTTGGGGATGCGCAGCGAGTTCGTGTCGAAATCCTGGGAGAATTTGCCCGAGGATTTGAGGCGCGGAGACATCGACGTCATCCTGAACGGCTACGAGTGGTCCCCGGCCCGTGAGCGGCGGATGGCCTCGACGATCCCCTACTACAACGCCACTGTCCGCCTCATGGTCCCCGCCGAGCCGCCCAAGGGCAAGGAAGCGATCGACTCCTGGGACGCCCTGCGACAGCGGAACAAGGACGGCAGCAAGAAAAGGGTCGCGGTCCAGCGCGGCGCGCTCACGGAAACGTACATGAGGAGAGAGTTCTCCAATGACGTCGATATCCTCGCCTTCAAGGAGGGGACCGACAACGCCATGCGCCTGGTGCGCAACGGAGTCGCCGACGCGACGGTTCAGGACGACCTGACCGCCGGGTACTACGCGGAGCACGGCTTTCAGGACCTGCGCTTCCCCGACGCCGACCGGGAAGTCCCTGGGCGCGGGTACTACGTCAACTTCGTGCGCCCGCAAGACACGGCCTTGCGCGACCGTATCAACGACGCCCTGCGCAAGATGACGGAGGACGGCACTCTCAAAGCGATCTACGAAAAGCAGGGCATCTGGAGCAAACGGCAGGAGGGGCTGGCCAAACTCGCCGAGCACTGGCCCCCGGAAAACGTCGAGCCGGAACGCACGCTGCTGGACGAGACGGAACTCCTGATCAAGAGCGCCGGCGTGACGGTCGTCCTCGCCGTCCTGTCCTTCCCGGTGGCGCTGCTGTGCGGCCTCTTCATCGGCCTCGGCCGGCTGTACGGCCCGCGTTTCCTGGCGCTGCCGTTGACCGCCTACGTCGAGGTGATCCGCGGGACGCCGATCCTGTTGCAGTTCTACGTCATCTACTACCTGCTGCCCTACGCGGGCATCACCCTGTCGGGCTTCGCGGCCGGCCTGTTCGGCTTGGCTCTTAACTATTCGGCCTACGAGGCGGAGAACGCGCGGGCGGGACTCCTCGCGGTGCCGAAGGGGCAAATGGAGGCGGCGCTGGCCCTGGGCATGAGCCGCTGGACGGCCCTGCGGCACGTCATCATCCCGCAGGCCCTCCGCATCGTCGTGCCCCCTGTTACCAACGACTTCATTTCGCTGTTTAAGGACACGTCGATCTGCTCGGTCGTCGCGGTGACGGAATTGACGGGCGGCTACGAGCAGCTGCGCATCGCCGAGCCGGACCACATCCTGCGGCTGGCGGCACTGACGACGATCCTGTATCTGCTGATGAGTTACCCCCTGTCGCTGGTCGCGCGCCGGCTCGAGAAGCGCGCCGTCAAGGTAACCGTCTGATTGTTCGGAGGGCGGGACGATGATCTCGGCGCGCAATCTGGTCAAGGACTACGGCACGGGTCGAGTGCTGAACGGCGTGTCGCTGTCGGTCGAGAAGGGCGAGGTCGCGGTCGTCATCGGCCCGTCCGGCTGCGGCAAGAGCACGCTGCTGCGCTGCCTCAACGGGTTGGAGATGTTTCAGGAGGGCGAGGTGCAGGTGGACGAGTTGCGCCTGGAGGGCGGGATACCGGATGCCGACTCGGCCGTGCTGCTGGCACTGCGCCGCCGGCTGGGCATGGTGTTCCAGCAGTTCAACCTGTTCCCGCACATGAGCACCCTGGACAACGTGACCGCCGGGCCGCGCTTCGCCCTGGGGCGGCCGCGGGCGGATGCGGAGAAGGAGGCGCGCGCGCTGCTTGCCCGCGTGGGGTTGGCCGATTTCACCGCGGCGCGGCCGGAGCAGTTGTCCGGCGGCCAGCAGCAGCGCGTGGCCATCGCGCGGGCGCTGGCGATGCACCCCGCGGCGATCCTGTTCGACGAGCCGACCAGCGCCCTCGACCCGCGCATGGCCAACGAGGTGCTGCGCGTGATGGCCGACCTGGCGCGGTCGGGGCAGACGATGGTGGTGGTGACGCACGCGATGGGCTTCGCGCGGCGGGTGGCGCAGACGGTTCACGTGATGTTCGCAGGACAGGTGATCGAGTGCGGGCCGCCGGCGCAGGTGTTCGACAGGGCCGGCGACGAGCGGGTGCGCGCGTTCCTGGCCGAGGCGGAAGGCGCGTAACGAATCGTCGTTTCGCCTTGACCCGCCTGCGCCACGGGGAGGATAATGCCGATGAGCGGTCCGCAGACTCAGGATGGCGTCGCCGTAGCGCTCCGTCCCTCTCGCGACGGCCGCGTGGAACTGTCAGTGCATCCCCAGGGCGCCGGCAATGAGCGCCGGCTGATCGTCGTACCGGGAGCGGGCGCGGGCCACGTCGAGTTCCTGAAGCGCGACCACGTCGGGCTGGCACAGGTCGATGACCTGGGCGATCCGCTCGGGAGACAGTACGCCGTCACAGCCGAGGCAGTGGCGGACGTTGTAACTCATGACGCGCAAGGTTCGGGAACGATACATGGTACTCTCCGCTTGGGACCAGCCGCTTGCGGCTTAGCGTTCGCTTCAGTCCGGTTGCGCGAACGCTAAGCCGCAAGCGGCTTGCTATAACAACAGCATGTCGCAACACCCCGATGTCCTCATCCTGGGCGGCGGCGTCATTGGCCTGACGGTCGCCTACTACCTGGCTCGCGAGAAGGTCCGCGTCGAAGTCGTGGACAAGAGCGACTTCGGCCAGGAAGCATCCTGGGCCGGCGCCGGCATCCTTCCCCCCGGCAACCCGACCCTCGCCCGCACTCCCTTCGACCGCCTCCGGGCGATCAGTTCCGACGCCTTCCCCGCGCTGTCGCAGGAACTGCGCGAGCGCACCGGCATCGACAACGGCTATCTCCGCTGCGGCGGCCTGGAACTCCTCGCCGGCCACGACGACCGCGACGACCAGGAGTGGCGCGGCGACGGCATCCGCTGTGAGGAACTGAGCGGCCCGGACCTCCGCCGCCTGGAGCCGAACCTGGCGCCCCGCTTTGTCAGGGCGTTCCTCCTACCGGATACGGCACAATTGCGGAACCCGCGTCACGTCAAGGCGCTCGTCTCCGGCTGTGATTCCTGGGGCGCCCGCCTGCGCCCGGAATGCGCCGTCGTCGGCTTCGAGCGGAACGGCGACCGGGTCAGCGCCGTCACCACCGCCGCCGGCCGGCTGACGGCGGGGCATTACCTCATCGCCGCGGGCGCCTGGAGCGACGCCCTGCTGGGGCAGGTCGGCTGGCGGCCGGGCATCCGTCCCATCCGTGGACAGATCGCCCTGCTTAACACCGGCGTGCCGCTCTGCCGCCGCGTGCTCATGCTCGGCAAGCGATACCTGGTGCCGCGCCCCGACGGCCGCGTGCTGGTCGGCGCCACCGAAGAGGACGCCGGCTTCGACAAGCGCACCACCGCGGTCGCCATCCGCGACCTGCTCGATTTCGCCATCGACCTGGTGCCCGCGCTCGCGGACGCACCGCTGGAGCGCAGCTGGGCCGGCCTGCGCCCCGGCAGCCCCGACGGCCTGCCCTTCCTGGGATCGGTGCCCGGCGTCGAGAACCTCTCCGTCGCGGCCGGCCACTTCCGCGCCGGCATTCAACTCTCCCTGGGGACCGGCATCGTCATGAAAGAACTGATTCTCGGCCAACCCACCACGATCCCGCTCGAATCGTTCCGCCTGGACCGCTGAGTTGCGCACACAAGCCCGAAGCGCCAGCGAGGCGGAGATCCTCTCGCTGGCGCTTCGGGCTTGTGTGCGCGGTCCCGCACCAGCCCGCATTTCGGCCGGCGGCCCTCTGTGGTAAAATCCAGAGGAGCGCCGGGCCCATCCCGGCGCGACCACCCCGATCTGCGAGCGGATCCTGATGGAACCCTACGGCAGCCGAGCCCTGACGACGCAGCTGGCCGACGACCTCGGCTGGCTGGAGCAGCACTGCCGCCAGCACGCCGAGCAGTCGGTCCACACCGGCCAGCTTCGCCTCGCCGCGGCGCTGGCGCGCAACTGCGTCGGCCCCTTTCTCGACGACCAGCCAGCGGCGCCCATCCACGTCGGCGTGGTCGGCGGCGCCGGCGCCGGCAAGAGCACCGTCGCCAACATGCTCAGCGGCGCCGCCGCCGCCGAGGCCAACCCGCAAGCCGGCTTCACGCGCCACCCCATCGCCTACACCAGCGTCAACGGCCCGCTGACCTGGGCCGGCCACGCCGGCTTCCTCGGCAACCTGCAACTGCTCCCCAAACCCGGCCCCGCCAGCATCGACGCCGACGTCTACCAGGTCCGCCGCGTCTCGTCCGAGGGGGCCGCCGGCCTGCCGCCCGACTTCGTCATCTGGGACTGCCCCGACATGACGACCTGGGCCGCCACCGGCTACGTCTCCCGGCTCCTGGAGATCGCCGGCCTGGCCGACGTGCTCGTCTACGTCGCCTCCGACGAGCGCTACAACGACGCGGTGCCGACGCAGTTCCTCGACCTGCTGCTGCAAACCGGCAAGCCGGTGATCGCCGTCCTGATGAAGATGCGCGAGGCCGACGCCCCCGCCCTGCTCGAGCATTTCAGGAAGGACGTGCTGGCGAAGCTGCGTGGCCGCGTCCTCTCGGTGCTGGCGGTGCCGTTCCTCTCGAAGGCTGAGCTGGCCGACCCCGCCCGCATGGCCGGCCGCTACCGCATCCCACTGCTCAACCAGGTGGCCGTCCTCGGCCGGCCCGCCGCCACCGCCCGCCTGCGCAGCGTGGCCGGCGCCGCCAACTACCTGTTGCACACCCACCAGGCCCTCCTTGCCGTTGCCCGGCGAGACGTGGCCGCCCTGCAAACCTGGCGCGACCTGGTCCTCACCGGCCGCGCCGAGTTCGACCTCCGCTACCGCCGCGAGTACCTGACCAGCTCGAAGTTCCAGCACTTCGACGAGGCGCTGGTGCGGCTGATCGACCTTCTGGAGATGCCCGGGATCGGCAAGATCCTCAGCGTACCTCTGTGGGTGGCGCGGACGCCGTACCGCCTGCTCAAGGGGTTGGTGGTCAAGGCGCTGACCCGCCCCGAGGCGCCGCCGCTGCCCGAGCAGCCGGTCCTCGCCGAGGCGCTCGCCGGTTGGCTCGACCTGCTGCACAAGGAGGCGGCGCGGCGGGCCGACGCCCACCCGCTGTGGGCCCACGTCGAGAAGGGCTTCGCCAGCGGCCTCGCCGAGGGGGCGCGCGAGCGCTTCGAGCAGGGCTTCCGCGGCTACCAACTCGCCCTGGCCAGCGAGGTCGATCACACCGCCCGGGCCATCTACGAGGAGCTGGAGAAGAAGCCCATCCTGCTCAACAGCCTGCGCGGCAGCAAGTTGGCCCTGGACGTGGCCGCCCTCGCGGGCGCCGTCGTCACCGCCGGCCACACCTGGGCGCTCGACTTCCTCCTGGTGCCCCTGGCCACCGCGGTGACGCAGCAGCTGGTCGAGCTGCTCGGCAAACAGTACGTCGATAACCAGCGGGAGGTGGCCCGGGAGCGGCAGCAGGCCCTGATGGCGGAACACATCTCGGGGCCGCTGGCGGAGTGGCTCATCGAGTGGCCGGCGACCGGCGGCTCGGCCTTCGAGCGGCTGCAGCTGGCCCTGCGACGCCTGCCGGAATCGATCCGGCAGCTCCATCAGGTAGTGAACGACCGACTGGCGGCCCCCGCAGGACGGTGATAGATGCCACGGGCTTGCCCCGTGGTCCCTTACGTTTGCTGCTACAGGCGGAGGAGGGAAAGAGTTTTTTTCTCCTCCCCTGCCTGACAGATGCCACGGGCTTGCCCCGTGGTCCCTCACGTTTGCTGCTACAGGCGGAGGAGGGAAAGAGTTTTTTTCTCCTCCCTTGCCTCTAGCGGCGAGCCTAACCATCCACGGGGCAAGCCCGTGGGATTGCGGAAGGAAGATGACCACCGCCGACGCGACCAAGAGCGAGCCCCTCCTTCGCACCCTGGCGCCCGCGCTGCGCGGGCTGGAGCGATCCCTGCGCGCCTGGCTCGACGGCCGGCACCGCCAACCGCCGGCGACCATGACGCGGGCCGCCCTCGAAGGGGTCGCCAACGACCTGCGCCGGGAGGCCGACGCCCTCGACGTGGAGCAGCCGCTGCTGGTCGTCATGCTCATGGGCGGCACCGGCGTCGGCAAATCAACCCTGCTCAACGCCCTCGCCGGCGGCGGCATCGCCCAGGCCTCGTTCCAAAGGCCGACCACGCGCGACCCCGTCGTCTACTACCACGAGACGGTCCACGCCGACCGGCTCGACCCCGCCCTGCGCCACTGCCGCCTGGTGCCGCACGACCGGCCCGGGTTGGAGCAGAAGGTCATCGTCGATACCCCCGACCTCGATAGTAACGACATTGCCAACCGTGAGAAATTGTTGCGCCTGTTGCCGGTCGCCGACATCGTCCTCTACGTCGGATCGCAGGAGAAGTATCACGACAAGCTCGGCTGGGAGCTGTTCCTGGCACAGCGGCGGCGGCGGGCCTTCGCCTTCGTCCTGAACAAATGGGACCGCTGCCAGCACGCCGGCGCCCAGGGGCTGCGGCCCGACGAGGACCTGCTCCGCGACCTGCAGAGTGAGGGCTTCCAGTCGCCACTGCTATTCCGCACCTGCGCCCAGCACTGGGTCGATAAGGCGTCCGGCAACGGCACCCCCGAGCCGCCCGAGGACGAGCAGTTCCTCGACCTCGTGTACTGGCTGGAGATGGGGCTGACGCGGTTGGAGGTCGAGGCGATCAAGGCGCGCGGCGTCAGCCAGACGCTGCACCACCTTCAGCAGACGCTCACGGGCGCCTGCCCGCCGGACCTGGCCGACACGGCTCGGCAGACGCTGGCCGCCTGGGACGGGGGGTTCGAGGAGGAGGCCCGAGCCTCTGCGGGGGTGCTGCTCAACACGCTGGAGCCCTACCAGGGCGAGATCGAGCATCACTTCACGGTCGAGGGCCACCGGCGCTTCCACGGGCTGATGGCGGTCTACCTCGGCCTGTTCACGCGGGCCCGCTACGCCACGACCTCGCTGCGCGACCGCATCCCCTTCCTGCCGAAATCGCAGCAAGCGCAGGTGACGCCGACGGCGTCGTGGGACCTGACGACGTTCTCGCGCGCGTGCAGTGACATGGCCTCCAGCCGGCACCTCGACGCCCGCGGCCGCGCCCTGGCCAACCGCCTGCTCATCGAGGCCGACGCCCGCGGCTTTCCGCTGGCGCTGCTGACCGAGCCGGTGGAGGCGGCCACGAAGATCGACTGGCGGGCGCGCTACGCCCAGGCCCTGGTGGAAGTGATGCAGGATGTCGAGCAGCAGTGGTCCAACCCGAAGGGCGTCCGCCGTTGGGTGCAGAGCAGTCTCGTCTTCCTGGCCGACTGGCTGCCGACGTTGGCCTTGCTCGTGGCCTGCCTGGTGCTGCTGTGGCGGATCTGCGACCCCCAGGACAAGAAGTATCACGTCGAAGCCGCCGACGCCTTGTTTCCACCCGCCGTGACGCTGGTGGTCCTGATCATCCTGCACATTTTGCTCACCCTGCTCCTGCCGCTGCGCTGGCGGAACATCCGCGCCGAGTTTCGCCGGCAACTGGAGAAGCGCTTGCAGGCGTCACTGGCAGCGGTCTACGCCCCGCTACCCGGCGACGTGGCCGACGCCCTGCGCGAGGAGCGCCGGCGCATCGAGGCGCTGCAGAAAGAGACCGACGAGGTGGCGACCTGGCTCCAGGAGCGCGAGCAGTCGGCGAGCATCGTCGGGCTGTACGGGCGTTAGGTCAGGGGGTGGGGGGAAGCTCTGTCTGCGGCACCGGCGGCGGGAGTGGACTGTCGGCCGGCGGGGGAACGGGGGGTGGCGGCGGAGTGGGTTGCTGCAGGCCGACGCCGCCGTGGTAGCCGGGCGCCGGGTCCAGCCGGCCGGGCGACAGCCAGTCCATCAGGTCGGCGACCGGGGCCGAGGTGCATCCCGCCAACAGCAACAGACAGGCCGGCGCGATCCGCTTCATGGTCCGTCCCCTCCGGGCGCGGGCTATACCAGTTCCGCGGGCGCCGACCAAGACCAGTTCCTAAACGATCACATCCCGCAACCCGCCGACCCCGACCAGCACCGCTCGCAACCCCGCGGCCGTCGCCCCCTCGTAATCGTTCCCGCGATCATCACCGATGAAGAGAATCTCCGCAGGGTTCAAATCGACTCGCGCACAGAGGGCGCCGAAGAACTGCGGCGCCGGCTTGCGCCACCCTACCTCGGAGCTGATGACGATGTGCCGTAGCGGCCGCAGCTCGGGCATCCCCGCCGCGACGCCGTGCAGCCGGGCGTCATAGTTCGACGCCATCCCCAGGAGGTAACTCTGTCGTTCCAGTTGAAGGAGCAGCGCCGCGGCCTCCGGGTCGCAGCGCCACGCCTGGGGCCGGCCGAAGTGCGCGAACAACTCCTCGAAACAACGTGCCGGGTCGCAAACGTCATCCAGCACCTCGGCGACGACGTGCCGCCAGCGCTGCCGCTCGCGCTCCTCGCTCGTCCGCAAGCCGTGGGCCAGGTCCAATGCCTCTTGCCGAGCGAACGCGATCCGGAAGCGCGCGGCGACCTCGGCCGTCGTGAGCCGGCTCCCGAGCGACTGCCCCACCGCCGTGTAGACGACGGCCGCGGCCGGCTCGGGGTGGATGAGGGTGCCGACGGCGTCGAAGAAGACGGCACGGACGTCGGGCGGGATCATGCGGATTCCCCCCGATAGGTCGCGGGCGGAGCGGGTCGCCGCCACGGGAGGAACATCGGCACCCGCCTGCGGTAGTCCGCGTAGGCCGGCCCGAACCGCCGCCGCAGGTCGCGCTCCTCCAGCAGCACCCCGAGGAGGATGTACGCGGTCAGCCCGCCACTGAGCAGAAGCAGCGCCGGCGGCATGACCGGCTGAGTCCACAGGAACGCGAGCAGGCACGCCATCAGCGGGTGGCGGACGAACCGATACGGACCGACGACCAGCAGGTGATCGGCGGCCGGCTCACGCCCCTGCTCCCACGCCTGGCGGATGCCGAACAGTCCGAGATGATCGAAGCGCAGGCTCACCCAGGCGAGGCCGACCGCGGCCATGAGCGGCAGCACGACGAGCCCCCGCGGGGCGCACCACGCGGGATCGCCGACCAGCGGCTGCCAGGTGAGGGCCATCCCCGCGAGGATCAACCCGGAGAGCGCCGCATAGACCGACCGCTCCAGGTGGGAAGGCACGACCCGCGTCCAAACGCGCTTCCACCCCGCCCGGACCATGCCGCTGTGCTGGAGTCCGAACACGAGGAGCCAGCCGACATTGATGAACCAGGGGTGTGCGAGGGAAACGGGGTCGGGGCGGAGGTCGAGGCCGAGAAGGAGGACGAGGCCGGCAAACGCGGCGGTGCCACCCAGGGCAACCAGGTAGCAGACGACGGCGACGGCCTTGGCGGCGGACATGCGGTGATTGTATCGCGGGCGCTACCGGCGGCCGAGCTTGTCCTGCAGCTCGTCGTAGCAGTGCTCCAGCTCGCGGATCAACTCGAGAGACTCGCGCTCGAAGCGGAGGGCCCGGCGCAGGCCTTCGCGATCCTCGACGAGGCGGCGACGGGTGTTGTCCAACTCCAGGGCGTGGTCGTAGGCGCTGGGGCCGTCGTGGACGTAGACGAACGACTCGACGCGGGAGGCCAGCAGGGCGGCGCGAGCCTCATTCGCCTTGACGCGCTGGCGGAGATGGGCCATCTCGTCGCGGCAGCGGCGCAGGGCGGCCCGCTCGCGCCCCAGGTCGGCGCTGACGCCATCGGCCTCGTCACGCACCTCGGCCTGTCGGTCGCGGCACAGCTGCCGGCCGAAATTGAACAGGCCCGATTCCAGGGACTGGAATAGCTGTTCCAGACTCATCACACCATCCTCGTACTCGTCCGCGAACGCAAAAAACGAGCGCGTCGGGAGGGCTGCCCTATTGAGTTATTCGTGTACCGCGCCCGATTCTTGCGCGACCCTTGCCAAAATGACGCCGGATCAAGAAACCAGTCACAACGACCGTGGGGACGGGCGTCTCGCCTGTCCCTGGTTCGCGGAGGGACAGGCGAGACGCCCGTCCCTACGGAGGACGGTGTCACATGGCGAAGACGAAGGGCGAACAATTCGCGGGCTTGACGGTGGCGCTGGTAACGCCGTTCAAGGGCGGCGAAATCGACTTCGACGACCTGGGCCGGCTGGTCGATTGGCACGTCGAACAGGGCACCGACTGCCTGGCCCCCGTAGGCACCACCGGCGAATCGCCGACGCTGGACCATGACGAGCACGAGCACGTCATCGCCGCCGTCGTGGAACGGTCGCGCGGCCGCATCAAGGTGATGCCCGGCACCGGCTCCAACAGTACGCGCGAGGCCATCCGCCTGACGAAGTTCGCCAAGCGGGCCGGCGCCGACGGCGCCCTGATGGTCGGCCCGTACTACAACAAGCCGACCCAGGAGGGCTACTACCGCCACTTCGCCGCCGTCGCCGAGGCCGTTGACCTGCCCATCGTCCTGTACAACATCCCCGGCCGCACCGGCTCGAACATCCTGCCGGAGACGATCGCCCGTCTGGCCGAGATCCCCACGATCGTCGGCATCAAGGAAGCGACCGGCTCGCTCGATCAGGCCTCGCAGATCGTGCTGACGACGAACCTGACCCTCCTCAGCGGCGACGATAGCCTCACCCTGCCGCTGGTGAGCATCGGCGGCCGCGGCGTCGTCTCGGTGGTCGGCAACATCGTCCCGCGCGACATGAAGGCCCTGGTGACGGCGTGCCTGGCCGGCCGGGTGGAGGAGGCGCAGCGCTGGCACCGCAAGCTGTTCCCGCTGTGCCGCGACACGCTCGGCGTGGCGACGAACCCCATCCCGATCAAGGCGGCCATGAAGCTGCTCGGCCGCGGCACCGGCGAGTTGCGGCTGCCGATGACGCCGCTCGATGCCGCCGGAGAGGCGAAGGTGCGGAAGACGCTGCAGGAATACGGATTGCTGTAGCGGGCCGGCTCTCCTACACGCGCCTGGAGCTGTTGTCTGGTTCGGCAGGCGGAGCCTGCCCTACGGCCGTAGGGCAGGCTCCGCCTGCCGAAACTCCCGATACCGGCCGCTCTTCTCGGATACACGTATGAACAGTCTTCACACGGCTTCCTCCAGGGCGTCCAGGAACGCGGCCGCCGTCCGGAAGTGCAGATCCTTGCTGTCCACCAGGGCCTGGTCGATCACCACCGCTAGCTTTGCCGGGAGCGACGCCTTCCGCTCGCGGATCGGCACCGGCGCCGTCTCCAGCACAGCGATCCACGGGTCGCGGCCCTCGAAGTTGCGCGGCACGAACCCGGTCAGCATGCAGTACAGCGACGCGGCCATCGCCCACACGTCCACCTCCGGGCCGACCTTCTTGTAGTGGATGACCTGCTGCTGCGGCATGAAGTACGGCTTGCCGGCCGCTTCTCCGGTGCGCGTCGAGCCGCTCAAGCCAGCGTCATCGAACGCCTTGGCCAGGCCGTAGTCGCCCACTTTGACGACCCGAGCACTTCCCTGGCCGGACAGGAACAGGTTGTCTGGGCTGATGTCGCGGTGGACCAGCACCTTGCCCGGCCCGAGCCCGGTGTGGGCGTGGTGCAGCCCCTCCAGCGCTTGCAGGGTGATCTCGACCGCCTCGTCCGCCGGCAGCGTTCCGCCGCGCTGCCGCAGCAGGTTGGCCACGCTGCCGCCGTCACAGAACTCCAGCGTCAGGAAGAAGGTACCCTGCGAGTAGCCGGCGTCCCACAGGCGGACGACGTTGCGGTGATTGAGCATCCGCGTCAGGGCCATCTCGCGCAGGAATTGCTTGACCGCGCGCTCGTCGGCTGCCACCTGCGGCAGCATGACCTTGATGGCCACCAGTCGCTTACTCTCTTCGTGCCGGGCCTTCCACACCGCCCCCATGCCGCCCTGGCCCAGCTTGCCAAGGATGGTGTACCCGGAGACGGTCGGCCGGTCAGAGGCGGTGCGACAGGCGGCGCAGACGAACTCGCCGGGCCGGTCGGCCCCCGCCTCGCCGCTGACGTCCCGGCCGCAGCGGGTGCAGGTGCGCCCGGGTTGCGGCCGACCGGCGGCCGCGGCCTTTGCCCGGCAGCGCGGGCAGCGGTAGACGCCCGGCGACAGTTCGCAGGCCGCCTTGCCATCGTCCGCAATGGCCGTGCCGCACTCCAGGCACCGCGCCGGCACGATGATGCTCACCCGGAAGACGGCGGATTCACGGTGGCCGAGCCGCAGTTCGTCGCCGTCCTTGAGAGCGCGCTCCGGGAGCGGCTTGCCGCGTTCCTCTTCCGTCTTGCGCTGTCCGATCATGTCGTCGTTGACGAAGGTGCCGTTGCGGCTGCCGAGGTCGCGCACGCAGACGTCCGGCGGGTTGACGTCGATGAGGCAATGGTGCCGCGAGATGAGCCGGTGTACCTCGTGCTCCTTGCTGTCCGTGGGGAAATGCGGGTCGCAGTCGTCGTCGCGGCCGAGGATGCAGGACGCGCGCTCGGTGAAGACGACTTGCCGGCCTTGCAGCGGGCCGGCGATCTGCGTGAGGGTGACGGTGGCGGGAGGCGGGTCGGCCGTCGGCCGCAGCAGCGACACGAGATCCTGCGCTTGCCGCAGCGGCAGGGCGGGCGGGACGCTCAGGCCGCTGGGGTCTTCCGGCCGCCGCAGCGACAGGCGCAGCAGATCGGGCAACTCTTCGAGGCAGCGCGACACCTGCTGCTGCACGGCCACGGACTGGCCGGCGGCGACCTCGCGGACCACATCGGCCACCTGCTGGCGAAACTCGTCCGCCGCCATGCGGACGATGGCCTCGACCTCGGCCCGCCGCTGCTGCTCGTTCTTCTCGCGGTTCCACTCCTTCCAGGCTTCCTCGCCGATGCCGACGGCGAGATCGCCAGCGACGCCAAAGCCGACAGCATTGCCCCCGGCACGAACGAGGATCTTGCCGATGCATTTCAACAGGCCGATGCCACGCATGAGTGAGTCTCCGGTTCGATGAGCGGGAAGTCGAAACGGGGCATGGTGCGAACCGGCAGGCACCGGCAGACGAACGGGGTCGGCAACGGTTACGCCTCACCTGAACCACCTCGCCACCTCCCGACTCTCCTTCAGTCATGGTGCTTCACGCGGATCGCCCTACCTCTCCCGTCACCACAGGCGGGTCACACCATACGGGTCCAGGGCCACGTCCACGCTGACTATCGGGATCGCTTCGACCATCGCCTGGGCGACCAGCAGGCGGTCGAACGGGTCTTTGTGATGCGGCGGCAGCGTGGTCAGAACGCTCGTGTGCTTCGGCAGAATGTGAAGAATGCGGAAGTCGTTTGTCGTGATCTGCCGCTCCATGAACGTCTCGTAGGGTTCAGGCAGGGCGTACTTGCCCTTGCCGATCTTGATGGCGATTTCCCAGTAGCTCGCCGGGCTGACTTCGACATCGTTCGCGGGATCTTCGATCAGCGTCCTGGCCGACGCGCTCATCTGCGGATCGTCCAGGATGAACCAGAGGAAGGTATGCGTGTCGAGCAGGACTCTCACGGCATGTACTCCTCGAAGTCCTTGAGGTGTTCGTCATCGTCCTGAATGATGGTCAACATCCCCTTCGCACTCCCGGCCTTGCGGGGTTTCCGCTTCGGCAACTCCTCAACCAGCAGGCGAGCCACCGGCTTTTCGTTCCGGGTGATGACCAGAGTTTCCCCCGGTTGGAGATGGTCGATCAGTTCTGACAGATGCGCCTGGGCTTCTTCAAGCGTGACGGTAGACATCGAGGGACTCCTTGAATGGGTTCACCACAGAGAACAAGGAGGTTCACTCCGTGTACTCCTTCATACAGTCCAGCGGAGCATCAAAGTCCGGGCCGATGAAGGTAATCATCCCCTTGCCCAGCCCGGGGCCAGGTCGCTGCGTCTGCGGCACACGGTCCCAATCGATTTGCGCCGCCCGCTGTTCCACTGCCTGCCGGGTGGCGACTTCGCGCAGCAACTCCGGGTACTCCAGGGGGACGACCGCCGCCAGGTCGGCGCCGTTGCGGCGGACGATCAGCGGTTTGCCTTCGGCGGCGACCTGGCTCAACACGTCGGAATACTCCTGGGCGGCCCGCGGTTCGTCCACGCGGCTGGGTTCCGTTAGCAAGGATTGAGGGGTCATCATTCATTCCTCCAGTGTCGCAGCTGATTCTACCCGATCACCCCAGCGGCGGCGGGCCTTGCCAGGTGGCGGCCATCTTCTCCAGTTCGCGACGGACGCCTTCCGGCCGCAGCCAGCCGTAACCGGCGCAGCCGAGCCTGTCGAGCAAGCGACGGAAGTCATCCTCGGTCCAGGCCGGCTTGTCCCGACGGATCATGCCACCGGCGTAGGGCGTGTGAATGGTCAGGAACACGGTGAGGAACGGCCTCGCGCCTTCGTCCCAGCCCGCCGGCTGGTTCGGTTCAAACTCCCAGTCCAGCTCCCACAGTCGTAGCGTGTGGTCCCTACTTCCGGAGAGGGCGCAGCGGCCGTCAGGGCTCCAGGACACCGAGTTCACACGATCCGTGTGCCCCTCGAAGATGCGGAGGCACTTGCCGCTGAACACATCCCACAGCCACAGCGTATCATCGCTGCCGGACAGGGCGAAGCGGCCGTCGGGGCTCCACGAGACCGAGTTCACATAGCCCGTGTGCCCCTCGAAGGCGCGGAGGCACTTGCCGCTGGACACCTCCCACAGTCGCAGCGTGAGGTCATCGCTGCCGGAGAGAGTGAAGCGGCCGTCAGGGCTCCAGGACACCGAGTTCACACGCTTGGTGTGCCCCTCGAGGGTGCGGAGGCACTTGCCGCTGGACACCTCCCACAGCCGCAGCGTCTTGTCCCAACTCCCTGAGAGGGCAAAGCGACCGTCGGGGCTCCAGGACACTGAGGTCACCGAGTACGTGTGCCCCTTGAACGTGCGGAGGCATTTGCCACTGGCCACCTCCCACAGTCGCAGCGTTTTGTCCTCGCTCTTTATGATTGTGCCCAACATTAGCAGCGGCTTGTCCTCGCTCGCTGTGAGGATGAAGCGGCCGTCGGGGCTCCACGAGACGGAGAACACAGACACGGAAAACGCATAGCCCTTGCGCCTCTCGTCGAGCGTGCGGAGGCACTTGCCGCTGGCCACGTCCCAGAGCCGTAGCGTTTTGTCCTCGCTCCCCGAGAGGACGAAATGGCCATTGGGGCTCCACGAAACCGTAAGGACACTGTCCGTCGCGTCTAACAGCCCGTTGAAAAAGTCGTTCCAAAGCTCAAGGTCAAGTGAATTTCCTGCGAGCATGATTGGTCGAGCTTCAGCTTCTGGATGCCTTTTTCAACGGGCTGCTAGGCGAGCCTCGTAGGGAGCAACCGGCTGCTCTTCGAGCGATTCGTCCAGCCCCGCCCATGTGAGGCTGCGCTGCCCAAGGGCCTGGGCAAGGTTGGTGCCGAAGCGCGGCAGGATGGGTTGCAGCACGGTGGCCAGCATCTTGTACGCGCTCAGCGCCCCGGCGCACACGGCCGTGGCCGCTACGGGGTCCATGCCCGCGAGGCGCGTCGGGGATCGGTCGGCGAGGTACGCGTTGATCTGCTTAGCAAACCCGTTCACTTTTCGCACGACTTGGGCGAAGTCCCGCTCCTCATAGGCCTGGGCGACCCGTTCGCAGCCTCCCCGCACATGCTCCACCAGACCACGGCCTGCACCATCCATGTGCCCCAGGCGTCCGCCGCACTTCTCGGCCGCTCGCATCACCCAGCGCGGGATGGCGACAATCCCGTTGACCAATTCGCGCTGCCCCTCAGCCACGAAGTCGTCCGAGGTCAGGACCACATCTGACACCTGCCGCGTCAGCCGCGCCGCAAGGGAGTAGCGCAGGTACTGCGGATCGAGGTGCTTACGGTATGCAGCCGTTGACAGCGGACGGCTCGGACGAGATGGTGCGGACCCGCTCACGCTGAGCGAGCCGTAACTGAACAGATATGTCGGCAGCCGCAGACCGGCAGCTGTCAGGGTCCTCGTTCCCCGGATACCCTGGCGAGTGACGTCCCGCGCGTCGGTGAAGTGTTGCAGCTCTGTCTCTTCCGATCGCCAGTAGGTGTCGAATGGCACACCTCGCTGGGTACATAGCACCTGGGTGGCGGCGAGGTAGCCACTTAGCACCCCCAGGTCGCGGCACAGGTATTGCCCCCGCCGACCCGGCACCTCGAAGCCGAAGTACGATCCTTCGCGGGTGATGTCCCAGTCCGGCAGCCCCGTTCCCTGCGCGAACCGGGGGGAGACCAGCTCCTCCAACCGCGCGCTGGACGCGGGACAGCCGTCCACGCGAATGAACAGGTGCGGCACATGGCGGCAGGTCAGCGAGGCGCGACAGGTTGGGCAGCCCGGTCCACCCTCGCCGACGATGTAGGGGCGGTCGGCCTCGCCGTCGCCGCAGTCAGCCTCGTCATCGTACTCACTGACGCCACCGGCGGACCGCGGAAACCCGTACTGACGACAGCGCGGACAGAAGGGCAAGGTAACCTCCCGCTCCACCAGGTAGCCCTTATGGGCCAGGGACTCGAAAACCTCGCCCATCAGCCGCTGGTTCAGATCGGAGTTCGTTGGATGAAGGACGTCCGGAGACAACTCGAAGGCCACGAACTCGCGGCAATGCTCCTGTGTACTGCGGCGGACGAAATCCTGCGCAGCCAGCTGCGCTTCCCCGGCCAGCTGCAGCACCCGTCGGCCCTGGGCATCAAGCACCCCGAGGAAGAGCACTTCTCGCCCCCGTAGCCGCCAATAGCGCGCGGAGATATCAGCAGCGAGTATGCTCGGAAGAGAAGAGACGGCCAGAGGTTGCGTCGCGCGGAACGGAGGACAGATGATGGGCAGTGGCTTCATGGATGAACCTTTCCCCCGCATGAATATGAACAGAAAATCATATCTGTTCAAAATTTATCTATCGTCTCGGGCGAATGCGGATGAGACCCGCACGTGGAGGGGGTCGGCTAGCGTGTTGCGGCGTGGGGATCCCGGCTTTCAGAACGACGAGCGACTTCGCTCTCGTCAATTCTACCGGAAAAGGAACCCGCGTCAAGGACATGTTTGTTGTTACAACATCAATTTTCGGCTTGTGTTCACGTTATTTTCATAATTTCGCAACAAGGGGGCTGGACAAATAGCAGAACCGCGCTATGATTGTCGTATCAGCAATCATCGGGTAGCCAGCCCGCTTCAGCTGGATTCACGCAACAGGAGAGGACGATGTGTACTCAACGGGTTCTGCGCTGCAACAAGAAGCAGGTCGAACAGGGTCGCCAGGCGTCTCGTCCCCCGCCCGGTTGTTGGAGCCGAGAGACATGAGAGTGCAGCCGTCGTATTGCCAGAGCAGAACGCAAGCCTTTCTCATCTCACTTCCTCCTGCGACTTGCTTTTCGGCCTGGTCGCCGGCCGACCGCCACCCTCGCCGAAGTCCGGGTTCCTCGCGCGTCAACGCGTCGGGTTCCGGTTGCCTGTCTTGTCAACCCCCCGAGCAAATCCTCCTCTGCCGCCCGTAGGCGATAGGGAGTTTCTTCCTCAGGCTGGACGACCGCCCGCGTTAGAGGAGGCGGAATACGCGGGCGGCGCCGGAATTGGCGCAATTGCTGCACGAACATTCCCGGAGCCGAAATTTCGCCAACCGAGGGAAAGAATTCGTCTAGACACCTGGCAATCAATCGCGACAATGCAAGGAATCCGTCGGCAAGCTGGCGAAGGACACCCGGGTGCCGTGGCCGACAGGATCGAAGATGTGCAATCAACAACTTCAAGCTAGGAACGGCGGTTCCTGATATGAACATTTATACAACACTTCTTGGCGAGCACATTGACCTGGGTGCCCTGACTCCCCAGGCGGCTCTGCTGGTGGGTCGGTTACTGGATCTCGCCGATGAGTACAGAAAGTCCACGCCCGCGGATGCTCGCGACCACGCGCTGGAGTACGCCTGGGCGGCCCAGGACAAGATCGCGCGCGTTTATCCAGGGAGGCCCGACTACATTCGTGCTCTCGGCGGCCCGGTCGGAGCTGTCTATCGCGACGCTTTCTTCCGTGTCTATCGGCACGGGGTGCCAAGCGAACACCACGAGCGATTCCTCGAGAACCTGTTGCATAACCCTTCGCGGCCGGTGGTGGAGTGTTGGGTCGATAGTCGGCTACGCCAGCGCGACTTCGCCGATCACGCCGGCCTCGAAAACGCGCAGGTCAGCCGCCTTATCAGCTACGTCCTGGAACCGTGGAAGAAAAGCAACCCGAACGTTTCGCTCGACAAGCTCAGGGACGCCTGCACCAATCTCGCCGTCGTGCCGCGATGGGGGGCGGTTCAGGGAGGTGAGCAAGAGCACGCCGCCGCGCTCCACACGGGTCCGGCAGGGATCAGCGCGCGCGAGCGGCACTCGTGGACCCTGATTGCCGCTGTGACCCGTTGCTTACACGCCGGCGAGAACCTGGAAGCTCTCAAAACCTGCAGCCGGTTGCTCGGGCTGCACCTGGCCGCTGCCTACGGGATCAGCGACGTTCTCATGCTGGATCACATCGTGGACTTTGTCTTGCGAGACATCCTCACGGTGCCGCGCCTGCAAGTCTGCGGCCAGGCCGGGCGAGGAAAGTTCCGCGAGTCGGCAGGAGCGGGAGGGTTTTTCGACCCGGGCGTCCGCCTCGACGGGGGGAGTGTGCTGATCGCCGACCGCGACCTGGCCGAGCAGCTGGAGCCGCTCCTCCGACGCCATTGCGGGCTTCGATTGCGGCGCGACGGCGACGGCACTGACGCGCTAACTGCCTCCCGCGTCGAGTCGCTGGAGACGGCAAACCGCGACGCCTGGTTGCAGGCGTTCGACGTTTACGCGCGCTGGCTTGATTCGCCGGCCTACGAGGAGTCCTCGAAGGAGATATCGGATCAGCTCCACCCCTCGGACGAACAACTGGACCGCGCCCAGATGGAAGGCTGGAGCAAAGACGACGCCCTCCACGTCGAGCACTGCGCGATCTGCCGGCCCCGGCTGAAGCGGCGGCCGGATTCACCTTCCCAGGGGAAACAGGACTGCGAGGAGATCAAATGCTCCTCCAAGTGGTTCCGCCTCTTCGTATCTCAGAGGCAGGAAGATAACTTCAAGAAGCGGCAGCAGGAGAGCACCGCCCCGGCGCAAGCCCCTCCCGAGATCGAGGAGCTGCGCGAGGGGCGCGAGCGACGGGTCATCAGCGAGCGAGCGTCCTATTCCGGCGGCGCCTGGGTCACCGTGACTCTGGAGCGAGACGCCCTGCTCGTGACGGTGACCGGCAAGGAACAGCACGGCTTCGCACTCCTCGCCCGTTGCACGGTCGCCGGGGATACGGACGAGGATTTGCCGCGGCGCTACTTCCCGATTACGCGGAAAGGGGCGGGCTATTACAGTGGCGAATGCCGCTTCAGCCGGGCCGAGCTGCGCGACCTCAGGAGGGGGACGACGACGGGAGAGTTGCTGCTGGAGTTCCGGCACCCCTCCGTGACGCTCATCCCCGTCGATTGCCTCGGCGACGAGGAGGTACTTAAGCCCCAGGAGCGCGAAAAGATCAAAAAAGACGTCACCAGCTGCTGCTGGGACGCGGCCACGTTGGCGTCGTGGCGGTCGTGGGTGAAGGAAGCTCGGAACTACTGGAAGTGGAAGAGCGAATCGAGTAGTGAGATAATCCAAAATTGGCTTAACGATGTTGACTGCCGGCTCGACTGGGACGTGCTGCGCGCCGTCCGCCGATTGCTGGAGGACCTGCGGGTCCGCGTGCTGACCCGCGTGGACGAGCGCATCGATAGCCTTGTGACGGATTGCATGGGGAAGTGCCGGCGCGCCCAGCACGGGTGGGCCTTCGTGCGCCAGCAGCGGACAGGCAATTACAAGGCCCTGGCGACAAAGAACACCGAGGACAAGGACTGGCTCCTGCTGAAAAATGGGCATTCCATCGTCAAGCACGTGTTCGAGGACAGGAGTGGCCGAGGCTACTGCTGCTGGGACAGCCAGGATGACTGCTACTACTGGAACTACGACCGGTCGGACGACCACCGCTCGGCACTCTGTGTCCCCGTCGTTCCCGCTTCGCCGGACCCGGTCGAGGGCAAGGCACCGGATCGGCCCCCTCGTGCCGACCCGGCCGACAGGTCCCCTCCGTGGGACCCGACCAGGCCCGAGTTACTTGAGCGTCTTGGGGTGATCATCCTGGAGTCGGATAGGCGGCAGGCATTCAATAGCGGGGAACTCACTGCGCTGGGGGGAATTGCGCGCGAACTGATCCCGCACCTGATCGTCCGTAACAACCTGACCGGGGCTGGTGAGCCCTGCCCCTGGCACCCTAGCTTCAACGAATTCAAGGGCGATAACAACTGCTGGCACCTGATCGACATCCTGGAGCAGGTCTGCCACGCGGTCGTCAAGGCGGTGAACAAGTACGACACCGTCTGCACGTTCTGGTACCTGGACCGTGCCGCGAAGAGGGTGTTCGCACTGGCCTCGGTCAGCTTCGTCCAGGAGTTCAAGTGGCGTTCTCAGCCGTTCTTTGAAAGCTCGGAGGAACCGCGGACCCTCCTCGAAAAGGCGAGCAAGGTCGGGCGGGGGAAGCTCTTCCGGACGGAGAAGTTGGGCAAGCAGGTCGAGGAGGAGTTCCCGCAGCAGTACCGAATGAGACTGCGCCACCCGGTGTTCATGCCCATCTACCGCGGGGAGGAGCGCGAGCCGTCCTTCCTCCTGACCGTCTGCAGGTCGGAGGAGTCCCCAGAGGAATTGCCGGGCGAGAAAAGGCCAGGCGAGGAAGAACTCGCCGAACTGGCAGAAGTTCTCGGCTCGTTGTCTGTGCGCTTTCAGGACATGCGCCTTGCACTCGCCGGCGTCTGGTTCCAGCAGCATCTCTCGAAGGTGGGAGGGAACTGCGTGGAACTCTTCGCGCGGGCGGCGGCTCTCATCGCGAACATGTTCCAACTCAAGACGTGCAGGATCTGGGTCCGCGATCCTCAGAAGGAAAACAGGTTCTGGCCGATCGCCACCAGCGAGGAAACGGGCCTGGCGTCCGGTTGGGCGGAGAGCGGGTCGGTATACGGCTGGGCGGCTTCGGGACTGCACGGCCGCTCCCCAGCTTTCTCGCAGCTGCGTGCTTTTCTGGCCAGTCGTCCGCAGCCGTCCCTTCGGGTTTACGATGAACTCGACTGGGCCAGCCGCCAGGACAACCAGGCGGTGGTGGACGACCTCGCACTGCTGGGAGGAAGGAAGCGGCCCCAGCAGGTGCGCCTGCTTGTTCACGCGGCTGGGAAAGGAGATACCGATGTTATCCTCCACCTGACCCGGGCCATTCAGGACCGGCCGTTTACTCAATTCAACGAGGAATTGCTCCAAACCGTCGCCCGCTGGTGCTTGGCAGTTCACCGTGACTGGATACGTCAGAAGCAGACCGACAATCACCGCGGGGAACCCGGTCGCCCTCTGGACAACCTGCCTCCTGCCGTGACCTCGATCCCGGCCCTCGTCGATTCTACCCTCGCGGGACTGATCGACCTGCTTCAGTGGGAGGAGAGTCCGTGTGAACCGGGGCCAACCGCCCGGGTCGTCTTCGTGAACGGGCACGGCGAGTGGGATGACAATGACATCTTCGCCGAAGCACCTCCTCGCCCGGCTGTGGGAGGGCCGGGCGAACGGGGGAGTCGTGACGAGGCTCGCCTTCCCAGGCTGTCGAAGAGCGCACTTGACCGTAAACAGCCCCTGATGTATCACGCGCCCGTTACCGGGGAGAGACACATTCCGGCGAACGATTCTCGCTGGCGCGCGATCACCCCGTTCTTCAGTTGGGTAGGCCGCCATCTCGCCCGGGGGTTGTTGATCGCTGATCTTTTCCCGACGCAGGACAACGTGAAGGAAGACGTGAACCGAGTTCTGGAAGCCGCCCGCCGGCTGTCAGCGGTCTTCAGCAAGGAGAATTATGTCGCGCAGAAGGATGCTCAGCCGATTTGGAGGGAACCACTTTCCCGGGATGAGCCCCTTTCGTTCTGGGAGGAAGACGGTACTTCGTCGGCCGCAATGATCTCCGCAGTGGTTGCGCAATTCCTGGAAGCGTTCCCGGAGCGAATCGCGGGCTGCCGGCTCCGCCTTGCCGGCGCCGTGCGTGCGGTGAAGGACTTCGACAAGGAGCAATTCGACGGCTGGCGCACGGTCGGGGAGATGACCGGCGCCCCAGGCCGCTGCCAGGATCTCGACCTCTACGACGTGCGTGTCTGCGCCACCAGCCCGTTGCAGATGGTCGTCCCGCTGTACCTCAATGCCCGTCCAACCTACGCTCTCATCATCGGCCTGGATGAGGGCGCGCGGCCGCCGCAAAGGCCGGCGCAGGCCGACAGCGACGATCCGCTACTCAGGGAGAAATGGGACGAGAAACTGGGTGCTTATCTGGAGGATCTGTGCGGCTTCGTCGGCCGGGTCACGGGTTACTGGGAGTACCTGACCCTATGGCTGGTCCCCACGATCGAGATTAAGGGCGACGAGGAAGGCCCTCGGTGGGTGGACGTGCGCTTCCCCTCGTTGGGCCATCCCGTTCCCGGGAGACCAGTGGGCCCTGTGCCGGGCGACACCATTCCCTCACGGACCTCGGGGGCGAAGTAAGATTCCCGTACGGGACAACGTCGCGGCATCCCACCACTGCCGCGGCAGCCGTATCAATCCGTGCTGTCTCTGCGGTCAGGAGCTGGTTGAGTATGAGTCTTCGCGTCGTTGCACTGGCCCCGCCGCAGTTCCCGGTCGATCCGGGGGAGTCGCGGGCGTTGAGCAGCGAGGATCCGGCCAGCCTGTTCAACGCCTGTCGCCTCGGCGCCCGGCTGGCCGACGAAGGGAAGGGAGCGTGGGGCGAGAGCAACTGGGCAGTATCCCGGGTCGAGCGGCGGCGGTCCGTGCTGCTCCTGAAGGCGCTCGACACGGGCTTGGGGCGACTGCGGGAGCAACTCGAACTCGTCCGTCCCAACCTGGTGCTCATCGGCAGCATGAGCATTTGCCTCCCTGGAGCTGTCGCCTGCGCGCGCCTGGTCAAGGAGTGCCTGGGTGAAACGGCCTGTGTCGTCCTTGGGGGGCGCCACGCCACCGAAAGCTTCTACCTGCAGGGTCCCTGTCCGACGCACCACCCGGGGTCGCCGTTGCGCCTCATGGCCGAAGGAGCCATCCCGCCGGTTTTCGATGTGGTGGTCGGCGGAGACGGCGAGCACGTCATCGCCGCCCTCGGAGAACTGATCGGCCGCTTCGAGGCCCGCGGCCTGCCGGCGGCCCGAGCAGTTGAAGAACTTGCCTCGCTCGAGACTGTCCCTGGCCGGTGGGTCGCGGGCTCGTGCCGCGACGGGCGGGTGACAAGCGTTGTCAGCCGCGGGCCCTCCCTGACCTATGACGACCTCCCTCCACCCTGTGCCGTATTCGGCGTGCGAGCCCGATTCGATGTCTTCGGGGGCCGACCCACGGCCCACGTTTTCAGCGACGTCGGCGGGGGCTGCATTTTCGACTGTACCTTCTGTTCGGAGCGCCGGGTGGCGATGGGGCCTCTGCGGGACTTCGAGCGAAGCGCCGACCGCCTCGCCGAGCAGGTCGCTGCGGCGGTGCGCGTCATTGAGGAAGACTACCCGCGTGCCGGCGCCAGCGTGTTCGTGGAGGACTCGACCCTCCTGACCTATGCGCCCCGGCTCGTGGAGCGGTTCGTGGAGCGGATGTCCGCGGCCCGCATTGACGTGTGCATCGGCGGCCAGCTGACGATTGACCAAGTGCTCTCGCGGCCCGACCTGCTCCGTGCCCTGCGGGGAGTCGGGCTCGATTACCTTTTCGTGGGTCTGGAGACCTTCGCCCCGACCGAAATCGGCGGGATGAGCAAGGATGTGCGCCGGCACCGCGGCGCCTGGCTGGAGCGAGCTGAGCAGGCGCTGGCGCTGCTGCACGAAGTCGGCATCCGCGGGGGTGTCGCTGTACTGTTCGGCCTCGGGGAGTTGCACGCCCGCCGGTTGGCCTTGATTGAGCAGGCGCGCGCCTGGCGCGCACGCTATGGCCTGCCCTACCCGGTCAGCTTGAACTGGGCCGTGCAGCATCCCATGTTCGGCCGGGATGGGGGGACCGGATATACCTACACCGACTGGGCCGTCCCCGCCGGGCCGTTCCTCGAGGCGTTCCGCGACTTCGGCGAGGCGTCCGTGTGCTACCCTCTAGCCGGCCAGACCCCACCCGTGCTCGAGGAGGTCTTTGAGGTTCGCGACGCCGTCGCAGACCTCCTGGTGCCGGACGGCTTGACCCAGCCGAGGGACACCCTATAAGTGAAGGAACTCGGACATCCACGCCTGCCCCTCCAGGGGCTCCCAGGGCTGATGGACGTGCAAGCCAGCGCGGTTGGCGTAGTCATGCGTCTGGCAGACGCAACCCGAACGATGAGGCGCCTGCACCGGTGACTGGGATCCCGCGGGCAGGAAGAAAACCAACCGTCCCGGCGGGCAGGGCTGGCCGGGAGAGTGGCCCCCCAGCCCGCGCAGACGGTGAACACCTCTCGTTTGCACGAATTGTGGCGGATTGTTCGCCCAACCGAAGAGGTGCGCGAAGAATGGCGACAGCGCCGAACGCGGCCTATTCTCCTCGGCCCAGAACATGGGGCCGAACAAAAAGCGGGCACCCCCGCAGTTCGTGATCTTGAGTAGAAACCCGCCCGCAGGTTGCGGAATGGGCTCGAAGGTAGCGCCGAGCCCCGTCTTCACCGGTCTCATTTCGGGTCTCATTTCGGAATCAACGAAGGGCACGGCCGCCGGTTGCCGCAATTGATTCTGCATCAGATGGAATTGACCGTCCCAGGTCATGCCGCACGAGGTGTGCGAGTGCCAGGTCACAGCGGGCCCCAAGCATTCCTCGGCTGAGTCGGTGACTAGCCACCCCTCCTGTGCGCCATTTTGGTGCCCCAGGAGGAGGTAAACCACCTGCTGCCTCATGGCCATCAGGTACTGCCTCAGGGCGCTGAGAAACGCCGCACCCTTCGGCGGCCGGGCCTGCCGTGAGTAGTTTTTACAGACATTGATTTCGGTGAACCAATGGCGGTCGGCGGCAGGGGTGTCGCGGCTTTCCCACAGGCCGAAAGAAACCGATTCCCCGGCCACTGCTGGCAGGCCCAACGTCTCCTCCTATCGTCGGCCGATTCGCGTCTTGACGGAGCAGACGTGGACCAGACGCTCGTTCGGCTGAAGCAGGGGGCTAAGCTCCAGGCCTTGCGCGAACAACTCCTCCTGCCCGTTAAACGCGTCCCTCCCCGCGAGTTGATTGCAAGCGGTTACGACTGTTCGCGGGGTGGCAGGAGCGATACCGCGGTCCTTATCACCGGTGGGCCCCCCGGTGTTGTCCAGGGGGCACCAGTAGACGGTCACATTCTCGGCCGCCGTGTAGTTCGTAGAGAAGTCAGAAACGGTCTTCGGGGGGGCGGTCATGGGGCATCGACTCGCAGCGGGGGAGCGCCTCGCCTCGTCCTTGTGCCGCCACCCCTCCACGCGACCCTTGAGGAGACCAGCAAGCGCTCGCGGGACAAACCGCTGGACGGCGCTCCGCTTCGGGGTGGTCTCTGGCCCCGAGGAGGAGCCTGGCGAGAGCGAAGGTCGGTGTGCGTGGGATGACAGCAACTACTCGGAGTCAGGACGCCCCTGACATACTGGCTCCACGGCTCGTCGTCAAGAGTCTACTCCAACCGAATCGATACAACCCCGAGGGAGCCGTGAAGAGGATTGTGCCTGGTGGTATTTCCCCTGCCGGATGACTTGACGGCTCAGGCTTGCGAGCTAGAATGTCAGATGGTAGGGCGCCGATTTGATCCGTGGCTTGCGGGCGCCTAATAAATGCGGCTAAAAGCGGGGCGACGACCTGTCCCCCTCGCGGTGGGCAGGTTTTTTTCTGCGCCCCTCTTGAGGAGGGTTGCGGCCGGCATTCATGCCCGGTCCGTTGTCTACGTCCGAATGGCCCTGTCGCAGGGCGCGCCGATTTGAGCCACAGCTTGCGGGCGCGAAATAAGTGCAGCTAAAGCGTGAGACGGCAACCCGGCTTCGACCAGTCCGGGCTCGTATCTCCTTTCACGGCTGTCTCTCCCGCTCCTCACTGCACTTCTCTCTGCACCCTACGGCACGCCGTGGTCCCGAGAGGAGTTGACGGAATGCCCGTTCATCCCACTGACAAGCACCTCCCGCTCCCGGCCCGGAAGGACATCCTGCGGAGGGAGACACAAGCGACCACCGCAGGCGATCTCCCCGTTGACCAGGTGTCCGCGAGCGCTGAGGCCGCCGTCCACCCCGGCGCGGCCGAAACCGACGACCTCGTGGCTATCTACATCGCCGCACCGTCGCTCGATTGCGGGGGCGCGCTCAAGGGTGAGGCCGCCCGGCCCGTCCTCTGCCCGGACAAAGTGTAAGGGCCCGCATCGTGCGGTGCCGACAGTTCGGGGTTTCGACCGGCGTGAGGTTGCCGGTCTGACATCGTGCATCGTCGTGGGCTTCGGGCCAGGAAACATCCTGACCGTTCCTCTCCTGCGGGTCCGCGGCGGGGTTTCGGTAGAGGAGTTACAGAAGCCGAAATGCGGGGGAGCATTCTTCGCCATCGCCTGATCGGTCTCATCATCGTTGTTCCGGAGGTCGTCATGCGCTTCGTGCCCCTGTTCGCCTTGCGCTCCGTCCCGTCCCGTGCGTCGCTGCGGAAGGCTGCCTTCGCCGCCTTGTTCCTCGCCGGCGCCCTGCTCGTCGCTGCCTGTCTCATGGGCGCCTGCTGCCGCGCATCGCGATTTGCCACGAGTGCCACGGCGCAGCGTCCGACCGCCCCGATGCCGCGCGCGCCGACTGCTCAGTCTGTCATCCGTTTCACGCCCGTGGACGGCGGCAAGGCCTCATCGCTCTCGACTTCCTGCACGCGATCCCGTGAGCGCCCGCCGGCCGGTTGTATGTCGGGAGCCCTGGGACCCCCGCCGGGCGCGATCCTTCCCATGCCGTACTGGCATCGGCCGTCCGGTCGCCCACCTCCCGGGCCCTCGGGGTAGCGCTGATGCGCGATGCGACTTGCGGCCGACGTGCTTCCCGTCGTCAGCCGACTTGTCGCTCACGCGGGATCGGGGGCGAGGTTGTCCGAGCAACGGGGAAGCCCGCCCGCCCTAGTCCGTAGAAGTCAACTTACCGGAGTGGTGCAGCAATCTGGGTAAGTTGACCACCGTGGTAGCGCAAGTATCATGACGACAGGAGGTTGTGTGCGCGACCAACTTACCCAAGTAAGCCCCGGAATCCTGGGTAAGTTGACCCCTTCTGGGTAGCTTCGCCCCGCACGGCCCTGCGAATCGCCGCAAACAGTGGACATTGCGGGAAGCAGCGGGCAATCAGCGCGGACGGAACGGGAGCTGCCGCGCATCGACGCGGAGGGCGGCGTCGTGAGGACAGGCGTTGACACAGGCGGGTCGCTTGCCGAACTGGTCGCTGCACATGTCGCAGACCACGGCCGTGTTCATGACGATCTCCTGATTGACCTCCTCGCCGCTCACCTCCCGGGCCACCACCGGCTTGACGCGCTGATACAGTCCCAGGTTCAGCAGCACGTCGCTCACCTTGGCCGTGGCGCTGGCGCTCACGGCGAGGAGGTTGCGGCCGACGTGCAACTGTTGGCCCGCCGTCAGCTCGGCCGCCAGGTTCCAGATCTCGTCCTTCTCGCGGATGGGCTTGGGCAGCCGCCGCAACGTCTCGCTGCCCAGGACTTGCCCGTTGAGCCATACGCTCACCTGCGGGGCCAGCGACAGGACCTGGAGCTGGAACCGAGGACCGTTGCCGACCAGGGCTTCACTCACCTCGAACGCCCGGCGGAATTGTACTTCAGGAAAAGGAGATGGCTTGACTCCCTGTTGCTCGCCTCGTGCGGAGGCGAGCTGATCGCGCAGCTCCCGATTGTAGAAGAACGGCGTCTGCCCGACCTTCCAGGAGGCGTCGTCGTACGCGGGGGCGTACCACGGGTCAGATTCCTGCGTGCCTGTCGGCGCGGGCCGGAAGCGCCAGCCGCCCGACCGCCGCGGCAAGACGCCGACCGGGTACATGAGGATGCTGCCGTAGGGACACTGCTCGGCGCAGCGGTTGCAACCGATGCACCAGTTCTCGATCACGATCTGGCCGTTGTCCCCCTTGTGGATGGAGCCGACCGGGCAGTCGATGAGACAGACCGGGTCCTTGCACTGCCGGCAGGTCGCGGGGACGAGGTAGTTGTGGAAGCCGTCCGGGGCGTGCGACCGGAAGCGCGGGCCGTCGAGAAACAGTCGGCTGCGGCCGTCGCTGTGCGTGGCGACGCAAGCCTTAACGCACTCGTCGCAGCGCGTGCAGCGGTCGAGGTCGATCAGCATCAGCTTGGTGCCCTGGATCAGGCCCAGCTCGTCGAAGCGCTGCGACAGGACGGCGGAGTTGGTGTCGTCCCACGCTGGCTGCTCCACCCGCTGCCGCGTCTCGCGCAAGCGCTCGTCCACCACCCCGCGCACCCGTGTCCGCAGACTCGGGGATGCGGCCATGATGTCCTCGAAGAGCTGCTTGCCGATGCGGACCAGTTCCACGCGACCGAATTTGCAGGCGGGGTGATCGTAGGCGATGCAGGCGGCGGTGCGCGGCGTCCCCATGACCAGGCCGATCTCGCCGATGTAGTCGCCGGGGCCGCGGTAGGCGAGCACGCGGGCGTCCTCCTCCGTCCGCCGCAGCACGGGGAAGCTGTCGCGGAAGACTGCTTCCAGCAGCTGCCGGTTCAGAAGCACCACCTGCCGGTAGCTGGCCCATTTCTTGACGGCGGCGGGGAGGTTTTTGGCTTCGGCGCTCAGCCCGGTGCTCGCCAACACGTCCTGGAGTTCCGGGGCCGCTACGAGCTTGGGCTGGCGCAGCAGGCCGTTGACGGCGGCAAGAATCGCGACGCGCTCGGCGGCCTCCGGCTCGGCGCCCCCAGCGGCCTTGAGGATCGCCGCCTGCGCCGGCTTCAACATTTCCCATACCTTACGGGCAGGAAGCGCGGTCTTGCCCCGTTCACCTGACGACTCACAGGTCAATCCCTCGCGCCCCGCGGACAGCCCCGCGCAGAACTTCGGCCAGTCGGTGACGTCGTTTCCACCCAGGAGCGCGGACGCGTTCTTGCGAACTTGCACGAAGCCGCTGCGGACGAGGTACATGCTCTCGGCGGCCTCATGCTCGTCGAAGATCAGCTCCCCCGGCTCGAAGCTTTGCAACTCGACACGCCGGCACAGTTCGCCGGCCTGCTCCGGCGAGAGACCGGCGAACAGAGGGAGGGAAGGGACGTGCAGCGCCAGCACGCGCTCGCGGTAGACCTTGTCAACCTGGTCCTTGAAGGCGCGGTTGCGGTTGGTGAGCATGTTGCGGAAGATGTTCCGCAACATTTCCAGGGCGTAAAAGTCGGCGTCGGCCACGACGGTGGCCGCGCGCGGGGTGCGATACAGGCAACTCATTTCGCCGAACAATTCGCCCTCGCCCATGCCCGCCTGCTGCTGCCGGCTAGGGGCCGGCGCCCGCCCCAGGAGGCTCAGCGGCCAGCGCTGGAGGCGCTCCCAGCGGTTTTCGGGCCAACCGAGGTGCGCCGTCGCCACCCGGCGCGGGGCGGCTTGCTCCGCCTCGGAAGCCGGACGGCCCTGGGGCTCGCGCAGCTCACGCAGGTCCTGAGGGGTGAGGATGTAGAACGCGGTCCAGCCCGGGTCGCCGAGCCGGCAGATGACGTCCCCCTTGCGGTAGTGGCGAAGGACGACCGTGCCGGGAAACTCCTCGAGCCCGGGTTGCTCGGCCAGGTCCTGGAATAAAGAAATCTTCTCGAGTTGCTCGACCGTCAGCACCTCGTCATCCGGCCCCGGGACAAGTCCCGCCGGTGGTCTGACCTTCGCCATGATGCGCGCTCCTCGGTGATGCCCAGCTGGTCCCGTTTATCGCTGGTGGTGCAGGTCGTCGATCTTCAATAGCCCGTTCAGGCCGCGGCCCTTCTTCGGGTCGTGATAGAGGTGACAGGCGGCGCAATCGTGCCGCGCCCCTCCCTGCGGGCTGTGGCAGTTGCGGCAGGTATCGAGTTTGGGAATGAGGACGTCGGCGGTCCGCTCGCTCTCCGGGGCGTCCGCGTGACAGGCGACGCAGCCGAGCATGGGATGACTGCGGTGGCTGAAGCGGCTGAAGTCGTCGAACCATCGGGCAGGGAGGCGCGTCGGCTCGTACTCGGGCAAGCCGTTCGGCCGCTGCTCCGGCCGGCTCCGCTCCACGTGGCACAGGGCGCAGCCGCCGCCGTGGTCGAACAGCACCCGCTCGGCCTCGCGCAGTTGGCGGTTGGCCCATCCCAGGGTTTGTTCGCTCATCGGCTCGCCGCGGCGGGCTCCCGGGATGTCGCGCGCCGCGTCCTCAGCGGCGGGCGCATTCAGCACGCCGGCAGCGCGGCTGAAGTCGAGGTAGCGGCCGCGCAGGGCGTCGCGGACGACGGCGGACGTCTGATCGTGCCCCGGGTGCGGCGCCGGAGTTGTGCGGAAACGCTCGGCCGCCTGGGACACGGCCGGGTCCGCCCATTCCCCCTGGAGCGGGGCCGCAAGCGGGTGGCAGTTCTGGCAATGCGCCGGGTACGAGATCGGTTGCATGGCCCGGCCGGCCGCGTCCGGCTTGTGGCAGGAGACGCACTCCAGCGGCAGCCACCGGGCAAGGGCCGGCAGGGCCCGTTTCTTGTCCTCCCCGTTCAGCAGTAGATGGACTTTGTGGTTGAAGCGCAGCTGGGCCTTGTCCTCCGGCGGCCCCCCGCGCCACAGCCGGCATTCCGGGTGCTTGTCCGCGAACGCCGACACGTGTCGCCGCTCCGGGGCCGCCGGTCCCTCGTTCGTCTTCAGGTCGGCGTGGCAGGTCGTGCAGTGACCGTCCGCGACGCGCGCCAGGTCGGTGCGGCCCTGGTGCTCATCGTGGCAGGTCGCGCAGGCGGGGGTATGCGTTTGGCCGGCCTGGTGCGGCGGCCTGTCGTGACAGGAGACGCAAACCGCGTCCTTCACGGAGCGGAAATCATCCCCGTGCCAGAGCCGACCCGCCGTCTGCCCCGCTTCGGTGTGGCAGCGGCCGCAGTCGTCATTGAAAGCCGCGTGGGCCGTCGAGACAGGGGCCGACTGGTAGACCGAGCGCAGCCGCCGCGGCCCGATCGACGGCAGCACGAGCAGGGCCGCGCAGAGGACGGCCCCCGCCACCCAGGCCACCCGGGCCGTCCGTCTCTGCCAGCGGCCGAGGGGCCGCGGGTCGCGGTAGTAATCCAGCCGGAGCCAGTGGGGGAGGTCCTTGGGGTCTTGCTGGGACGAAAGCATGGTCGGGCTCACACGGTCGGGATCGGATCAGTAGTAGAAGACCGCCGTGACGACGTGCGCCACCCCGAGAGCGAGCAGCAGCACCGACAGCGGGACGTGGGCCAGCAGCCACAGGTGCAGCCAATGGTGCAGTCGCTCCTGCTCGCCCATCTCGCCCCGGTCGCGGCAGAACCGCTCGAGCTGCGCCAGCGGCTCCCCCGCCAGGCCGGGCAGGGACCGCAGTCCGCGGAAAACGGCGTCCGCCTGCGCGGCCCGAGCCAGGGGGGAATCGGGCCGGTACTCCGGGCCGAGGAAGGGGCGCACAAGCGCCTCGTAGGTATTGCGGAGGGCCTCGCGAGACGCGGGGTCCACATTGGGGTCGGCCTTCTGCGGGGCCTCCGCTGCGTCCGCGTCCCCCGGCCCGCACAGGGCGTCCACCAGGTTGTCGGCCTTGCCGCGGAGGAGCAGACATTCGTGGGGGATCTGTTCGTAGGGCACCTCGCCCGGGACGCGCACAGTCAACAGGCGGGGAACGACGTGCTGCAGGACGAGGCCGAACACCCCCGAGGCAATGAGGAGAATGAGGACCAACCACAAGGCTTGCTCCAGGAGGCCGCCGACCCGGAAGGTGCTGTGGAAGAGGACCAGGACGACGCTGAGGAGTCCGAGCCAGATGTGGCCCTTGAGCCACCATTGGCGCGAGCCGAGCCACCACCACGCGGGCAGGTGGCGCAGCCCCGCCAGAAGGCCGGCGAAGAGCATGCAGGCGGCGCCGAGGATCCCATACCACATGCCGGCGACGCCGGCGGCCGTCGGGCCCCCGGGGATGGCCCAGCGCCGGCCGAGGAATAACCCCAGGCAAAGCAGCCCCGCCCCGCCGCTGACAGCGACGACCAACTCGCCTAGCCATGCGAGACGCGAAGGGAGCGCTCGCAGGGCAGAGCGCGACGCGAAACCGCGCAGTAACCCGCAGAGCAAGGCTGTCCCGAGCAGGCCCAACGCCAGGAGGCCGTACGACCGTGGCGGATCTCCAGGTTCGGCGCTCAACTCCCGGTAGCAGCCGACGGCCAGGAGGAGCCCTCCCGCGGTGAATCCCAGCCAGCGACGGTGATGGGGATAGTCGATGAGCAAGGTCGAAAGTCACTCACGTGTGAGCCGGTTTGCCGCGCTGCGGTGCCGGAAGGGCTTCCGGACCTGTCCCACCGCGGCGCAGATCATGATACCCGCCTGCGGCCGCGAGTCACAATTGATTTCGCGAAAAAGTCGATACTGTAGTATCAGCGGTGAGGCGGCTCGACCCCTGCCGGCTTGGAGATCGTCCAGCTTATGGAGCGTTTCGTGCCAACGGTTTACGTCGATCCGGGGTGGACAAAGATGGGGGGAGCAGCTGCCATGACGGGGTTGCTACACCATCG
>Ga0116219_10000632_pt1 | contig 35957 bp, 29 predicted proteins | sample Sb_taG_4_FD_91019 | JGI IMG/M metagenome (GOLD analysis project Ga0116219, IMG submission 91019) | Peat soil microbial communities from Weissenstadt, Germany - Sb_50d_6_BS metaG | ecosystem: Environmental > Terrestrial > Soil > Wetlands > Peat | place: Germany: Weissenstadt | collected 2010-09-21 | reverse complement strand
GAAGCCCGGCGCCGCCGGGCGGGACTGCCGAACGGCTCGCGCACGCCGCTCCGCGCCAACGGCTCGACCAACCCGGGCATCGGTGCCGCCGAGGCAGCCGCCCGGGCCGAGTTGCGCCGCCGGCGCGCGAGCGCCTACCGCCACCTGCGCACGCCGAGGAAGCGGGGACGCGCGCTCCGGATCGTGCTCATCGGGATCACCGTGTTCGCGGCCATCGGCGCCGGGACGGTCGGCGCGGTGTTCGCCGGCTACAACGCCTACAAGGGCCAGCTTCCCGACGCCGCGACCATCACCAACATGGAGCCGCAGATCGACACCGACGTCTACGACGCGGCGGGCGGCCTGATCCACGTCTTCCACAACGAGGGCTACCGTCACATCCACACCGACCTGAACCAGATCTCGCCGTTCTTCAAGCAGGCGATCGTCGCCATCGAGGACCACAACTTCTACACGGAAGGGTCCTGGGACCTCGCTCGGTTGGTCGAGTCGGGCATCGCCGACGTCACCCATCGCAGCGCCCAGCTCCAGGGTGGTTCGACGATCACCGAGCAGCTCGCCAAGATCAGCCTCTACGGCGGCGCCGACCCACCCCAGAGCATCGACTACAAGATCAAGGAGATCGTGCTCGGCAACGAGATCGCGCTCAACTTCACCAAGAACCAGATCCTCGACATGTATGTCAACCGGATCTTCTACGGCAACTTCGCAGTCGGTATCGGCAGCGCCGCCGAGCTCTACTTCCTGAAGCCCGCCAGCGAGCTGGACCTCGCCCAGGCCGCGATGCTCGCCGGTCTGCCCCAGTCGCCCTCCGCGTACAACCCTCTCATCCACAGCTCGACGGAAACCGTCAACCCGCTCGCCAAGTCCCGCCAGAAGGCGGTGCTCCAGGCGATGCAGGCGAGCGGCGACATCACCCAGGCCGAGGGCATCGCTGCCTTTGCCGAGCCACTCACCTTCCACTCGTGGACGGCGTCCGAGCCGAACCTCGACCTCGACTTCATCGACTACCTCGAGACCTACCTCAACGCGAACTTCCCGCAGTACGCCGACCCGGGCGGGTACGAGATCCACACCACCATCGACCAGGCCAAGCAGAACCTTGCGTACAGCACCGTCCACAACCTGGTGGCCAAGGAGCGCGTGGCTGAGAACATGGGCGACGGCGCCCTGGTGAGCCTCGACCCGCAGAACGGTGAGGTCCTCGCCATGGTCGGAACCTGGAACTACGCCGACCCGTATTTCGGACAGGTCAACGAGGCGGCGGCGGTCCAGCTGAACATGGGATCGACGACCAAGCTCTTCACGTACACGGCCGCGATCGCGTCAACCAAATTCACGATGACCACACCGATCCTGGACAGCTATTACAAGTTCCCCATTCCGGGTGCGGCACCGTACTCGCCCTACGACGACGACCGCCGCCTTCACGGCGTGTGCCCGCTCAAAGAGTGCCTCGGTAACTCATTCAACATCCCGGCGGTCAAGACCGAGTACGCAACCGGCACGCAATACATCGCGAACACGGAGCTATCCATGGGCGTCAAGTCGCTCGACCAGAACTGCGGGCCGGACGGTCAATACGTCAACTGGCCGACCCCCACCCAGTGGGCGGCGACGCTCGGGTCTCTCACCTGCGGGATCACCCTCCTCGACCTCGCCGACGGGGCCGCCACGCTCGGTGATCTCGGTGTCCAGCACAACCCGATGCCGGTGACCAGCATCGTGGCGCAACAGACCGGACAGCCGATCTGGACGTACAACGCCGCGGCAGCGGGGCGCCAGGTGATCCCGGCGAACGCCGCGTACATCATGGATGAGATCACCAGCAACGACAACAACCGCATCCGTGAGTTCGGGCGCAACGGCTACCTGACCCTCAACCCGCGCCGGGTGAGTGCCAAGACCGGCACCGCGGACTACTTCATGGACAACCTCACGGTGGGCTGGACGCCGAATCTGCTCACCGCGGTCTGGGTCGGCAACGCCCAGCGCAGCTGCCTCCAACCCAAGGACTACGGCTACATGGCGGCTCAGATCAGGAAGGGCAAGATCGTCGAGGCCGGTGAGGTCGACAACAGCTATCCGTTCAGCCCTCGTGACCTGGCGCGCTACGGCCTGAAGCCGCTCCACACGGACTTCCCGGACTGCGGCCACCTCGACGGCATCGTCTCCGGGTACAGCGGCGCCGCGCCCATATGGCACGCGTACATGTCAGCAGCCCTGAAGGGCGTTCCGGACACCTGGTACAAGGAGCCCGCCGACGTCATCGTCAAGAGCACCGGGCAGGGGTTCGACGACAGCGACTTCTACCTCCCTGGGACCGAACCCGGCGCGAACACCAATTGCACCTACTACGGCCCGACGCCGCTCCCGACCCAGACCTGCACCTACGCCGGGCCGTCCGCCGCGCCGCCTCCGCCACCCCCGCCGGGACCGAGCCCGTCGCCGGGACCGAGCCCGTCGCCCGGACCCAGCCCGACGCCGACGCATTAGCGGCTCCGGTCAGGCTCTCCGCTGCCGGGCTCGTTCCCAGACCGCGTCGAGGTCGTCGAGGATGGGCAGGCCGGGGTCGATCGCCGCAGGAGCACCGGCGGTGTCTCCGTCACTGAGCGGCGCGAACGACGCATGGACGTGGCACACCACCACGTTGTGACGCGCGGGACTGCCCTCGACCTCGTCGAGGCCGAGCAGCGACCACCAGTAGTCGAGGGTCACATCGGACGCTGCCGACAGGACCGCGGAGTGGGACAGCAGCGGCAGTTCCGCGTTCTCCGATTCGCCACCACCGAAGACGCGAAGGAGCCGCGCGAATCCCTCGGCGCCGATCTCGGCGTCCACCACGATGCGACCGCTGCCGTCCGGTATCTCCTGATCGATGACGGCGTCCTCGACCAGGACGCCGTCGAGCCTGGTCCCGAACGCCGCGAGGTCGAAGAGATCCGGACGCGTCCGGAGCCCGCCGAACCCCTCGCCGGCGATGGAGTACCGGCTCCCACCGTCTGCTTCGGCAACTCGAACCACGAGCGTCTCGGCGCCGATGGCACCTGCGGTGAGCGTCGCCTCCGCGACTTTGCCGCCGCGGACGGCGAGGTCGGCGTCGAAGGTTCGCTGCTCGATGCGCTGGGCCTCGGTCCCGGCAGCGGCACGTTCGGCCACGATCGAGGTCCGCTCCTCGAAGTGGATGCCCACGCGCAGCCCGGTGCGCACGTCGAGGTGGTCGAGAAGGCAACGGTACAGAGCGCCGAGGGTCATCTTCGGCTGGATCGTCGAGGCGCTCCTGCCCGGTGGCACCGCGAGACCATAGCCGAAAAGCGCGACGGGTACGGGGGGTGCCGGCGGGTGCGATGGGTAGACTGAACCGAGTGACGGACGCGGCACCACCCACCTTCGCCGCGCCGCCGCCCGGGCCGAGCCCGGTCGCCCTGGCGATCGCCTACGACCTGGTGACCCGCTACCGGATGCGGCTGGCCGACCAGCGGGACGGTCGCCTCGGAGAGCTGCTGGGCCACTACGTGCTCGCCGCGGCGATGTGGAACGGTCCGCGTGCGGCACTCGTCGCCTTCTACGAGCCCCCGGCCGATCCGGTGGCCGCCGGTCCAGATCTGGCCGCCCGCTGCGACGCGGCTCGCCGGTGGGGATTGAACCGCCTTCGCGAGCAGGGCGCGCAGGTCTGCGACATCCTCCTCATCGCGCTCGGTCCCCTCGCCGGGACGCTGTCGGCCGCGACCACGCCAGGCGATCCCGTGCGCCTCGGAGTCGCATGGGTCGACGTGGCCAACAGCAACGCCGGCGCCGTGCTGCCCATCCCGCCCGGCGTGCCGCCGGTCGGTGAGCTCCGCGCCCGGGCCCGGGCGGTGCACGACGGAGCGGCGACGCCGACTCTCGCCGCGGTCGACCTCGCCGAACGCCAGACCGTGGCCGGCGGCTACGTCGCGCCGGTGCGCCGCGCGATGGTCATGCAGCCATACGCGACATACGGGCTCATCGCGGTCTTTGTCGCGATCTGGATCCTCGAGTACGCGACCATCTCGCGCAATCCGACCGCCGGCGGGCCGGACCTCTGCTCCTGGGGAGCACTCCCCAACCAGACGCTCTCTCCGCAGTTCGCCTGCCTCGCGGGCGCGACCGTGGACTGGTGGCGCTTCGTGAGCAGCGCCTTCCTGCACGACCCCAGCAGCGTTTATCACGTGCTCTTCAACAGCATCGCCATGCTCTTCATCGGCCGGCTCGTCGAACAGCTCTACGGGCGTCTCGTCCTCGTCGGCACCTTCCTGATCACGGCGATCGCCGGCGGTCTGTTCTGGTTCGGCGTGAGCACGCTTGGACCGACATTGCCGGGCATCATGCCCGGTACCCTCTCGATCGGTGCGTCAGGCGGCATCGCCGGCCTCATCGGACTGCTGCTCATGGTCGGACGAGTGCAGGGAAAGAACGTGCCGGTGGGAATCACGCACACCGTGCGCAACTACGCGGTGACCGTGATCGTGCTCAATGTGGTGCTGACCTTCGTGTTCGGCCCGTCGCTCGACATCAACAACTACGCGCACATCGGCGGGCTGCTGTGCGGGGCGCTGCTGGGGTGCATCCTGCCACCGATCATGTCGATCGGCGGTCGCGATCACCTCATCGTCGAGCGGATCGTGCTCTGGGGCGCGATCGCGTTCAGCGCCGTCGCCCTGCTCTTCGCCATCGTCAACCTCGCCTCGGCGATCGCCCACCCCATCGCGATCTTCGGCGGGTAGCTCCCCCGCCGGTAGCCCGGTCGGGTCAGCCCGCCCGTTCGTCCGCGGGGTCGCCCCACAGACCCTCGAGGTCGTAGAAGGTCCGCTCTCCGGGGAGGAACACATGCGCGATCACGGCGTCGAAGTCCGCGCAGGCCCAGGATGCGTCCTTGAGGCCCGCGACCGCGAGCGGGCGCACCCCGTGCTCCTTGCAGACGTCCGTGATGTTGTCAGTGATGGCACGAACTTGCCGGTCGGTGTCGCCTTCGCAGATGACGAAGTAGTCGGCGATCGTCGTCTTTCCGCGAATGTCGAGGATGACCACGTCACGCGCCTTTTTGTCGGCTGCTGCTGCGGCGATGATGCCGGCGAGATCGGTGGAGGTCATCCGATTCGCATTATGCATCGTCCCGATTCCGGCGGTACATCCCTTTCGCGGCGATGAGCGCGGCGACCTCGTTCGGGACGAGGCCCTCGAGCGACTCGCCTCGCGCGCAGCGCTCGCGGACCTCGGAGGCGCTGATGTCCGGCGAGTCGATGGTGAGCAGCGTGGTCCGGGGAGGCGGATAGCCGAGCCTGCTCAGCTCGTCCGCGTCGATCGGCGGCGGCCCGGTCCGGTTGACGATCACGAAGCGCTCGGTCCGGAGCAGGTCATCGGCGCGATGCCAGCGTCCGATCGATCGCGCCGCGTCGGCGCCGAGCAGGACCGCGAGATCGTCAGCTGGGAACTCGGATCGCAGCGCATCCATCACGTCTGCGGTGTAGGAGATGCCACCTCGGCGTATGGCGACGTCGAGGACCGCCATGCCGGTGCGGTCGCAGGCGGCGATGAGGAGGTCGAATCGCTCGTCCGGCGTCGCCCGGGGCGGGTCGCGGAGCGGCGCGAGAGCAGCAGGAACGAACCACACGGCATCGGCTTCGGTTGCGCTGCGCGCCTGGCTCGCAATGCTGAGGTGGCCGTTGTGCACCGGGTCGAACGTGCCCCCGAAGACCAGGACCGAGGTCACGAGAGGCCGTCGTCGGTGTACGTGAACTCGGCGTCGCCGATGAGCACGGTGTCGCCTTCGTCGCACCCGGCGGCGGCGAGCGCCGCGTCGACACCCGCGGCGGCGAGCTTGCGCTGCAGCCGGGCCACCGCCTCGTCATTGTCCAGGTCGATGCGGCGAACCATCCGTTCCACGAGCTCCCCCACCACCCGGAAGCCGCCGTCCTCGCGGACGACGTCAGTGGTGACGACGCGCCGCGGGCGCGGCCTGTAGACGCGGTGGAGCCCCGCCGGCGCGGGGCCGGGTGCATCGCGGATCACGCGTCCGGCCAGCTCGGCGGCGGCGAGCAGGAGCTCCCGGCAGCCGTCGCCGTGCTGCGCCGAGATCCGGAACGACCCGGGAACCTCCGCCGCGAGCAGGTCCGCGGCGTCGGACCCCTCGGGGAGGTCGATCTTGTTGAAGGCGACCACGGACGGCCGGGCGGCCAGCTCGTGGCTGTATGCCTCGAGCTCGGCGCGGACGGTCTCGAGCGCGCCCCGGGCAGCATCGACACCGGCCGACGCGTCCACGACGTGAATGAGCGTCCGGGTGCGTTCGAGGTGCCGGAGGAACTCCAGGCCCAGACCGGCACCGTGGCTCGCGCCCTCGATGAGCCCGGGGACGTCTGCCAGCACGAGTGTGTGGCCGCCCTCGAGCTCGGCGACGCCGAGGTTCGGATGCAGGGTTGTGAAAGGGTATGCGGCGATCTTCGGTTGTGCCCCGGTCAGTGCCGCGAGCAATGTCGACTTGCCGCTGTTCGGCAGCCCGACCAGCCCGATGTCGGCGATCAGCCGCAGCTCGAGGTGCAGGTGTCGCTGCTCGCCGGGATCGCCGAGCTCGCCGGCCCGAGGTGCCTGGCGGGTGGCTGTCGCGAAACGTGTATTGCCACGGCCACCGCGTCCCCCGCGTGCCGCCAGCGCCACCGCACCGGGACGGTCGAGGTCGGCGAGCACCGTCTCTCCCTCACGGACGATGGTCCCGACCGGGACGTGCAGAGTCAGATCCGCCCCCTGGTGACCGGAGCGTTTGCCCGCTGCGCCGGCGCGACCGTCCCCGGCGGAAAACGAGCGGCGCTCGCGAAAGCCGGAGAGCGTCGTGTCGGTCGAATCGGCGACCACGAGCACATCACCGCCGCGGCCTCCGTCGCCCCCGTCCGGACCACCGTCGGGAACGTACTTTTCGCGGCGAAAGCTGACAGCTCCGCGCCCGCCTGATCCCGCCGCCACATCGATGTCGACCTCGTCGATGAAGGGCGAGCCGCGAGTGGCCGTGGCTCAGCCGGTCGCTTCGACCGGCTCCTCGTCAGCCTCTTCGATCATCTCGCCGACTGAGAAGATCGGCATCGCGCGAACGTTGGCGCGAGTCCGGTCGTGGCCGGTGTGATCGTAGGCAACGGTGCCCGTCCGCAGGGCGAAGAGCGTGTGGTCGCGCCCGACGCCCACGTGCTCCCCCGCAAGGATCTTGGTGCCGCGCTGCCGGACGAGGATCGTGCCCGCGAGCACGACTTCGCCGGTGTGGCGCTTGACGCCGAGGCGCTTCGCCTTCGAATCGCGTCCGTTGCGGGAGCTCCCGCCGCCTTTCTTATGCGCCATCGTCTGGGTCCTTCTTGGGTTTGGGCGTCCGGGTCCGCTTCGGCGCAGCCGGCTTCTCAGCCGCCGGCGCCGGGGTTTCCGCCTCCGCTGCGACGGCATCCTCAACCGCGAGCTCGGCGACAGCAACCTCCGCCTCCACGGCCTCGGCTTCGACCGCCAGCGCCTCCGCTTCGGTTGCCACAGCCTCGGCTTCAGCCTCGACCGCATCGGCCCTGGCCGCCTTCGGCGCCGCCGCCCGCTTGGGAGCGGCCGCCTTGGGCTTGGCCTCGGCCTTGCCACGCCCGACCTCCTCGATGAGGAGCTCGGTCAACTGGCTGCGGTATCCCAGGGTGCGGCGGTGGCGCTTCTTCGGCTTGTAGGTGAAGACGCGAATCTTGCGGCCGCGGCGATGGGCGATCACCGTGGCGGTGACCGAGGCCTCGACCGGGGACCCCTTGGCCACGTCGGTTTCGGCACCGTCGCCGAGAAGCAGGACCGACTCGAGGGTCACCGTCGACCCAACCTCGACGGGAATGCGATCGACAAGGATCCGGTCGCCGGAAGCGACACGGTACTGGTGACCGCCGTGTTGAAGGATTGCGTACATCTGCCTCTCTCGCCGGGAGCGGGTTCACTCCACTGAGGAACGCCGGCAAATACCGGGCGCGATACGCGAGGTTACCACGTGCGCGCGGCGGCAGGCCCTGGAGAGCTCGACGAATCTAGGTGCTGAACACGTTGAGCGGCGCCACGTTGGCGATGCTCACATGGTCCCGAGCAGCATCGGTGACCGCGACCTGCACGGTGAAGACGCCCCTTCCCGGATCGGGAATGCATTGCGCGATGAATTCGATGGTCAGCGTGCCCGGTCCGAGCGACGTCTGCGGCGGTAGCTCGAAACCGCCATAGAAGACGAGGTAGGCGCCCTTGACCGGTGTGATCGGCGACTCCTCCGACGCGTTCCCCCCGAAGGGTGTGATCGACGACTGAAACTGGAGCACGGGCGGCAGGGTCACGAGCACGTCGACGGTGGGAGCGATCCCGGTCCCCTTGTTGGTGACGGTGACCCTGTAGGTGACCTGACCGTTGGGATGCACCGTCGACGGGCCGACCGATGCGGACACGGCGAGCCGTGGGGCCTCGTTGATCGCCACCTGGATCGGGCGGCTCTGCACAGTATCGGTGAGGCTGTCGTCGACCACCTGAGCGGCCAGTGAGTACGTGTTCGGCAGGGCGGTGATGTTGACCCCGAAGTTGATCGAGACCGACGCATAGTCCGTCCGGCCGTTCGGTGAGGTGGGCGAGGACAGTGACCAGACGCCCCATTCGGGATTGGTGCCCCCCACCAGTGCATCCTCGGGGGTTGTGCGCGCCGCACCGTTGGTGGTGATCGAGTTGGTCACCACGTACTGGAACGCGTTGGGCATCAGCGCGTGGATCACCACCCCGGAAGCGTTGCCCGGCCCCAGGTTCTGCACGGTGATCACGAAATCCGCATCGGTCGTCCCAGGCGTGTAGGAGGCTCCGAAGGTGGAGCTGAGCGTCACCGAGAGCTGGGCGGCCTCGGAGGTGCAGGACGTTGCGAAGAGCGCGAGCGGAGCGAGGATCGAGACGGCCAGGATGCCGCTGAGGCGTGACGCCCAAGCCCGCACCCGCCTGCTCCGCGGAACGGTCAGACCCTGGTGGCCGTACGCAGCGGCGCGAGCGGGCGTCGCTGCCGCGTAGCGGTCAGCATGATGTCGGTCGTGCGCGGCAGCGGATCGGGGTAGCCGATCTCCCCGAGCAGGCGCAGCGCAAGACCCACGTCCAAGCCGATGACCGTGTCGATCCGTCCGGCGACCGCCTCGACGAAGTCCGATCCTCCGCCCTGGATCGCGTAGGCGCCGGCGCGGTCGAGTGGCTCTCCGGAGGCAACGTACATGTCGAGCGCGTCATCGCTGAAGTCGCAGAACTTCACCGCCGAGCGGCTCACGCCGAGTGCCTCGCGATCGCTCTCGGTGCACATCGCGCAGACCCCGGTGAGCACCGTGTGGCGCTTGCCACGGAGATCGTTGAGCATCTCCCGGGCCAGTTCGGGCGTACGCGGCTTGCCAAGCGGTCCTCGCGGGCCGACCACGATCGTATCAGCGCTCAGCAAGTAGGTCCCGGCGGGAACGAGCTTGCTCACGGCCACGGCCTTCTGACGGGCGACGAGCTGCACGGCCAGCTCCGCGCTGACGCCGGCGGGCAGCGCGACGTCCTCTGGAGGCTCCATCATCCGGAAACGGATCCCTGCCCGGGTCAGCAGCTCGCGTCTGCGAGGCGACCGGGAGGCGAGCACGATTCCAATCACGTGGCGGTCACGCGCGCAACGGCCGCATCGAAATCTCGCGCCAACTCACGTTCCATGCTAGCACCGCGACCCGACGCCCAGTTGATGAAGTCGGCGTTCGCGCACAAGGGTTTAGGCGTGCGCCGCAAGCACAGCGGTCACCGACGCCGCGACCGAGCACGCCCCGGCGAGCAAGAACAGGTACCCGGGCTCGGTCTGCGTGGCGCTCCGAAAGAGCCGCAGCAACACCGCGTAGGCGGCCGTCACGGCAACCAGTCCGACCACCCAGAGCGGAGCCACCGGCCACTGCTGCGCCGGTGGTATGACGATGGCCAGCACCACCTCCAGCGATGCAGCAACGACCGCGGCCCTCGCCGCCGCTGAGCCTCCCTCCCGTTGGGGTTTCACCACCATCGGCAGCGCCACCAGGACGCCGACGACCGCCAGGATGCGGGCGGCATCATCCATGCGGCCCGGTAACCCGGAGATGTCGGTCGTCGAGAACGACGCCGCCACAAGCCCGAGGAGGACAAGCGCGATCCCACCGAACGCGATCAGGGCGCGGCGCCGGAGCGACCATGGCGCGGGCGCCACGAGCGCTCCCGCTGCAACGACGAGGAGCACTGCGGCGACCAGGTTCGGCGTCGCGCCCCCCTGGGGCGGCAGCGAGGCGGCCGGAGTCCCGGGCAGGGGCGCCATCGCGGCGGCCACGACCGCGATGGCGATGGCCGCACAGCCACGGGGGTCGAGGGGAGCGCCGCGAGGCAACCCGGCGCCACGGGAGGTGATCCAGGCCATGACGGCCAGGAAGAGGCCGCCGGGATACACGGCGAGCGCCACGACTTCGAGGAGCAGCCCGAGAGGATCCATCGCCTCAGTGTCCGAACACGAATCCGGAGAGAGACTGCGGCGCCAGGCCGATCGCGATGCCGATGGCGACCAGCACCCACGCCGTGAGGTCGGCAAGGCGGCCGTGCCAGCCCGGCGCCAGCGTGAACCGCTTCCGGGTGGAGCAGGCCATGACCGCCGCGATGAAGATCGCGGTCATGGCGACCACGGCGGCGATCGTCGACCCGACGTTCCCGGCGGCGAGCGCCTCGAGCAGGAGCAGGCGGCCCCAGAAGCTCGGTGACGGCGGGACCCCGCTGAGCAACGCCCAGGCCGCCCGGCGCGGCCAGAGCATGCCGGCATCCTCCGAACGCAGCAGGATCGGCGCGACCGTGAGATGCGTGACCAGGAGGATGAGCGCGCCGCTCACCGCCGGAGAGACGGGCGCTCCCTCCACGGCGGCGACGCAGAGCCCGATGTCCGCCATGAACACGCGGCCGTAGCGCATCGCGCGCGGACCCCCCACCGCCCAGACGCCTCCCCAGACCGCGCTCCCGAGACCCACCACGAGCAGCACGTGTTCGAAGACAGGGATGCCGCTGCCGAGAACGCCGCCCGGAATCCGCTCGGCGATGATGAGGACGACCGGAACGAGCAGGAGCATCCAGGGCGCGACGTCGATCGGCTTGAGCGATCCCAGTATCCCCGCCGCCCACCCGCCAAGCGGGTAGACCGCGAGGAGCGCGGCGACACCGGTGGCAAGCAGGGCCGCGACCACGACAGGCCGATCGCCGGTCGTGAACCCGGTGAGCGGCAGGAACGGCGAGGCCGCGACCAGTGCCGCCGTCCCCGTGCCGGCAACGCGTCCGGCCGCGAGAGTCGCCCTGCCCGGCAACAACCCGATCCAGCGCAGCACCAGGGTGCCGACCGCGGCGGTCAGGGCCAGGGCCGACACCAGTGGGTCGTTGCTGGCCATGACGATCGTCGCTGCGGCTCCGACGACACCGATCGTCCGCCCGGCCGAGACGTCGAGCGACGGCTGGAGGAGCAGCACCAGGGTCATCGAGAGGGCGGAATACACCAGCAAACCCTGCCCGGCTCTGTCGAGACCGACGATCCCGACCAGCCCGCCGAGCGGTACCGACGCGGTCGGAGAGGGTGCGACCAGCAGGGTCAACCCGGCGCCGGCGAGTGGGATGACCGCCAGCAGCCTCGACGTCCTCGGGCGCAGAAAGGCGGACGCCAGGATGCCGAGCACCAGCCATCCACCGGCGCTGACAAGAGGACTCACGCGTCAGCTTCGACGTGGGGAACGGCACGCCGTGTGGTTCGCCCGTTCAGCCAGCCGACGAGAAACGCCGCCAGCGGCGCGACCACGCACGCCAGCGCCGCACCGGGAAAGGAGTCGCCGCCGGTGCGGAGCAGCCAGGCGGTGCCGGTCGCGATCCCCACGGTGGCCACGCCCACACCGAGATCCTCAACCGTCCGGGCGAGAAGGAGGCGGACGACGCCGCACGTCCATGCGTAGGCGATCGGAAACAGGAGACCCTCGGACACGGCGATCTGTCCGACCGGGACGTTGAAGCTCACCCAGGACGCCACCGGGATCGCGGCCGCCGCGCCGAACGCCCGGCTGCTCCGCGGACCGAAGAGCCGATCCGCCGGCGCGAATGCCGGGATGGTCGGGTCGAGTGGGGTGAGCCAGGGCAGGATGCGACCGCCGAAGCGGCCACCCCACGCGAGGAGCACGGCGGCGATCGCGCTCACACCGAGCATGGCGGCTCCGGGGGCGCCGCCAAAGGTTGCCGCGGTCGGAGCCAGACCGGCGGCCAGGAAGACGACGGCGATCGCGACCGCGCGCCTCCCGTCGACCATCATCGCGACCACGGCGGCGATCACCCCGGCGGCGGAGAGCAGCGGTGCGGAGACCCCCATCAGTGGATCAGCTGGAGCAGCAGGATGGCCAGCACCGATCCCCCGAGCACCACCACGAGCTGCGGCTGCACCACGAGCCACTCATCGGTGAGATGCAGCCAGGTGTTGGCGCGAACCGCCGCGGGCCGGAGGCGGCGTGCAAGCCCGAGCCCGATGGGCGGTGTCGCCGTCTGCAGCGGGCGTTCCGCTGACGGCGACGACACCAGCGACCATCCCGCGAGGGTCGCAAGCGCCCAGGCCCCCGCCGCGACGATCACGAAAGCGACCACGATGTACCCACCGGACCAGTCGCCCGCATTGGTACGGATGGCGGCGGCTCCGATTGGCTCGGTGAGCCCCCCGGAGTTGAGCGCCGCCAGCACCGAGGTCGCGAGCGTTCCCGGAACCAGGGCCGCGACCAGGGAGAGGGCTGCGGCCGTCGCACCGAGCACAGACGGATACCGGTTGCGGTGCGCGTCCCCGGTCGAGGTCATGATCCCCGCTGCCGCCTGAACCGCCGCCGCGGCACCGAGCACACCCGCAAGCGCCAGCGCGGCCAGGAGCGCGGTGCCGGCCCGGCCGATCGACACGGTTGCGGAGAGCGCGAGGATGAGGGCGCTGACCCCGAACCCGATCGGCAGCGACCCTGCGGCGCCGAGCGCGAACGCCGCGAGTGCAGCCCCGCCCCTGCCGCGCCCGATGTGCTCCCACGCGGGTGTCAGGGCCGTGACCAGCATCAGCGAGCAGATGCCCGCCGCGACCGCGGCGCCCGCCGGCGCACCGGCGATGCCGGTGAGCGCGATGACCGGTCCTGCGGCGATGACGCACAGAGCTCTGCCCGCCACCGCGGGAAGGTTCGATCGACGCAGCGCGATCGAGACGGCCGTGATCGCGGCCACACCACCGACGACGGCGAGGGCGATCGCCACCTGTTCCGGGAGTGGACCGGCGGCAGCCTCGCGGAGGCGGAGCAGCACGATGCCTCCGCACGGGATGGCGCCGGTCGTCGCCCAGGCGGCGGTCGGTGTGCGGCTGCCTCGAACCGGCACGAATGCGGTCGACAGCAGGCGCATCACGCCGGCGACGGCCCACGGACCGGCAACGGTCGCGCCCAGTGCTCCGGCCGGGATCACGGCGAAGTCGGTGGTGCCGGCAACGCTCAGCAGCTGAACGGCGGCGACGACAAGGCCAAGCGAAGCGAGATGCTCGAGGCCGATCGCGACCAGTCCACCGCGGCCCGGGCGACCGCGAGCCGCGCTGGTCATGAGCAGGGTGCCGACTCCCGCGATCTCGACTCCGCCGGCGAGCATCACAAGGTTGCCGGAGAGGGCGGCGACGATCGTGCCGAGAACGCAGACGAGAAGGGCGCTCACCTCGCGGGTCTGACGATCGCTTTCGAGCAGGAGCAGGAGGGCGGCCGCCGAAGCGGCGAGCCCGAGCGTCACGCCCGGCAGGTCGAGCCGGAGCAGATACGAGATCCCCGCAACCGGTGTGCCGAGGGAGGTCTCGATGCGACCGCTCCCGTCCAGAAAGGCCGCCTCCACAGCGAGCAACCCGATGGTCGCCGCGATGCCGGCGCCCGCGACCACCTGGGCGATACGAGCCTGGCGCGGGGAGAGCGCAAAGACGACGATTGCCGCCGCGATCAGCGGCGCGGGTATGAGCGCGAGCTGGAGCCCACCGCCCAGCATCGTGACGCTACCTTCCGGTGCGGGCCAGCGCGGGTGCTCCGACCTCGGTGGCGCAGTACGGGCAGACTCCCCAGCCGAGCCGGAGGCTGCGATCGCAGCCGGTGCAGCGCCGAGCGAATTGAGTTCTGCAGTACGGGCACAGGATGAACTCCTGCTCGATCTCGCGACCGCAGGTAGGGCAGGGTCGGGTCGGCACCCCTTCGAGCGGGGGCTCGAGCAGGGCCTGCTCCTCGATGGCGAGCGATCGCACCTGCTCCATGGTCAACGGAGGCCGGACCATGAAGTAGATGAGGGCGCCGAGGAATGGGGGCACGAAGCCGAGCAGCATCGCGAAGAGCGTGAACCCGGGTGACGTCGTGCGCCGGCGAGCATCGCGCACGACATAGAAGGCGAGCGCGAGCCAGAGCACGACGAGGTAGGCGACGACGATCACGATCACGGCGGTGAGCAGCGTCCCGAGGTCAACCAGCAGCATCGGGGGGTCCTCCTGACGGGCCGCCGCGCAACAGGGCGAGCTGTGCCTGCGCCTCGGCGAGCCTCCGGCGCGTCTCCTCAACGACCGGGGCGGGTGCCCCGGTCACGAACGCCGGGTTCGAGAGTTGTGCCTGGAGCCGCGACACATTTGCCTCGAGCAGGCCGATCTGACGTGCAGTCGCACTGGCGTCTGCGGCGGTGTCGGCGATCACCACCTCGGCGTGGAGCCTACCCGAAACCACGACCACTGGATCCGCGCCACGCTCGTGACCGTCCAGCACCGTGGCCGGGACGAGGCCGCCGATGAGGCGGGTGATGTGCTTGCTCGTCCCCTTCCCATCGGCGGCGCGAACCACGATGCGAATCCGATCGCGAGTGCCCCGCGGGACGCGATGGCTGTGGCCGAGTGCACGGATCCGCTGCACGAGCTCGATGGCCTCAGCGATCTCGTGATGCGCAGCGGTGGTGTCGGGGTCGCTCCACAGCGGATCCTCCTCCGGCCAGGCGCGCCGTTGCAGGGTCGGTGCGGCGTTGGGAAGCTGCTGCGCGCATTCCTCGGTGACGAACGGCATGAACGGGTGGAGCAGGCGCAGCAGCACATCGAGCGTGGTGACCGCGGTCCAGACGGCGGCGCGTCGGGACTCGTGGTCGCCGGCGTCCGCAAGCCGAAGCTTGATGATCTCGACGTACCAGTCGCAGAACGAATGCCAGGTGGTGTCGTAGAGATGTTCGACGGCATCGTGGAACCGGAAGGCGTCGAACCCGGCGTCGCACTCGCGAACCACGGCAGCGAGCTCGGCCAGCATCCATCGATCCTCGGGGCGCAGAGTGTCCGGCTGGGGTGGATGGACGTCGAGCTCGGTGATCGATCCACCGCCCACCTTGGCGACAAGGAAACCGTTGGTCACCTGCCACAGCTTGTTGGCGAAGCGCTGGTAGGACGCGATGCGGTCCTCGTCGAAACGCATGTCCTGGCCGCTGGTTCCCACCGCCGCCGCCCACGCGCGCACCGCGTCGGCGCCGAACCGGTCGATGAGGTCGAGCGGATCGATGACATTCCCCTTCGACTTGCTCATCCGGCTGCCGTCGGCCGCCTGGATGGTGCTGGTGATGAGCACGTCGGTGAAGGGATTGCGCCCGGTGAACTTGATGCCGGTCATGATCATTCGCGCGACCCAGAGGAAGATGATGCCGCGGTCGGTGGCAAGCACATCGGTCGGGTAGAACCGCTCGAGATCCGGCGTGTGCTCGGGCCATCCGAAGATCGCGAACGGCCACAGCCCACTGCTGAACCACGTGTCGAGCACGTCCGGATCGTTGGTCAGTGCGGTGTCGCCGCATTCCGGACACGCGTGCGCCGGCTCGATCCAGGCGAACCGGTGGCCGTTGGCGCAGGTGGACACCGGGATGGCGTGGCCCAGCCAGATCTGCCGGCTGATGCACCAGTCCTTGATGTTGCGCATCCACTGGAGGTACACGTCCGCGTACCGCGCGGGGTGAAACGTGATCTCCTCACTTTCGACCGCACCGATGCCCGGCGCGGCCAGCGCCGCCATGCGCACCCACCACTGCTCACTCACGAGTGGTTCGAGCACGGTGCCGCAGCGGTCACAGTGGCCGACCTCGTGTGGGTAGGGCTCCTCCTTGACGAGCACGCCCAGGTCGCGCAGTGTCTCGGCCACGGCGGTCCGCGCCTGTTCGGCGGGCACACCGTGGAACTGGGGCAGTGAGGGCACGTCCATGGTGCCGTCGAGTGAGATGACGTTGATGATCGGGAGCGAGTGCCGGACGCCGATCTCGTAGTCGGTCGGGTCGTGTCCGGGTGTCACCTTGAGCGCCCCCGTCCCGAACTCGGGGCGCACCGCGGCATCGGCGAAGATCGGCACGACGCGCCACGTGAGCGGCAGTGTCACGTGCTTGCCGATCAGCGCCGCGTACCGCGGGTCGCCGGGTGCGACCGCCACGCCGGTGTCGCCGAGCATGGTCTCGGGACGGACCGTGGCGACCGTGATGCTCAATCCGCCCTCGACCGGATACTTGAGGTAGTACAAGGGATCCGTGTGCTCCTGCCAGTCGATCTCCTCATCGCTGATTGCGGAGCGGCAGCGCGGGCACCAGTTGACGATTCGCGGTCCGCGATAGACGAGTCCCTCGTCGAACAACGTCTTGAAAACCAGCCTGATCGCGCGCACGTACTCGTCGTCGAGCGTGAAGCGGGAGCGCTCCCAGTCACAGGTGTATCCCATCCGGCGCATCTGCTCATAGATGCGGCCGCCGTACTCCTCGTACCATGCGTCGACTCGCGCCTGGAACGCCTCACGGCCGAGTTCCTCTTTGGTGGTGCCCTCATCGGCGAGCTGGCGCTCGATGACGTTCTGCGTGGCGATCGCGGCGTGGTCGGTCCCCGGGCACCATTCGACCTCGAAGCCACGCATGCGCCGGTGGCGGCAGACGGTGTCCTGGATGGAGAACGTCGATGCGTGGCCCATGTGCAGGGCGCCGGTGATGTTCGGCGGGGGAAGCGCGATGACGAAAGCCGGCTTGGTGCTTGCGACATCGGCATGGCCGACACCGAGGTCACGCCAGCGCTCGCGCCACTTCGGTTCCACGCCGGACCAGTCGAAATGCTTTTCCATTGGGCGATTGAGTATATGGGCCGACCGGGTCTCACTCGCCCGCCGCAATGCTGGCGCCGGATTGCGCATTGCGCCACTCGGGGGTGAACGGCGAGCCGGTGTACACGAGTTGCGGGCTCGAGGTGGCGAGTCGGGCTGCCGCAGTGCTCTCCGCCACCGCGGGAAAGCCGACCGGCGCGGCCGGTCCCAGGGACGAGATGTCGGCGACCGACCCGAAGTAGGCTCGTCCGCTGCAGCCGACGTAGAACGACACGAGCCCGACCAGGCGTGTGGCGCTCCCGGGCGCCTCGGAGGCGGCGAGCGGAACCACCACCGCCGCCGGTTGCCCGCTCTCCGCGGCGGCCACACTCACGGGCTGGAGCGGCGTGGTTCCGTCGAGGTTGGGACTCACGACGGCCGCCGCGTTCTGACCAACCTGTGCCAGGTCCTCGAGATTGCCGGCGTCGAAGGACTGGTCGAAGCCCCCGAGCGCGCGCAGGGACGCGGGCAGGCTCGGCGCCGGAGCCGCGATGGCGCAGCCAGACGCACTGTTGCTGACGACGTGCGACAGCGTGATCAGGGTCACCACGAAGAAGACCCCCACGGCCGCCGCAGCCAGAGCGATGGCTCGGCGACTCACGCTCAGGCCGTACGCCCCTGCGCCGCCTCCTCGGTCGCACCGACGCGACGCTTCGGCTCCTCGGTGAGCAGCAGCGGCTCCACGCCTTCGAGTATCGCCTGCTCGGTGATGACGCAGCGCTTGATGTCCGGGCGACTCGGCACCTCGAACATGCTGTTGAGCAGGACGTCCTCGATGATCGACTTGAGCCCGCGTGCCCCGGTGCCACGGGCGAGCGCACGCTCGGCGATGGCCCGAAGCGCACCCTCATGGAAGACCAGTTCGACGTCGTCGAGCGCGAAGAACTTCTGGTACTGCTTGACGAACGCGTTCTTCGGTTCGGTGAGGATGCGGATGATGTCCTCCTCGTCGAGGTAATCCAACGCCACCGTGATCGGGAGCCGGCCGACGAACTCCGGAATGAGGCCGTACTTGAGCAGGTCCTGCGCCTGCAGCTCACGAAGCATCTTGGTCGTCTCCTTGGTCCGCGTGCCTCGAGGCTTGCTGTTGAAGCCGATGACCCGCTTACCGAGACGGTGCTCGATGATCTTCTCGAGACCGTCGAACGCGCCACCGCAGATGAACAGGATGTTGGTCGTGTTGATCTGGATGAAGTCCTGGTGGGGGTGCTTGCGCCCGCCCTGCGGAGGGACGTTGGCAACCGTGCCCTCGAGGATCTTCAGCAGCGCCTGCTGCACTCCCTCACCACTCACATCGCGAGTGATCGACGGGTTGTCGCTCTTGCGCGCGATCTTGTCGATCTCGTCGATATAGATGATGCCGCGCTCGGCGCGGGCGATATCGAAATCCGCGGCCTGGATGAGGCGGAGGAGGATGTTCTCCACGTCCTCGCCGACGTAACCGGCCTCGGTCAGGCTGGTCGCGTCGGCGATGCTGAAGGGAACGTCGATGATGCGCGCGAGGGTCTGCGCGAGGAACGTCTTGCCGCACCCGGTGGGACCGACGAGCAGAACGTTCGACTTCTGCAACTCGACGTCACTGTTGGTCTTGGCGTGCGCGATGCGCTTGTAGTGGTTGAACACCGCCACCGAGAGCACCTTCTTGGCGTGCTCCTGACCGATCACGTACTGATCGAGTGACGCTGCGATCACCTGCGGGTTCGGAATCGTCCCGGGCTTGCCACGCTTGGTGGTCGTGGACCGGTTGTCCTCTTCGAGGACCTCCTGGCAGAGATCGATGCACTGGTCGCAGATGTACACGCCCGGACCCGCGACGAGCTTGCGGACCTGCTCCTGGCCCTTGCCACAGAACGAACAACGCGTATGTCGCCGGCGGTCGTCGCGCTCAGTCACCGCATACCCCTTGGATTGTCTGCATTGCTACCAACGACCGCACGGTCTCCCGTTACGCGTGAGCTGTTGCGCCGCCACCCGCCTGGGGTGTCTCCGTCTCCGGTGGCGCGCCGGGTGGCCGCCCACCGCTGCCGCCCTCACCGTTGGGAGCGCCGCCACTCTTGATGCGACCCTGGATGATCTCGTCGATCAGGCCGTACTCCTTCGCCTCCTCGGCGCTCATGAAGAAATCGCGATCCGAGTCGTGGTTCACGACCTCGATGGGCTTGCCGGTGTGATGCGCGAGGATCTCGTCGAGGCGACGCCGGACGCGGAGGATCTCCTGGGCATGGATCTGAATGTCAGTCGCCTGACCGCTGAATCCGCCCGAGGGCTGATGGATGAGCACGCGGGTGTTCGGCAGGCTGAGACGCATGCCCGCGGCACCCCCGGCGAGCAAGATCGCTGCCATCGACGCGGCGATGCCCATGCAGATGGTGCCGACGCGGGGCTCCACGTACTGCATCGTGTCGTAGATCGCAAGGCCGGCATACACCGATCCGCCCGGCGAGTTGATGTACAGCCAGATGTCCTTCTCGGGGTCCTCACCGGCAAGGAAGAGCAACTGCGCCATGACGACGTTGGCGACCTGATCGTCGATCGGCGTCCCGATGAAGATGATTCGGTCCTTGAGCAACCGCGAGTAGATGTCCATCCCGCGTTCGCCCCGATTCGTGGTCTCGATGACGTACGGGATCAGATTGGTCGGATTCATACCTTTTCCATTATAGGTGGCCTTGTTTAGTCGCGCTGTCGGAATCCATGGACCGCCAGGCTCAGCATGAGCACCCCGAAGGCGACCAGCACGGCCTCCTCCGTCCACACGGACAGGGAATGGCCGAAGACCGTGAGGCCGAGGCTGTCCAGGACGCGTGACGGGACGCCCGAGGCGCTGAGCACAGCGCGCCGGAGCGCGTCGATGCCGTAGCTGGCGGGATCGAAACGCGTGAGCACAGACAGCCATACCGGGAGGTTGCCACCGAGCGGGAACAGCGCTCCGGCAAGGAAGAACAGCGGCATCATCAGAAAGTTCATCACCATCTGGAAGCCCTGCATGGTGCGCATGCGTGCCGCGACCGCAACGCCGAGCGCGCTCAGCGCGAACGCGAACAGGAAGATCATGGGCACCAGTTCGACGACGCCGAGCACCGTCAACTTGACGCCCACCAATGGGGCGAGCACGAGGATGACGAGACCCTGGAACATCGCCTGGGTCGCGCCGCCGAGCGTCTTGCCGACGGCGACCGCGGAGCGGTGGATCGGCGCGACGAGCACCTCTTTCAGGAATCCGAACTCCCGATCCCACACGATCGACATCGCGCCGAAGATCGAGGTGAAGAGAACCGACATCCCGATGATGCCCGGAAAGATGAACTGCACGTACTGCAGCGAGGAGTTCGGGCCGCCGAAACCGCCGGTGCTGCCCCGCAACGACGAGCTGAGTCCACTGCCGAAAACGAAGAGAAAGAGCACGGGTTGCGCGAGCGATGCGATCACGCGCATGCGATCGCGCCAGTAGCGGATGATGTCGCGCTTCCAGATGATGTAGACGGCGCGAAGCGTCGCACCCCGAACGTTGACGGCCCGTGCGTGCGGGTGGGCCGGAGCGGTCAGCACCTGGTCGGTCATCGGCGGCCACCTCCCCATATCCTGCCCATGTTTCGCATGGTATCCAGTGACGTGTTGCCCTGCTCACGGATGGCCCGCCCGGTCAGCTTGAGGAACACGTCGTCGAGGCTTGGGCGGCGCGCGCTCACCGCCGTGATCGGGACCGTCAACTCGGAGAACAGCCGTGGCATGAACGATGCGGATTCCGGCACCTCGACCTGCAGCGTGCCGTCGACGTGCGTGGGCTCGAGATGCATGACCCTGCGAATCTCCTCGGCGGCGGCGCCGGTGTCCGGAGTGGAGATCGTGACCACATCGCCGCCGACCCTGGTCTTGAGCTCCGACGGCGTCCCGAGCGCAACGATCTTGCCCTGGTCGATGATCGCGATGCGATCGCAGAACTCGGCCTCATCCATGTAGTGCGTGGTCATGAAGATGGTGATGTGCTCGCGCGTCCGGACCGCGTGCAGGTAGTCCCAGATCTTGTTGCGTGTCTGGGGGTCGAGACCGAGCGTCGGCTCGTCGAGGAAGAGCACCTGGGGGTAGTGCAGGATGCCGCGTGCGATCTCAAGCCGGCGGCGCATGCCGCCCGAATAGGTGAGCACGGTCGACTCGGCACGGTCGGTGAGCTCCACGATCGACAGGGCATCCTCGATGCGCTGCCTGCGGGTCGCCGTGGGCAACCCGTAGAGGTATGCGTGAAAGTCGAGGTTCTCCCGCCCCGTCAGCTGTCCGTCGAGGGAGGGGTCCTGGAACACCAGGCCGATCCGGGCGCGAACCGCGCTCGGGTCCCTGAGGACGTCGATCCCGGCCACCTGGGCAACCCCCGAAGTTGGCCGGATGAGCGTGCAGAGGATGCTGATCGTCGTGGACTTCCCGGCGCCATTGGGTCCGAGGAAGCCGAAGATCTCGCCGGCGCCGACCTCGAGATCGATGCCGCGGACCGCTTCGACCTTCCCGTAAGTCTTGACGAGGTCGCGAACGCTGATCACCGGCTCGCTCATGCGCGGGAGAGCTTACCCACGCTTGCCGGAGATCACTCCTCAGGTGGCGACGAAACCGGACTCCTCGGGAGTGACGATCTCGAGCAGACGCTGGCCGGCCGCCCGCCGGCGCAGGTCGCGGCGGGCGAGCTCCTCGAGACGCCGGCGCTGGGCGGCATCGACCTTCCGGCCCTCGGCGACGGCACGAGCCTCGCGCTCCACCTGGGTCTCGTCGACCTCGATCCCCTCGGCGACGGCCAGCGCGTCGAGCGCAAGTTCGAGGCGCACCCGACTCGTCGCGGTCTCGCGCCGCTCGGCGCGGAGCGCAGCCATGTTCTGGCCGCTCATCTCGATGTAGCGGTCGAGCGGCAGCCCGAGCGAAGCCAGCCGGTATTCGAGGTCGGCCAGCTGGCGATCGATCTCGCGCTCGATCATGGCCTCAGGAACGTCGACGCGGACGTAGTCGCGGAGCGCCTCGAGCGTCGCGCCCTCGTGGCGCTCGCGATCCTGGTCGGCCGCCTCGACGGCGAGCGCGGTCCGGTAGTGATCGCGAAGGTCCTCCAGCGTGGGACCGTGCCCGTCGAGCACTGCGAGCGCGTCGTCCTCCGGGGGCAGCGTGCGCTCGCGGACGGCGTGCACGGCGACGTCGATGGTGACGGTGGCGCCCCGCAGCTCCTCCTGGCGGTAATCCTGCGGCAGGGTCGTCTCGAAGCTGCGCGACTCCCCGGCCGTCAGCCCGATGACGCCGTCGACGATCGCCGGAATCACCACCTCGCGATCCAGCTCCAGCTCGCGCTCCTCCGCGTCACCGCCGGTGAGCACCTCGTCGCCGCGGCGCATCACCAGGGTGCAGCGGATCACGTCGCCCGCCTGCGCCGCGCGGTCGACGTCGGCGAGCTCGGAGTGACGTCGTCGAGCCTCCTGAATCGCCCGGTCGACGCTCTCCTCCGTGATCTCGGTCGTCTCCATCGGCACGCGGAGCGTCAGGTAGTCGCGCAGGTCGACCTCGGGTTTGACGGTGACCGTGGCGGTGAATTTCAGCGGCTGGTCGCGTTCCAGCTCGCCGAGATCGAGCTCCGGATCGCCGACCGGCTCGACGCCGGTCTCGTCGACGGCGCGCCGGTAGAGCTCGGGGACGAGGTGATCGACGGTCTCATGCCGGATGGTCTCCCAGCCGACGGCGCGCTCCACCATCGCCGCAGGCGCCTTGCCGGGGCGGAATCCCGGGATGCGAACCCTGCCGGCGAGACGGCGCAACGATGCCTGGACGGCTGCCTCCACCTCGTCGGCGGTCGCCTCCACCTGGAGGGCGACCTGCGATGCGGCCTTGCGCTCGAGCGTGACGGTCATTGACGGGCTCTTGCCCGGGGTGTCGGTCATCTGTGTACTCATGGTGCTGGGTGGGCGCCGTGCGCGGACCGAGACTCGAACTCGGACGGGTCGCCCCACGGGATCCTAAGTCCCGCGCGTCTACCGATTCCGCCATCCGCGCCCGGTCGGTCGAACCGGCCATGACCAGTGTAGCGGTGACGAAACGGTCGCTGGACAACCTCCGCGCAGGTGCCTACTCTGGTGACATCCCCAACCCGCAGACGGAGGATCTGTATGGAGCCGAATCATCTGACCGCAACGGCAGGCCCGCAGGAGGTCGTTGCGAAGATCGACCAGAAGGCGCTCCGGCTGTCGGCGCTGCTGCGGGAGATAGACAACCACCCTATCGAGCTGGAAACCGTCTTGCGGGACCAGCTCGATGACGTTCTGGAGATGCTGGCGTGCCGCATCGCCGCGACCAGGACGCTGCTGCATCGATCCAGCCTCGAATTGACGGGGGCCGGATCACCCGTATAACCGGCGCCATCCGGCGCCTCGGGACGGCGACTGCAGCAGAGGCTGCGGCCGCCGTCCTGATCACCATCGGCGCGATCCTGGTGCGCTTCTGGGCGCTCCAGAGCCAGCCCGGGGGTCTCTACCCCGACGAGGCTGCCGAAGGGATCAGCGCCCAGAACCTGCTCACGATCCCCGGCTACCACCCGGTCTTCTTCAACAGTGACGGTGGACGGGAGGGGCTCTACGCGTACGTCGTCGCCGCGATCTTCAAGGTGTTCGGGTCGTCGGTGCTGACCCTGCGCGGCACCGCGGCTGCGGTCGGCGTCGCCGGGGTCATCGCCACCTGCGTCGCGGTCCGGCGTTTCGGCCGCGGGCCCGCGCTCATGGCGATGGCGTGGACCGCCGGTTCGATGTGGATGATCGCGGTGTCCCGCGACGGCTTCCGAAACATCCTGACGGTGCTGGTCGGCGCCGCGGCGCTGGCCGCCCTGCTGCGCTGGGGGGACCGGCCGTCGCGGTGGATTGCGGTGACCGCCGGCGCCGCCGTCGCGCTGGGCTTCTGGACGTACCAGCCTCTGAAGTTGCTGCCGCTGCTCGTCGTCCTCTGGTTGCTCTGGATGCGGGCCCACGAGCCTGAGCGGTTTCGAGCGATGTGGACGACATGGAGATGGGCGGGCGGGGCGTTCGCCGTGGTGGTCGCACCGATGGTCTACACGGCGGTCACCGACTTCTCCTCGTACTTCGGCCGGGCGGCATTCGTCTCGGTGTTCAACAGCGGCTCGATGTCAATGGACAGCTACCCCGTGCACATCCTCAAGACCCTCGGGATGTTCCTTTTCACCGGGGACCCGAACGCGCGTCACGATGTGTCGGCGCTGCCGCTTCTCGGCCCCATCCTGGTCGTGCCGTTCCTGCTCGGGATATGGCACTGCTGGCGCCGGCGCAACGATCACGGGTACGCGCTGGTGCTCCTCGGGCTCCCCGTCTTTCTGCTCCCTCCGCTCATCGCCAACGAGGGCGGCGCACCCCATTTCCTCCGGTCGCTCGGTCTCGAGCCGTACGTCGCCGCATGCGTCGGTCTCGGCTGCCTGGAGGGCATCGCGATCGTCCGGCGGCTCGCGGCGGGGATTCCCAGGTCCGGGCCATCGGTGACGGAGACCGGCTGGACGGTCTGCGCGATCGGTGCGACCCTGCTGGGGATCGCATCGGCGGTGACGTACATCAACCGCCCGCTCGAGGATCGGTACGCGGCGTTCACGTTCGCGGACGTCGCGCTGGCGAACGCCGCGGTGAACAACCCGACCGACGGCGGGCCGTCGACCCTCGTGATCCTCGACGGCTATGACGCCATGGACGTGCAGTTCCTCGATGCCGGCAGGCTGCCCACCATCGTCGCGCCGATGACCGTGATCGCGAACCCGGCGGTGTACACGCTCATCGTCGCTCCCTCGCGAGCCGATATCGCGGCAGCCGTCGGCCCGGGTATCGCCGCGAATGCCCGGGTCGTGTCGACCGACCCGGAGGGCAACCCGGTGGTCTTCGACGTGGTACCGCAGCCCGGCGTCGCTTCGCTGCCCTGACGCCGGCCGCCGCGCATCGCCCGCGGACGCGGCACTAAGGTGGGATCGATGCTGCGCGGATATGCGGGGAAGATCTGGCTGATCACGGGTGTCGGGCTCATCGCCCGCCTCGCCCTGCTCGGGTACGAGCCGCTCTGGCGGGACGAGGCGTTCACGGCTCTGGCGGTGCAGCGGCCGCTGGGCTCCATGATCGATGTGGTGCGCAACGACAGCGCACCGCCGCTGTTCTACCTGGCCGAGCGGCTCTTCGCCGTGGTGTCGACCAGCCCCGCGATGCTCCGACTGTTCCCGGTGCTGGTCGGGACCGCGGCGATCCCGCATGTGGCCGCACTCGGACGTCGCGTGACGGGCGATGCCGGTGGCGTCTGGGCCGGAGTGATCGGCGCGGTCGCGCCGGCCCTGTTCGTCAGCTCGCTGGATGCGCGCATGTACGTGCTCGCCACAACGCTCGTGCTCGCCTCGACGCTCTGCCTGCTGCGCGCGCTGGAACGGCCTGCACCGATGCGGTGGGCGCTCTACGCCGCGACATCGATTCTCGCCGTGTACACCGTGTATTTCGCGCTCTTCGCGGTGTTCGCGCAGGTGATCACGGTCGCGATCGTCCTTCGCCGGCGACGGCCCGGCACAGTGGTGCTCGTGGGAGCGCTCGGTGCAACCGCACTGGTGAGCCTGGTCCCGTGGCTGGTCGCCGCCCAAGCGCAGCTCGGCCACAGCGCGGGTGCCTTCTGGGTACCGAGGCTGAGCATCGATAGCGTCCTCGGCGGCCTCGAGCAGTTCTTCACGGGACCGCCACTCAACACGTGGGTGACGGGGTTTGCCGCTTTGCGGGCGCTCGAGCTCGCCGGCGACGTGACTGGCTGCCTCGTGCTGGTTGCGCTCGTCATGAACAGGAAGCGTCTCAGCAGCGCCGGGAGACAGACGGCGGCGGTCCTGTCGCTGGCGGTGGTGATCGGCGTCGGCGTGATGCTCCTCGCGAGCTTCTACCACCCCCTCGAGGACGGCAAGTACCTGAGCACAGCCTGGGCTCCGCTGTATCCACTGCTCGGGGCGGGGCTTGCCACCGTGCCATGGCGAAAGGCGGCGGTGGGTGCGGCGGCGGTGACCGCGGCGGTGGCAGCCGGCACGGCGCTGGCGATCACCAATCCCGACACGCCCGCGGCCGTCGCGGCGGTCACCCGGATGTCAGGACCACCCCAGCTCGTCACCACCTATCCGAGTGAGTACCTGCTCGTGCGCTACTACGCCGACGATGAGGTCGCCTCGAGAACGCGTTCGATCGCGACGAGCGTGCCCTGGTTCTGGGGCACGGCCGTCTATCCGCCCGGCGCCGTCATGGCGCGATTGCCGCAGCCGTCACCCGGCGCAGGCGCCCTCTGGTACGTCTACGAACCCGGCGACCCACTCCCTCCGGGCCACGCCGGCTACGCGGTTTCGGGTACCCGCTGCTGGACGGGTGTCTGTGTCACCATGCTGAACCCGTCGGGCACCGGGACCCCGGGTGGGGGCACCGGCTAGACGCGGGGCAAGGAGGTCATCCGTGAAAGGCTTTCGCGACTTTCTCAGCCAGGGCAACGTCGTGCAGCTGGCGGTGGCATTCGTCATCGGTGGCGCGTTCGGGGCAGTGGTCACCGCGCTCGTCGTCGACGTCATCAATCCGATCATCGCCATCCCGTTCGGCAAGCCCAACTTCGACACGCTGGAGCTGACCGTCAACGGGAGCAACATCAAGTACGGAACGTTTCTCACTGCGGTGATCGCGTTCGTGCTCATCGCGGCGGGTGTGTACTTCTTCTTCGTGGTGCCGTACAACCGCCTGCAGGCTCGCACGCGCTCGGCAGCCCCGGCTGAGTCGGATTCGCGGGGATGCCCCGAGTGCCTGACGGTCATTCCCAAGGCGGCGCATCGCTGCTCCGCGTGCACCGCGGTGGTCGAGCCTCAGGCGGCGTAGCCGGGCGGACAAGGGCGTGCCCGAGGTCCACGCGGCGCACCTCGACGAGCTGTCCCCCCGGACCCTGCTCGGGATCCTCGCCGTGCGGCAGGACGTGTTCGTCGTCGAGCAGCGCTGCGCGTATGCGGACATCGACGCCGACGACGCAGATGCCGCGACGCTGCACCTCTGGATAGAGGATGACCACGGTGGCGTGGTGAGCACCCTGCGCCTGCTCAGCGAGGGGGAATCCGGGCATCGCATCGGCCGTGTCGCGACGCTTCCTGCGGCGCGCGGGCACGGTTATTCGAGTGCGCTCATCACCCGCGCGATCGAAGTCTCAGGTCCACCGATCGTCCTGAGCGCGCAGGCGTATCTCGTCGACTGGTACGGACGCTTCGGCTTCGAGGTCTGCGGCGAGGGCTGGATCGAGGACGGCATCGAGCACGCGCCGATGCGCCTCGACGTCAGGCGGTGACGATGTTGACGATGCGGTCGACGACCGCGATCACCTTTGCCGGCGCGCGACCGTCGAGCAGCTCCACGACACGCGGTTGCGCGAGCGCGAGCGCCCGCAGCTCGGTTTCAGACGTTCCAGCATCAACCTCGAGCTCACCCCGGCGCTTGCCGTCGACCGTGATCGCAACCGTCGCGCGCTGGGGGGCGGCGAGCTCCGCGTCGTAGGACGGCCACGTGCCGCGCTCGTGCACCGAGCCGTCGTGCCCGGTGCGCTCCCAGAGCTCCTCGGTGACGAAGGGCGCGAAGGGCGCCAGCAGCTTCAACAGCGTCTCGGCGTCGATTCGCCGTGCCGTCCCTGCCGAGCACTCGTGGTCGAGGTCGCGCGCGAACTCCATGAGATACGCGATCGCGGTGTTGTAGCGCAGCTCCGCGATGTCGTCCTCGACCTGCTTGATCAGCCGGTGACGGCGCCGCTCTCTGACCTCATCCCCGGCGTCACCGCCGGTCGCGAGTTGGGTGGCGCGCCAGGTGCGGTTGATGAACCGCGTCATCCCGGCGATGCCCTTGTCGCGGAAGTCGCCGCCGAGCGTGTATGGACCCAGATACATCATGAAGAGGCGCACGGTGTCCGCCCCGTAGCGCTCGATGTACTCGTCCGGATTCAGGACGTTGCCCCGGCTCTTGGACATCTTCGCCCCGTCCATGATGATCATGCCGTGCGCGCGGAACCGCGTGTAGGGCTCGGGGGCGGGCACCAGTCCCATGTCGTATAGCACGCGCATCACGAAGCGCGCGTAGAGCAGATGGCGCACGGCGTGCTCGTTCCCGCCGATGTACATGTTCACCGGGAGCCAGGTGTCGGTCCGCTCCTTGTCGAAGGGAACATCGTCGAAGTCGGTGGACGGGTAGCGGAGGTGGTACCAGGCGGAGTCGAGGAACGTGTCGCTCACGTCGGTCTCACGACGCGCCGGCTCTCCGCACTTGGGACAGGGGACGTTGACCCACTCCTCGACCGTCGCGAGCGGCGAGAGCCCTGTCCCGCGCGGCCGGAAATCCTCGACGTCGGGGAGCAGCACCGGGAGATCCTCTTCCGGCACAGCCACGGGGCCGTCCTTGGGACAGTGGATGATCGGGATCGGCGGCCCCCAGTAGCGCTGCCGTGAGATGAGCCAGTCGCGGAGCTTGTACTGCACGCTCGACTGACCGCGGCGCAATTCGCCGAGGCGCTCGACGATGCGCCGCTTTCCCTCGGGGGCCGGCAGACCGTTGAAATCGCCGCTGTTGACCAGCGTGCCGTCACCGCTGTACGGCGCCTCCTCGACATTGCCGCCGCTGATCACCGCAACGATCGGCAGCGCGTGCGCTCGTGCGAACGCCCAGTCCCTGGAGTCGTGCCCGGGCACCGCCATGATCGCGCCGGTGCCGTACCCGCCGAGCACGTATGGAGCCGCCCACACGGGGAGACGCGCTCCGGTGAGTGGGTGGATCGCGTGGGACCCGAGTTCCATGCCGATCGAGAAGTCGGGCTCGGCGCTGGATGATGGCGGGAACTTGTTGCGCCAGGCGTTGACTTCGCCCATCCGCTGCGGGGGAACGAAGTCCTCGAGCTCGGGGTGGTCGGCGCCGATCACGAGGAAGGTTGCGCCGTACAGCGTGTCCGGACGCGTCGTGTACACCGTGACGTCCTTGCGCCGGCAGCCCTCGAGGTCGAAGAGGATGGTCGCGCCCTCGCTGCGCCCGATCCAGTTGCGCTGCATCGTCTTCGTCGACTCCGACCAGTCGAGCGTGTCGAGCGCGTCGAGCATCTCCTGCGCGTAGCGCGTGATCTTGATCCACCACTGGCGGAGGTACCGCGTCTGGACCAGTGTGTGGCAGCGCTCGCACCGACCCTGCTCCACCTGCTCGTCGGCGAGCACGGTGAGACAGGACGGACACCAGTTGACGGCGCCTTCGCGCCACTCGATGAGTCCGGCGTTGAAGAGCCGCACGAACAGCCATTGCGTCCACCGGTAGTACGAGGGCTCGGCGGTGTTGACCTGGTGACTCCAGTCGAACATGGAGCCGATGCGGGCGAGCTGGTTCTCGCGGAAGTTGGCGACCGCGCGGCGCATGACCACCGCCGGGTGCTCGCCGATCTTCATCGCGTAGTTCTCGGAGTGGATGCCGAACGCGTCGAACCCCATCGGCTCGAAGACGGTGTCGCCCATGAGGCGCCGCCATCGGCCGTAGATGTCGCCACCGGCGAACGGGATGATGTGCCCGACGTGCAAGCCCTCGGCGGAGGGGTACGGGAACATCATCAGGTTGTAGAAGGGTCGATCGGGCTCGTCGAGCGTGGTGCGATAGTCGCCGCGCGCATCCCAGATCCGCCGCCAGCGGGCCTCGACCGCGGCGTGGTCGTAGGCGTCGAGGTGGCGCGGCGGATCGGGCTCGAAGGGGTCGGGCGCGGTGTCCATCACTTCAAAGGGTATCCCGAGTCCATGCCCAGCCCAAACGGAGCCGCGCGGGACGGTGGCGCCGTCCCGGGCGCGACCGCAGCCGCGAGTACACTCGGGCGCTCATGGATCAGGATCGGTCGCCCATCGAGATCCGCGACGGGCACGGCGACGACGAGCTGCGACGCTTCGCCGACGTGGACGCGGAGTCCTTCGCCGGCCACGCGGCAACCAACATGCGGTGGCTCACCGCCGCCGCGCCGCACGCGCCGCTCCGGCTCGCGCACCTCGAGGGCGAGATCGTGGGCGGGTACATGCTGCTCCCGGTCGGACAGTTCTTCGGAGGCCGGTCAGTTGCGGCGGGGGGAGTCACCGCGGTGGCGGTGCACCCCGCCTGGCGCCGCCGGGGCGTAGCCGGAGCGCTCATGCGCGACTGCATCACCCTCGCTCGCGAGCGCGGCGCCGCGCTCGCGCCGCTCCACGCGGCAACCGTCCGGCTCTACCGGCGCTGGGGCTGGGAGGTCTGCTCCCAGACGCTCCGACAGATCGTGCGGACACCGGCTCTCGCCGGGTTCTCGGGCTCCGGAAGGGTGGGCGCCAGGCCGGATCGCGGGGCCGTCGAAGCGATGCGGCGAGCTCACCTTGCGCAGTGGGACGGACCCCTGAACCGAGCCGATTGGTTCCTGTCGGCGGAATGGGATCCGGGTGACCCGGAGGCGCTGCGGTTTGAGTACGGCTGGTATGAGGGCGACGTGCTCACCGGATACCTTCGCTACGAGTCGGAGCGGCAGGCGGGCAGCTGGATCCGGCTGCGCGTCCAGGAGTTCATCTTCACGACGCTGGATGCGCTGCGAGGGCTGCTCGGCTTCCTGGGCGGCCAGGAGTCACAGAGCAGCGACGTCATCTTCGTGCACTCGGCGGTCGTCGACGCCTCGCCGCTGCTGTGGCTCCTCGACGAGCCCCACCGGAACATCGAGGTGCAGGGCTTCCTGTGCTGGATGCAGCGCATCGTCGACATCGCGTCGGCGGTGAGCGCGCGAGGCTGGCCCGAGCGGACCGCCGGTCGCGTGGAGCTCGAGGTCACCGACCCGGTGACCGGAGTCGAACGCGTGGTGCTCGAGGTCGAGGGTGGGACGGGACGGGTCACGCCGGGTGGCAGCGGGGCGATCCGATGCGGCATCGGAGCGCTCTCGGCCTGGTACTCGAGCGCGCTGCGCGCGCAGGACGCCGTCCGCCTCGGCCTGCTGGAAGGCGATGCGTCCTCGGTCAGCGCGATGGATGGGCTGATCGCCGGCGGCCTGCCGTGGATGCCCGACTTCTTCTGAACGCGCCCAGCTTGATGATGTCGTCGCTGACGCGCCGACAGCCCGAGAGCAGCGGCCGGCGCCGGACCCTGAGACCATGACGATGCCGGACTCCGCCCTGCTGCATCTGCGCCTGGCTCGGATGCGCGCACAGCACCTCACCGATGACACGCGTCTGGAGGGTGACGTCGCGACCGTGACACGCGCTGTGTGCGCGCTCCAAGCGCAGGCGTTCGATGCCGCGCGCCATCAGGTGCGCGCACGCAGCCGCGGGCTCACCGCCGGTTCTGTGGATCACGCCTTCACGCATGACCGCTCGGTGGTGCGCACATGGTTGATGCGCGGGACGCTGCACCTCTGTGCCGCGGACGACACGCGCTGGCTCCTCGATGTGCTCGGCACCCCCATCAACCAGTTCGGCGCGAGCAGGAGGCGGAATCTCGGCCTCGACGAGGCAACCTGCGCGCGCGGCGTGGCGGTGATGCGCAGGGTCCTCGTGCATGGGCCGATGGCGCGGCGCGAGCTGCGCGAGCGTCTGGTCCGCGCCGGTGTGATCGAAGAGCCGGTCGGCCAGGCGCTGATCCATCTTCTCTATCACGCCGCCGCCCTCGGGGTCATCTGTTGCGGGCCGCGCATGGGGCGCGACGACAGCTTCGTCCTCCTCGATGACTGGGTGCCACCGTCGAGCGGGCCGCGCGGCGAGGCGGCCCTCGCCGAGCTGGCGCGGCGGTACTTCGCGGCCTATGGTCCGGCGAGTGAGGCGGATTTTGCCTCGTGGTCGGGGTTGAGGATCTCGGTGATCCGCTCGGCGATGGCCGCCGTCGTCGCCGAGTTGGCGGAGTTCCCGGGATCGATCCCCGAGCTCTGGACACTCGGACCGGCGAAGGAGTTCGACATCAGCCGGCCGGTGGTGCGCCTGCTCGGACACTTCGACACCTTCCTGCTCGGCTACCGCCGCCGCGAGCACCACGGAGACGGGGACGCCGAGGCCTGGATTCACGATGGCGGCGGCGGCTGGATCCGGCCCGTCATCTGCGTCGACGGCTGGATCGCGGGCGGCTGGCGGTTGCGGCAGGTGCCTGACGAGATCGAGATCACCGTGATGCCGTTCGATCGGATCAGCCGTCGCGCCGATCCCGCCATCGGGCGCGAGGTCATCTCGATCGGGCGGTTCCTGGAACGACCGGCGCGGTGGTCGCGTCGGCCCTTGGTCGGAATCGACGCCGCCCAGCCGGCGCCTGTCTGACGGACGCGACCGCCATGCGGCACGCGCCGTCACAAGCTCTCGCGCATGATGAATGAGGTTGGTGACGGAGTGGCGCGAAGCGGGTTCCGCGTGCGCGCGTGAGACCACCCTCTGACGATGCAGGCCAGGGCGTCAGATCGCAGCCTCACGCAGCGACTGGCGCGAGCGTTCATTGCCATCGCTGTCCTGATCATCGCGACGCTGGTGGTCACGGGTGCGTGTTTCGCGGCCGTCCTCGGACACTTCGAGCCGGCAATCAGCGACCTGATCACCGGCCGCGACGCCGTCGATGCGGTGCAGAACGGCATGCTCGACGAGGAGACCGCACTTCGAGGGTACCTCTCCAGCGGCAATCAGGTGTTCCTGTCCGCCTACTACGGGGGTCAGGCCGAGATTCTCGCGGGCGACAACGCGTCCCTCGGTCTCGCCACGCAGCCGGACCTGGTCAGAGCCATCGTCGCGATGCGAGTGGCTCAGCAGCGCTGGTTCAGTGAGTGGGCAACGCCCGCGCTGGCAATCGAGCGAGCGGTGACCAGCCCGACCGCCCAGCAGAGCTTCCTCCTGAGTGGGAAGGCGCTCTTCGACTCCTATCGCACCGCCAGCGATGCCGTGGACGCACAGGTCACCGCCGACATCAGCAACGAGCAAATGGAGGAACACGACGTCGTCCTTCTCGCGTTGACGATTGCCTTCGGGATGCTGGCGCTCACGGTCGCGGTCGCGCGCCGGCAGCACAGGGGATTGCGTGCGTCGATAGTGCTTCCCATCAACGAACTGCTGTCGACGATGCGCAAGGTCACCGCGGGCGACCTCACCGCACAAACCGCTGTTGTCGGTCCGCCCGAGCTCCGCGAGGTCGCCGCCGAGTTGGGTCGGATGACCACGACGCTCGCTGAGGAGCGGTCGCGCATCGCAGGCGTCGAGGGGGAATCGCGTTCGCAGGCGGAACGGCTCGGGCTCATCGTCAACGTCGGTCGAGAGATCTCAGGCAGCCTCAGCCTTCGTTACGTCGCACAGGCCGTCGGCAAGGCCGCCCTCGCGATCACCGGCTTCGCGTCCGCGCGAATGTGGATCATCAACGAGGAGCGGCACGAACTCAACGTGGTGCAGGACACCGACCTGGACCTCGGCGTGCAGCGCGATGACACGTCCTTGATACTGGGCGAGGGCCTGGTTGGGCGAACCGGGCAATTCGGGAGATTGCTGGCGACGCTCTCGAACGGGTCGCTTGCAACCGAGTATCGAACCGGTACCAGGGTCACAGCACTCGCGGTGCCGATGATCGTCGGCGCCCGGATCGTCGGGGTCCTCGAGCTCATGTCCGACGACGCACTCGCTGTTGACGAGAGCAGCATCGATGTCATGCACAGCCTCGCGGGTCAGGCGGCAACGGCCGTCGAGGCGGCGCGCTTTCATCAGAGCGCCGACGAGCTGAGCCACACCGACGCCCTGACCCACCTCCCCAACCGGCGTCGCCTCGAGTTGGACCTCGATCTCGAGATCGCGAGAAGCCTGCGGTACAACCGTCCGATCGCCTGCATCATGCTGGACGTCGACAACTTCAAGGCTGTGAACGACATCCATGGTCACCAGGCGGGCGATGAGATCCTGTCCGAGTTCGGCAGCGCCTTTGCCCGGTCGCTTCGCGAGACCGACACCGCATATCGCTACGGCGGCGAGGAGTTCTGCGTGCTCCTTCGCGAGACCGACGCGGACGCTGCCGCGATCGTGGCCGAGCGACTCCGCGCTGAGATTGCCAACCGGTTCGCGGGCAGCCGCGGGTCAGCGATGGTGACCGCATCGCTCGGTGTCGCGGCGATCCCCAGCGATGCAATCGACGCCAAGACCCTGATCGCTGCCGCGGATCGCGCGCTGTATTCGGCCAAGGCCGCGGGACGGAACTGCGTGGTGCGCGCCACACCACTCCGCTCCGTCCGACCCAGCACGACCCGAGGACGCTCGCGTCCGGCGGCAGGACCACCCCGCCCGGTCGTCATCATCGATGCGCCAAAGGCCTCCTGACAGCGGCCCTCGGGTACGGTGGGGGTCGGTCAGCCGACTCCTATCGCCGGCGCACCCTGCCGACGCTTGAGGATCCGTCGCACCGACCTTCTCAACGTTTGGAGAATCGACGTGATCGCCGCCCTCATCCTGGGGACCATCGCGCTTTTCCTCCTGTGGGGAGTCACTCATCCCGGAGCGTTCTGTGACGCATAGGGCGACCTCCTCAAACTGACCCACCACCCGGGCGATGGAAAGGCGTTCCGCCGGGGCGGCCGCATAGAATGCTGGACATGGTGGTGGGCAATTCGCCCTCAGCCGTCCGAACGCAAGCCGCATAGGGCCGGGCTCAGGCGTCCGGATACCCCTCGCCGACGTAGCTCAGTGGTAGAGCAATGGTTTCGTAAACCATTGGCCGGGAGTTCGAATCTCCCCGTCGGCTCCAAATACGCAAGAACGTACACACGAGCAAGACCGGCGATCGGCACAGGCGAGTGGCTCCTTATGTCGGCACTGCGCCCCATCCGAACGCGGCTGCCGGGTCCTTGGATCTCCGAACCGCACCGTCAGCCCAGGGCAATCAGCGTCCTTCGTCAGCGCAGAGGTGTGAGGACGATCAGCAGGCGACGGCACCGGGGCAAACGCACCGACAACGCAGGCCGACCCGAGTAGAGCCCGGGTTCAGCCGAGCGACTTTGAGCTTCGACGTTGGGTTTTCGCGCTCCGGCGCGAGCGCCGCGAGCCGGGCTACCAGACGGAGCCGGTGTGGCCATGGCTCCGCCTAACGGCGGCGAGACTCGCCGGTCGGAATCGCCAGCGGCTGCTTCGCGAAGCTCTGACCTAGCCTCTGCGCGGACCCGAGCCAGGGTCTGCGAACGAACCTCGTCGCCCTCCTCGCGGCGTAAAGTGAGTGCGTGACGCGATGGCAGCGCCCCCTAGGCCTAGCCCTGCTCTTCGTGGCCGCGATCGTGATGGCGCTCTACGAATTCTCAGTTCTTGCAACACAGCCAGCCGTCACAGTGTCGCTGCTTCTGGCGATTGTCGGAGCCAGCACGCTCGCCCGTTCGGCGCGCAAATCCCCGCCAATCTCCAACTGACCTACTGCCATCGGGCCGTCTGTCCTCGTTCCTCGCCCGAGCATCGTCACAACGCGCTGACGGGCCACAAGGGAGACCGCTGGGTGGCCCATGCGCTCGGAGACGCCGCCGCGGATCTCGAGGCCGACACCTTGGAGTTGCCGGAGCGGAGGGCCCAGAGGGGTTGCGGCGCTGGTGCCACAACCAAAGCTTGAGGAAGCCAAGCCCAAGAACACATTTGGCTTTCGCGGGGCGGAGGAGGCGTCGGCCTCGAGGTCGTCTAACAGGGTGTTGATGTTCTGCCCGCCGGGAGCGCCGGCGTAGTCGAAGTCGGCGAAGCCGTTGCCGGGGTTGGGATCTCCTGCGTGTTCGAGCCCGCAATGCCCT